>Ga0209536_100000409_pt1 | contig 68996 bp, 64 predicted proteins | sample DeeMarSeWOR28_12_FD_187461 | JGI IMG/M metagenome (GOLD analysis project Ga0209536, IMG submission 187461) | Marine sediment microbial communities from White Oak River estuary, North Carolina - WOR-2-8_12 (SPAdes) (version 2) | ecosystem: Environmental > Aquatic > Marine > Intertidal zone >...
CAACAGCTACGTACTGGAGCGCGAGGGCAACCGCATCGACCGCCGCAATGGCCAGGACATCTTCGTTGCCCTGTACAACCACCAGATCCCGCCCGGCGCGGCAACGGTGGTGCACTACCTGCTGAACGTCCCAGGCGACATCCGGGATCCGGTCGTCATCGAGGCGAACCTCAACTACCGCAAGTTCGATACCACCTACCTGCAGCACATACAGGGCGATGACTTTACGGTCAACGACCTCCCTGTCACGACCATGGCCAGCGACCGCGTCGAACTGCCAACCGGGCAGGGCAACGGGGACATGAGCTTCGATCTGCACCAGGTCGCCGACAACGAGCGCTGGAATGACTACGGCATCGGCCTGCTGCGCGAGGGCGACAGCGGCTCTAACAAGGGTGAACTGCGGCAGGCCGAGCATGCCTTCCGGCAGGTCGAGAAGCTCGGCGACATGAACGGCGCCATGAACCTCGCCCGCGTGTACTTCAAGGAAGGCCGCCTGGACGAGGCCAGCAGGGCACTGCACCGTGCAACGACCGGCGACCCGCCCGCACCACACTGGACAATTTCCTGGTACACCGCCTTGATCGATCGCGAGAATGGCCATCTTGATGAGGCAATACAGTCACTTGAGGCTATTATCGGTACCCGTTTCGAGGCCGCGCGCTATCGTGACTTCGATTTCTCAAAAGATGTCCGCGTCACCAACACCCTGGGGCGCACCCTGTTCGAGCGCGCCCGACTGGAGCGCGGCGAAGCACGCCGGGCGGCCCGTATGGAACTCCTGGGGCGTGCCCGCGAGGCACTTCTGCAAACCCTGCAGACCGACCCGGAGGACCTGGCCGCGCACTACAACCTGGGACTGGTGTACACCGAACTCGGCGACCCCGCACAGGCCGCCCGTCACCAGGCGCTGCATGAGAAATTCCGCCCGGATGACAACGCGGTGGAGCGGGCGGTTGCCATCCACCGCAGCAGTAATCCGGCTGCCGACCATGCCGCCTCGCCGCTAGCCATCTATGACCTCAACCGCAAGTCATCAGTCATCGAGACCGCCAGCGAGCACAAGCCGGCGCCAGCGACGGAAGACCGGTATGTCCGCAGGGGCAGGCCGGTCCCGCTGATCCGATAAGCCGAATGGCCAGGGCACGCTGACGCATACCGACTGCGGCCAGCCTGACCGGCCTTGCCAACGACAGACCAGGAACCATGAACTCACCCGATCGAAAATATGAACCACAGCGCAGTGACGCTGTCATCCGCCGCGCTTTCTACCGCTCCCTTGCCGCCATCGTCATACTCGCACTGGCGGGCCTGCTGCTGTTCTGGCTGCTGAGTCGTGAAGAGACGGGGCAGGACGTCATCGAGGAGGCCATCGTTACCGGCCCGGTTACCGAAACCCGCGCTGCTCCGGAAACACCGCCCGCGGTGAACTTTACCGACATCACCGCGCAGGCTGGTATCGACTTCGTGCATGTCAACGGCGCCTACGGCGACAAGCTGATCCCGGAAGCCATCGGCAGCGGCGCGGCGTTTTTCGACTACGACAATGACGGTGACCCGGACCTGCTGCTGATCAATTCCAGTTACTGGCCCGGACACGAAACCGGCGCGCCCGCACTGCCGGCCCTGTACCGCAATGACGGCGACGGGAAATTCACCAATGTCACCGCCCAGGCCGGACTGGCAACCAGCCTCTACGGTATGGGTGTCGCCGCAGCCGATTACGACAGCGACGGCTGGACTGACCTGTACATCACGGCACTGGGAGAAAACCGCCTGTTCCGCAACAACGCCGGGCAGTTCACCGATGTCACTGCCGCCAGCAACACCGCCGGCCCCGAATCCGACTGGAGCAGCGTGGCCGCCTTCCTGGACTACGACAACGACAACGACCTTGACCTGTTCGTCGGCAACTACGTCGAGTGGACGCGCGAAATCGATCTGGAAATCGATTTCCGGGTCACCGGTCTGGGACGCGCCATTGGTGCGCCGAACCATTTCACCGGCACCAACAACCGGCTCTACCGGAATGACGGCGATGGCCGTTTCACCGACGTCTCTCACGCTGCCGGCATTACGGTGACCAATCCTTCCACCGATGCCCCGCTGGGCAAGGCGCTGGGCCTGGCGGTTTTCGACTATGATCGTGACGGCCGGCTGGACCTGCTGGTGGCCAACGATACCGTGCGCAATTACCTGTTTCATAACCTCGGTGACGGCCGCTTCGAGGAAGTCGGCGCACTGGAGGGCGTGGCCTTCGACCGCAACGGCAGGGCGACCGGCGCCATGGGCGTCGACTCGGCCTGGTTTCGCAACGACGACGAGATCGGCGTCGGGATCGGCAACTTCGCCAATGAAATGAGTTCCCTGCTGGTGACAGCAGACAGCCAGCCGCCATTCGTGGACGAGGCGATACTCGAGGGCATCGGCCCGGAATCGCGGCTGGCACTGACCTTCGGCCTGTTCTTCCTTGATTACGACCTCGACGGCAGGCTCGACCTGTTCCAGGCCAACGGCCACCTCGAAAGCGATATCAACCTCGTCCAGCCCAGCCAGACCTATGCCCAGGCGGCGCAGCTGTTCTGGAACTGCGGCGATGCCTGCCGCACCCGTTTTGTCGCGGTTGACGGGATCGGTGACCTGGCCACGCCGATGGTCGGTCGCGGCGCCGCCTACGCCGATATCGATGCAGACGGCGACCTCGACATCGTGGTGGTACAGAATGGCCACGAGGCAAAGCTGTTCCGCAACGACCAGCAAACCGGACACCACTGGCTGCGGGTCCGCCTGGAGGGCAGTCCCGGCAACCGTGATGCCATCGGCGCACGGGTCGAACTCACGGCCGGCGGCATCACCCAGCGGCGTCTGGTGATGCCATCGCGCAGTTACCTGTCGCAGGTCGAGTTGCCGGTGACCTTCGGCCTCGGTGAAAACCCGTCCGTGGACAGCCTGCTCGTCACCTGGCCAAACGGCGAGTCGCAGACGGTCCCGGTGGAGCGGGTCGATACGATCCTGACCATCCGTCAATCCGGGGAATCCTGAGTCCATGCGTCGCCTGACTGAATGCCTGGTGCTGTGCCTGCTGCTGGCCGTGTCCACGGCGCACGCCACTGATGCCCTCGTCGAACTGCCGGAGCGCTGGTCCGGCACGCTGCAGGTGGTACCTGCCGCGGAACTGGAAGGCCAGCCAAGGGACATCCGGCAAACACTGGAAGAGGCGCGCCAGCTGGTCAACAGCGCCCTGCAGGCGGATGCCGCTGCACACGACCTGGCCGAGGCCTACGGCGAACTCGGTGCGCTCTACCATGTGCACCTGATGTACACGCATGCCGCCCACTGCTACACGAACGCCATGGCGCTGGACCCGGAAAATTTTCGCTGGGCCTACTACTACGCCACGCTGGCCCAGAACCTCGGCCAGACGGACGTCGCCATCACGCGCTACGAGCATGCCCGCACCCTCAACCCCGGCTACAAGGCACTGGATCTGCACCTCGCCAATGCCTGGCTGGACCGCAACGAACTGGACAAGGCCAGGACCGGTTTCGAGACGACGAGGGATGCCGAGGGCCTCGAGGCCGCATCCCTTTATGGCCTCGGACACATCGCCCTGCTGCAGCGTGACTACCCCGAGGCAATCGCCTGCTTCAACCAGGCCCTGGAACTTCAGCCGATGGCCTCCAGCATTCACTACCCGCTGGCACAGGCACTGCGGGCCACAGGTGACAGGGAAGGAGCGAAAATACATCTCGAGCAACGCGGCGTCCTTGAGCCGCGGGTCAAGGATCCCCAGATCGATGCACTGAATGCGATGAAGAACAACGCGGCCGTGCACTATGTCCGGGGCATGAAGGCGGTGCGTTCCGGGGAATTCGAGGTGGCCGTGAAATTCTTTGCCCGCGGGCTGTCGATGGAGCCGGACAACTCCCATGCCCGCATCAGTCTCGCACGGGCGCTCTACCTGGCAGACAAGGCACCCGCGGCAGAGCAGGAATTGCGCACGGTACTTGCCCGCGAGCCGGATAATGTCTTTGCGCTGTTCCTGCTCGGGCTGCTCTACGACGGTGCGGACAAACATGTCGAGTCCATGCGCCTGTATCAACTGGCACTGCGCCAGGATCCCGGACATGCCGGCGCGAATTTTTACCTCGGCAATTATTACTATCGCGAAGGGCGCTTCGCGGAGGCCGCCCGGCACTATGAGGCCGTCATCCAGGTGGAACCGAAACACCTGGGGGCACACATGCTTCTGCTGGCGGCGCGCGAACACGCCGGGGTTGCCGACAGCGTACTTGCCGGGAGCCTGCGAACCGCGATAACAAACCTGCCTGAGCAGCCGCTGCTGTCGCTGCGCCTGGCGCAGTTGCTTGCCCTCAGCGGCGATCCTGCGGTCAGGGATCCCGTGGAATCGCAGCGACTGGCCACCATCCTGGTCGAGCAGCAGCCACAACCACCACACCAGGAAGCACTGGCGCTGGCGCTGGCGGCAAACGGTGACTTCGAACAGGCGACAGCCATCCAGAAGGCGCTCGTTGCCATGGCCTTCATGTCCGCGCCGGGCGAGGTCGACCGGCTGTCACGCGTCCAGTCCCGCTATGCAGACGGCCAGCTGCCGTCAGCCGATGATTTCGCAAGGCTGTCGGCCATCCCGGTGCCAGCGGTTGACGTCAGCGGTACATTCAGGAACTACCTGGCGGTAAAGCCTTATTGATGCAGAAGGGGGGATGAACACGCGCAGAGTCTGACAGCAGACTTTCGTGTCGCATGCCTGATGCCCGAAGACAAGCCGGCATAAAAAAAGCGCGCCCACAGGGCGCGCTTTTTCGCAGATGTAACTGCTGTCTTACTTGGCGGGTGCGGCAGTGGTTGCCGGTGCCGTCGGTGCCACCGGAGCGGCATAACCATAGCCCGGATAACCACCCCAGCCGTAGCCCGGGTAACCACCCCAGCCGTAGCCCGGGTAACCACCCCAGCCATAGCCCGGGTAACCACCCCAGCCGTAGCCCGGGTAACCACCCCAGCCGTAGCCCGGGTAACCGTAACCCCACGGGCCACCGCCCCAGGGTCCACCCCAGTAATCGTTACCCCACCATGCGCTGGCCGAGCTGGCACCCAGGGTGGCAGCGCCGGCAACGACAGCGGCGGCAATAATCTTGGTAAGTTTCATGGTTCTTCCTCCTGATTTACGAACATGATTACCGTCGCCAGGCCGTTTCGCAGCCGACTGACGTAGTCAAATTATAGACGTAGATCTCGCTGACATCCTAGCCCGGATTATGGCTGAACTATCGGGAGTTATGCCTATTTTCCCGTTATTTGATTTAGATCAAGTTTCAGCAAAGCCGGCCCCGACCGACGCTAAACGGGGCTGTGGGATCCATTCGACCGGTCCGGATTCTGCCATGGACAGACCGGGCCGACGCCTGTGAAAATCCCCGCCAGCAAGGCACATGGCCATGAATGACAAACCGCGCACCCCGGGAATATCGAGAGACAACCGCCTGTCCGACGAAGGCCTGCGGCGACTCGACCGGCAATTGCAGTCCGGCTCACAGATCAGTGACCCGGTCCTGACCCAGTGGATCAGGCGCTACGGTGAGCCGGCAAGGCAGGTCATCCGGCGGCATGGCCGGTATCGGGTCGAGCTGGAGCCGGAAGCAGGCAACTGAGTCCGCGTCAACGCCAGCTGCCGTACCCGGCCATCTCAAGGGGATAACAGGCGGGCCGATACACCCCGGTACAGCCAGCACGCGTACCGGACATGAATCCTCCCCATCACATATATAGCCGTTGCAGGACCCTGCTGCTGGCGTTCTGCCTTGCCGTGCAGACAGGCTGTTCCTCGCCACCGGAAAGGCCGGGGCCAGCCGGCGCCACGCACGACGGCCTTGCGGAAGCGGCAAGAATGGTCGGCAGACCCTACCGCTATGGCGGCACTGGCCCCGGCGGCTTTGATTGCAGCGGGCTGGTCTATTATGCCTACCGCAAGGCCGGCATCCCGGTACCGCGCACCACGCGCGATCTGTACCGGCATGCCGAGCACATACCCGTCTCCGGAATCCGGCCCGGCGACCTGCTGTTTTTCCGCATCCACAGCCGGGGCATCTCACATGTCGCGATCTATGCAGGGCAGGGGCGCATCATTCATGCACCGTCAAGCGGCAGGCAGGTCACCTACGGCGAACTCGACAGCCCCTACTGGCGTCAGCGCCTTGCTGCAGCGGGTCGCTACGAATAACATGGAAACACCCCGCGGCTCCGAGACGGCTGCCTGTCCGGACATGCCGCGTCCCCTGTACCGGAGACATCACGGCCGATGCACAAGAACCTGTGGCGCGGCGTTATACTCGCCAGCATGCTGTCATCCACGAACAGCGGCCATGCCCGGCCCGTCATCGAGCCGTGCCCGGACAAGCCGAACTGCGTCTCCAGTCTGGCCACGGACACGCGGCACTTTATCGAGCCGCTGCAGTTCACCGGTGAACCGGCCGGGGCCTGGGCCAGACTGAAAACCGTGCTGTTGCAGCAACCGCGGACCCGCATCGTCGCGGAGCAGGACGGCTACATCCATGCGGAGTTTCGCAGCCTGGTATTGCGTTTTGTCGATGACGTGGAATTTGTCCTGCGGGCGGAGCAGATGGCCATAGATGTCCGCTCGGCCTCGCGCATCGGCTACAGCGACCTTGGCGTCAACCGCCGTCGCGTCGAGCGCCTGCGCGAGCGCTTCACCGAACTGGAACCACCCGGCTAGCAGCAGTGCAGGAAGAGGGCGTCATCAGGTTCGACCTGCAGTTCACCGAATCGGAACCGGTTGCGGGCGCCACCATTGCCGAACTCGACGCCTGGCGGCGTGTGCTGTGGCAACTGGAACTCATCGGTCAGAACCCCGACCGCTACGGCGGCTTCGGCTACGGTAATGTCAGCCAGCGAATCGGCAGGGCGAACCTACCTGCCGGGCGGCGTCGCTTCGTCATCAGCGGCACTCAGACCGGCAAGCTGCGTGAACTGGACGTCGATCACTACAGCATCGTCAATGCCTATGACCCGGCCCGAAACCACGTTGAGGCGGAAGGGCCGGTGAAGCCTTCCTCGGAGTCTCTGACGCACGGCGTTATCTATGACCTGGATCCGTCCATACGGGTCGTACTGCATGTCCATTCACCGGATATCTGGCAACAGGCCCCCGGGCTGCAGATGCCCGTGACCGATGCGGGCGTGGAATACGGTACACCGGCAATGGCCGGGGAGGTCCGGCGCCTATATCATGCGTCTGGATCGATCCATACCGGAATATTCAGCATGGGCGGTCACCCTGACGGCATAGTCAGTTTCGGTATGTCAGCCGGCGAGGCAGGCAGTGTATTATTGCAGTCCCTTGCGGCAGCGCTTGCCGCCCGGCGGAGCAGCGGATCACACATGAACCAGGAAAAGGAGACAGACAGTTATGGCCAGCGGTGAAGAGACAGTCACTGAAGAAGTCATGGATGTAACCGAAATGATTCCGACCAGCATCGACGAAGTCAACCAGATATGGGTGCAGGCCCAGGACCTGGTTGCCGCCTGGGGACTCAAGGTCATCGCGGCAGTCGCCATATTCATCATTGGCCGCTGGGTTGCAAAGGCGGTCCGCAGTGGTGTGCGGCGCATGCTGACAAAGGCCGATGTCGATCCGATAATCATCGGCTTCGTCGGCAGCATGACCTACATCGCGCTACTGGCCTTTGTCGTCATCGCCGCACTCGGCCAGCTTGGCATACAGACAACCTCCTTTATCGCCATACTGGGTGCCGCCGGCCTGGCCGTCGGTCTGGCCCTGCAAGGCTCGCTGGCGAATTTCGCCGCCGGCTTCCTGATGATCATCTTCCGGCCGTTCAAGGTCGGTGACTTCATCGAGGGTGCCGGTGTGGCCGGGGTCGTCGAGGCCATCCATATCTTCACGACCACACTGAAGACCGGCGACAACAAGCTCATCATCATACCGAACGCGAAACTCTCGGGTGACAACATCACCAACTACTCGGCCCAGGAAACACGACGCGTCGACATGACGGTCGGGGTCTCCTACGATGCCGACCTGTCGGTCGTCAGGGACGTGCTGAACGACATCATCGGCAAGGAGGAACGCGTGCTTACGGACCCGGCACCGCTGGTGGCCGTCGCGGAACTTGCCGATAACAGCGTCAATTTCGTGGTTCGTGTCTGGACGAAGACCGGCGACTACTGGGGTGTCAAGTTCGACATGACGGAAACCATCAAGAACCGCTTCGATGCCGAGGGCATCGGCATTCCGTACCCGCAGCGCGATATCCATATCGTCAGCGGCCAGATGGCCTGAGTTCGCCGGACATTCGGCGGGCAGGGCGGGATCGCGCGACTTGCAGTGCAACCCCGTCCTGCCATGCCGGCCTGTTTCAGAACCAGGCCGACACAAACAGCTGCAAGACATCGGCATCGAACTCGTAGAGTTCTTCCTTGCCCGGGGCACTGCCGGTGTCGCGGACATCACGAAAATTGTCATAACTGAACCAGATATGGTCCCAGGAAGCGTTCAGGCTGACGCGGTCCAGCATGTGCCAGCCGTGCCTGACAAGATCGTAACTGATGTTCAGGCCGATGCTGTGGCTGTCGAAGCTACTCAGTTCCTTGTCACGGGCCATGAAGTTCTGCTCGTTCGGCCGTGAGAACAGGTCGCTGTAGAACTCGGCGGAGTCCTGCGTGTAGTAGCGGTATTTCGCCTCGACGATCCAGCGATCGCGGAAGGTGTGCGTGTAGCCGGCCTCGACGTTATGGGCACGAATATCCCAGTCATCATCGAAAAAGCGGTATTCCCCGTGCGCGGCGGCACGCCATGGCAGGTAATACCTGCCGCGCAGGGCCAAGGCGTTGCTGGTCCGGGTATTCGGATATACCTCGGGCTGGTAGCTGTAGCCCGTGCTGCAGTCGGGGATGTTGCAGTAGCGCACCGAGCGATAGGGATTGTTGAGAAAGCCCTCGTCCGTGATGCCCTCGTAGGCCAGTTCCACGATGAGGTCCTTGTGCAGCACCTGGCTGATGCCAACCCGGTACTGCTGGCGGTCGACGTCTTCGGAGAATGAACTGTCCAGGTTGTTGCCGACCGTATCCCAGCCGTAGGAGTAACCCAGGTTGACCGTTGTCATGTTGCCGAACATGTCGATGTTCATGCCAAAGCTCGCGGTATTCCCCTCGTAGTCGTCCTCGTCGCTGCTGGTGTATGACAGGCTCATCAGCGAATTTCCATACAGGTAATCCGCGCCAACGGAGTACTCGGTACGATCTTCTTCGTACTTGCTCGCCGTTGCCACCACGTCGATGGAGGCGCTGCTGACGCTGTCGACATAGTAGTTACCGGATACGGCAAAGCTCTCGTTGAGTTTTTTCATGACCAGTATCGACGGGCCATCCACCTCCACGCCACCGCCCGAATAGCTGTGATAGAGGGCATCGGCGCGATCCTCCGGCAGGACGCCGGCACGCGCGGTCATGCCCGCAAGACACATGAGCACGAGCGCGCACAGGCAGCGCCCGATGCGGCATGACGCGGAGCCGGTTCTCTTGCATGCTGCCGGGTCTCGCATATCAGTTACAGCCACAGCCGCCTCCATGTCCGCCTTCCGCCCCGCGCGCGGCCTCGCGCGCCTGGTAGACGTGAATCATGTACGACTTCGAGACCGGGTTGCGGCTGAAGCTCATGATCTCGTCAGCCAGCGCATCCCGTTCGTAGGGCCTGACCCAGGGTTCGACATTGCTGCAGGCGCACAGCAACATGAGCAGCACGGCAATGAGGGCAGGGCGCATCATTCGCGCACCAGTTCCCGCACCTGCTCGAGATAGACGTCCTCGAGGCCCGGCTTGTAGCCCTTGTGGAGGTAGCGCATGTTGCCGTTGCGATCGACCAGCACCGTGCTGGGCATGGCAATGACGTCATAGCGCCTGCTGACCTCGCTGTGATTGTCGAACAGCACGGGGAAACTCACCTGCATGTCCCTGAGCAGGCGCTTCGCCTTGCTTGAATCCTCCTCGACATTCACGCCCAGCACGGTGAATCCCATGGCCTTGTACCTGTTGTGCAACTCATCGAGCAGCGGCATCTCCTGACGACAGGGGCCGCACCAGGAGGCCCAGAAGTTGATCAGCACGACATCGCCGCGCAATTCGCTCAGCCTGAGGTTGTCGCCGGCCGTGCTCTTGAGCGTAAAATCGGGCGCCGCACCGGACATCACGCCCGCCGCCACCGGCATTGCCAGCAGGCAGAGCGCGAGAACTGACAGGAACAGTTTGTGGATATGCATCATGGCAGTTGCCTCCTTCAGAAAAACACCGTCAGCCCGGTATGGGCCTCGAGGTTATGCTTGTACTCGTTATCTCCCAGCAGGTCTGACTCGAATATGTGGTCGCGCATGTCGATATGCAGCGCGACCCAGTCAGTAAGCAGTAGCCGGTAGCCGGCGCCGACGTTGACCGTAAAATGGTTGTCACCGCCAAAGTCGGTATTGCCGACACCGCCGATGAGGTACAGCGCGCTGTTGAAGGCGTGATCGCTGCCGATGAACACCTCGCCCGGAAACACGTTCCAGCCAAGCGATACGTTGTAGTAGGTCAGCTGGCGTTCATCATCCGTCAGCAAGCGCGCACCGCCGCTCAGGTCCTCGAAGCTGGTCTGGTCCGTATCGGTGCGGCCGACCGCCGCCTCGGCGAAGAAATCTTCCGTGATGTGATAGGCCGCACGCGCGCCGTACACCAGGTTGGTGCCGAAATCCTCGACGTTCATGACGCCGATGAAGGCGCCGACCTCGAAGTCCTCGCTGTCGATGTACGCCTCGGTTATCTCGCGACGCTCAAGCTCTGGTTCTATCACCGGCTCGCCGGCACTGTAGGGTTCCGGTTCGGCCGCCCTCATGAAAGAACAGGCCGACAGCACCGGCACGAGCAACAGTGCGCACGACCACCTCAGAAGAAAAATCCTACGCCTGCATTCCATTCGTCCACCTCCTGGTTGTCATCCTTGTTCTGAAAGATGACGTGTCTGCGATATTCGGCGCGCAGGATGAATCGCCGCGTCAGGTACCAGCGCACTCCGGCGCCGGCGCTGCCGACCTGGTCGGTGCGATCATCCTCATCGACCAGTGTTGACTTGGGGTCGGTATAGATCAGGCCGGTGCCGAGTGCGAAAAACGGCGACAGGCGCCATTTCGGAAACGGCTGCGCGACCAGACTGGCCATGCCGAGCCAGCTGTCGGAAAAATCCCCGAACACCTGTGACACGGAAAGCTCGCCGAACAGGTTTGGCGTAAAGGCATAGGCGCCGTATACCGACATCACGTCGGCACCCTCGAAGTCGCCTCCCATCAAACCGCCTTCCCAGCGCCGTCGGCTGAAATCGCCCGGTCCGGGTTCGGCGAACACGGCCTGCCGACCGGACCGTGTCAGGGTCTTCGCCATATCGTCGCGCTGCACCCAGCCTTCCTTGCCCCTGGCGGTGCGCACCAGGAACCAGTCCGTACGGCGCTTGACGACCTCGACCTCGCCGCCGCGGTCGACCACGTGAAATACCGGGAAGCCGCGTCCCGGGCCACTGCGCAATTCAAGGTAGGGTTCCGCGACAACGGCGACAAACAGCCCGTCAGCCGCCTGTGCCGCGACGCACAGCAGGCTGGAGAGCAGGACCATGATGAGAGAGAGGCTTCGCATACGGGGGTCCGTGTCGGATTCAGCTGGTATTCATGGCGGCACCGCGAACGGGTCATTCCAGTACTGCGCACCGATGTCGAGCCATTCGTACACCAGCCGCAGTTCGGCGGCAGTCAGCCGGCCGTCGTGACTGCCATCCTCGCGGAAGACGTTCACGAAACCGGCGCTTGCCATGGCTCCGGCGGCAGACATTGGCGGGGTCACCGGCAGCCTGACCTGCGAGGGCAGGCCGGTGTCGGGGTCTATCGGTCCATCCACCAGGATGTCCTGCAAGGCGCCACCAATGATGTCCTGCACGAAATCGCCGTACAGCAGTTCGCGATAGCTGCGCAAATGTGCCGCCTCGTCAGTGGATGGCCCGTCCGTGAGGTCCAGCTGGGCATCCGGGACCCTGATACCGGCACCGTTATCAGTGGTATGGCAGTTCGTGCAGGTGTCGACGCCACGGTCGAGCCCCCAAAGCGGGTGGAGATGCTGCTCATAGTTGATGACCGTGCGACACAGGCTGTGCCAGGCCGTCATGCAGCCGGATGTAACCTCCGGCACCGGTGTCGCGAGATCAGCGTAGGACAGCGCAAATGGCGTGTCAGGGGCACGCCCGGCCGCAATCTCGTCGGTCCAGATGTCCAGGTACACGAGGTCGACCGACGGCAGCTGCGACGTGTCATCGATACGCATCAGCGTATCCGCCATGCTGTCGCCGAAGTCGGCAAACAGCGCGGGGAGAGTGTTCGGGAACGGCAGGCCGGTCACGGTCGCGCCGGCCCAGGCCGGCGGCGGCCCAGCCGGATGGCCATGGGGAATGCCGCTGGCGTGATCATGGCAACCGTTGCAGCTGAGCGTTTCACCGGGCCGCAGATGCAGCCAGAACTGGTGACGGCCACCCAGGCGCCGGCCGTGGCGATCGACGACGCTGATCGCCAGCGGCACATCCGCCGGCACCTTGACCTTCACGGATCCGTCAGGTTGCACCGGCACGTAACCGATGATCTCGCGCATTAGCTGGTTGCCTGGACCGAAGGCGGTGTCGGGGACGTCCGCGACCGTGTCATCGGGTATGCCGACGGACTTGACGATGCGCAGGAAGCGCGCCGGGCGCTCGTCAGCCAGCGTCAGGGCCGGGTCCGCCAGTGTGGCGATGTCAGGTGCCGCGGTGTCCACGCCATCGATATCGTAGACGCTGCGGATATTCAGCACGCCCACATCATCGCTCACACCCTGTGCATCAAGTTCCACACCGGGACTCCTGTCGAACAGGATGGCCGGCAGGGTGCGCGGCCCGGCAGCGACAACATCGGTAAACATCACGCCTTCCTCCGGCACCACCACCGGCAATTGCGTGTCCCGCTCCCGGTCATAGAGAAAAATACCGTAGAGCGGATCGGCCTCTACCGCCGACGGCTTGTCCAGCCGGTCCTGCGTGCAGGGGACGATTTGCCTGTTCTCCAGCAGCCGGCACTCACTCCAGCTCACCAGCATGCGGTCGGTGCCGTCGCGCAATGGCCAGGCTGAACTGAAGCGTCCGCCAGGTGAAATCGTGGCATCGGTGTGCACGTCATTGATCGTCGCCGCCCGCTGCGCCGGTCCGTTCAGGATGCCCGCATTCGGCGCTGCCGCCTGCTCATTGTCGATGTAGTTCTCGATATCAATGAGCACCAGTTCGCCACCACGGTAACTGCCCGACATGGGGAGCTTCACGGCAAGCAGGCGTCCGTCGTCGCGTTCCCGCGGCTGCAGAAAGTGCACATCCGCGCCGCCGGTGCCGGTGGCATGGCTGTGGGCGCCGTAGAGCAGACGCAGTCCCGTGCCGTCAGGGTGCATCCGGTACAGACTCAGGGCGTTGCGACTGCCCATATTCTCCCAGCGAACGAACACCACCTCACCGGAGTCGAGCACTACCGGATCGAGATCGTGGCTCTGGCTGAAGGTCAGCTGGTGGATATTGCCGCCATCGGCATCCATGACATGCAGCAGCAGGGCAGGCTCGTTACGGTCCTCATCCAGCGCCGCGAACTGCTGTTTTCCCTCGTCTACCAGAATTGCACGGGAGCGGCGCTGGCGGCTGGAGGAGAAGATAATACGACCGTCCGGCAGGTAGTGCGGCGCGACATCCTGGCCGTCCTCGGCCGTGATATCGGAAACCATGATGCGCCGCAGCACGTCAGCGATGATGTCGTATTCCCAGATATTCCACGTCGGCTGGTCTTGCGGATCGGCATCCTCGACTTCCGGCGCACGCATCGCGAACAGCAGGCGGCTTCCGTCATACGAAACCTCGACGTCCTTTACATCACCCAGGCCGCCGGTAAAGGCGCCCGTCACATTACGCTGCGGTGCCGATGGCGAGGCCAGTTCTCGGTAGAACAGGTCCGCGCCGGGATTGAATTCCAGCGCCTGGCGTATGTCCGGTTGCACGAGCTGGCCGGCATTATCAGTCACCACCGGACGGCGGACAAAGGCGATACCGAGGTCCTCCACGAATGGATCGGGATCCTGATCGCCGCCACCGCAGGCCGTCAGCATCAACATGCCAAGCAGCATCGCGATGCCGTTCATGGCATTCACGCGGTATCCCGGATTGTGAGTGATTGTTCTGTTCATTGATCCAGTCTGGTAACGCTCATTGTGATCACGCCGGCATGGTGTGACGGACATCAACCGTCATGTCCCATACAAGACACGTGTTTGCACTATAGGCCCGGGCCGGAGTGTTATTCCGCGACTGCTATCACAGAAAAATACCTGCGCTGGCTTCAGCATCTGTAACCGTCATTCGGGTTTTGCTGAAGCACATGACATTTTGATCAGCACTGCCGTAGCAGCCTGTCATTTGAGAAGAGAAGACCGGTGCGGGGTCGTAACAGATACGACGAGGCTTCGCATCCGGCCTCAATCCGGTCTTCTCTTTTGAACTGGCAATGGTGGGGAGCAACCGGCAAAACAGGGCCCGGATTATGAAACGATATAACAGCAAGGCATCACGACTGAACACCCGCATACGCCAGCTGCTGCTGTGCACCCTGGTGCTGCAGTCATCACCGGCTGCTACCGGCGACCTGGAGCGCCGGCAGGCGAAACGGATTCATGACCGCATAGCCGGCGTGCCGCCATCGGCTAGCGTTCTCGATGACATGGAGGCGGACATTCTTGCCGGCAATCCGGCAAGCGCGGCGCTCACGGCGATGGACAATAACGCCTTCTACAATGTCACGCTGAAAAACCTCGTCACACCCTGGACTAATCGTGACCAGACCGTGTTCGCACCGCTCAACGACTACACGGCCACGGTCATCGGCATGGTGCGTGATAACGTCCCGTTTACCGAGGCCCTGTCTGCCGACATCGTCTATGTCGCCGATCCGTCACTTGGCCTGACGCCGTACTCCGCCACCGATAACCTGCATTACCAGCAGCTCGAGGACGGCAATTACAGCCTCAGGGACAGCCTGGTTGCGACTACCCAGTCCGCTGTCAGCGGACTGCCGCCAGATGCGACCGCCGGTGTCATTACGTCACGTGCCGCCGCCGAGGCATTTTTCGTCGCCGGGACCAACCGCGCCATGTTCCGCTACACACTGATGAACCACCTGTGCAACGACCTTGAGCAGGTAAAGGACGTCACGCGCTCGCCGGACCGGATCCGACAGGATGTCTCTCGCAGCCCCGGTGGTGACAGCCGCATATTCCTCAACTCCTGCATCGGTTGTCACAGCGGCATGGACCCGATGGCACAGGCCTTCGCCTATTACAACTTCAACGAGGGCAGTGGCCGGATCGAATACACATCCGGTGTGGTACAGCCGAAATACTTTATCAACGGCGAGACCTTCAGTCCGGGCTATGTTACGCCGGATGATCACTGGAACAACTACTGGCGTGCCGGGCAAAACGCACTGCTTGGCTGGGACGGTACGCTACCGGGTTCAGGCCGCGGTGCGAAGTCGCTCGGCGTCGAACTCGCCGGCAGCGAGGCCTTTGCCCGCTGCCAGGTCACCAAGGTCTTTCGCACGGTGTGCCTGCGCGAACCCGGCGACACGGACGACCGGGACCAGATCGATGACATGACCGTGAATTTCACGGCTGACAATTACAATATGAAGACCGCCTTTGCGGATGCCGCGGTCTACTGCAAGGGGGACTAGACATGGCGCAGCAAGGCTACTTAATAAATCGCGCCGGACTGCTGCTGTTTGCAGCGACCCTGCTGACCGGCTGCGGTGGCGGCGCCGAGACCAAGACCAACCCGGTGACCACTGGCAACGCGGCGGCAACTGCCTACAGCGGCCCCGCCGCGGCCACGGCGGACGTGCAGTCATTCCGGCTCAATCTATGGGTCAACATCAACGATCCACTGCAGCGCTGTGGCGCCTGCCATGGCGCCGGCGGACAGTCACCGACCTTTGCTCGCATGGACAATATCAACCTCGCCTACGCCGAGGCCAACAGTATCGTCGACCTGGCGTCTCCGTCGCGCTCGCGCATGGTCAGCAAGGTCGGCGGTGGCCACAACTGCTGGCTGGCAAGTGACAGTGCCTGCGCCGACCAGCTCACCACCTGGATCAGCAACTGGGCCGGCAACAGCAACGGTAGCGCCAATGTCGTGCAACTCAGCGCACCGCCACTCTATGCGCCGGGTGACAGCAGGAGTTTCCCGCCCGATCCGTCGCTGTTTGAAACCCACGTCTACACACCCCTGCTGGCGGTGCATTGCGACGGCTGCCACTCGGAATCGGCAGCGAATGCGCAGTCGCCGTTCTTCGCCGGCAGCGACGTCGACAGCGCCTACGCGGCGGCCCGCCCGAAGATGGACCTGGACAGTCCGGGCAACTCGCGTTTCGTTGTCCGGCTGCGCGAGGAATTCCACAATTGCTGGAGTGGCAACTGCCAGAATGACGCAGCCGCCATGCAGGCCGCCATCGAGGCTTTCGCCGGGCAGGTGCCGGTGACGCAGATCGACCCGGCGCTGCTGGCCAGCATGGCGCTGAGACTGCCGGAAGGCATTGTCGCGAGTTCCGGCAACCGCCACGAGACCAATGTCATCGCCCTCTACCAGTTCAAGTCGGGCACGGGAAACACGGCATACGACACCAGCGGCGTGGCGCCGGACATGCACCTGAGTCTGAGCGGCAATGTCGACTGGGTAGGAGGCTGGGGTATCAATATAGCCAGCGGCAGGGCCCAGGCAACCACCAGTGCGAGCCGCAAGCTGCACAACCTGATCACCGCTACCGGCGAGTACTCCGTCGAGGCCTGGGTCGCGCCCGCCAACGTCAGCCAGGAAGGCCCGGCGCGCATTGTCAGCTATTCCGGCGGCACCACGCTGCGCAACTTTACGCTTGGCCAGACGCAGTACAACTACGATTACCTCAACCGCAGTGTCAATAGCGACGCCAACGGTGATCCGGCCCTGTCGACAGCCGATGCCGACGAGGACCTGCAGGCCACGCTGCAGCACGTGGTTGTCACCTACGACCCGGTCAACGGACGCAGCATATACGTCAACGGGCAGTACACCGACGACCTGGACCCCGTGGCCGGTGGCTCGCTGCTCGACTGGGACGACAGCTTCGCGCTGGTGCTGGGCAACGAGGTCTCGGGAGACCGGCAGTGGCAGGGTGTCATACGGCTGGTGGCGATCCACAACCGGGCACTGACACCGGCGCAGATCCAGCAGAATTACGACGCCGGTGTCGGCGAGAAATTCTTCATGCTGTTCAATGTTACCGGCATGGTCAATGTTCCCGAAAGCTACATCGTCTTCGAGGTCAGCCAGTTCGATAATTACAGTTACCTGTTCAACCAACCCTTCTTCATCAGCCTCAACCCGGATGTCACGCTGCCGGATATCGCCGTTGCCGGCATGCGCATCGGCATCAACGGCAGGGAGGCCAGCGTCGGCCAGGCCTGGAAACACCTCGACACGACCATTACCGACACCTTCTACACACCGGGAGCCGGCCAGTCGCTGTCCGGCCTTGGCACTATCATTGCACTGGAGAAGGGTCCGGATGACGACGAGTTCTTCCTCACCTTCGAGAGGCTTGGCAATAATTCCAACGTCATCATCGAACCTGTGCCGTTGCCCCCGGCAACACCGCAGGACCTGGCGGAGCAGTCAGATATCGGGCTGCGCACCTTCGAGGAAATCGATGCCAGCATGGCCGCGATTACCGATGTCACGCGGGAACAGACCGATGTCAGTGGCGTCTATGCAACCATCAGGCAGCAACTGCCGTCTGTTGAAAACATCGAGGGTTTCCTGTCGGCACACCAGATGGCCATATCCCAGCTGGCCATCGAGTACTGCAACGCCCTGGTCGATGGTAACGGCCAGACGTCGCGAACCGACTATTTCCCCGGTTTTGCCTTCAGCGAAACAGCCGGTTCCGCCTTTGACTCCACGATCAAGCGTGACCGGGTTATCTCGCCGTTGCTCGAGCAGGCAATGGGCAGCGGGCTGACAACACAGCCTGACCCGGTCACCGTAACCGCTGAACTGGACAGCCTGATACAGACACTGTCCGCTTGCGCACTGCCACCCACACCGACCTGCGACACCATCACCCGCACCGCTGACATCGTCAAGGCTGCCTGCGCCGCCATGCTTGGCAGCGGCGTCATGCTGGTCCAGTAAGGAGACTCACCATGTCCAGAAAACGCCCCACCCTGCATCCAGACGAGCCGCTGCGACTCAACACGCACGGACGTCCAGTCACGCGGCGGGACTTTCTCGGCCAGGGACTCGCAACCGGACTTGGCCTGGTCAGCGCACCAACCCTGTTCGGGCTGTTCACCAACCCGCGCGAGGCCGCCGCTGCGCTCTCTCCGGACATCGAGGCGCTGAAGGCCGCGTGCGGCATCAAGTCGCTGGGGGCCGGCAAGATCCCGTTCATCTGCTTTGACCTGGCAGGCGGTGCGAATATTGCCGGCTCCAATGTGCTTGTCGGCGGGCAGGACGGCCAGCTCGATCCGCTGACAGTTGCCGGTTACAACAAGCTGGGTCTGCCGGGCGACATGACGCCGGACGCCATCGATGCCGGTACCGGTATCAACCACATCGACACACGCTTTGGTTTGGCCTTCCACACGAAGAGTGCCATGCTGCAGGGTATCGCGGAAAAGGCCGGCGCACGGGCCGCGGATATCAATGGTGCCATCATCCCGGCCCGTTCCGACAACGATACCGGCAACAACCCGCACAACCCGGTCTACGGTATCGCCAGGGCCGGGGCAGACGGCAGCCTGCTGACCCTGATCGGGTCGCGCAGTTCTGACTCCGGTGGCAACTCCATGTCGCCGCTGCTGGCGCCGGATACCATGCTCGACCCGAATATCCGGCCGACCAAGGTCGATCGTCCCACCGATGTGACCGGCATGGTCGACACCGGCCAGCTGATTGGCGTCCTCAGCCAGGACGATGCCGTCGCCGTAATGGAATCCATCGAGCGCATCAGCCGGATGAAACTTGACAGCGTCAACACCGGACTGAGCGCCGACGCCGTCATCAAGGACCTGGTGCAGTGCGGTTACGTCAAGGCCGCCGATATCGCCGACCGTTTCGGTGATCCGGGTACGCTGAATCCGGCGCTTGATCCAGACATCGTCGGCCCGGGCGGTATTTTCAGCCAGCCCGAGTTCGACGGCGACGGCGAGTTCCGCAAGACCGCCTCGGTGATGAAAATGGTCGTCAACGGCTTCGCCGGCGCCGGCACCATCACCATGGGCGGTTATGACTACCACACGGGCGACCGTGCCACCGGCGAATTGCGCGATCTGCGCGCCGGACGCTGCATTGGAGCCTGCCTGGAATACGCGGCCCGCGCCAACAACGGCAGCGGCGTACCGCTCATGATATACGTCTACAGCGACGGCTCGGTCTTCAGCAACGGTATGACCGACGACTCGGCCAATGGCGGCGGCAAGGGCGTCTGGACCGGGGATAACTCGTCCACCGCGGCCTCGTTCTTCCTGGTCTACAATCCCGGCTCCCGGCCGGTATTGCTGGGCGCGGACCTGATCGAGCAGGCGCGCCACCAGCAGCTCGGGTATTTCCGCGCCGACGCCTCGGTCGAGACCTCGGCGACACCGGCGGCAAACCAGGTCAACCTGCTGGTCGAAACGGTCATTCTCAACTACATGGCGCTGCACGGGGAACAGTCCAGTTTCGGCTCGCTGTTTCCCGGGCACGGTCTCGGTAATGCCGCCATGCAGGACAGCCTTACCGCGTTCAATGCCATCGCCTCGGGCACCATCTGAATCCGGGAATGATTCAAATCTGTCCCGGCCTGACCGATAGCAATCTGAGATGCAACACATCCATCGCATAATTGGCTTGCTGCTTTGCGGTCTTCTGTCGCTCACCGCCAGTGCCGACTGGCACCGCAAGGATGCCGCCATCATGGGCACAGCCATCTCGGTGGAGTTATGGCACGACGATCCGCAACGGGGTGGCGAGCTGATCAATGCTGTGCTCGCCGAGATGCACCGGATCGACGCAATGATGAGTACCTGGAAACCGGACAGTGATCTGTCGCGAATCAATCGCACCGCCGCACTGGGCACGGTACCCGTCAACAGGGAACTGCGACAACTCATTACCCGCACACTGGCATTCTCGGAGCTGACCGGCGGCGCCTTCGACATCACCTATGCCAGTGCCGGACGCTATTACGACTACCGCAAGGGGGAAAAACCCGGCGACGCCGAACTCGAGGCCGCCTTGCCGGCCATCGACTACCGTCATGTGGTGATCGACACGGACAACTCCACGGTGCGCTACCGGCACCCGGGCGTCACTATCGACCTCGGCGGCATCGCCAAGGGCTATGCCGTGGACCGGGGTATGAATATCCTGCAACAGGCCGGTGTCAGACACGCCCTCATCAGTGCCGGCGGCGATACCCGCGTCATCGGCAACCGCTGGGGCCGCGCCTGGCAGGTCGGCATCCGCGACCCGCGCAACGCCGCCGGCATCGTCACCATGATCCCGCTGGTCAACCGCGCCATCTCGACCTCGGGCGACTACGAGCGCTACTTCGAGGAGGACGGGGTTCGCTATCACCACATCCTCAACCCCGGCACCGGCAAGTCGGCCGGTGCCGTGCGCAGCGTCAGCATTATCGGCAACACGGCCACCACCACGGATGCCCTGTCGACCAGCGTATTCGTGCTGGGCGTGGAAAAGGGCCTGCAACTGGTTAACCGGCAAGCCGATATCGAGGCCGTCATTATCGACAATGAAGGGACGATGCATTTCTCCACGGGACTCGCGATGGTGCAGTAACCGCCGGCTGGCGTTCGTCCGGGCGGCGCGGGCCGGATTGGTCCAAAGGACGTAATCCGGCATCAATACCGGGCCGCCCGTCCCAGGCTGCAAAAATGTGACTCGACTCCCGTTTACACATGCCGGAATACGGCAATCTGTCTGCATACCCTGTCCGGCCAGCCAGCTGACTGCCACGATTTCACCTCTTCCAAGTCTGACGGGGGGGCAGCAGGTTGCCGGTTCCGGGTGTCCGTCAGAACGGGAGAGGAACATGCAACCAAAGAACCTGCTGTTCGCCATCAGTCTGCTGCTGGCTGCGCTGATGTCATCTGTGCAGGCACACGCCGGCGATGATGCAGTCCAGAGCCTCGACAGCGAGATCCAGACCCTCAAGCAGGACGTGCTGGCCCTCAATCGCGAACTGTTCATCCTCGAGGAAGAACTCCTTTATCCCTCGGGCACCCAGGTCGCGGTATTCCTGTCCATGGATGTCGGCAAGTACTTCTCACTGGATTCGGTCCAGCTCAGGGTCGATGACAAGGTGGTCAGCAACTACCTGTACACCTCTCGCGAGGTCGAGGCCCTGCACCGCGGCGGTGTGCAGCGTCTCTACATGGGCAACCTCAAGGCCGGCGACCACGAGATCATCGCCATCTTCACCGGCAAGGGACCCAATGGCCGTGACTACCGGCGCGGCGCCACCCGCACGGTAAGCAAGGCGCTCGGTCCCAAATTCATCGAACTGCAGATTGTCGACCTTGAGGGCAAGGAGCAGCCGGACTTTACCGTCAGGGAGTGGGAATAGGTCGATGCTTTTCCGCCTGACCGGATTGCTGGCCGGAATGCTGCTGGTCGCGGCCACCGCGGGCGCAGACAAGGCGCCGGCAAGTGTTCGTGACCTGTCATACGGTGAGGTCCTGTACCACTATTACCAGGACGATTATTTCAACAGCATCGTGCACCTGCTGAAGGCCCGCCGCCAGGACACGCTTGACTATCATGCGAGCGAGGCCGAACTGCTGCTTGGCGGACTTGACCTGTCCTATGGACTGCGCAACGAGGCCGGCCGCATCTTCACCGAGTTGCTGGACGAACACCCGCGCGCCGAGGTCCGGAACCGCGCCTGGTTCTACCTCGCCAGGCTGTCCTGGCAAAGCGGCGACAGCAACAGCGCCCTTGCCGCCCTGCAGGCAACTGGAGACGATGTATCACCATCGCTTGCAGCCGAGATCGCGCACCTGCAAAGCCTGGTGTTGCTGGCGCGCGGCGACAATGCCGCCACCGTGGAACTGCTCGGGAATGTCCGCGCGGACCGCGCCTGGTCACCCTACCTGGACTACAACCTCGGTGTCGCACAGATTCGCAGTGGTGCACTGACCGACGGCAGCAGGGCACTGGCGCAGGTCGGCGAACTGAACGGCTACAACGAAACCCGCCGCACCCTGCGCGACAAGGCCAACCTGGCTCTCGGTTACAGTTACCTGCAGCACGATGAACCGGACAGGGCACGCCAGTACCTGGAACGCGTGCGCCTCGAGGGACCACTGTCGAACCGCGCCCTGCTGGGCACCGGCTGGACTGACATCGAGGCGGGTGCCTACGGTCGCGCACTGGTGCCGTGGCTGGAACTCGGTAGCCGCAATGCCACCGACCCGGCCGTGCAGGAGGTGCTGCTGGCTATCCCGCACGCCATGACCCGCATGGGCCTGCATGGCCGGGCCGTCGAGCACTACGAACAGGCCATCACCAGCTATTACGCCGAGCAGGCGCGACTCGATGAATCCATCACCGCGATCCGCGACGGGGAACTGCTGCTGGCCCTGCAGGAGGCAGCGGACGACAACGGCACTGGCTGGCTGCAGGATGTCGATGCCATGTCCGCCTCGCCGGTACTGCGCTACCAGGTGGAACTGATGGCCCGTCACGATTTCCAGGAGGCCGTGAAGAACTATCGCGATCTGCGCCGGCTCGACGACAACCTTGCCGGCTGGGCGGGCAGCATCGGTGCCTTCAGTGGCATGCTGGCAAGTCGCCGCGCCCGCCATGCCGCGCAACGCCCCGTCGCTGAGGCCGCATTGTCCGCCGCCAGTATCAACACACTGGCGCAACGTCAGCGCCTGCTCACGGACCGCCTGAATACTATCGAGCAGCAGCAGGATCCGATGGCGCTGGCCAGCGATGAGGAGAACCGCCACTGGCTGGCGCTGCAGACCCTGCATGCACGCCTCGCCATGCTGCCCGCAACGGCAGGCATCAACGAACTGCGAGACAAGCAGCGACGCCTGCGGGGCATCCTCTACTGGAACGTCAGCAGCGATTACAAACCCCGCCTGTGGGCGGCAAAGCAGCAGTTGCGCGAGCTCGATGACTTGCTCGGCAGGACGCGTGCGGCATATGCCGGGCTGGCAGCGGCAGGCGAGGGCGCACCGGTTGACTTCGACGGCTTCGAACTGCGCATAGCGGAACTCCATGGTGAAATAGACCGGCTGCAGACACGCACCGGGGCGTTACGCCTGGCACAGGGCCGCCATATCGAGGCAATCGCCGTGGCGGAACTGGAACAGCAGAAACAACGCCTTGAGCAATACCTGGTTCAGGCACGCTACGCCATGGCGCAGACCCGGGACACGGCACTGAACAGCCATACCACGGAGATACTGCCATGATTCGCCGCCCGGGTATCTGCCTGGTGATCCTGTCGGCCTCCGGCTGCGCACTGCTGGGGTCGGTTGATAATGCACCGACGATCGCCGACCTGGGCAAGAAACCGGTCGAACTGCAGGACACACATATCGAGTCCAGTGACCAGCAGGCCATGCAGGCCTACCGCAACTACCTGCAGACGGGAGACGAGTCCGAGGCACGCCCCGAGGCCATGCGACGCATCGCCGATCTCAGCCTGGAGGCCGGCGAGGAACCACAGGCAGAGTCAGCATCCGCGGACCTGCTGTACCCGGAACAGGTCACGGATGCCGTGAGCATGTACCGGGATGTGCTGCACCAGTACCCCGGGCGTAACGGCAACGACCGTGTTCGCTACCAGCTGGCACGTGCCTTCGAACGCAGCGGCCGGACGGAGGAAGCACTGGCCACGCTCGATACCCTTATCGCCAGTCACCCGGACAGCGAGCACCTCGACGAGGCACAGTTCCGTCGCGGCGAGATGCTGTTTGTCATGCGGGACTACCGCGGTGCGGAGCAGGCCTACCTGAGCGTGACCCGGGCCGGGGCGACCACGCCATTCTACCGCCAGGCGCTCTACAAACTCGGCTGGTGCTATTTCAAGCAGGGTCTCTTCGGTGAAGGGCTTGACGCCTTCATCACGCTGCTCGATGACCAGTTGCCGGCTGACGGTACGAACATCGACACGCTGGATCGCGCACAACGCGAATTGCTGGCAGACACGCTGCGTGTCATCAGCCTGAGCTTCTCCTACGAGGCCGGCCCGGACACCGTCGCGGAGTATTTCAGTCGCAAGGGCGGCAGACACTACGAGGATGCCGTCTACAACAGCCTCGGCAGCCTCTACCTGCAAAAGGAACGCTACAACGACGCGGCACAGACCTTCAACACTTTCGTCGAGGCCAATCCCAGGCACCGCGAGTCACCCGCTTTCCAGATGCGCGTCATCGAAACCTATGACAGGGGCGGCTTCCCGACACGGGTTTTGCAGGGCAAGAAGGATTTCGTTGAACGCTACCACCTGCAGTCGGACTACTGGCAACACCACGACCCACAACAGTCCGAGGCGGTGCTCGGCTATCTCAGGGAGACGCTGACCGGTCTGGCCCGGCATTACCATGCCGCAGCCCAACGCGGTCACAAGAGCGCGGACATCGATGCTGCGGCGCACTGGTACCGCACCTACATCGCCTCATTCGCGGATGATGAAACCACACCGGGAATGCACTTCCTGCTGGCCGAACTGCTGTTCGATGCACAGCGCTACGAAGAAGCTGCAATTGCCTACCGGGCAACCGCCTACGATTATCCGGCACACGCACAGGCCGCCGACGCCGGCTACGCTGCTGTCCTTGCGGCCGACAGGGTAGAATCACAACTCCAGGGCGATGCGCGCCAGATATGGCACCGCCAGTCCATTGAGCACTCGCTGCGCTTTGCGATCACGTTCCCGGCTCACGGGCAGGCAAGCGCCGTCCTGATCAGGTCGAGCGAACAACTGCTGGCACTCGGTGAACTGCAACGCGCCGGCGAGGTGGCGCAGCACGCCATCGACACGGATGCCACCAGCCCGGACCAGCAGCGGGTCGCCTGGACCGTGCTGGCGCATGCCCGTTTCGACCTGCACGACTACCTGCAGGCGGAACAGGCCTACCAGCATGTGGTGCAGCTCTCCGACACCGGTTCAAAAGACATGAAGGCGCTAAATGAAAAGCTTGCAGCCGCTATATACAAACAGGGAGAGGCGGCGCGTGACGCCGGCGACCAGCAGGCCGCCGTTGGTCATTTCCTGCGCGTGCGCACCACGACACCAACGGCCGCTATCGTCGCCACGGCGGAGTACGATGCCGCGGCCGGCCTGCTGCAGCTGCAGGACTATACCGGTGCAGTGACCGTACTGGAGCGCTTCCGCGCCAGCTACCCCGACCATCCGCAGCAGACCGAAGTGACACGGCGCCTGGCAACCGCGCACCTCGCGCAGGCCGCACCGCTGCAGGCGGCAATCGAGTTCGAACGCATCGGCAAGGCTGACGGCGAAGCCACGCTGCGCCGCGAGGCCCTGTGGCAGGCCGCGGAGCTGTACACGAAGGCCGGCGAGCCGGAACGCGCCGTGCAGACATACCGGGATTACATCGATACCTTCCCGCAACCACTGGAGGTCGCTGTCGAGGCGCGCCACCGGATCGCCAGGCACTACCGCGACGCCGGCAACGCCGTGCAGCACCAGCAGTGGCTGCAGGCAATCATCGATGCCGATGCCCGGGCCGGGGAGTCGCGCACCGAACGCACCCGCTACCTTGCCGCACAGGCCAGCCTGTCACTGGCCGAGACGGCCTATGCACGCTACAGCGCGGTGCAGCTGACACTGCCGCTGAAACAGAGCCTGTCCCGCAAGCGACAGCACATGCAACAGGCCCTGGCCGCCAGCGCCAAAGCCGCCGATTACCAGGTCGCCGCAGTCAGCACCGCCGCCACGTTCCTCAGCGCAGCCATTTACTCCCGGCTGAGCGAGGCGCTGCTGACTTCCGAACGACCGGCCAACCTCGACGGCGAGGCCCTCATGCAGTACGACATCCTGCTCGAGGAACAGGCCTATCCGTTCGAGGAGAAGGCCATAGAACTGCACGAGACGAATGTCGCACGCATGGAAGACGGCGTGTATGACGCCTGGGTGGCGAAGAGCCTGGCGCAGCTGGCCGCACTGCTACCCGCCCGTTACGGCAAACAGGAGAGGGGGGCCGATCATGTGGCGACACTCCACTAGCACGGCACTGGTTGCCTCCATGCTGATACTGGCCGGCTGCGGATCGGTCAGCGTGCAGCACAGCGCCGTATGGAACAAGCCCGTACCGGCCCTGGCGACGGTTCCCGCGGCAGCTGCTGTCGGAGCCGATACCGGGGTAGAGTTTCAGCAGGCTATCGGCCACATGCAGGCCGGTAACTGGGATGCCGCCATTGCACAGCTGGAAACCCTGACCGCAACGCACGGGCAGTTCGCCGGGCCATGGCTTAACCTCGGTATTGCCTATACCCGCAGCGGCGCGGTTGACAAGGCGCGCAACGCCTTCGAAACCGCAGCGGCACGCAACCCGCGCCAGGCCGAGGCATGGAACCAGCTCGGCATGCTGCACCGGCGCGGCGGCAGCCTCCAGCAGGCCGCCACGATGTACCTGCGTGCTATCGAGGTCGCCCCGGACCACGCCGACAGTCACTGGAACCTCGCCGTGCTCTACGACCAGTACCTGCCGAACTACGCCACCGCACTGCATCATCTGCAGCGCTATCAGCAACTGACCGGCGCCGGTGACCCGCAGGTTTCACGCTGGCTGGCCGAACTGCAATCGCACACCGCCCCCAACATGACCGCAGGAGCGAACGGCCAATGACACGATTGCGCAACCTTGTCAGGATTCTGCTGTGCCTCGCAGCCGGCAGCGTCCACGCCACCGACAGCCTGGAACTGGACGGCGCCACCATTACCGGCAACAGTGAGCTCCCCAAGGTGCTGCACATCGTGCCATGGAAGCCGCCGGAACCCGGCGAGCTGGCAGGCCGGCCGTTCAACAGTCTGATCAACGAGATCCTGGCGCCCGTAGATCGTGACGTCATTCACAGGGAAGTCGAGTTATACAAAGCAGTTCACGGTTTCGGGCCGGATAATCCGTAAAGATTCTGATTGACAACCCACTGGCCTGACATGTCATGCCTGCCAGACCCGCACAGGCGAGAGTGTGAGGCATAACCTGGCCAGTTAACAGACAGGAGCCTCACATGGACATCTACACCACCATAGTCGGATTTTTCCAGTCCGGCGGCATTTTCATGTATCCGATCGTACTGATTCTGGCGCTCGGCCTTGCCATTGCACTGGAACGCTGGCTCTATCTCAGCAAGGCGAGGATCACCAACCAGCTGGTGTGGAAGAAGCTGCTGCCCCTGTTGCAGAACGGTGACCACCAGCAGGCCGCACAGGTGGCAGGAAAGTCTAAGGCCGCGCTCAGCAGGATACTGGCCTACGGTATTAACCGTGCACGCACCTCGCGCCGTCGTGACGACGTCGAGATCGCCATGGAGGAAGGGCTGATGGAGGCGTTGCCGAGCCTTGAGAAACGCACACCCTATCTTGCCACCTTCGCCAACATCGCCACCCTGCTGGGCCTGCTCGGCACCATTATCGGCCTGATCCAGGCGTTCACCGCAGTGGCCAACGCCAACCCGGCAGAGAAGGCCGACATGCTGTCGGCCAGCATCTCGGTGGCCATGAACACCACGGCCTTCGGCCTGATGGTGGCAATCCCGCTACTGCTGATCTACGCGGTGCTGCAAACCCGCACCACGCAGATTGTCGACAGTATCGAGATGGCCTCGGTGAAATTCCTCAACATGCTGACGGACCGCTCGCCCGACAGGAGCGCCGCCTGATGCGACGTCGCCTGCGCCGCAAGCATGTTCACGAGCCGCCGGAGATCAATATCACCGCGTTCATGAACCTGATGGTGATCCTGGTGCCGTTCCTGCTGATCACGGCGGTGTTTTCACGCATCACCATCCTCGAGCTGAACCTGCCTACATACAGCGAGCAATCGGCACAGTCGCCGGCACAGTTCCAGCTGGAGGTCATCGTCCGTCAGGATACCATCGATGTCGGTGACCGCGACGGCGGACTGCTGCGGCGTATCGACATGCTGGACGGCAAACACGATTACGGGCAACTCTCAGGCCTGCTGCAGCAGGTTAAGGCGCGTTACCCGGAAAAACGTGACGCCACGCTGCTGCTGGAACCGCAGATACCCTACGATATCGTCGTCCAGGTCATGGATAACATGCGCATCGCCCGCGGGGTGCAGGCCGGCAACCTGCTGACCGCCGAACTGTTCCCCGAAATATCGATCGGTGATGCGCCGCCGGGGCGGCATATAAAAGTCGCCAGTAAAGAGAAACGCTAGATGAAAACGTCACGACGCACGAAACGCATGGAGCGCCAGCACAAGCGCAGCGGCAACCGCGCCGGCATCAACCTCGTATCGCTGATGGACATCTTTACCATCCTGGTATTTTTCCTGCTGGTGAACTCTTCCGACGGCGAGGTTCTGCCTACGCTTAAGTCGGTGGAACTTCCAGAATCCGTCTCAGAGAAGGCACCGCGTGAGGCCATTGTCATCATGGTGTCGGCGGCCGACGTGCGCGTGCAGGGTAAAATCGTGGCCAGTATCGATGACCTGCTGCAGGCCGATGACAATATACCGCCCGCACTGCTGCAGGCCCTGAAAACGGCAAACCCGATGGAGGAGGGCAGTGATGCCCCCCGCCGCGAAGCCACCATCATGGGAGACCGCTCGATCAGGTACCGCCTGCTCAAGCAGGTTATGGCCGGTTGCACCGAGGCCGGTTTTTCGCGCATCTCTCTCGCCGTCCTCCAGAAACCGCTGGAGACCTGAGCATGACCGCGATTGCCATACACGCCACCCTGCCATGGACGGTCTCCGCAGATGACGAGCGCCGCTTCCGGCGCATCGTCAAATCGCACCTGCTCATTATCATTGCGCTAGGCCTGATCATGCCATTCCTGCCGCTGCCGGAAATCAACAAGCTGGTGCAGCCGGAGCTGCCGCCACCGGTCGCCAGGCTCATGCTCGAGAACAAACCCGTGCCGCCGCCACAACCGGTCGTGCTGAAGCCTGAGCCAAAGCCTAAACCAAAACCGCTACCGAAAAAGGTCGAGCAACCGAAACCGGCGGCAGAGGTAAAGACGAAGCCGCAACCCAGGCCCGACAAACAGGCAAAGGTGATCAAGCGCGAACCGGTTAAACCGAAACCAAGCGCCCGCGAGCTTGCGCAGCAATCCGGTCTGCTGGCCATGACCGACACGCTTGCCGACCTGCGCCAGAACACCGTGGCCAGCAGCCTGACGAAAACGCGCAACCTGTCGCAGGCCGGCGGATCGGCGCGCAAGACCGAACGCGCCATACTGACCACCGGCACAACCAGCACCAGCGGTGGCATCCAGACTGCCAGCCTGAGCCGCAATACCGGCGGCGGCCAGCTCACCGGGCGCAGCACCACGCAGGTGCACAGCCCGACAGGTAATGCGCCGGCGCCCGCCAGCGTCGGCGGCAAGGGCAGGGGCGACCGCACCGCCGGTCGCAGCATCGAGGATATCCAGATCGTGTTCGACCGTAACAAGGGCGCCATCTACAGTGTCTACAATCGCGCGCTGCGCAAGGACCCGACACTGCAGGGCAAGCTCATACTGCAGCTCACCATTGCGCCGTCGGGTCAGGTCACGGCCTGCAGCGTTGTCTCCAGCGAACTGCATGACACCGCCCTCGGCGAGAAGATCAGCGCCCGTGTGAAGCTGTTCGATTTCGGCGCCAGTGACGTCGAAGCGGTAACCATCACCTATCCAATCGATTTCCTGCCGGCCTGAAATCCAGCTGCCAGTCAGTTACATAGTCTATTCATTACTAATAGTTATGTAATATTTATAAGTATTCGAATTAAATAATCAGCGCAACCACGACAGGAACGGCTTCAGTCGACACAGATTTTATTTCTGTCTGTGCCGGCGGCTGACTCTGCACCTGTGACAACACCACAGGGCACGTACGGCAGGCATCATGCCACAGCAGTGTTCTCCCGGATCTGGGATAATCACACTCACTCGGTTTTATCCTGCTGCCAACTGAGAAATCTTTCGCCGCTCGGTAAACATGTCTGATCCGGATCTTTTCATCTGCCTGCTCACCATCGAACTGCTGATTCCTTCGGCCCGTTCACTGAAGGACAAGCGCAGTGCCGTGCGCGGTCTGAAAGACCGTCTGCGTTCCCGCTTCAACGCCTCGGTAGCCGAGGTGGCCTACCAGGACAAATGGCAGCGAACGGTGATCGCTGCCTGTATCCTTGGCAGTGACAAGCGCAAACTTGAATCGGACATGGCCCGGATCCGTCAGCTGTGCGAAGAGGCACAGGATATGCACATTACTGATATGCATCAGCAATGGTTGTAGACAAGCAGACCCGTAAGCACAGCGCCATGAAAACATTCGACCCGATTGAAGATGTCGAGAACTGCCAGCAGATTCTCGATTATGGGAAGTGGCCGAACTTTCACGATGCCAAAGTCCACAACCTGAGAATATGGCGCGGTGATGTCCGGCCAGAGGATAATGTATGGATCGGGCCGCGAGACGATGACGCATAACAGGACAGGCAGGGTACCGCCTTGGATACACGGGTTAACATATACCGGGTATATTCATTATTTAACATAATATACATTATACGCAATTACAGGCATATGCTGTTTACCAGTCCACCCGTTCGCATATGGGCCCTCATGGCCCCGTTCATTGCACTGATCTCGGCCCTGGGCCTTGGTTCCGGCTGCACAGCAACTGGAAGCAACACCCTGCTGGTAATGAGCCGCGAAGCGGCGAATTCACAATACCTGCCGGATGAATTTGAACGCTTGCTGGACTCGCTGGGCTACGAATGGGTACCGCTGACGGATCCGGATATCGGCCACCCGGTCAAGATCGCAACCATCTACAGTGAATATCGCATGCAGTTCAGGTCGCGCGATGCACCCGGCATCCGGATCGATGTTCATATCCGTCAGGATGGCCAGTCGGCTGGACTGCACTTTTACCAGGATGACAACAAAAGTCTCGATGCGGCGGCTGCCAGGCGTTATCAACAGCTCAGGGAGCGGCTGGAACTGGAGTTCGGCTACAGCCACGTGGTTGATAACCGTACGCTGCTGACACCCTGAAACGGCCGGCTATCTGCGAATCCCGCCACCGGCATGCGGTACTGCTGGTGCACGGTGCTCAACACCCGGGCGCCGCTCACCGGCAATGGCGCGTCGGCGACGTTGCTCCTGGTTGTAATCACCGTCCACATAGGTCTGGTCAGGTTGCTCGTCAACGGTCTCCGGTGCGGCCTGCACAGGCTGGGCAGCACGTTCCCGTCGCGCCGTCCCCATTTCATCCGCCATCGATTCGATGCGCCTGGTCCGTTCAGCACTTTCCCGATGCTCCGCCCTGGTTGGCGCCGGCTGTATCTCGACCTGTTCCACATTCACGGCATTCGGCGGCGGTACATCGGAAAACACGACTTCACCCTGTGCATTCGTGGACTTGTATATCGGCTCGGCAACACTCATATTGGCAAACAGCAATGCGGCGACCATCAGTAGTGGTATTTCCGGCGACGTGTACAATACAGCGGATAATCTCTTCATGGCGATGAACCCCCGGGGGTGTTGTCCGAACCAGTAACAGCAAGCCCGTTTCGCGATTGCTTCACTAACACTACCATAGATGACAGAAATACCACCGGCTACACGGCTGCCGCATAATCTGATGCTGCATAATCTGCGAGCAACCCTGCTGGCATGTGCATTCGCCTGCCCTGCAGCACTTGCCGACACCCATATTCGCCCGCCCGAGGATGTCGGCGTCATCGGGCAGGTCGATTTCATCAGGGCGCACCATGACGAAACCCTGCTGGACATCGCGCGCGACCAGGACATTGGCCAGAACGAGATCCTGGTCGCCAATCCCGAGGTCGATCGCTGGCTGCCCGGTAAAGGCACCGTCATCACGCTGCCCAGGCGCCATGTCCTGCCAGACGCGAAACGTGATGGCCTGATACTTAATCTGCCGGAAATGCGCCTGTACTATTTTCCCCGGCCGGAAAAAACCAGTACGCCGGTAGTCATCACGCATCCCGTCAGCATCGGCAGAATGGACTGGAACACACCGCTGGGCATGACCCGGATCGTCGCCAAGAAGGTCGATCCGACATGGACACCGCCACAGTCACTCAAGGACGAGGCTCTCGCCAGTGGTGAGGTCCTGCCGGACGTCGTCCCGGCGGGGCCGGACAATCCGCTTGGACGGTATGCCTTGCGACTTGGCGTGCCGGGTTACCTCATCCATAGCACCAACAAGCCATGGGGCGTTGGCATGCGTGTCACCCACGGTTGTGTGCGTATGTACCCGGAAGACATTGAACAGCTGTTTGACAAGGTGCCGGTCGGCACACCAGTGCAGATCGTCAACCAGCCCGTCAAGCTCGGCTGGCTGGCCGATACCCTTTACCTGGAAATTCATCCGCCAATGGAAGACGCCGGCGACAACCCGGTCATCGACATGCAGACGGTAATGGACCGGATTGCCGGCTTCATCGGTGACCGGCCCGTGCAGCTGAATGGACGTGCCATCCGCCTCGCAGTGGATACGCAACACGGCATGCCCGTTGCGATAACGAAATGAATTGATAGCCCGGGCATGTGCGGCGCGGTCAGCTATGGTGCGATCATTGGCATCGCAATCGTGAATAGATTCGCCACTGCAGGTTCATTGCGGGGAACCCTACATGAACAGGGCCCCGAAGGGGCCCTGCTTGCGCTACACAATACTGATCGCCGTACTATTTATACATCGCCTTCTTGAACATACGGTCGATCTTCGCCTCGCTTTCATCGGCAGATGCCTTTGCCTCATTTGCCGTACCCATGGCCTGTTCGGCAAGCGCCCTGGCGTCGGCCGCCTCCTGACGCGCCGCAGCTGCCTCTGCCTGGGCTGAATCGGCAGTGGCCTGTGCTGCGCTGACCTGGTCCTTGAGGCTGTTGAGTTCTGAGGTTGTCGCACAGCCGCTCAGACCGCCGATAAGCACAGAGGCTGCAGCCAGCGCCAGCAGGCGAGACTTCACATCACTCGTTCCATTCATTGCATTCTCCTTCGGGTGGATATTCTGCCGCGGCACCGCCACGGCGATGCCTATCGTATATCGACACGGGTACCGATGTGTACCCATTGCATCAAATCGTCCAGCTGTTCGTTGGTGAGCGCCACACAGCCGTTGGTCCAGTTGAACATACCGTGGATTTCCGGGTCGCCCTCACCGAGGCCATGGATGCCGATCTGGCCACCCAGCGGTGTGCCCTGTGGCGGGATTTTGCCGCTTTCGTGCGCCCGTCGGATGGCTTGCCAGTCGCCCTCCTCCAGCTGCATGTTCTCCCGGGCGCGCCAGGCCCGCTTCCGGTCCGGGTAATCCAGTCCCAGGAAACGGTGGAAACCCGATTCCTCCCGGATCCAGGCGATCCTGAAGCGCCCCACGGGGGTGCGCTGGTCGCCGCGGATCTTCTCGCGCGAGACGCCATCGCGACCGATCGAGATGCCCTCGTAGGTATGCACTACGTCACTGCCCTGCATCACCATGAGCCGCAGGTTGACGGTGTCGACCAGCAACCAGGTCTCGCCGCCCTGCTCTTCCGCGATCACTGGCAGCGACAGACCGCATGCCAGCAACAGGCAGCAGAGGTATTTGGCAAGGCGTTTCATGCGCGCGATTTTGCAGGTGATACAGTCTCGCCGCAATGGGGTATGCTCTGCATCCATGGCAGACAACGACTTCGACCTCGACCCTGGCCTCATCTACCTCAACCACGCAGCAGTCTCACCCTGGCCACGCCGTACAGCCGATGCCGTGAAGTCCTTCGCGGAAGAGAACGCCCGTCTCGGCTCCAGCCACTATCCACGCTGGGTGAAGACCGAACAGACACTGCGTGAGCAGTTGCAGCGCCTGGTCAATGCCCGTTCGGCCGACGAAATCGCGCTGCTGAAAAATACCTCCGAGGCCCTGTCGATGGTGGCCTATGGCCTGTCTTGGCAGCCGGGCGACAATGTTGTCATCAGCAACCAGGAATTCCCCTCCAACCGGATCATCTGGGAGTCGCTGGCCAAATACGGCGTCGTGACCCTGGCAGCCGATATCACCCACACCGATCACCCCGAGGATGCGGTCATCGACCAGATCAACGACCATACCCGGCTGGTGTCAGTGAGTTCGGTGCAATATGGCACGGGTCTCAGACTCGACCTGGCCAGGATCGGGGCTGCCTGCCATGAGCGCGATGCGCTGTTCTGCGTCGATGCCATCCAGAGCCTCGGTGCCATGCAATTCGATGTGCAGGCGATACAGGCTGACTTCGTCATGGCCGATGGCCACAAGTGGATGATGGGGCCGGAGGGTGTTGCACTGTTCTGGTGCCGCAGCGAGATCATGGACCGGCTCGACCTCAAGCAGTACGGCTGGCACATGGTCGAGGATTGCGGCAATTATGCCAGCAAGACGTGGGAAGTCGCCCATACCGCCAGACGCTTCGAATGCGGCAGCCCCAACATGACCGGTATCCATGCCCTGCAGGCCAGCCTGTCGCTGATCGAGGCCGTCGGCATGCCGGTCGTCGAGACACGCATCATGGAGAACAGCCGCTTCCTGATCGATTTTTTTCTCACCTGTAACGCGCGCTATAAACTGATGACGCCGGCCCCGGAGCACCGCCATGCCGGCATTGTGACCTTTTGTCCCACGGACGAATCACCGGAATCACTGTTCAGCAAACTCTCCGAAGCACGGGTCAGTTGTGCGCTGCGCGGTGGCGGTGTGCGTTTTTCCCCGCATTACTACACACCTCGCAAGCACCTGGTCAAGGCACTGGGGCTGCTGGATGAATAACCGCGACACACAGGTCCGTGCCGCTCACTTTTTCGCACCGTATGCCGATACGCACTAAAATATGGTCTGCAACAAGCCGGCATTGACAGGGTGTATACCCCGTCACGACGGCTGCAACTCGGCCGACATATTCTTGTCAAATAACCTGCAATCCGGCTGTCCGGTCACCGGGGCGCATGGCAAGTAACCACAGGGTGCTTAGGGTGTCATGAATCTGGGGAACCGACGTGGCATGGATCATTGAAGTCCTCGTAATTCTGATCGTCATCGGTTTTCTGATGGCGCGCCAGGCGAACCGTTATTTCTGGACCGGGCTGCTTGGTGCCTGCCTGCTACTCTGGCCCCTGCTCAACTCACCGCCCGCCTGGGCACTTGTGACTGCCTGGGTCCTGTTCATTCCTGTCGCCCTGTTGCTGCTGGTCACGCCATTGCGTGAGCAACTGGTGATGCGCCCGTTGCTTGGCCTCTACGCCAGGGTCATGCCGGGCATGTCCGATACCGAGCGCGAAGCACTGGATGCCGGCACCGTGTGGTGGGAGGCCGAACTGTTTTCCGGCCAGCCCGACTGGCACCACCTGCTGGGTTACCCGGCAGCCAGGCTCAGTGACGAGGAACAGGCCTTTATCGATGGCCCGCTGGAAACCCTCTGCGGCATGATCGATGACTGGGAGGTCACCGAGGAACTGCGTGACCTGACACCCGGGACCTGGTCCTACATGAAGGAGCAGGGCTTCTTCGGAATGATCATCCCAAGGCAATACGGCGGACTGCAGTTCTCGGCCAATGCCCACTCGCTGGTGGTCATGAAGCTGGCCAGCGTCAGCATCTCCGCCGGCGTCACCGTCATGGTGCCGAACTCGCTTGGCCCGGCCAAGCTGCTGCTTTCCTACGGTACGGAAGAGCAAAAAAACCACTACCTGCCGCGCCTTGCTAATGGCACGGAGATTCCCTGCTTCGCACTCACCGGACCGGAGGCCGGCAGCGATGCCGCTTCCATGCCTGACAACGGCGTCATTTGCCGCCAGGATTTCAACGGCGAACCCGACATACTGGGCATCCGGCTCAACTGGGAGAAGCGTTACATAACCCTCGGCCCGGTAGCGACGCTGCTGGGACTCGCGTTTCACCTGTATGACCCGGACCACCTGCTGGGCGATCAGGACGACATCGGCATCACACTGGCACTGATACCGACCAGTACACCCGGCGTGGAAATCGGCCGGCGCCACTTCCCGATGGACCAGTCGTTCATGAACGGGCCGAACCGCGGCAGGGATGTCTTCATCCCGATGGACTGGGTGATCGGCGGCCAGGCGCAGCTTGGCAACGGCTGGCGCATGCTGATGAACTGCCTGTCCGATGGTCGCGCCATCTCGCTGCCGGCGCTCAGCGTCGCGGCCGGCAAGAAGATGTCCCGCGCCGTCGGCGCCTACGCCGGTGTGCGCAAGCAGTTCAAGGTTCCTATCGGTAAATTCGAGGGCGTCAGCGAGGTACTCGCACGTATCGCCGGAAAGACCTATATCATGAATGCCGCGCGCAGCCTGACCTGCGCGGCACTGGACAATGGCGAAGACCCCTCGGTGGCCTCGGCCATTCTCAAGTACCACACCACCGAATACATGCGCGACGTCGTCAACGATGGCATGGACATACTCGGCGGTCGCGGCATCTGCATGGGTCCGGGCAACTTTATAGCCCGCGGTTACCAGGCACTGCCCATCGGCATCACCGTCGAGGGCGCGAACATCCTGACCCGCAACCTGATCATCTTCGGTCAGGGTGCCATCCGCTGTCACCCGTTCCTGTTCCGCGAGATGGAGGCCGTGGCGCAGCGCGATGTTGCCGGCCTCGATGCCGCCCTGCGGGGACACGCCAGCCTGGTGATGAGCAATTTTTCGCGCTGCCTGATTCACGGCCTGACCCGGGGACGCCTGCTGCCCGCACCGCAGCACGGCATTGCCGGATATTACTACCGGCAGTTCGGCCGCATGAGCCTGGCCTTTGCCGTGACCACCGAGATGGCGCTCATGTCGCTCGGCGGCACACTGAAACGCAGGGAGTCACTGTCGGGCCGGCTCGGCGATGTCCTCAGCCAGCTGTATCTTGGCAGCGCAGTCCTGAAACAGTACTACGAACAGGGCTCGCCGGAGGAAGACCTGCCGCTGCTGGAATATGCCTGCGATGACCTGCTGTGCAGCATCCAGTCGCGGCTGTATGAAATCCTGGACAACTTCCCCAGCCGCTTGGTAGCAAGACTGACTCGCCTGCTGACATTCCCTGCCGGCAAGGTGTACAGGAGACCGCTGGACGAACTGTCACATCGTGTCACCGGGCTGATCCTGCGACCCGGTCGTGTGCGTGACCGCCTGACGCAAGGTGTGTATATTCCGGACGATAACACGCAACCGCTGGCACAGCTGGAAGACGCCCTCGAGAAGAGCGTCGCTGCCGAATCCGCCCTGCTCAAGCTGCGCGATGCCATGCGTTCGGGTACCCTGCCCCACGGTGATCCCGAGCACTGTGCCGACGACGGCGTGAGGGTCGGCGTCATCACTGCACAGGAGGCCGCAGGCATCAAGGATGCCGTTGCAGCCCGCCAGCTTGTCATACAGGTGGACGATTTCGACCCGGAGTACCTGACCAAGGAGCGTGAGACATGGCGGGACAACAATCCGGCTGGGGTGGCCGGCCAGTCTTTGTAGTCGACGGCAGCCGCACCCCGTTCATCAAGGCGCGCGGCAAACCCGGCCCCTTCAGCGCCTCCGATCTCGCCGTTGCCGCGGCCAGCCCGCTGCTGATGCGGCAGCCCTTCGCACCGTCCGATTTCGATGAAGTCATTCTCGGCTGCGTCATGCCCGGTCCGAACGAGGCCAACATCGGGCGCGTTGCCGCGCTCCGGCTTGGCTGCGGTGAACGGGTCACGGCCTGGACGGTACAGCGCAACTGCGCCTCCGGCCTGCAGTCTATAGACTCCGCCGCCCAGAATATTGCCAGCGGCCGCTCCGGCCTGGTGCTGGCCGGCGGCGTGGAGTCCATGAGCCATGCGCCGGTGCTGCTCGGCACCTCGATGGTCAACTGGCTGGCCAGCTGGAACCGGGCTCGGACCCCGGGCGCCCGCCTGAAAACACTGGCCGCACTCAAGCCGGTATACCTGCGACCTGTCATCGCCCTGCTGCGCGGCCTGACCGACCCGGTTGTCGGCCTGTCCATGGGCCAGACGGCGGAGATCCTCGCCCACCGGTTCAGTATCAGCCGCGAGCAGATGGACGCCTTTGCGCTGCGCAGCCACCAGCGACTGGCCGCCGGCATGCAAAGCGGGCATCTTGAGGAAATCGAGGCCCTGTATGACAAGCGCGGCAATGTCCATGACCACGATGATGGCGTGCGCGCCGATTCCAGCATGGAACAGCTCGCCGGGCTGAAGCCGGCCTTCGACCGCCCGGACGGCAAGGTCACCGCCGGCAACAGCGCCCAGATCACCGACGGTGCCGCGTGGGTAATCCTGGCCGCTGAGGATGTCATCGGGAAATACGACCTGCCGGTACTGGGCCAGCTCATCGACAGCCAGTGGGCCGGCCTGGATCCGGCACAGATGGGTCTGGGACCCGCTTACGCCATGGCGCCGATCATGCAGCGACACAAGCTGGATTCGGCTGACATCGACTACTGGGAGATCAATGAGGCCTTTGCCGCGCAGATACTGTCCTGTCTCGCGGCCTGGGAGGACGCCGGGTTCTGCCGGGAAGAACTCGGGCGCGACATGCCGTTCTGCGCGATTGACCAGGAACGCCTGAATGTCGACGGTGGCGCGATCGGCATCGGCCATCCGGTCGGTGCCAGCGGGGCGCGCATCGTGCTGCACCTGCTCAAGACCCTGGAACGCAACAACGCCCGACGTGGCATGGCCAGTCTGTGCATCGGTGGCGGTCAGGGCGGCGCACTGCTGATCGAACGAGCTGCGGGAGTCGCCTGATGGATAACGCCGGCGATTACCTGCATTTCCGGACCGAGACAGATCAGGACAACGTCGCCTGGCTGACCTTCGACAAGGCGGAAACCGGCACCAATGTCTTCAGTCCGGATGTCCTGGAGGAACTCGACCGCCTGCTGCAAGGCATCGCAGCACAACATCCGCGCGGACTGGTGGTCCTGTCCGGCAAACCGGGCGGTTTCATCGCCGGTGCCGACATCCGTTCCTTCACCAGGGTCAGGAACGAACAGGATGCCATGGCCTTCCTGCAACGCGGTCAGGAGGTCTTCAACCGCCTCGCCGCCTGTACCTTCCCGACCGTCGCAATGATCCACGGCTTCTGCCTCGGTGGCGGCACCGAGATGGCGCTGGCCTGCCGCTACCGCGTCATGCGTGACGACCCCGGCACGCGCATCGGCCTGCCGGAGGTGCGGCTTGGCATCCATCCCGGCTGGGGTGGCAGCGCACGCATGGTGCCGCTGATCGGTGCCGTCAAGGCGATGGACCTGATCCTCTCGGGGCGCAGCATCGATGGCCGGGCAGCGCAGCGCTTCGGCCTGGTCGACCGCGTGGCGCCCGAACGCCACCTGCGGGAAGCCGCACGCCGGCTGATACTCGATCAGCCGCCGCCCTGTCGTGCCGGCTTCCTGGGCCGGCTGTCAAACAACGCACTCGTGCGGCCACTGCTTGGCCGTATCTTCCGCCGGCAGGTCGCCAAGCGTGCCTCGAGGCTGCATTACCCCGCACCCTACGCCATGATCGACATCTGGCAGCGGCATACCGGAAACCAGTTCCGCGTATTACAGGCCGAGGCCGAGTCACTCGCCCGTCTCATCACCGGCGCCACCGCGCGCAACCTGATCCGGGTGTTCTTCCTGATGGAACGGCTGAAATCACTGGGCAAGGACAGTAGCTGGCGCCCGGAGCACGTGCACGTCATCGGCGCCGGCGCCATGGGTGGCGATATCGCCAGCTGGTGTGCGCTGCGCGGCTTTCGTGTCTCGCTGCAGGATCAGGCACCGGAGCGTATCGCCCCGGCGCTGGCACGTGCACACACCCTGTTCCGGCGCAAACTGAAACACCCGCGCAAGGTCCAGGCGGCGATGGACCGGCTTATACCCGACCACAAGGGTTACGGCGTCGGCCGTGCCGACATCGTCATCGAGGCCATTTTCGAGGACGCAGAGGTGAAGCGCGCGCTTTACCGCGACACCGAACCGCGCATGAAGAGCGACGCCATCCTGGCGACCAATACCTCCAGCATTCCTCTGGAAGAACTCACGGAGTCCCTGTCGAGGCCCGGGCGCCTGGTTGGCCTGCACTTCTTCAACCCGGTTGCAAAGATGCAGCTGGTGGAAATCGTGCATGGCCAGGCCACGGACAGCGACGTGGCCGGTCGCGCCATGGCGTTCACGCGCCAGATCGACCGGCTGCCACTGCCGGTCTCGAGCACACCGGGCTTTCTGGTCAACAGGATACTGATGCCGTATCTCATGGAGGCCGTGGTGCTGGAATCGGAGGGTGTGCCGGCGACACTGATCGACCAGGCCGCGACCGTTTTCGGCATGCCGATGGGACCGGTGGAACTGGCCGACACCGTTGGCCTGGATATCTGCCTGCACGTGGCAGAGATCCTCGGCTCGCATTTCAATGCCGAGGTGCCGGAACGCTTGCAGAAACTGGTTGCCGGCGGCAATCTTGGCAAGAAATCCGGCCAGGGCTTTTATCGCTATAAAAAGGGCAAGGCGATCAAACCAGGGGCCGCTGCCAGCAGCTGGAACATGGAAGACATCACCAACAGGCTGGTGCTGCGCCTGCTGAACGAGGCCGTCAGCTGCATCCGGGAACAGGTGGTCGGGGATGCAGAACTGCTCGACGCCGGCATGGTGTTCGGTACCGGCTTCGCCCCGTTCCGCGGCGGCCCCATGAACCATGTTGATGCGGTTGGCGCAGCAGAACTGCTAAAATTGCTCGAGAACGAGAAACACCTGCGCGGTGATCGCTTCACGCCGGACCCCGGCTGGGAGTCACTGATCAGGTCAGCGAATGGAAGCCAGTAGACATGTCAGCAGGAGCCATTGACAACATCACCGCGGAAGAAGCCGGCACCCTTGCCGGACTGTTTCGCGAACGCGTACGGCGCACGCCCGACCTCCCTGCCTGCCGGCAATACAACGAATCCACGGCAACATGGGAAGATACCAGCTGGCAGGAGATGGGCAAGCACGTTGCACGCTGGCAGGCGGCAATGGTGACAGAGAACCTGCAGCCCGGCGACCGGGTTGCCATCCTGCTGCGCAACTGCAGGGAATGGGTCATGTTCGACCAGGCCGCCCTGGGCTGCGGCCTGGTCGTGGTACCGCTCTACACGGATGACCGACCCGAGAACACGGCGTATATCCTGAACAATGCCGGCGTCAGGCTGCTGTTGCTGCAGGGCAATGAACACTGGCAACGCCTGCTGCATGTACATGACCAGCTCGGCGGGCTGGTGCGCATCCTGACGCTGGAACCGGTCGATGTTCCGGATGGCGAGACACGCGTGCGCACCGTCAGTGAATGGCTGCCGGACAGTGCCGGCGAACTGCGCGAGGATGACGGCGAGATGGACGACCTGGCCACTATCGTCTACACATCAGGCACGACCGGCCGCCCCAAGGGCGTGATGCTGAGTCACCGCAACATTCTCATGAATACCGAGAGCTCCCTCGCTGCAGTGCGTATGCTGCCGAGTGATGTCCTGCTGTCCTTCCTGCCCCTGTCGCACACCTTCGAGCGCACCGTCGGCTACTACATCCCGATGCGCATGGGTTCCACCATCGCCTATGCCCGCTCCATTGCGCAGCTGGGCGAGGACCTGCTGACCATCCGGCCAACATTGCTGATATCCGTGCCGCGCATCTATGAGCGCGTCTACAACAAGATCCAGGCCGGGCTGGCCGGGAAATCACCGCTTGCCAGGAAGCTGTTCAACCTGGCCGTCGATGTCGGCTGGGACAGGTTCGAACACCGGCAGGGCCGCGGCGGCTGGAAACCCGCCTTCCTGCTGTGGCCGCTGCTCAACAAGCTGGTGGCCGGCAAGATCATGGCCAAGCTGGGCGGCCGCATGCGCATCGCGGCCTCAGGCGGAGCACCGCTGCCACCCGCGGTTGCAAAGGTCTTTATCGGACTCGGCCTTAACCTGGTACAGGGATATGGCCTGACCGAGACCAGCCCGATCATCACCGGCAACCCGCCGGACAACAACGATCCGGCCAGTGTCGGCATCCCGATGACCAATATCGAGGTCAGGATCGGCGATAACGATGAACTGCTGACACGCAGTGAATCCGTCATGCTCGGCTACTGGAACAACCCGGAGGCCACGCGCGAGATCATCGACGAGGACGGCTGGCTGCATACCGGTGACAAGGCACGCATCGAAAACAACCATGTATACATCACCGGCCGCTTGAAGGAAATCCTGGTGCTGGCCAATGGCGAGAAAGTACCGCCGGCCGATATGGAGATGGCCATTGTTCTCGATCCGCTGTTTGAGCAGGTCATGGTAATCGGTGACAACCGCCCGTACCTGACTGCGGTGATCGTTCTCAACCAGGAACAGTGGCCCGGCTACGCGGAATCACTCGGTCTTGTTGCGGACGACCCCACCGCCCTGCAGCAGGAATCACTGGAAAAGGCGGTTTGCGAAAAACTGCAGCTTCTGCTCTCCGGCTTCCCGGGCTACGCACGGGTGCTCCGCGCAACCTGCACGCTCGACGCCTGGACCATCGACAACGGCCTCATTACGCCAACGCTCAAGCTTAAGCGCAACCGTGTCATGGAGCATTTCGAAAAAGACATCGAGCGCATGTACGAAGGCCACTAGCGCCAGTCGCAGCATGCGCCCGAGTGCGGACCGGCCGCCTATACAGCCGGACCGCAAGGTAACATATACTACATTAAATATATACGATATAATGCTGTATTTAATAATAATACTACCTTCTGATTACTCATCACCCTGACCGGCATCTGGACCGTCTGCCGGCCTGCAGCGGTTCTTTAACTTGCAGTTCCAGGAACAGATCACAGCGATGAGTGCCGCGTACATCGGGGGATAAATCAACAGCATCGCAATCAGCGTTGACTGGGAACTGCTCATCACGGTTGCCTGCTCGAGCGCATAGAAGAGCGCGAAAACAAACAGCAGCACGGCAGCGATTTTAAACAGGCAGGCGGAAGGACAACGGGTGAATCGTGCAAGGTACGAAGAGCATCTCATAACAACTTCTCCATGTTGGTTGTGGCAATTCCCTCCACCTCGCCCGCAACGTAAGGCGGTTGCCGGCTTTCAACATTCGTTGTTATTTGTAATGTACATTACTCCATTTGCAAGATGCAGTTCTACTTTAATTTTACTGCCGGAATATGCGACACAGTGTCGCACAGGCGATAACGTTCACGCTGTTTTCTCAAGCAGTTGCTGCATGCTGGTGCATGCAGCAATATGGTGCGCTTACCTTTCTGTATTCAGGTCCCGGATACAAGGGCTGGATACTGCATCAGCCCTGTCGCATGCACAAAAAAGGGGCGATGGATGTCATGCATCCGCCGCCCCTGACACGGTTTGAAGATCCGCTGCCTCAGGAGCCCTGCGAAACCATGTACTCCACGGCACCGCGCAGTTCATCTTCACTGCAACTCATGCAGCCACCTTTCGGCGGCATGGCATTAAGACCGTTCGTGACGGACTGAACCAGTGCACCGGTGCCTTTGGCGATGCGCGGCGACCAGGCCTCGCTGTCACCCGGTTTCGGGGCACCCGCAACACCAGCCGCATGACAGGCCATGCAGGACTGCTTGTAGATGGCCTCACCGTCGACGGTCGCAGCGGCGGCCGTGGCCTCTGCCGCGGCTTCGGCAGTCGCAGCTGCCCCGGCATCCGGTTCAGCCATAGCGGCGGCCGGTTCTGTCTTCTCGACAGCAGCCGAAGGGACGGCTTCCGGTGCCGCGCTCTCCTGCTCGGAACAGCCACCGGCAAACAGCAGCAGTGCGAGTAACGGGGCTGCCGCCATGGCGTGCGTCGGCTTGCGTTGGGTCCAGTCATGCAGCATGGGTATGTCCTCCCTGAAGGATTATTGATGAAAACCAAAGTGAAGGCAGCGTAACAGTTCCCGGCCAGGCATTCCCGTGAAACGCACTAAACACGATAAATCCCGGATCTGTGCTCATGTTTTCATCCGGTTCAGCACAAGCAGCAATCAGGCCGGGACATTCAGGCTTTTCAGTGCCCGTAGATGTCCTGCCAGGGCTTCAATATAGGTGGGGTAGCAACGGTATGGTACGTTGAATTCCCTGGCCGTCCCGACAAGAATCCTGTTGATCATGGGGTAATGCACATGATTGACCTGCGGGAACAGGTGATGTTCCACCTGGTAGTTGAGCCCTCCTGAAAACCAGGTGATCCACTTATTAGCGGTTGAAAAATCAGCTGTTGTTTTCATCTGGTGAATGGCCCAGTCGCTGCCCATCATCCGTGAACCACGATCGGGCTCAGGGAATGCGCACAAAGCCGTGACATGAGCCAGCTGGAATATCGAAGCCAGAACCAGACTCAATGTCAAATGAAGCAATACAAACCCCGCGATAAAATAGCCCGGAGACATGAAACCAAGCGGAAGAATGATCGCGATCAGGATATAGGCGGCTTTTGAGACCCAGAACTCCACATGGTCCTGTTTATTCATGGGAGGTACGGACTGGTTCCGGTTCATTTCAAGCGTGAAATACTGAACGAAATCCTTGATGAAGATCCACTCGAATGTTGTTAGTGCATAAACCAGCGGGGCATAGATATGCTGAAAACGATACCGCATCGACCAGGGTTGCCCGGGGCTAAGCCTCAAACTGCCGCGTGTTTCCAGATCGTCATCCCAGCCGTTCACATTTGAATAACGGTGATGCAGAACATTGTGTTTGTGATACCAGAAATACCGCGATACACCCAGCAGCGAACAGCTTACAAACGCAACCAGTCTGTTAGTTATCATGCTCCTGGAAAACGAGCCATGTACCGAATCGTGAAAGATGTTAAAACCGACACCCGCATGAATAACACCCCATGACACAAACAGGGCCACCTGCATTTCAGGGTAAGGCACGGTGATGATTGCGAGCAGATTTACCACATAGGCGACCAGAAAAATGGCAGCTTTTGCCTGACTCCTGGCACCTCCCCACCTGTTCACATCCTTCAGACTGTCAGCTACTCGCTCGCGAAGAGTGGCATAAAACTCGCTTCTCCCCGAAAATACCGGGGGTTGTGCATCGCAAGACTGCTGTCGTTTCAACATGACTTTCAAGCTTCCTGGTCAAAAATACGGGGGGTTGCGGCTAACCGGAATGCCCTCCATCCCGGAACTGTAATTTTGCGTAATTCCGTACCGCAATATCCCCGCGCCGTTACGGGACCTCTATATGTGGTGATCGTATCGTGATGAGGATTCTGCAGGTGCGGCATAAAACCATGCATCAACCCATGACCTTCGTGCGCGAGCATGTAGCAGTATACTGCTAACTCCGACCTCCCCTGGAGTGTTACGCTTTACCCGGTTGATTATCACCGCCCCCGGAATCGTTCTGCGCCTTGCGCTGACGCCGCTTGCGATAAAAGAGCAAGGCACCCAGAAACAAGACCCATGGCGCAATCAGGAATAGTATGAAGAGGAATTCGCTGTGCATGGCAGGAGTGTAACTCAAACCAGACGTGGGTCGGTAGACGGTCTGCAGATTGATTCTAAACAGAAATTCCCTAAACAGCGACAATCGGACCCTGGCACTTGACCTTGATCAAGGTGCCGCGGTACTGCTATCGCTAGCTTCTGTGGCTACCAGGGTGCCTGTGCGTTCAACAGCATCCCGCGCGGAATGCCGGGCTCGCAGGCGGGCCCCGCAACCCCGGAGACGAGCAATAAATTGACTTGCAACGCAGAGACGACTGACTGCACCAGGATGCACGGCATACGCATGCTGCTTGTTCTGCTGCTCGCCCTGACTGCATTCCAGACCGCTCAGGCAGCCCCGCTAACCGGGCTGGCCCTGCAGTATTTTCCATCGGCCGACAGGGTCGGCGAATTCGAGGGGGATCCGCTGGCCGCCGCTGTCTACCAGGGTGACCAGGTAGTCGGCTATGTGCTGCGTACCACCGATATCGCACCGATCCCTGCGTATTCCGGCGAGCCAATCACCCTGCTGGTCGGGGTCGATCTCCGCGGAACGATTACCGGTCTGGAGATCACGCATCACTCCGAGCCGATCCTGGTTGTCGGTGTCTCCGAACAGGACCTGAAACACTACGTCGACCAGTATCGCGGCGTCTCGATACTGGAGCGCGTCAAGATTGGCGGTGCGCCGCGCGACGGTTATGTGGTTATCGATGGCATTACCGGCGCCAGTATCACCGCCATGGTTATGAACGCTACGGTAATGAAGTCGGTAAAGAAGGTCGCGGATTCTCGCGGTATCCCGCTCAGGGTGACCGGACAGGAGGCAGCCGCAACTGCCGGGGCTGCTGCACAGGAAACCTCTGAAGCGGGCGCCAGGGCTGCGCAGGATGCGCCGGCCTGGTGGCTGGGCGAAACCAGTGAACCCTTCTGGGTATCGGTCTGGCATGACCGCTGGTGGCAGATTGCCGTACTGTGCGTCGCCCTGTGTATTCTGACCGTTATCCTGCTGTTCCAGGACTGGCTGACCCGCCGCCCGAAAGTACTGAAATATGTTCGCACCGGTTTCCTGCTGTTCACCCTGTTCTTTATCGGCTGGTACACACTGGCGCAGCTTTCGGTTATTCACGTACTGACATTCATTAATGCCCTCCTTCACCAGTTTACCTGGGAATCCTTCCTGGTCGACCCGCTGATTTTTATCCTGTGGGGCTTTGTGGCACTGACCCTGCTGCTATGGGGGCGTGGTGTCTATTGCGGCTGGCTGTGTCCTTTCGGTGCATTACAGGAACTACTGCATCAGCTGGCCCGGCGCCTGAAGTTGCCCGAGTACAAGTTTCCGGACGTGGTGCATGAACGCCTGACGGCGCTCAAGTACGTTATCTTCGTGGCATTATTCGGACTGTCACTGCAATCCATCGGCCATGCAGCCCTGGCAGCCGAGGTGGAACCCTTCAAGACGGCGATCGTGATGCATTTCAACCGCAGCGGGATCTTTCTCTGGTATGCAGCGGGACTGGTAGTCGTGTCGGTTTTCTACCGCAAGTTTTTCTGCAAATATCTCTGCCCGCTGGGTGCGGCACTGGCCATTCCGGCACCACTGCGGATTTTCGACTGGCTTCGCCGCCGCAAGGAGTGCGGGCGTCCCTGCCAGATCTGCGCCATACAATGCGAGGTCCAGGCGATACGGCCAACCGGTGAGATCAATCCGAACGAATGCCACTACTGCCTCGATTGCCAGGTGACCTACTGGGACGACCATCAATGTCCGCCGCTGTCTGAAAAACGGATCCGCAGGGAGAAAAGCCGCGCCGCGCTGGAACGAATCAGAAATACCGAAAAAAATATAAAACAGCAAGATAGTCCATCTAGCTAATCCAGACTAGCAGGTGTCGCACGTGACGTCTTGATGTAAATCAAGGTGAACGGCCCCGGCACCTGTAGGATGCAACTTCAGGAAAATCAGTCTAACTCAGGAGGGGAAGATGAACAGATCAACATTTCTACACATGACACGTCTCGCAGTAATTGGTGTGCTCTCGATGACCGCTGCCAGTGTCTTCGCTGCCAAGGATTCCGAACACCCCGGCACCAGCCCGGGAGAGATGCGCTACAAGGGGGCACCCATTCCGCTGCAGGAGGGTTCAAAGGATGTCATGACGCCCGGCGCCCCCGCCATGACCGATGAAGAAGTCGCCAAGTCAAAACAGATATATTTTGAACGCTGCGCCGGTTGTCACGGCGTGCTACGCAAGGGCGCTACCGGCAAGCCGCTGACGCCCGATATTACCAGGGAAAAAGGCACGGATTACCTGAAGATATTCATCGGTTACGGCTCACCCGCCGGCATGCCGAACTGGGGCACGTCCGGCGATCTCACCGAGGAAGAGATCGACATGATGGCGCGCTACCTGCAGCATGAGCCGCCAATACCGCCCGAGTTCGGTATGGAAGAGATGAAGGCGACCTGGAAGGTCCTGGTCGAGCCTGACAAGCGCCCCGAAAAGAAGATGAACAACTACAACATCGAGAATGTGTTCGGTGTCACCCTGCGTGACTCCGGCCAGGTGGCACTGGTCGATGGCGATACCAAGGATATCATCAGTATCGTGGAGACCGGCTACGCGGTGCACATATCGCGCCCGTCAGCCTCCGGGCGTTACCTGTTCACCATCGGCCGCGATGCCAAGATCAACCTGATCGACATGTGGATGGAGAAACCCGATACCGTCGCGACGCTCAAGATCGGCCTCGAGGCGCGTTCGGTGGAAACCTCCAAGTACAAGGGCTACGAGGACAAGTTCGCGATTGCCGGCTCCTACTGGCCGCCGCAGTACGTCATCATGGATGGCAATACCCTGGAACCCATGAAGATCGTCTCGACCCGCGGCATGACAGTGGATACCCAGGAGTATCACCCGGAACCGCGTGTGGCCGCCATTGTGGCATCGCACGAGCATCCGGAGTTCATCGTCAATATCAAGGAAACCGGCAAGATCCTGCTGGTCAACTATGAAGACGTGGACAACCTGTCGGTGACAACCATTCCCGCAGCACGCTTCCTGCATGACGGCGGCTGGGACAGCACCCACCGTTACTTCCTGACGGCAGCCAACAAGTCCAACAAGATCGCGGTGGTCGACTCCAAGGACCGCGAACTGGAGGCACTGATCGACGCTACGGAGATCCCGCACCCGGGACGCGGCGCCAACTTCAAGCACCCCGAGTTCGGACCGGTCTGGGCAACCAGCGCGCTGGGTAACGAGAACATCACCCTGATCGCCACCGACCCCAGGAAGCACAAGGAGCATGCCTGGAAGGTGGTCGAGACGCTGAAGGGACAGGGCGGTGGTTCGCTGTTCGTCAAGACTCACCCGAAGTCCAAGAACCTCTGGGTCGACAGCCCGCTGAACCCGGATACGAAGATCAGCCAGTCGGTCGCCGTATTCGACATCAACAATCTCGACAAGGGCTACGAGGTGCTGCCGATTGCCGACTGGGCAGAACTGGGTGAAGGGCCGAAACGCGTGGTACAGCCGGAATACAACAAGGCTGGCGACGAGGTCTGGTTCTCGGTGTGGAGCGGCAAGGAGCAGGAGTCCGCGCTGGTCGTGGTGGATGACAAGACGCGCAAGCTGAAGAAGGTCATCAAGAGCGACAAGCTGATCACACCGACCGGCAAGTTCAACGTCTACAACACCGTCAACGACATCTACTAGGCAAGATGCCGGGCACGGGAGTCGATCTGGCTCCCGTGCCCGCTCCCTGATCCTGAGGAGACGGACAGCCATGCAACAGCACGCCAGGATCTACCTTGTCGGTGCCGGGCCCGGCGACCCGGATCTGCTGACCGTCAGGGCCCTGCGCCTGATACAGCAGGCCGACACTGTCATTTACGACCGGCTCGTTTCCCCCGAAATACTGCGACTCATCCCCCGGCAGGCCGCCCGCGTCTACGTTGGCAAGGCGACTTCCCGGCACACCCTGAGCCAGGAGGAAATCAACACCCTGCTGGTCGAGCAGGCCCATAGCCACGGGACCATCGTCCGCCTCAAGGGCGGCGACCCGTACATCTTCGGTCGCGGTGGCGAGGAAGCCCTGGCACTGGTACGCCACGGCATCGCCTTCGAGGTCGTTCCCGGCATTACCGCCGGCCAGGCCTGCACGGCCTATGCCGGTATACCGCTGACCCATCGCGGGCTGGCCAGCGGTGTACGCTTCATCACCGGACATCGTCGCAACAATGAAGAACTGGTCATCGATACACAAACCCTGGCCGACAGCAGCCAGACACTCGTCATCTACATGGGCCTGTCCAATACCGGCCTGATTGTCGAAAAGCTGCTGCAGGCGGGACGGGCACCGGATACACCGGCCGCCATCATCGAGCGTGGCACCACGCCGCAGCAACGCAACCTCATCACGACTATCGGAGAACTCGAGACCACGGCACAGGCGCAGGACATCAGGTCACCCGCCCTGCTGGTGATCGGCGATGTCGTCAGCCTGGCCGCTGAACTCGGTGAGGCCCTGCCGGACACAATGCAAGCAGAGTTGCGGTATGCCTAGCTCATGCTGCCTGCTGCTTGCCAGCCTGCTCTGTCTGCCGGCCATGGCCGGTACCCTGCCCCCTGAACGCCAGCAGGAACTGGAATACCTGCTCTACCAGGACTGCGGGTCCTGTCATGGCATGCGCCTCACCGGCGGCCTCGGTCCGGCCCTGACCCCGGCGGCACTTGCCGGCAAGCCGCGCGAACTGCTGTTCGATACCATCCGCGAAGGTCGCAGCGGCACCCCCATGCCGCCCTGGAAGAACCTGCTTGGCGACGACGAGATCGCCTGGCTGGTGGACTACCTGATGCAGGAGAGGCAGACGCCATGAGATCGTTGCTGTTCATCGGCGCGCTGCTGCTGGGCCTGTCAGTGCTGGCGGAACCGCGTGGCACCGGTGACCTGGGTATTGTCATTGAACGCGCCAGCGGCCAGCTGCTGCTGGTGGAACACAGCACCGACAGCCGGCTTGCAGAGATCGACGGTCTCGGCGACCTGTCGCACGCCTCCGTCGTCTTCTCCCGCGACGCGCGCTATGCCTACGTTTTCGGGCGCGATGGCGGTCTCACCAAGGTCGACCTGCTGGCCGGTGCCATCAGCAGGCGCGTCATGCAGTCCGGCAACAGCATCGGCGGCGCCATCTCGCAGGATGGCCGGCTGGTTGCAGTATCGAACTACGAACCCGGCGGCGTCCGGATCTTCGATGCGGACACGCTGGAGCTGGTCGCCGACATACCGGCCGAATATGCACCCGGGAAATACTCCAAGGTCATCGGCCTGGTCGATGCACCCGGCAACCGCTTCGTCTTCAGCCTGTATGACGGGGACCAGATCTGGGTCGCAGACATGCGCGAACCTCGAAAGCCGGCAATTACCCGTTTCACGGACATTGGCCGGGCACCCTACGACGCCCTGATCACGCCGGACGGGCGCTACTACATAGCCGGCCTGTTCGGTGACGACAGCCTGGCGATGCTCGACCTGTGGCACCCGGAGCGCGGCGTACGCCCTGTCCTCGAGGGTTATGCCGTGCACGACGAGAAACTGCCGGTCTATAAGATGCCGCATCTCGAGGGCTGGGCCATGGCCGGCAACACGGCATTCATCCCGGCAGTCGGGCAGCACAGGGTGCTGGTGGTCGACACCGATACCTGGAAACAGCAGGCGGCGATCGAGGTCCACGGCCAGCCGGTATTTGTCATGGCCCGCCCCGACGGGCGCCAGGTCTGGGTCAACTTCGCCCACCCGGACAACGACACTGTGCAGGTTATCGATGTCGAGACACACGCCATCGTCAAGACCCTGAAGCCGGGCAAGGCAGTACTGCACATGGAATTCACCGCTCGTGGCGAAAAGGTCTGGCTGTCGGTGCGCGATGAGGATCGCATCGATGTCTATGACACCGCCAGTCTGGAGAGAACGGCCACGTTGCCGGCCAGCAAGCCGAGCGGTATTTTCTTCACCCACCGCGCACACCGTATCGGCCTGTAATCATGAAGGCCCTGACCCGACAGCTGTTGAATGACTTCCAGCGCGAGTTCCCGCTGAACCCGGAACCGTTCGACCGCATTGCCAGGGAGCTGCGCACCAGTACCGGTAACGTGCTGGATCAGCTCAGGGAACTGCAGATCAAGGGGGTCGTGAGCCGGGTTGGCCCGGTGTTCAGGCCGAACACCATCGGTGCCAGCACCCTCGCGGCAATGGCTGTACCCCCCGCAGAACTCGAGACGGTAGCGGCCATCGTCAACGGCTTTCCCCAGGTCAACCACAACTACGAGCGCGAACACCGCTACAACCTCTGGTTCGTTGTGACGGCGGAGGACCACCAGGTCATCGACAGCACGCTGGACGGGATCCGCCAGCAGACGGGTTACAGGGTCATGTCGCTACCGCTGGTGAGGGACTATCACATAGACCTGGGTTTCCACATGGCGCTGGACCGCCGGCAACAACTGCCGGATCTCCCGGACAGGTTCACGGCAGCGGCAGACCCGCATGAGGAGGCACCAATAGCCGGCTCGGCAGAGGACCTGATCGAGGCCATCCAGGCCGGCCTGCCGCTGGTACCGCGCCCTTACCGTGAAATCGCCGAGCGGCTTGGCTGTACCGAGACCGAAGTCATCGACCGGCTGCGCGACATGCTCGATTGCGGCATCATCAAGCGCCTGGGCGTCGTCGTACGCCACCATGAACTGGGCTACCGTGCCAACGCCATGGTGGTCTGGGACGTGCCGGACGACCAGGTCGACCGTATCGGTCGGCAACTCGGCGACCAGGACTGCGTCACGCTGTGCTACCAGCGCCCTCGCCGCCTGCCCGACTGGCCCTATAACCTGTTCTGCATGGTGCACGGCCAGGACCGCGACGAGGTGCTGGCCTGTATCGAGCGCATCGCACAGGCGCTGGATCTCAACGCCATCACGCACGAGGTGCTGTTCAGCGGCCGCAGGTTCAGACAGCGCGGTGCCCGTTACCGGGCGACACGCTGATGGACGCCCTGGATCGTCGCATCATCAATGAACTGCAGGGCGGCTTCCCGGTCTGCGAGCAGCCCTACCGGGAAGTGGCCGGGCGGCTCGGCAGTTCCGAGAGTGAACTGATTACACGCATCGGCTGCATGCTGGACGATGGACTGCTGACACGATTCGGACCAATGTTCCATGCCGAGCACATGGGTGGCGCCCTCAGCCTGTGCGCCATGCGTGTTCCGCCCGAGCGCTTCGATGCCGTGGCGAATACCGTAAATACCCTCCCCGAGGTTGCGCACAATTACCAGCGTGACCACGAAATGAACATGTGGTTCGTGCTGGCAACCGAGACACCCGAGTCCCTGCAGGCAGCTATCGATACGATCGAGACAGAGACCGGACTGAAGGTGTTCAACCTGCCCAAGCTGGAGGAATTCTATGTTGGCCTGCACTTCGAGGTCTGAGGGATGACAACCGCCAGCCTGGAATCCTGCAACGAGACATTGCCGAACCTGGACCGGCGCATTGTGCTGGCGACACAGACCGGTCTGCCGCTGCATCCCCGTCCCTACCACTGGCTGGCAACCGAGCTTGGTATCTCGCCGCAGCTGCTCATGGAGCGTATCAACGCCATGCTGGCCGACGGCCGCATCCGCCGTATCGGCGTGGTACCCAACCACTACCGCCTCGGTTACGTGGCCAATGGCATGACGGTCTGGGATGTGCCGGACGAGTTCATCCGCGAGGCCGGGCAGGAGGTCGGCAGGCTGGATTTTGTCAGCCACTGTTACCACCGGCCGCGCCAGCTGCCGGAATGGCCCTACAACCTGTTCGCCATGGTGCACGGCCACAGCCGCGAGGAAGTGGACCTGCTGGTCGATCGCATAGTGGCGCTGCTCGGCAAGCGACAGCGGCAACATGATATCCTGTTCAGCAGCAGGATCCTGAAAAAAACCGGATTGCGCCTGGGGGGCTGATATGTTCCGCATTTCACACTACATGCAGGCTCTGGGACAACCGGCGCCCGAAACGATTCCGGAAGCGCGCAAGCCCTCAGGTCCGGTAGTTATCTGGAACCTGATCCGCCGCTGCAATCTGACCTGCAAGCACTGCTACTCGATCTCTGCCGATATCGACTTTCCCGGTGAACTGACGACCTCACAGGTATTCGACGTCATGGAAGACCTGAAACGCTTCGGCGTGACGGTGCTCATCCTGTCTGGCGGCGAACCGCTGCTGCGGCCGGACATCTACGAAATCTCGGCCCGCGCCAGGGCCATGGGCTTCTACACCGGGCTGTCCACCAACGGCACGCTGATCGACACCGGCAACATCGAACAGATCGTGGACGTCGGTTACGACTACGTCGGCATCAGCCTCGACGGCATGCGCGACACGCACGACCGGTTCAGGCAAAAACCGGGAGCGTTCGACGCCTCGCTCAATGCCATACGCCTGTGCCGCGAAGCCGGTATCAAGGTCGGCATGCGTTTCACACCGACGCAGGATACCGCCCACGAACTGCCTGACATCCTGCGTCTGATGGACGACGAGGACGTCGACAAGCTGTACGTCTCGCACCTCAACTACGGCGGGCGCGGCAACCGTCACCGCAGTTCGGATGTTATCCATACGGTAACCCGGCAGGTGATGGACCTGCTGTTCGATGCCAGCTGGGCCGACGTGCAGGCCGGGCGCAACCGTGAATTTGTCACCGGCAACAACGATGCCGATGGCGTATACCTGCTGAAATGGGTAGAGCGTCACCTGCCTGAGCGCTATGACGAGATGCATGAACGCCTGACTCGCTGGGGCGGTAACGCCTCCGGTGTTAATATCGCCAATATCGACAACCTCGGCAATGTGCACCCTGACACCTTCTGGTGGAACTACAACCTCGGCAACGTCAGGGAGCGACCTTTCTCCGACATCTGGGTGGATACCCGCGACCCGTTGATGGCCGGCCTGAAGAGCTCGCCGCGACCGTTGCGGGGGCGTTGCTCGGCCTGCGGCTTTCAGGGCATCTGCGGCGGCAACACCCGCGTGCGGGCATTCCAGATGACCGGTGACCCCTGGTGGGAAGACCCTGCCTGCTACCTGGAGGATAACGAGCTGAACATGCGACCGGAGGATTACGCCGGCGCCCGACCGGAACCGCTGGCACTGAACGTGCGCACGATCCGCCGCGCCAGTTGAACGGTGGTGGTGGAAATATGAAGGTGCACGCACGTACGGCATTGCTATGCGCACTGATCATCACCTGCAGTACCCTGGCCACTGGCCGAACCGCAGTCGCTGGCGAGGATGTCGCCTCGGTTTACCGCACTCACTGCGCCGCCTGCCATGGTGCTGAACGCCTCGGTGGCATGGGTCCGGCCCTGTTCCCCGAGAACCTGAAGCGCCTGCGCCGGGACAAGGCCGCATCAGTCATCGCAAACGGCCTGCCGGCCACACAGATGCCATCCTTCGCCGGGAAGCTCGACGCAGCACAGATCGATGCCATCGTCGGGTACATCTATTCAAGCCCTGCAAGTACACCCGTCTGGGGTGAATCAGAGATCCGCGACAGCCACGCCATACACCGGCCCGAGCTGCTGAAGCCGGAAGCTGCCGGACTTGGACCGGTCTACACTGCCGACCCGCTGAACCTGTTCCTGGTCGTCGAGGCCGGCGACCATCATGTCACGGTGCTGGATGGCGACCGCCTGGAACCCATACACCGCTTCAAGTCGCACTATGCGCTGCACGGTGGCCCCAAATACTCATCCAGCGGCCGCTATGTCTACTTCGCCTCTCGCGACGGCTGGATCAGCAAGTTCGACATGTACCGTCTGAAGACCGTGGCAGAGGTCCGCGCCGGCATCAACACGCGCAATGCGGCGGTATCGGCGGATGATCGCTACGTCATGGTCGGCAACTACCTGCCACACAGCCTGGTGCTGCTGGACGCCCACGATCTCAGCCTGATCAGGGTCATCCCCGTCACGGACGACCATGGCACCAGTTCGCGCGTCAGCGCCGTCTATACCGCCCCACCGCGGGACAGCTTTATCGTTGCCCTGAAGGACCTGAAGGAAATCTGGGAGATTAACTATTCCGACGATCCGCCACCCGTGTACCGGGGTCTGGTACATGACTACCGCATGGAGGAAGGCATTGCGGAACATGGCCGTTTCCCGGTCCGTCGCATCAGGCTGGAGGACTATGTTGATGATTTCTTCTTCGACCAGACCTACCAGCACCTGATTGGTGCGGCGCGCAGCGGCAGCAAGGGCCAGGTAATCAACTTGATCGTCGGCCGCAAGATCGCCGACATCGACCTGCCCGGCATGCCTCATCTCGGGTCGGGTATTACCTGGCCATACAGGGACACCACCGTCCTGGCCACGCCCAACCTGAAGGAAGGCGTGGTGAGCGTTATCGACACGCGAGACTGGAAGACGCTGAAGAAGATCGACACCCTCGGACCGGGCTTCTTCATGCGCAGCCACGAGAACTCGCGCTATGCCTGGGTCGATGTCTTCTTCGGCCCGGACCGGGATGCCATGCATGTCATCGACAAGCAGACCCTGGAAATCGCCAGGACCCTGCGCCCGTCACCCGGCAAGACCTCTGCGCATATCGAGTTCACCCGTGACGGCAAGTACGCCCTGCTCAGCATCTGGGAAATGGACGGGGCCATCGTGGTGTACGATGCCGACAGCCTCGAGGAGGTGAAGCGGATCCCCATGAAGAAGCCGGTCGGGAAATACAACGTCTACAACAAGATTCACCGTTCTGAAGGTACCAGCCACTGAGCCGGCAAGTCCTGTGGTATGTCGGGGGAAGAATACCGGAATGATTCCGCCAGACATTGCCGCTCCAGCCCGCCTGACTGCAGGTCGGGTAAGCTGCGTGCCACTGTAACCCGGCAAGGCGGCAGGGAGGCTGGCTTATCCCAGATGCTTGTGCAAACGGGCATCCCGGTTCCTGAAGTGTTCGGTAAACCACTTGCTGACGGCTTCCGAGAATGCCTCATCACTGAACCAGGCATTTTCCTCGTAGTCATCCATAATATCGCGCAATTCATCCAGCAGGTCCTCGTGGTCCGCCTTGTGCTCTGCATACTGGTCGTACTTGCGCTCACGCATGATTTTCTCTTCCAGCGCAAAGTGGGCGGACACGTGCGCATAGATCTCGCCGAGAAAATCCATCACCGTGTACTTGCTGTCGCCGCTCGACATTGCATCATGCAGATCATTGATAAGCGCGATGAGTTCCTGGTGCTCGTGGTCAACATCGGGCACACCAACGGAGAATTCGTCTTTCCACTCGATCAGTACCATGGTCTGCTCACAGAAACAGGAACCCGCCCAGTTCCGGCCGGAAGTCGATAACGAAATTCTGCTGCGGGCTCAGCATGATCTCGGTCGCTTTCTCGTAATCAAAACCGTCCTCGCGCCGACTGTCACGCAGGCGTGCCACGAGCCGATATGAACCGGCAGCTACGGCAAATTTCCTGTATGCGGTCGAGGCCCCGTCACTGGCCAGGCCCGAGGGCGGCAGTTCATCACGGTAGAGGATTTCGCCATCCAGTTCCAGTTCGACCAGCAGCGGCCGTCGCTCTCGTGGACAGTCCATCGGCCGGCGCATATTGGGTGGCAACCGCTCCAGATCCTCCTGCGTGAGCATCCGGCATTCCTGCCTGTGGGCTCCGGCATGACTGAAACTCAGTTTTATCAGCGCCTTGTCAGGATCCAGATGGGTATAGGACGGTTGTGTCGCAAAATACCCCACCACCAGCGCGAACAGGGCGTAGGCGACAAACTGACCGATAAACCGGGTCATCTTAATCATGAGGCCCGCCACCCTCCTCTTCAGGTTGACGCCCCGGCGACCTGTATGGACGTCGCTTGAATGGCGGCAGCGCCCCGAGCCTGTCCTGGAATGCATGGATTTCCTGCTGCAGGCGCGTGCCGCGGTTTATGCCAGCCCAGAGCACGGCGACACGTTCGCGCGGGATACGTTTGCGCAGATACGGGTCACGCTCGCCGGCAAGGCGTTGCCCGGTCCAGTCTATGCCCAGACGGTAGTGGCAGTTGCCATCGCTACAGCCGGTCAGGAATACGCCGTCGGCATGGTCCCTGGAAATCACGAAATCGATAAATGCGGGTGGCAGCATGGCGACACACGGCAGTTCGAGAACCGCAACATCCGGCCCCCGGAGATGATCCAGCCCCGGACCATGGCCACATCCATACACGGCAACACGTGCATTCCCGGTCAGATTTCCCGTGGCGGACAGGGTGTTCTCGAGCAATTCCCGAATACGCAGGCCAGGAAGATCGATACCGGGAACAAGTTCAGAGGTGCGACGAAAGGGCGTGGCCGTTGGACAGGCGCCCACACAGATACCGCAGCTGGTGCACAGGTCGTCACTGACGACAGCCTCGTGGGAAAACGCGGCGGCATCCGTGCGCGGCTCCAGCGACACCGCGCTGAACGGACAGTCATCCACACAGCGGCCACAGCCATTGCAGTTATCGAGATCCACGCTGGCCGGTGCGCGGCGGCGCCCCGGTGGCAGCCAGGGCAGCATTACCAGCAGCAGGGTGCCGGCCCCGGCGATCGCCCACATCGCGAGTCCGGGAATCCTGTCGAGCAGCGGGTAAGCAACCAGGTAAAACCAGTCAAGATCGATAACGGATGGTACCCTGTCCAGGTTCGCGGGTGCCTGGCTGACCGCCGGTCTGGCGAGGGACAGCGCCAGCAGCATGCCCAGGGTGCCGAGGGCAAGCCCGACCGGCGGGTTGACCCTGGCATTTCGTTGCCGCTGGATATGAATCCACATCACCAGCAACATGAAGAGCGGCACCGCTATGTGAATGAACACCATGAGCGTGAAGAACCGGCCGCTCAGTGTGTCGTTGTTCAGGAAGTTACGGGCAATCGACTGGCCAAAGATACCCAGCGAGTCGAGCCATTCGGTTGAGGCAATCGCGATATACTGCGCCAGCACATCCCACACCATCCAGTAGCCGCTGATGCCGCAGGCAAACACCAGCCACAGCAGCGGCACACCGGTAAACCAGGTGAACCAGCGTGCACCACGGTAACGGTCCATGACAAACTCGCGCGTCAGATGCAGCATCATGACAATGATCAGTGCATCGGAGGCATAGCGATGCAGGCTACGCATCACGCCACCGGCATACCACTGCACGTTAGTGATATATTCGAGTGATTCGTACGCCTGGTTGATGCCAGTGTCGAAAAATATATAGAGATAGATACCGCTGACAATGGTAATCCAGTAGAAAAACCAGCCCAGCGTTCCAAGGTGGTAGAGTGGATTCAACGCCGGCGTAAAGGCGGAATTGAATACGTTGTCTACGCCTTCAAAGGCCGCTCTGGCGACGGTACGCAGGCCGGTCACTTGCTTCCGGCCTCCTGGACATACCCGGGGATCTTTACCACTGGCATACTCCGCCATACGCCATCCGGTGTCATGTAGCCGGTCCGGAAGGTGTGGATTCCCGCCAACTGCGTACAATCACCCAGGCAATCCCGCCAAGCACCAGCACGCCAATCCCGAAAGCAATGAAAGGGGAATAGTCGAATTGATACTTGCCGGTCGTGGGATCATATACCGTGCAAAACAACTTGATATTATTTATCCACCCGGTAACCGCTGTCGCCGCAACCTGCTTGCCCCACAGGATTTCCTTTAGCGGCTCCACCAGCGCCGGCGGTTCCGGCGCCATGCCGTAAATCTGGCGATAGACCCTGCCCTCCCCGTCGAGCACCGTGGCCTGGATCATGTGATCAAAGCCCTTGGGCGAGCTGAAATAGCTGAACCCCACATCGCTGGACAGGCCGCGCATGGTTTCGGCACTGGCGCTGACAAAATGCCAGTCATTGATATCGATACCGCGTTGCCCGGCAAACACGCGCATCCGGTCGGGGGTATCGTTCGGGGTATCGAAGCCGATGGTCAGGACAGAGAAACCGTCATCTCCCAGGGCATCCCTCGCGACCCTGACCACGTTAGCCAGATTGGAGGTAATGGTCGGACAGACGTGGTAACAACTGGTATAGATCAGGCTGATCACCACCGGCCTGCCCTGCAACGAACTCAGGGTAATCTCCTGCCCCTTGCCGTCAAGGAAGCTGTAATCGCCCACGCGCCGGCCAATAGCCTCCTGGCTCAGCGCGAGGGCTGCAGCCTCATCATAGCCAGGGCCCGGCGCATGTGTTGCTGCTGCATGGCCCTGCCCTGCGATGGTGTCTGCATGACCGTCTGCAGCCGTATCGAGCGCAACCGGATCAGGGGCATGTCCGGCTGGTGCATGATCCGGAGACTGTGCAGGAGCAGCCGTGGTCATAATGACCAGGAGCAGAAAAGCAGGCAGTCGTACAGAAAGCTTCGGGTTTGTCCTACTCATATCTGAATCATCACAACGATGCTTGAAGGGCAAGGGAAATCAGTCATTCCAGGTGGTACAGGACGAATACTAACCGGACAGGCTGGCGGATGTCATACACACCAGGGAGTTGCTACCGGGTTTTCAGTCTAGATCAACCAGGCATCCAGGATTGCACCGGCAAGCAGCAGGCACAGCTGTACCAAAGAAGCATGGAAGTTGACCATGGCAGCCCCGGGCGACGGGTCACGCACCAGTCCGATGCTGGTCCACAGGAATCTCGCTCCACCCAGGACTGCACCCGTCAGATAGATCCAGCCCAGGCCATACATGACCGGCAACAGTGATAGCGCGACGAGTAACACGGTATGCCCCAGGATAATCCATGCGGCAGTTGCATCCCGAACCACTACCGGCAGCATGGGGACGCCAGCCGCTGCATACTCTTCCCTGTACTTGAACGCCAGGCTCCAGAAATGTGGCGGTGTCCACAGAAACAGGACAACCGCAAGGATCACCGGCTCCGGCGCGAGTCCTGGATCAACCGCGGCAGCCCCCGCGAGGATGGCAAAGCTGCCGGCGAGGCCGCCTATGACGATATTCAGCCAGGTACGGCGCTTGAGCCACACGGTGTAGACAACACCGTAGACGAACGCGCCCATGAAGACATAGAACGCCGCAACGGCATTGGTCGCGAGTGTGGCAGCCGCGATGGCAACCGCCAGCAACAGTACGATACCGGCAAGCCAGTAGCCGTTGGCGCTGAACCGACCGGTCACAAAGGGCCGGTTGCGGGTACGGTTCATACGCGCATCTAGGTCACGTTCCATGTACATATTGAATGCGCCTGCACTGGCCGAGGACAGCAGCACTGCAAGCGCCAGCAGTGCAACCTGCACGGTGCCGGGCGCCTGCCCGGGGGCAACCGCCATACCCGCCAGGGCGGTGAACATGATGGCAAACCCGATACGGAGCTTGAACACGGAATAAACCAGCGCCATGGTCTCCTTCATCGGAATGCCATCCTCTGTGCAGCGTTAGCGGAGTGGCCAGACTTCGGCCAGGTACTTCCAGTTAACAAAGTAGTACAGCACGAAGGCCGTGAAGAACACCGCAACCAGCACTACCGTTCCCGGAATCCTGATGCTCTCCGCGCTGCCGTACCTGGTGGCTGTTGTCATGGTGAGACCTTCCAGTGGCTTGTCCCCGGTGCGCTTGCCGAACAGCACGGAACTCACGATGATCACGATAAACAGCAGGCCGCCGAGAGCTGCCAGCACGGCGCTCATGCCGTTGAGCCCCATCATCAGGTATGCTGCACCCGAGTAGTCATACTTGAGTGCGGCATCGGCACCGGTGATGTCCCAGACTCGTCTTGGTACGCCAAGCGTGCCTGCGCCCATCATGAACACCGAAATGCCCATGACACCGATACCGAACAGGTAGGGCTGCCATCTGGCGAGTCCCTTCATTAGCAGCTCGCGCCGGAAGATCAGCGGCACCAGCAGGTAGGTGCCCGCCATGAAGGCCAGGGTCGTACCGGCAACCACCGTTGCGTGGAAGTGACCCGGGACGTACAGGGTGTTATGCATGATCAGGTTGATCTGCTCGGTACCCATGACCACGCCGGAGATACCACCCAGGAATCCGAACATGACCAGTGACATGAACATGCCGGAGAAAGCCGGATTTCCCCACGGCGCCTTGCGCAGCCACTCGAACAGGCCGTTGGTGTAGCCGCGGGCGCGCTGTGCAGCCTCGATCGATCCGGGCACGGTCATGCCGTGGAGCATGCTGCCAAGCACCGCCAGGTAGAGGGCGTAACTGGTGTTGAAGATCTTCCACTCGGAACTGATACCCGGCTCGACCAGCAGATGGTGTGCGCTGGCAAGCTGCAGGAACAGGATATACATCAGGAACGCCATCCGGCTGACCTTCTCCGACAGCGGCTTGGCACCCAGCACGACGGCTGCGATCAGGTACCAGATAGCGACGTGCGCAGAGACATTGATCTGCTGGGAGGAATGCCCCATGGCCCACCACACGGTCTTGTACATCAGGGTGTCGATATTGCCGATCAGGCCCACCGACCACAAGAAGGTCGGGATCAGGATGATGGCACCCGATGCAATGGTGAACACGGCGATGATTGCAGCCGTGATGGCGCCAAAGGTTACCAGCGGGACAGAACCCTCGTAGGTCTTCTCCTCCTTGGCAACCACCAGGGTGCCGAAAAACACAAAGCAGCCGATCAGGGCTCCCACGGCAAACAGGATCAGGCCCAGGTAGAAATGGGGAGCCGCCTGCATCGGCACGTACGAGGTGAACATGACGCTGGAGTTGCCCTGGAGTACGGCAATATTGACGATGATGGCACCGATCAGCATCAGGGCAAATGCCGTCCAGGCCCATCGGGGCGCGGCGAGTCGCGAATTCAGCAATACCGCAGAGGCAAAATACAACACCGCGATTTCAAAAAAGATAATCCACACCAGCAGGACGTCCAGCCCGTGCCCGGTCAGTACCAGATAAAACCACTCGGCCGGCAGCAGGTGTACCCCTGGCCATCGGGTAAGGGCCACCATCAGCCCGAAAAATCCGCCTACCGCAAGGAAAATAATTGCCGTGACCGCGTTGGCCTTGATCAGGTTCTCTGCGGAATTGTGAATGCGCAGCCCGGTGGCCGGGCAGACACGATGCTTGAAAGTTGACATCTGTATATCTCCCCCTGGTTATTCGGTCACGTAGATCTTGCCGATCATGGTGTGATGACCGATACCGCAGAATTCGTTGCAGACCACCCCGAATTCACCGGATTCATTCGGCGTCAGCGTAACGACCATGTCGTAGTTGGGATGAACCTGCAGGTTTATATTGACCGGTTGCAGGGAGAAGCCGTGCTGCCAGTCCATGGAGGACAGATGCAGGCGGTAGGTCTGGTCTTTCTCGAACTCGATGATCGGCCACCACTGCCACAGCCTTGCAATCATATAGACATCGCTGCCAGGTGGCGGACGTACTACCGGGAACCCCGCTTCCTCGCGCACCTTGTACTTTTCGACCATGGCATTTGCCTTTTCGGCAAACAGCTCCGGTGTGATGCGATAGGACTCGTTGGAGAGATTCTGCTCACCTTCCATGTGCCAGTAGATCATTGCCGAGAACATCAAAAGCCCCCACAGAAAGGCAACGACTATCCAGACAATCTCGGTACGCGCTATCGGCTCTTTCCACCAGATGCGCTGGGGTGGAGGATGAATTGCCATGGTTTGCCCCCTTTGGTTATTTGGCTATCGGGATCGTTATGATTTCCATGATCCCCCAGATCAGGTACAGGACCGTAGGCGTGACCACGCCCAGGAACAGCAGCAGGAATGGGTTATCCAGGAGTTTCTGCATCGTCGGAATGCGCTCATCCTCTCCCCCCCCGGTATCAGGCTTGTTGGTAGCCGGATCTGATTCGCTCATCCTTGCCCCCTCGGTAGATGTTTATATTTAAGGACATTGCTGCTGTCAGGTACCGCATGTTGCATGCACCCCACGGCATCGTGACTGGTGTTGGATATTTGTCGCTCTCCGATATAACCGTGATTAACAACGTGATCCAGTCAATAACCCGTATAGAACATATTATTGGAATGATATGCCTTGACCTATATCAAGGCTGCATTTGCACTTTTACGCCCCGTTCCATTTCAACGGAACATAAAAGCGACTGGAACCTGTCTAATGACAGGCCTACTGGCTGGAAAGATGGCGAATCAGGGCAAAGGATGACAGGGCCATGATGAGCAGAATCGCGAAGAAGATAATACTGCGATATTCCAGCCGTCGACCGACGGCCGCTTCAATGCGATTCAGGATCCAGTCTGCGCCCACATAGAGAACAATGGCAGCAAGGGTGAAATAGAGCATTTCCATTTGGTGTTGAGCTTAACCCAACCACAGCTGCAAGTCATAGCATGAGTGGTTTGTGCGGTCCGTCTGTCCGGGTGGCTGGCGTTTCCCATGACAACGCAATCGAGGCAATGCTGCCAGCGCACGGCAGGCTGGTGTTGCCTACAGCCCGACTACAAGCCGCCATCGTGGAGATAAGCCCGTAACCGCTCGATGTCATGAATCCTGATGGTGTTATCGGAAATATCGATATAGCCATCCTTGCTCAGCTTGGAGAAGGTGCGGGACAGGGTCTCCGGGGTAACCGACAAGCGGGATGCAATCACGTGCTTGGGGGCATCGAGTTGAACTTCTGATGCATGCAGGTGAGTACTGGGCAGATGGTCCAGCAGGTAGGTCACTACGCGGAATGCCGCATTGTGCAGCGTCAGGCGGTCGAGCTCGGCAATCTGCCAGTGCAGGCGGCGGCTCATCTGGGCCATTACTGCGAAGCACGCTCCTGTCGACTGGCGCAGTATGGCTTCATAGGTCGCGGCATCGATCCCCCAGACCTGGCTCCTGAGCAGCGCCGTGGCCGTGACCGGGTAGACATGCCTGCCGGAGAACATGACTGCTTCGGCAAACGAGCCGCCGGGAGAGATAAGGTCAATGACCTTCTCATGCCCCTCGGGAGACACCAGCGCCAGCTTGATCTGTCCGCTGCGCAGCAGAAAGATTTCCTTCGCCGTCTGCTGCTGCTCGAACAGCGTGTCGTTCTCTGCCAGCAGCACCGAACGGGTACGGGAAAGTATTGTCCCGAACTGCTCATCGTCAAGGCCGGAAAACAACAGGCACTGGCGCAAGCACTGCCGCGCATCCGCATACTGCTCATGGCTCAGTTTTTCAGATCGCATTGAAGTTCGGTGAAAATGTTGTTAACACGGCCCCGCCGCACGGGGCTTCCGGTACAGCAGCTGACCGGATTATATGGCCCGGCATACTGGTGTCCCGGGAGTGATGATGATCCGGACCCGGACCCCGGCCATCGCAGGGCCCTAGTATAGCCCAATACTTATGCACATATACTCCCATATGTAGCTGTTATACGTATGAAAAATCCGCATGACAGGGTGCGCCGGCCGGCAAATCGCAACGGCATCTCCGCTCGACAACAGCGCGATCTTGACTACAATGAATCAGGAGAACAACATGTCACCAGCGCGAACATTATAATAATGACGGCATTCAGAACAGTTCCGGGCCCATCTCTGCAGGCAGGCAAACACTGGGCTGCACGACAACTCTCGATTGAAATCAATCGCGGGCATGTACTGGGACTGGTGCTGACAGTGGTGCTTTTCCTGCTGATCCTCAACATGATTTCGCCTCCACCGGCAGATGAGGCACCCCTCGGCCAGGAGATCACAATCGGGGCCACGGGCTTCAGGGGACTTCCCGTGACCGATGAGCTGTCCCTGCAGGATGCGGCAAGCAACCACGAGTACTACCGGGTCATGACATCTGTCTGCCACAACCGTGGCCAGGACAGGGCCTCTGCCGCCTATGACTACCTGTTTCATGCAAACAACCGTTATTCGCATCATGGCCGCTGGTCAGCCAGCATGTTTGATATGGCCGTCGATTCGGTTGAGAGTTATTTCGACATCGATCCGGTGGCCGACTGCGACCCGGCTACCGGCAATTTCCACGGACTTGACCTGGACGCGGACCTGAGCCTGCAGACAAACGCACTGAACCATGTGTTTTTCAGCAGGAAGATCGGCTTCTGCAGGCAGGCCGGTAACGAGGTGCAGGCGAGGTCATACAAATTCCTGGCCGACACGGAACTCGACAAGGCAGACAACGGCAGGCGCACGCAGGCCGAGATCAACAGCGCCATCCGCGATGCAAGGGCGGCGGCGGAAATGCAGTCCATACGCGGTTGCTGATTCGTCGCCGCATTCTGCCGGAAACTCACAGCTGACAACCGCAATACGGCTGAGTCGATGGTGTGGCGCCGGCAATGATTTTCCGGTCAGGTGTCCTGCAGCCCGCCAAACAGGGCATTGAAATTAGCTGTCGTTACCGCAGCAATTGCCTCATACGATTCACCACGCAGTTCGGCAATGAATTCCGCCGTATGGCGCGTCCAGGCTGGCTGGTTGGGCTTGCCCCGGTGCGGCACCGGCGCCAGGTACGGGCAATCGGTCTCGACCAGCATCCGGTCTGCCGGCACCCGCCTCGCTACATCCTGCAGTTCAGCCGCGCTCTTGAAGGTCACGATGCCGGAGAATGAAATGTAGAACCCCATCTCCATGGCCCGCTGCGCCATGTCCCAGTTCTCGGCGAAGCAGTGCATCACCCCGCCGGCCTCGGCGGCATTCTCCTCGGCCATGATTTTCAGAGTATCTACACGCGCCTCGCGGGTATGAATTATGAGTGGCTTGCCACAGTGCCTGGCAGCTGCAATATGGGTCCGAAAACGCTCGCGCTGCCAGTCAAGGTCACCCTCGCTGCGAAAGTAATCCAGCCCGGTCTCGCCGATAGCGACCACCTTCGGGTGCGCGGCCAGTTCCACCAGTTCCCCGGCTGACGGCTCATGACCGCCCCGCGCATTCGGATGCACGCCGACCGAAACCGTCACATCATCACAGTCCTCTACCAGTGCCAGCATGGCGGGATAATCCTCGAGGTTCACGGACACGCACAGCATGTGATCGACCTCGGCCGCATGGGCTGCTGCGCGCACGCCATCAAGCCCGCCCTCAAACGTATCGAGGTCAAGCATGTCGAGGTGGCAATGGGAATCAACCAGCATAAAAAAGCCCCTGTCGTTGCAGAGGCTGAATGATAATCGGTTTGCGCGCTGGCGCAAACCGAGGTTCACATGGTGTGGGTCGGCCGGTCTGCGTCCAGGGCGCCCGCGAGGTAACCCTCGATCTTGTTGCGGGCCGCACCTTCGTCCTGATCACTGAACTGCACGCCGATGCCTGCGGCACGGTTACCCTGAGCACCCACCGGGGTAATCCAGATAATCTTGCCGGCGACCGGGATCTTCTCCGTCTCTTCCATGAGCGTCAGCAGCATGAAGACCTCATCACCCAGCATGTAGCTTTTCTTGGTGGGAATGAACAGTCCGCCGCCCTTGATGAACGGCATGTAGGCTGCATACAAGGCGCTCTTGTCCTTGATCGTCAGCGAAAGAATACCCTGTCTCGGTGCCGTAGCCTGGTTCATGTGTCTTTACCCTTGATGTTGATCAGTCCCGAATCCCGCACTGTCAGTTTTCCGCCCATGCCAGCAGGACATCTTCCGTCATCAACTGGCGATTCAGGCTGGTATGCTCCAGCCGCAACAACCGGTTCAGCCGGTCCAGTTGCCCGAACATTACCCTGCTGTCCAGTCGCTGCGCAAGTGGCGCCAGCCGGTCAGCCAGGTCGACGCTGTGGACCATGCTGACGTCACCGGTCAGCCGTATCCTCAGCAGGTCCATCAGCCAGCCACGCAGCCAGTGCAGCCCCTTCAGGTCCTCGTCCTTTGCCCAGGCCTGGGCCACCGTTACGGCATCCGCCCTGCCCTCGCGCAGCCCGACCAGCGCCTCAAAACGTTTCCGGCGCTCCTCCAGGGCGTTGTCCCGGGCCAGTTCCATCGCCCGCAACGGTGCCCCGTGGGCCAGCCGGAGAAACACCTCCGGCTGCGGGCCGTCATACTGCCCCCTCAGCCAGTTAAGGGCATCCGGCTCCGCCGGTGCCTCGATCCTGACTTGCTGGCAGCGGCTGCGGATCGTGGCCGGCAGACGCCCCGGCTGTGCCGAGACCAGTATCAGTACGGTGTTATCGGCCGGCTCCTCCAGGGTCTTTAGCAGGCTGTTGGCGGCATTGATATTGAGGGCATCGGCGGGTTCGAGCACAGCAACCTTGTGGGCAGCGCCATGGCGGCTCAGGGCCAGCCCCTCCGAGAGTTCCCGGATCTGATCGACCTTGATGACAGTGCTGATTTTCCCGGTTTTCTCGTCCGCCGCGAAGGACAGGTAATGGTAGTCCGGGTGCGAACCGGCGGCATGCAGGGTGCAACCATTGCACCGGCCGCAGGGCGCCATCGATTCCATGGGGGATTCACACAGCAGGCAGCGAGCCAGGTAGCGTGCAAATTCTGACTTGCCCATGCCAGCCTTGCCGGTCAGGATCAGGGCATGAGGAAAGCGCCTGTTCGCCAGGGCGGCGGCGAGATTTTCCCACAGGGGTTGTTGCCAAGGAAAAGGTAGTTGCATTTACGAAGGATAACCGCATCGGGTTGACAGCAGGGCCTATGGTATCACCCGGGCGCCCCGGGGTCATTGCCGGGAGCAGGGCTGGGGGGCGCCCTGATTACCGTTATGTGATGCAATGACTCAGTCTTGTTTGACAGCCATTAGATGACTATAAACGGTTGGCATAATATGAATTCACACTTATCTGCACGATTCTATTCCATACATATCCGTGTAACTGTCAGTCATCCTGGTCATCCAGTGATTTCAGCATGGCAGGAAAATCATACAGTTGCTCAAGCTCATCCCAGACACCTTCAATACTGTTCCTGCGCCTGCCATGCAGGACGCGCCGTTCCGAAGTAACCTTCTGGCCGTCGGAATCCCTGAACGGAAAAGGTCTTGTTTCACCCCAGGAGCGACGGTCCTTTTTGTTGCGCCTGCCCATCATTACCCCCATTTTCCCATTTATTACGCCACTCCCGGGTTTATTACAGCGTTAACACACCACAGGGTTTCAGCCCTGAATTCTAGAGACGTATAGCACTGTGGATTTATTTCACCGGATTCGAGACGTTACGCCGGGATTTCAA
>Ga0209536_100000410_pt1 | contig 68928 bp, 82 predicted proteins | sample DeeMarSeWOR28_12_FD_187461 | JGI IMG/M metagenome (GOLD analysis project Ga0209536, IMG submission 187461) | Marine sediment microbial communities from White Oak River estuary, North Carolina - WOR-2-8_12 (SPAdes) (version 2) | ecosystem: Environmental > Aquatic > Marine > Intertidal zone >...
CTGATTGCGCCGATTGCGATGGAGGACGGTCTGCGTTTTGCCATCCGCGAGGGCGGCCGCACCGTCGGCGCCGGCGTCGTCTCCAAAATCATCGAGTAAAGACAGCCCGCGGAGCATTTTATGGCTAACCAGAACATCAGGATACGGCTGAAGTCCTTCGATCATCGCCTGATCGATACGTCGGCGCGGGAGATCGTCGAGACGGCCAAGCGGACAGGCGCCCAGGTCAAGGGCCCGGTGCCGCTGCCGACGAAGATGGAGCGCTTTACGGTGCTGATCTCTCCCCACGTCAACAAGGATGCCCGGGACCAGTACGAGCTCAGGACTCACAAGCGCCTCATGGACATCGTTGACCCGACGGACAAGACTGTCGACGCCCTGATGAAGCTGGAATTGCCGGCTGGCGTGGACGTACAGATTAAATTGAACTAAGGGGAAAATCCCCTTATAATGCTCTGCTCCCTGTGGCCCGGTGCGGCTAGTCCGTGCCGGGCCACTGATTTGACGGGATGCCCCCGACAACCGCTCCGCCAAGACGGGGCGGGTCGCGAGAGACAGCGTCGACCAATCGAAGCCGACGCGGTGTTAAGAGGAATAGACAAAATGGCTATCGGTCTAGTGGGCCGCAAATGCGGCATGACGCGCGTGTTCACGGACGCCGGGGAATCTGTTCCGGTGACCGTGATCGAGGCGTTGCCCAACCGGATCACCCAGGTGAAAACCGCGGAAACGGACGGTTATCGGGCGGTGCAGGTCACTGCCGGAAATCGTAAGCCGTCCAGGGTTCGCAAGCCCCAGCAGGGTCACTTCGCCAAGGCCGGCGTCGAGCCCGGACGTGGTCTGTGGGAATTCCGCCTCGAGGGCGAAGAGGGCGGCGATCTGGAGACCGGTAGCGAAATCACCGTTGCAATGTTCAGCGACGGTCAGGCCGTGGACGTTAGCGGCACAAGCATTGGCAAGGGATTTGCCGGAACGATAAAGCGGCATCATTTCCGTTCTCAGGACGCCAGTCACGGCAACTCCCTGTCGCATCGCGCTCCCGGATCGATTGGTCAGAACCAGACGCCGGGCCGAGTTTTCAAGGGAAAGAAGATGGCCGGCCAGCTCGGCAACGCCCGCAGGACTGCCCTGAACGTCAGGGTCGTCAAGGTCGACGCCGAGCGGAACCTTCTGCTGGTTCGGGGCGCCGTCCCGGGCGCAAAAGGCGCTGACGTGGTCGTCCGGCCCTCGGTCAAGACGCGGGGTTAAGGCATGGCAATGAAGCTTCAATTGCACGGGGCTGCCGGTAAGGACCTGCAGGTTTCGGAACTCGCCTTCGGACGGGATTTCAATGAGGGGCTGGTCCATCAGGTCGTGACCGCTTATCTGGCGGCGGGCAGAGCCGGTACCAAGGCCCAGAAAACTCGTTCGGACGTACGTGGCGGCGGAGCCAAGCCCTGGCGGCAGAAAGGCACCGGCCGGGCCCGGCACGGCACCATTCGCAGCCCGATCTGGGTCGGTGGTGGCCGGGCATTTGCTGCCAGGCCGCGTTCCTACGACCAGAAGGTCAACCGCAAGATGTATCGGGCCGCCATGCAGTCGCTGCTGTCGGAGCTGGTGCGTCAGGATCGGGTGAAGATTCTTGAATCCCTTGAAGTGGCCGAGCCCCGCACAAAGCTGATGGTCGAGAAGCTCAAGGAGCTCGGGGTCGACAACGGGCTTTTCGTGGTGGAGGCCTTCGACGAGAAGCTTCACCTGGCGGCCAGGAACCTGCGCGACGTGGAGATCCTCGAGGTCACCGCGCTGGATCCGGTCAGTCTGCTGCAGTACGACCACGTGTTCATGACCGTGGCGGCTGTGCGCAGGCTCGAGGAGAAGCTGGGATGAGCCAGGAAAGATTGATGACCGTTCTTCTGGGCCCGCACGTTTCCGAGAAGGGCACGGTACTGGCCGAGAAGCACAACCAGATGGTGTTCCGTGTCCGGCCGGACGCCAGCAAGGCGGAAATCCGCAAGGCTGTCGAGCTCATGTTCGAGGTCAAGGTGGAAGGCGTGCAGGTGGTGAACGTGCACGGCAAGCATAAAAGATTTGGCCGCATGGCAGGCAAGCGCGCGAACTGGAAGAAGGCGTACGTCAAGCTGGCAGAAGGCCAGGACATCGATTTCCTCGGGACCGAGTGACCGGTATCCCGCGGTTAGGCAAGGGCAAGGCATAGAGATACAGCCATGGCACTGCAGAAGACAAAACCCACATCCGCCGGACGACGTTTCGTCGTCCGCGTGAAGAAGGCGGGCCTCCATAAAGGCAAGCCGGTAGACGCCCTTGTATCCAAGAAAAGCAAGAGCGGCGGCCGGAACAACGCCGGCCGCATCACGACCCGGCACCGCGGTGGCGGTCATAAGCAGCGGTATCGGGTGGTGGACTTCCGTCGCAACAAGGATGGTGTGCCCGGCCGGGTCGAGCGGATCGAGTATGACCCGAATCGCAGTGCCGATCTTGCCCTTGTCCTTTATGCCGATGGAGAGCGCCGGTACATCATTGCGCCCAAGGGCCTCAAGGCCGGTGATCCGCTGATGTCTGGCAGCGAGGCGCCGATCAAGCCCGGCAATTGCCTGCCGCTGCGGAATATCCCTGTGGGCACCGTCGTTCACTGCATCGAGCTGAAGCCCGGCAAGGGCGCGCAGATGGCCCGCAGCGCCGGCACCAGTGCTCAGGTCGCGGCCCGCGAGGGTATCCATGCGACCCTCAAGCTCCGCAGCGGCGAGATGCGTCGGGTGCATGTGGATTGCCGCGCCACTGTCGGCGAGGTTGGAAACGACGAGCACAGCCTGCGGAAGCTCGGCAAGGCCGGCGCGAAGCGTTGGCGGGGCGTGCGTCCCACCGTCAGGGGCGTGGCCATGAACCCGGTCGATCACCCTCATGGCGGCGGCGAGGGCCGCACGTCGGGAGGCCGCCATCCGGTGACTCCCTGGGGCTCCCCGACCAAGGGCTACAAGACACGCAACAACAAGCGGACCGACGGGCAGATTGTGCGCCGTCGGAATCGGAAGTAGGAGATTTCACCGTGCCACGTTCGGTCAAGAAGGGCCCCTTCGTCGATGCACATCTGGCTGCCAAAGTAGCGGCAGCCCAGCAGAAGAACGACAGGCGCCCGATCAAAACCTGGTCCCGTCGATCCATGGTCCTGCCGGAGATGGTGGGTCTGACGATCGCCGTGCACAACGGGCGGCAGCACGTGCCTGTGCTGATCTCGGAGAACATGGTTGGCCACAAGCTCGGGGAATTCGCGGTCACGCGCACGTTCCGGGGCCATGCGGCGGACAGGAAGGCGAAGTAAGGGAGCACGACCATGAACGTAGCAGCCAGGCTCCGTTACGCCCGGGTATCGCCGCAAAAATGCCGGCTGATTGCCGACATGGTGCGTGGCAGGCCCGTTGGAGAGGCTTTGCAGACGCTGAGTTTTACTCCGAAAAAAGCGGCCCGGATCGTGAAAAAGGTGCTGGAGTCGGCGATAGCCAACGCCGAGCACAACCACGGGGCCGACATCGATGAGCTCAAAGTCGCCACTGTGATGGTGGATGAGGCGCCGACCTACAAGCGTTACCAGGCGCGGGCCCGGGGCCGTGGAGCACGGATCCTGAAGAGAAACAGCCACATCACAGTGTGCGTGGCTGACGAGTAATAGGTTAGAGAGGCCGTAATGGGTCAAAAAGTCAATCCAATCGGTATTCGCCTCGGTATCACCAGGGACTGGACGTCCCGCTGGTATGCGGACACGCGGAGTTTTGCTGAGTTCGTCAACATGGACTGGCGGATTCGCAGCTTCCTGAAGAAGAAGCTGTCCCAGGCCTCGGTGAGCAAGATCCAGATCGAGCGGCCCGCGAAAAAGGCTCATATCACGGTTCACACGGCCCGTCCCGGCATCGTGATCGGCAAGAAGGGTGAGGACATCGAGAAGCTGCGTGTAGAAGTGGCTCAGATGATGGACATGCCTCTCTCCGACGTCCGTATCAACATAGCGGAGATTCGCAAGCCGGAACTGGACGCGCAGCTTGTGGCCGAAGGTATCGCCCAGCAGCTGGAGCGAAGGGTCATGTTCCGTCGAGCCATGAAGCGAGCGGTGACGAATTCGATGCGGCTCGGCGCCCAGGGCGTGAAGGTCAAGGTGTCCGGTCGCCTGAACGGCGCGGAAATCGCGCGATCCGAATGGTATCGGGAAGGCCGCGTGCCCCTGCACACATTCCGCGCGGACATCGACTATGGCCTGGCGGAAGCCGTGACCACCTACGGCGTGATCGGCGTGAAGGTGTGGATATTCAAGGGCGAGGTGTTCGACACCGGTGAAGAGGCCGCGCCGGCCACCGAGGCCGCGTCCCGGTAGGAGTCAGCGAGATGTTGCAGCCAAAGAGAACCAAGTACAGGAAGCAGCAGAAGGGCAAGAATCGGGGCCTCGCGCTGCGGGGCAGCTCCGTGTCGTTCGGCGAGTACGGGCTGAAGGCCACCGGCCGTGGGCGTCTGACGGCTCGCCAGATCGAGGCCGCTCGTCGCGCCATGACCCGCTACGTCAAGCGCGGCGGCAAGATCTGGATCCGGGTTTTCCCGGACAAGCCAATTACCCAGAAGCCGCTGGAAGTCCGACAGGGCAAGGGTAAGGGCAACGTGGAGTACTGGGTGGCGCAGATCCAGCCCGGCAAGGTGCTGTACGAAATGGAAGGCGTGGCGGAGGAAGTGGCCCGCGAGGCGTTCCGGCTGGCGGCGGCGAAACTGCCGATCGCCACTACTTTTGTGAAGCGGCAGGTGATGTGATGAAAGCCAGCGAGCTGAGGAACATGTCTGCGGGAGATCTCCGGGAGGAGCTTCTCAAGCTGCGGCGGGAGCAGTTCAACCTGCGTATGCAGAGGGCGACCGGCCAGATGGCGCGGCCGGACCAGTTCGGCAAGGTTCGCAAGGACATCGCCCGCGTCAAGACCGTATTGAAGGAAATGGAGGCCAAGCGCCCTGAAGGTGAGGCGAGATGAGCGAGACGAATCAGACGGCGGGGAGCCGCCAGCGGACCGTAACGGGTCGTGTCGTGAGCAGCGGTATGGACAAGACAGCCTCCGTCGCCGTCGAACGCCTGGTCAAGCACCCGGTTTACGGCAAGTTCATCCGCCGCACGACGAAGATCCTGGCCCACGACGAGCAAAACGAAGCCAAGGTGGGCGATACCGTCGAGATAGCGGAGTGTCGTCCGCTGTCCAAGCGTAAAAGCTGGCGGATCGTCAATTTCGTGGAGCGCGCATAGGCGCGTCCTGCAGGCGGCCAACGGCGTCACTGATATTGCGAGACTGAAGTCATGATCCAGATGCAGACCGTTCTTACTGCGGCGGACAACAGTGGGGCCAGACGGCTCCAGTGCATCAAGGTGCTGGGTGGTTCCAAGCGCCGTTACGCCGGTGTGGGCGACATTATCAAGGTCAGCGTCAAGGACGCGATCCCGCGCGGAAAGGTAAAAAAAGGCGAGGTCTACCATGCGGTGGTGGTCAGGACCCGCAAAGGCGTAAGGCGGCCCGACGGATCGCTGATCCGGTTCGACGGCAACGCGGCCGTGCTGCTGAACAACCGGCTGGAGCCCATCGGCACCCGTATTTTCGGCCCCGTCACTCGTGAGCTGCGGACGGGGAATTTCATGAAAATCATTTCCCTCGCGCCCGAGGTGATCTGAGGCGTAACGGGAGAATCGAGATGGCTTTGAACAGGATCAAGAAGGGTGACGAGGTGATCGTCATTACGGGCAAGGACAAGGGCCGTCGCGGGACGGTGCTGCGGGTCTTCCCCGATGACCGTGTGCTCGTCGAGAACGTCAACATCGTGAAGAAGCATCAGAAACCCAACCCCAACGCGGGTGTTCAGGGCGGCATTATCGAGAAGGAGATGCCCCTGCGTGCCTCGAACGTCATGCTCTTCAACCCGGTGACCCAGAAGGGAGACAGGGTGGGCGTCAAGACGCTGGAAGACGGCAGGAAGGTGCGTTTCTTCAAATCCAACGATGAGGTGGTGGACGTCTAAGTCCGGGTGGTCGATATGGCTAGGCTGCAGGAATACTACAAAGAAACAGTCGTCGCACAGCTGATGGAGCGGCTGGGGCTGGACAATCCGATGGCGGTGCCGCGGATTGAGAAGGTAACCCTCAACATGGGCGTCGGCGAGACGACCAGTGACCGCAAGACGCTGGACCACGCCATGGAGGATCTGCAGAAGATCACCGGTCAGAAACCCGTCATGACTCGGGCGAGAAAGTCGGTGGCCAGTTTCAAGATCCGGGACGGCTTTCCCATTGGCTGCAAGGTGACGCTTAGGCGGGAACGCATGTACGAGTTCCTGGATCGGCTCATCAATATTGCCATCCCGCGAGTCCGCGATTTCCGCGGGCTGAACGCGAAGTCCTTTGACGGGCGGGGCAATTACAACCTGGGTGTCCGCGAGCAGATTATTTTCCCGGAAGTGGACTACGACCAGATCGACGCGATTCGGGGGATGAATATCACCATCACCACGAGCGCGAAGGATGACGAGCAGGGGCGGGCGCTTCTCGAAGCGTTCAGTTTCCCCTTCAGAAAGTGAGGATTTGAGTTAATGGCCAAAAAGTCGATGGTTCAGCGGGAAATCAAGCGGGCGAAAGTGGTGGCTCGCTTCGCCGAAAAGCGCGCCCGGCTGAAAGAGATTATCCGCAGCCCCGAGAGCTCTGACGAAGAGAGGGCCGAGGCGCTCGCCAAGCTGCAGGCGCTGCCCCGGGACGCGAGCCCGGCGCGGCTGCGTAACCGCTGTTCCGTGACCGGCCGGCCCAAGGGTTATTACCGGAAGTTCGGACTGGCGCGGAACAAGCTGCGGGAAGCGGCCATGAGCGGCGAGATCCCCGGGCTGTCCAAGGCCAGCTGGTAGCAGAAGGCCCGGGACCAGAGGAATCGAGGAACCTTAAATGAGCATGACCGACCCGATAGCGGACCTCCTGACCAGGATCCGGAACGGCCAGAGGTCCGGCAAGGCCCACGTCCGCGTGGCGTTTTCCGGGATCAAGCAGGCCATCCTGCAGGTCCTCAAGGACGAGGGTTACGTGGCCGATTTCCGCAAGGAGTCGGACGGCGGCAAGGACAGCCTGGTGGTGGAGCTGAAGTATTTCAGCGGCAAGCCGGTGATCGAGCACATTCAGAGGGTGAGCACGCCCGGGCGGCGCGTGTTTCGTGGCAAGGACGAGCTCCCGAAGGTCATGGGTGGCCTGGGCGTGGCGATTGTATCCACGTCACAGGGAGTGATGAGTGATCGTCGGGCCCGGACAGAGGGTCACGGCGGAGAAGTTCTCTGCGTCGTGTCCTGAGCCCGGAGAGATCGAGAGAAAGGATCATGTCTAGAGTTGCAAAGAAGCCGATCGAACTTCCCAAGGGAGTCGAGTTCAAGCTCGCCAGCGGCACCGCCACCGTCAAGGGCCCCAACGGAGTCCTGTCGCTGGCGCTGCACGAGGGAATCGGCGTCGATCAGGATGGCGATAGTCTGAACGTGAGTGGCGGCGACAGCCGCAAGCTTACGGCCATGGCTGGTACGACCCGGGCGCTGCTCGCGAATATGGTGACCGGCGTCTCCCAGGGTTTCGAGCGCAAGCTGGAGCTTCGCGGGGTCGGTTACAGAGCCCAGGCCCAGGGCAAGAAACTCAACCTGACCCTGGGTTTCTCGCATCCTGTGAATTACGAGGTTCCGGAGGGAATCACGGTCGAGACGCCGAGTCAGACCGAGGTCGTCGTAAAGGGTACCGACAAGCAGAAGGTCGGCCAGGTGGCCGCCGAGATTCGGGCCTTCCGTCCGCCGGAGCCTTACAAGGGCAAGGGTGTCCGCTATGCGGACGAGCGCGTCGTGATCAAGGAAGCCAAGAAGAAGTAGGCGGGGCGAGACATGGATAAAAAGCATAGTCGTTTGCGCCGGGCTCGCCGGACGCGGTCCAAGCTGCGGGAACTGGGCGTTTATCGTCTCAGCGTGTATCGCACGCCGCGGCACATTTATGCGCAGGTCATCGCCCCCGAGGGCGACCAGATCGTCGCGGCTGCGTCGACAGTCCAGAAGGATTTGCGCGAAGGCCTGGAGGGCACCGGCAACGTGTCGGCCGCGGTAGCGGTGGGCAAGGCGATTGCCGAAAAGGCGAAAGAGGCCGGCGTGACGAAGGTGGCCTTCGACAGGTCCGGATTCCGTTATCACGGTCGTGTGAAGGCGCTCGCGGAAGCGGCCCGTGAACACGGCCTCGAGTTCTAGAGGCTCGCCAGAGGTTTTTAGAGTATGGCAGCAGTAGATAAAAACAGCGTCGGCGACGATCTCGTAGAGAAGCTGGTCGCCGTCAATCGGGTGGCCAAGGTGGTCAAGGGCGGTCGTCAGTTCGGTTTCACCGCGCTGACCGTTGTCGGCGATGGCTCGGGTCGGGTTGGTTTCGGTTACGGAAAAGCCCGGGAAGTTCCGCTCGCGATCCAGAAGGCGATGCAGGCGGCGCGAAAGAACCTGCAGCGGGTGAGCCTGAAGGGCGACACCATTCAGTACGCCATGAACGGCTTTCACGGCGCCACCAAGGTCTATATGCAGCCGGCCTCGGAAGGTACGGGCGTTATCGCCGGAGGTGCCATGCGCGCAGTGTTCGAATGTGCGGGCGTACGCAACGTGCTCGCCAAGAGTTATGGTTCGCGCAACCCGATCAACGTGGTGCGGGCGACTATCAAGGCGCTCGCCGACATGAACTCGCCCGAAGCGATCGCCGCCAAGCGCGGCAAGACCGTGGAACAGATTCAGGGTTAGGCCGATGCCTGCGAAGAAAGCGAAGCAAGAGTCCCGGCTCAGGGTGACCCTGGTCAAAAGTCTCAACGGACGCCTGAAGAGCCACAAGGCCTGCGTCTCCGGACTGGGTCTCCGTCGTATCAACCACTCGGTGGAGGTGGCGGACACGCCGGAGAACAGGGGCATGATTAACAAGGTCTCGTACCTTTTACAGGTAGAGGAAGCGTGACGATGCGCCTCAATGATCTCAGCCCTGCTGCGGGCAGCCGCAAGGAAGGCAAGCGCAAGGGTCGCGGTATCTCCGCGGGCCAGGGAAAGACCGGCGGCCGCGGTGTCAAGGGTCAGCGTTCCCGCTCGGGCGGCTATCACAAGGTCGGATTCGAGGGCGGACAGATGCCTTTGCAGCGACGGTTGCCCAAAGTGGGGTTCAGCTCTCGCAAGGGCCGCTTTGCGGCCGAGGTCCGGCTCCATGAACTGGCCCGGGTCGAAGGGGACGTGGCGGACGAGCTGACTCTCAAGCGGGCCGGCGTCGTGCCGCAGGAGGCCCGCCGCATCAAGGTGATTGCGTCGGGGACCATCGATCGGGCTGTGACGGTCAAAGGGCTGCTGGTAACGCCGGGCGCGCGCAGCGCTATCGAGGCCGCCGGCGGCTCCATCGAGAACTGACGGGAAGGCAGGCAGACGTGGCGAAAGCTAAGGCATTAAGCTCGAACCCGGCATCGGCACTGGCCGACGCTGCGCGCTTTTCCGAGCTGCGCTCGCGTCTGCTGTTCCTGATCGGCGCCCTGATCGTCTACCGGATCGGTACTTTCATTCCGGTACCCGGTATCGACCCGGAAGCGCTCGCCCGCTTTTTCGAGCAGCAACAGGGCACCATCCTGAGCGTGTTCAACATGTTCTCGGGCGGCGCGCTGGAGCGTCTCAGTATTTTCGCGCTGGGGATCATGCCCTACATTTCCGCGTCCATTATCATGCAGATGATGGCCGTGGTCGTGCCGAGCCTGGCTCAGCTCAAAAAGGAAGGAGAGTCGGGCCGCAGGAAAATCACTCAGTACACGCGGTACGGAACGGTGGGGCTCGCCACCTTCCAGTCCGTCGGAGCGGCGGTGGCGTTCCAGAACCAGGGCGTGGTGATAGTGCCCGGGTTCCAGTTCGTGTTTACCGCCGCGGTGACGCTGGTTACCGGCACCATGTTCCTGATGTGGCTCGGGGAGCAGGTCACGGAGCGCGGCATCGGCAACGGAATCTCGATGATCATCCTGGCGAGCATTATCTCCGGACTCCCGTCGGCGATCGGCGGGACACTCGAGCTGGTGCGGACCGGCGAGATGGCAGCCGCCCTGGCACTGATCCTGTTCGTGCTAGTGATCGCGGTGACGGCCTTCGTGACCTTCGTGGAGCGCGGTCAGCGACGGATCGCGGTGCACTACGCCAAGCGACAACAGGGGCGGCGGCTATACCAGGGACAGACGACCCATCTGCCCTTCAAGCTGAACATGTCGGGCGTCATTCCGCCGATTTTTGCCTCCAGTATCATCCTGTTTCCGGCGACGATCGCCCAGTGGTTCGGCACCAGCGAAGGGTTCAGCTGGCTACAGAGGATGGCAGGCAGCCTGTCTCCGGGTCAGCCCGTGTACGTCATGCTGTACGCGGCCCTGATTATCTTTTTCTGTTTCTTCTACACGGCGCTGGTGTTCAATTCGCGGGAGACGGCGGACAACCTCAAGCGATCCGGCGCCTTTATACCCGGTATCCGTCCCGGGCAGCAGACCGGCGAGTACATCGACACGGTTCTGACCAGGCTCACGTTCTGGGGCGCCATTTACGTGACGGCAGTATGCCTGCTGCCCGAATTCATGATCATGTACTGGAACGTGCCGTTCTATTTCGGCGGCACCTCCCTGCTGATCATCGTGGTCGTCGTGATGGATTTCATGGCGCAGCTACAGGCACACATGATGAGCCACCAGTACGAGGGGCTGCTGAAGAAGGCCAATCTGAAAGGTTATGGCCGTGCCGGCCGCGTGCGTTGAGCAACGTCGGCTGATTGGAGATAGATCATGAAGGTTCGAGCTTCAGTAAAGAAAATATGCCGGAACTGCAAGATCATTCGCCGCAAGGGCGTGGTGCGCGTTATCTGCAAGGATCCGCGCCACAAGCAGCGGCAGGGTTGATCAGAGCCTTGATAGGACTCTGGATTTCAGATATCTTGGTGAGTTCCGCGTGGCATACAGGAGACGCTTTCGATGGCGCGTATAGCTGGGATTAATGTCCCGCCACATAAGCACACAGTCATCGCTCTGACGCACATTTTCGGCATCGGGCGATCAACGGCAGGCAAGATCTGTTCGGCCGCGGGCGTGGCCCCGGACGTCAAGATCGGAGACCTCAGCGAACCGGAGGTGGACAAGATCCGCGCCGAGGTGTCCCGCTATGTGGTCGAGGGCGACCTGCGCCGCGAAACGTCGATGAACATCAAGCGGCTGATGGATCTTGGCTGCTACCGGGGTATCCGGCACAGGCGTGGACTGCCGCTCCGTGGCCAGCGTACGCGCACCAATGCCCGCACGCGGAAAGGTCCCAAGCGGCCGATCCGACGCTGACCGAACGGTTCGAAACAAGACACGGTTCTATCCAGGTAACGCGATATGGCAAAGCCGACGACTAGGGCGCGAAAGAAGGTGAAAAAGCAGGTGGTGGACGCCATTGCTCACATTCACGCGTCTTTCAACAACACCATCGTGACCATCACCGACCGACAGGGAAACGCCCTGTCGTGGGCCACGTCCGGCGGCTGCGGTTTTCGCGGATCCCGGAAGAGCACCCCGTTTGCCGCCCAGGTGGCCGCGGAGCGGGCCGGCAATGCGGCGCTGGATTATGGGGTCAAGAACCTCGAGGTGAGGGTCAAGGGGCCCGGGCCCGGTCGCGAATCAGCGGTCCGTTCCCTCAACGCCGTGGGTTTCCGGATTACCAATATCGCGGACGTGACCCCGATACCTCACAACGGCTGCCGGCCGCCCAAGAAGCGCCGGGTCTGACGGAGTAACTAGAGAATGGCTAGATATCTGGGACCGAAGTGCAAGCTCTCGCGCCGCGAGGGAACGGACCTGTTCCTCAAGAGCAGCGTCCGGCCGCTTGAGTCCAAGTGCAAGGCCGACGTGCCGCCTGGCGGCGCGCCGCAGCGGCGTCCCCGGCTGTCCGACTATGGCCTCCAGCTTCGCGAGAAGCAGAAGTTGAGGCGCATGTACGGGGTCCTCGAGAGGCAGTTCCGGAATTATTACAAGAAGGCGGCCCAGCAGAAGGGTTCGACCGGCGAAAACCTCCTGAATATGCTCGAGGGCCGTCTCGACAACGTGGTTTATCGCATGGGCTTTGCCGCGACCCGGGCCGAGGCTCGTCAGCTCGTTGGGCATAAAGGCATCACGGTCAACGGCCAGATCGTAAACATCCCGTCCTATCAGGTCAGCGCCGGCGACGAGGTTGCCGTGCGCGAGAAGGCGAAAAAGCAGATGCGCATCCAAGGCGCGCTGTCCATCGCCAGCCAGGTCGGGTTTCCCGGATGGGTAGAGGTCGACGAGAAGAAGATGACCGGGACGTTCAAGCAGCTCCCGGACAGGGATGAAATTCTTCCCGACATCAACGAAAACCTCGTCGTCGAGCTTTACTCCAAGTAATCGCAGAGGCTTATCGCCATGCAGGTATCTGTAACTGAGTTTCTCAAGCCCCGTGTCGTCAAGGTTCAGGCCGAAAACGACACTCTCGCCCGGATCACGATCGAGCCTTTCGAGAGAGGGTTCGGCCATACGCTGGGTAACGCCCTGCGTCGTATCCTGCTGTCGTCGATGCCCGGAAGCGCCATTGTCGAGGCCGAGATCGAGGGAGTGCTTCACGAGTACACCAGCATAGAAGGTGTCCAGGAAGACGTGGTGGATATTCTTCTCAATCTCAAGCAGGTGGCAATTCGGATGCACGCCCGGGACGAGGCGGAACTCTCCCTGGTCAAGAAGGGTCCGGGACAGGTCACTGCTGGCGACATCGCGATCGACCACGACGTGGAGATCGTGAACCCCGATCTGGTTATCGCCAACCTGACCAGTGCCGGCGAGCTCAATATGCGGCTCAAGGTGGCACGCGGAAGGGGGTACCGGCCGGCGACGCTGCGCCCGGCTTTCGAGGAGCAGACAGGACCCATCGGCCGGCTGCAGCTCGACGCCTCCTTCAGTCCCGTGCGTCGCGTGACCTACAACGTAGAGGCGGCCCGCGTCGAGCAGAGGACGGATCTTGACAAGCTGATCATCGACCTGGAGACCAACGGTACTATCGATCCGGAAGAGGCGATCCGACGGGCCGGCAATATCCTCAGGGACCAGCTTTCTGTGTTCGTGGACCTCAAGGGTCAGGCCGAGGCAACCGCGGCCAGTGCCGAAAGCCAGATCGATCCGATCCTTTTGCGTCCGGTGGACGAGCTGGAACTCACGGTCCGTTCGGCCAACTGCCTGAAGGCCGAGAACATCAACTACATCGGCGACTTGGTGCAGCGAACCGAGGTGGAACTGCTGCGCACCCCCAATTTGGGCAAGAAATCGCTTACGGAGATCAAGCAGGTGCTGGAGAGCCACGGGTTGACCCTCGGAATGCGGCTCGACAACTGGCCTCCCGCCAGCCTCCGGACCGACGACGAGCGGGTTGCCTGACTCGGGCCGTCGCTTAGATAACAGGAAGAAAACCGATGCGTCACCGAAAGTCCGGTCGCTCCCTGGGTCGCAATAGCGCTCATCGGAGGGCCATGTTCAGGAACATGAGTGCGTCGCTGATCAAGCACGAGACCATTCGGACCACCGTGCCCAAGGCCAAGGAGCTGCGGCGCGTCATCGAGCCCCTGATCACCCTGGCCAAGTCCGACGATGTAGCCCGGCGGCGCAGGGCTTTCGACCGCCTGCGCGACAAGGAAGCCGTGGGCAAACTCTTCTCCGAGATCGGACCCCGCTTCAAGGATCGCCCCGGCGGCTACGTGCGCATCCTCAAGACCGGCCAGCGAGCCGGAGATGCGGCGCCCATGGCCGTCGTCCAGCTGACCGAACTGGCGGAGGCCGGCGCGTCCGACTGACGTTGATTCCCTCGATGGTTGAAACAAAAGCCGGGCGCCGCCCGGCTTTTGCTTTTGTGGAATGCGCCGTGCAGGATTGCCGTGTCGGGTAACCGGCAGAGGGAGCCAGGACTCGTGAGCGTACAACTTGACGATCTGCTCGTAGTCGGAATCTCCTCCAGGGCGCTTTTCGATCTGCGCGAGGAGGATCGGGTTTTCCGGGAGCAGGGCCTGGAGGCTTACCGCCGTTATCAGCTGGACAACGAGGAACGTTTGCTTCGGCCAGGATCCGGGTTCGAACTGGTAAAGGCTATCCTGCGGCTCAACCAGCCGGGCGGCAGGCGCCGCGCGGAAGTGGTCATCATGTCCCGCAATTCCACCGAGACCAGTCTCCGGATTTTCAACTCCATCGATCACTATGATCTCGACATCGACCGGGCGGTCCTTTCCGGCGGCGCGCCGCTGGCGACCTACCTGCGAGCGTTTCGGGTTGACCTGTTTCTTTCCCAGTACGAAGACGACGTCGCTACGGCGCTGGAAGCCGGGATCGGGGCCGCGATCCTTTATGACCGTCAGCACCAGCCGAGCGATGAGATCCGGCAGATTCGGATTGCTTTCGACGGAGACGCGACGCTTTTTTCCGACGAGTCGGAAAAAATTTTTCAGGACCACGGCCTCGAGGCGTTTTCGCGCCACGAGGCGGAGAAGGCAAGGCAGCCGCTTTCCGAGGGGCCTTTCGCGGGATTTCTCAAAAGCCTGTCGGCGATCCAGAGGGAATCTCCGCCCGGGCAATCGCCCATCCGGACCGCGCTGGTTACCGCCCGCGGGAGACCTGCTCATGAACGTGTGATCAGGACGCTGCTTGCCTGGAACGTGGTGATCGACGAGGCGTTCTTTCTCGGTGGTGTTCAGAAAACCGAGTTCCTGTCGGCATTCCGGCCCCACATTTTCTTCGATGATCAGCCGGTCCACTGTGAGCGCGCCGCCCCGGCCGTTGCAACTGGGCGGGTGCCGTTCCCGACACCCGTGAAATCCGGCTAAGGCCTGCAGTAGCCATTCGGCGGATTCGGAACCGACGGTTAACACCGACCGGTCTCTGCGGCATCATGAGTATCCTGCCGTGCCGCCGGGGCAGTCACACCGTTTCCTGCGGAGGAAAAGTGAAGACCAATAGAATGATCCGCCGATGGCTGCTGCCGCCGGCGGTTTTGATCGCCAGCCTGGGAATACAGCCCATGTCCATTGCAGCCGACAGAATCAGTGATCGTCCTTTCACAACCCGTTCCGAGGTGATCGCGCCTCACGGCATGGCGGCAACCGCCCAGCCGCTGGCTACGCAGATCGCGCTCGACATACTCAAGGCGGGCGGCAGCGCCGTAGATGCCGCGATCGCCGCCAATGCGGCGCTGGGACTGATGGAGCCGGTGGGATGCGGTATCGGCGGTGATCTCTTCGCCATCGTATGGGATGCAGACAAGAAGGAGCTGGCGGGTCTGAACGGCAGTGGCCGGTCTCCCAGGTCCCTGACGCTTGAGCGACTGAAGTCCATGGGGCTTGAGACCATTCCGGCCCTGGGTCCTCTGCCGGTGAGCGTCCCCGGCACCGTTGATGCCTGGTTCGAACTCCATGAACGCTATGGTCGCCTCAGCATGTCCGAGATACTGGCGCCCGCTATCCGGTACGCGCGGGAAGGATTTCCCGTCTCCGAAGTCATTGCTTTCTACTGGGAGCGGAACGCCAGGATACTGAAGGATTACCCAGGCTTCTCTGAGGTGTTCATGCCCGGCGGCAAGGCGCCGGCGAAGGGTGAGATTTTTCGCAATCCGAAGCTGGCCGACACCTACGAAAGACTGGGCCGAGAGGGCCGGGATGTGTTTTACAGGGGAGAGATGGCCCGGTCCATCGCCCAATATATGCAGGAGAACGACGGGTTCCTGTCATATGAGGATCTGGCGTCGCACCGCTCCGAGTGGGTGACGCCAGTTTCGACCAATTACCGGGGCTACGACGTCTGGGAACTGCCGCCCAGCGGGCAGGGGATCGCCGCACTCCAGATTCTGAACATTCTCGAATCCTACGACATCGCGTCCATGGGTTTCGGCAGCGCCGACTACATTCATACCTTCGTCGAGGCAAAAAAACTCGCCTTCGAGGACAGGGCGAGATTCTACGCTGACATGGATTTCGCCGACGTGCCGGTGGACCGCCTCATATCAAAGGAGTACGCGGCGAAACGAAGGGCGCTGATCAATCCTCAGCGGGCAGCCCGTTCCTACCCTGCCGGCGACGGCGTCCTCGAGCGCGGAGACACCACCTACCTGACCACCGCCGATGCCGACGGCAACATGGTATCGCTGATACAGAGCAACTACCGCGGGATGGGATCGGGGATGACTCCGGGAGGACTGGGATTCGTCCTTCAGGACCGCGGCGAGTTATTCAGTCTCGAAGAAGGACACCCGAATGTCTACGAGCCCGGGAAACGCCCGTTCCATACTATTATTCCGGCTTTTGTGACCAGGGACGGGGCGCCCTACATGAGTTTCGGCGTGATGGGCGGGGGCATGCAGCCCCAGGGGCACGTCCAGATTCTCGTCAACATGATCGATTTCGGGATGAATCTGCAGGAAGCCGGCGACGCCCCGCGAATCCGCCACGGGGGTTCCAGCGAGCCTACCGGCGCGCGCCGGCTGCCCGGATCGTCGGGGCCCACCCTCGGTCTCATGGACGATGGCGGCACCGTGTATCTCGAGTCCGGGTTTTCCAGGGAAACCATCAACGCACTGAAGTTAAGGGGCCACCAGATCGGCCTTACTGCCGGAGGGTTCGGCGGGTATCAGGCCATCCTTCGTGACCAGGGAACCGGAGTCTATTTCGGTGCTTCCGAGTCCCGCAAGGACGGTCACGCGGCGGGCTATTGATCCGGACTTCGGCGGCAGAGCGAGAATCGTCGGGCCCTGGTCTGGTCCGGGTCCGACAACCAGGGGAGATCATCGATGAAAACGCTTGTCCCGGGCAGTCTGCTGGCTGCCGTAGCTATGTTCATTTTCGGCGCCGTTTACTGGAGTTCTCCGATTATGGGTGCAGGATCTCGATCGATCGCAGACGATGAGTCGATCCAGACCCTGCTGAATGAGGCCTTTCCGGAAACGGGTATCTACTGGGTTCCCGGGCTGGATCTCTACTATCAGGACCCGGACAGATATGAGACCTTGCACGAATCCGGACCGGTGGTGATGCTCAACGTCGTACATGACCCTGGGGCCCCGATGAATGCCGGGACATTCGCTGCCGGATTTCTGCACCAGTGGGTGGTGTGCTTCCTGATCGGCCTTCTCCTGGCGAGGGTCGCGCCGGCGTTGCCTGGTTACGGGTCCCGCGTGGGCTTTGTGTTTTCTGCGGGTTTCGTCATGGCGGTGTTCGTCAATCTCGGAGCCGTCATCTGGTGGCGGATGCCGCTGGCTTTTCAGCTTGCCGAAGCTCTTTACAATGTCGTGGCCTGGTTGCTGGCAGGCCTGGTGATGGCCAGGTTCGTCGCGCCGGAGCCGTCGCTTCAGAAATGAAGCGAGCCGGTCAGGTGCCTGTCGGGATGCCGGCCAGCACTCCGATCAGCACCGCGAGCTGCAGCAGGTTGATCCGCACCGACCGGCGATGCAGCCGATCGAAATCCGCGGTCAGCCCGGAGTCCCGGGCTTTGTTGATGGCCGGCATGAGGAGACCGTAGCCGTATAGAAAGCCGGCCGCGACGAGGAGCAGGCCGAATGCCGACACCGGGGCGCCGGCAGCGAAAGCCGCGACGGCGCCTGACCCGGACGTCACCGCGAAAACCAGGTAATACTTGGGAAAAAGCGCCCTTACGAAAGGGCCGGCCCCCTGTTCGCCCAGGGTCCGGAAAGCCGTGGGAGCGACGATGGCGCCGAAAAAAAGCATCGCGCCGACCGTTGCGGAAACCAGCCCAAGCGCAAGCTCCGTCATCGTGTACTACCCTCTTCGCTGTCCGACGGCCGGTTCGCTGGAATTGCGGATCAGGCTCGCCGGCGGCGTGTGTTTTTCCTGGGCGCATCACGACCCAGGGTCCGGCCCAGAAACTGGCCCGTATACGAGTTCTCGAGGGCCGCGACTTCTTCCGGTGTGCCTTCTGCGATGAGGCATCCTCCGCCATCGCCTCCCTCGGGACCCAGATCGACAATCCAGTCCGCCGTCTTGATCACGTCAAGGTTGTGCTCGATCACCACCACCGTGTTGCCGTGGTCCCTCAACCGGTGCAGCACATGGAGCAGCTGTGCGATGTCGTGGAAATGCAGCCCGGTGGTGGGTTCATCGAGGATGTAAAGCGTTTTCCCCGTGTCTCTTTTCGACAGCTCCTTGGCCAGCTTGACGCGTTGCGCCTCGCCGCCGGAAAGCGTGGTCGCGTTCTGGCCAAGCTTGATGTACGAGAGACCTACGTCCATCAATGTCTGCAGTTTGCGCTTGATGACGGGGACGTTGGCGAAGAACTCCAGCGCGTCCTCCACCGTCATCTCGAGTACCTCGTGAACGTTGCGCCCCTTGTACCTGACCTCGAGGGTTTCGCGGTTGTAACGTTTTCCCTTGCACACGTCGCAGGCGACGTAGATGTCGGGGAGGAAGTGCATTTCCACCTTGATCACTCCGTCTCCCTGGCAGGCCTCGCACCGCCCTCCCTTGACGTTGAAACTGAACCGGCCGGGCTTGTAGCCGCGCGACCGGGCTTCCTGAGTACCGGCGAACAGCTCCCGGATCGGGGTGAAAAGGCCGCTGTAGGTTGCGGGGTTGGACCGCGGCGTTCTGCCGATCGGGCTCTGGCTGATATCGATGACGCGGTCTATCTGATCCAGCCCGTCGATGCCCGAGTGGGGTGCCGGTGAGGCGGCAGAACCGTTGAGTATCGCAGCCGTGGCCAGGTACAGGGTGTCGTTGATCAATGTCGATTTGCCGGACCCGGAAACGCCGGTGACACAGGTCATCAGCCCGATTGGAATGGCCACCTCCAGGTCTTTCAGATTGTTGCCGCGGGCGCCCCTGATGACGATCTGACGGTCTTTATTCCGTTTCGCCCTTTCTGCGGGCACCTCGATACGCCGCCTTCCGGAAAGATACTGGCCGGTGAGCGACGCGCTGTCCGCCATCACCTGCGCCGGCGTTCCCTGAACGACGATCTGCCCGCCGTGTACGCCCGCCCCGGGGCCGATATCGATCACGTGGTCGGCGGTCTCGATGGCTTCCTCGTCGTGCTCTACAACAATGACCGTGTTGCCCAGATCGCGGAGATGAAGGAGCGTGTTCAGAAGCCGTCGGTTATCCCTCTGATGCAGGCCGATGGAGGGTTCGTCCAGGATGTACATCACGCCCACCAGGCCGGATCCGATCTGGCTCGCCAGCCTGATCCGCTGCGCTTCGCCGCCAGAGAGGGTTTCCGCGCTCCGGTCAAGCGACAGATAGTCGAGGCCCACGTCGACCAGAAAACGGAGACGGTCTCCGATCTCCTTGACGATTTTCTCCGCGATCTCTCCCCGCCATCCCGGGAGGCTCAGGGTATCGAAGAATTCCAGCGCCCGGCCCACCGACATGGAGGTGATCTCCGGGATGCTCCGATCACTCAGGAAGACGTTGCGGGCTGCTCCGTTCAGGCGGGTGCCCTCGCATTTCGGGCACGCCTGCACGCTGAGATACTTGGCCAGCTCCTCGCGAACGGTGTTCGACTCTGTTTCCCGGTAGCGACGCTCCATGTTGGGAATAATTCCCTCGAAGCGGTGCCGCCGCTTCATGGTTCCGCCGCGGCCGTCCAGGTACCGGAACTCAATGGTCTCGTCGCCGCTGCCGTAAAGGATTTTCCCGCGCAGCGATTCCGAAAGTTCCTGGAACGGCTGCTCGATATCGAATCCGTAGTGATCGGCGAGGCACTGTATGAGCTGGAAGTAGTAGGTGTTGCGGCGATCCCAGCCGCGAATCGCGCCTCCTGCCAGACTGAGGTGGGGCTGGGAAGCGACGCGCTCCGGGTCGAAAAACTGCCGCACACCGAGTCCGTCACAGCTGTCGCACGCGCCGGCCGGATTATTGAAAGAGAACAGGCGGGGCTCCAGTTCCGGAATGCTGTAGCCGCATACCGGACACGCGAAACGATCCGAGAACAGGAGCTCCTCCCGGTCCGGGTCGTCCATGAAGGCGACCGTGGCGACGCCGTCGGCCAGGCGAAGCGCTGTCTCGAAAGACTCTGCAAGCCGCAAAGCCATGTCGTCCCGGGCGCGGAATCGGTCCACTATGGCTTCGATGGTGTGCTTGCGGTGCAGATCCAGATCCGGCGGATCGTCCAGTTCGTAGACCTCGCCGTCGATCCTCGCCCGGATAAACCCCTGACTGCGAAGTTCACTTATCAGGTTGTGATGCTCACCCTTGCGGTTGCGGACCACAGGCGCCAGAAGCATCAGTCGGGGGGCGTCGGGCAGCGCCAGCACCTGGTCGACCATCTGGCTGATGGTCTGGGCCTCCAGTACTTCTGCGTGGGTCGGGCACCGGGGCGTGCCGGCCCGTGCAAAGAGCAGCCGCAGGTAATCATAAATTTCCGTGACCGTGCCGACAGTCGACCGCGGGTTGTGGGAAGTGGATTTCTGCTCGATGGAGATCGCCGGCGAAAGGCCTTCGATACTGTCGATGTCCGGTTTCTCCATCATGGAGAGAAACTGTCTGGCGTAGGCCGACAGAGATTCGACGTAGCGCCTTTGCCCTTCTGCGTAGATCGTATCGAACGCCAGGGATGACTTGCCGGAGCCCGAGAGCCCGGTCACGACGATGAGCTTGTCCCTGGGGAGGTCCAGATCCAGGTTCTGCAGATTGTGAGTTCGGGCGCCCCTTATCCTGATCAGATCCATGTTCTCGACCGCGGCGAGGGTAATCTTCAACTATACCCCCTTTGTTTCGGTGCAGCCAAAGCACCGGATGTGCCCCGGGAACAGGTCGTGAAATACACCTTTTGGGATGAGTTTTGCGGGTGGCGAGGGTAGAATAGATAGCTTACTTTTTCAGAAACCCATTCCAGGAGCTGCCATGGCTCGCGGCATCAACAAAGTCATTCTTGTCGGCAATCTCGGCGCCGATCCCGAAACCCGTTACACACCCAGCGGCAGCGCCGTCACCAAGATCCGCGTCGCCACGACCGAGTCATGGAAGGACCGCCAGTCCGGGGAGCGTCAGGAGAGAACGGAATGGCACCGGGTCGTCTTTTTCGGGCGGCTCGCCGAAATCGCGGGCGAATATCTGAAAAAGGGTTCGCAGGTTTATGTGGAAGGCGGTCTGAGGACCGACAAGTGGCAGGACCAGTCCGGACAGGATCGCTACACGACCGAGATTGTCGCCAGTGAAATGCAGATGCTGGGCGGACGACCCGGCGCAGGGGCCCCTGCTTCGGGGAGCGAGTCCCGGGGCTCCGGCTCCAGGGAGCCCGCTTCGACCCAGGAGCCCGTTCTGGACGACGACATACCGTTTTAGCGACCCCGCCTGAGTTTCGATTGTAAATGCCGTGCTCCGGCCGCTGCCGGGCCACGGCATATGTTTCATGGAGATAACGATGGATTCCAGAGAAATCACCCAGGAGATGATCCGGCCCCATGGCGGTGTGCTGGTCGATCTCTATCTTTCATCCAAGGACGCGGAGCAGGAGCGAAGGAAGGCCCGGGACCTGGCCTCCTGGGACCTGACGGCGAGACAGCTGTGCGATATCGAGCTGCTCCTGAACGGTGCCTTTTCCCCGCTCAGCGGCTTCCTGGGACGACAGGATTACGAGTCGGTCATCGAGTCCATGCGCCTGGCGGACGGTACCCTCTGGCCCATCCCGGTGACCCTGGACGTCACCCAGGCCTTTGCTGATTCTGTCTCGGCGGGCGACGAGATCGGGCTGCGCGATCAGGAGGGTGTCCTGATCGCCACCATGACCGTGGAGGACATCTGGCAGCCCGACAAGGCCGCCGAGGCGCGGGGCGTTTTCGGCACTGAAGACGTGACCCATCCCGGTGTGCATTACCTGATGCACCAGGCCCAGCCGGTCTATCTTGGCGGCCCGTTACGTGGCGTCGAGTCCCCGATCCATTATGATTTCAGGCATCTCCGCGATACCCCCGGAGAGCTGCGCCAGCGCCTTGCGAAGCTCGGCTGGCGAAAGATTGTCGCGTTCCAGACGCGCAATCCCATGCATCGTGCCCACCAGGAACTGACCTTCCGCGCTGCTCGCCAGGTCGAGGCCAATCTCCTGATCCATCCCGTGGTGGGCATGACGAAACCCGGAGACGTGGACCATTTCACCCGGGTCCGGTGCTACGAGCACCTTTTGAACCATTATCCGGAGCAGACGACGACGCTCAGTCTCCTGCCCCTGGCCATGCGCATGGCGGGGCCGCGAGAAGCCGTCTGGCATGCGCTGATACGCAAGAACTTCGGCTGTACCCACTTTATCGTCGGACGGGATCACGCCGGTCCCGGAAAAGACAGTCAGGGCAACGATTTTTACGGGCCCTACGACGCCCAGGAGCTGCTCGCGAAGTTCCAGGACGAGATCGAGATCAAGATGGTCCCCTTCCAGATGGTGGTCTACGTGGAAGACAGGGCCCAGTACGTCCCGGTGGACGAAACCCGGGAAGGGGACACCGTTCTCAATATCTCCGGCACCGAATTCCGTCGTCGGCTGCAGGAAGGTCTGGAAGTGCCCCACTGGTTCTCCTATCCCGAGGTGATCGAGGAACTCCGGAAGACCCATCCGCCTCGCCATCGCCAGGGGTTCACGATCTTTTTCACTGGACTGTCAGGCGCCGGCAAGTCAACCATCGCCAACGCCCTCATGGTCAAGCTCATGGAGCTCGGCGGCCGGCGCGTGACCCTGCTCGATGGCGATATTGTCCGCAAGAACCTTTCAAGCGAGTTGGGATTCTCCCGGGAACATCGGGACCTGAATATTCTCAGGATCGGTTTCGTGGCGTCCGAGATCACCAAGAACGGCGGTATCGCAATCTGCGCCCCCATCGCTCCCTATGCCACCACCCGCCGGCAGGTGCGCGACCTGGCCGAGGCGGTCGGCGGCTTCGTGGAGATCCATGTGGCGACTCCCATCGAGGTCTGCGAGCAGCGGGACCGCAAGGGGCTCTACGCAAAGGCACGGGCGGGCATCATCAAGGAGTTCACGGGCATCAGCGATCCTTACGAGGCGCCCGAGTCTCCCGAGATGGTGATCGATACCCGGGAGATGAACCCCGACGAGGCTGCTCACCGCATCATCGTGAAGCTGGAGAGCCTGGGGTATATCCGCTGAGGTTTGGTGACGCGGCCGTCAAGATAGTAATTTAGAGCCTGTCTCTGAGGATCGCGGATGCCCGGCAAAGTATTCATCAAGACCTTTGGTTGCCAGATGAACGAGTACGACTCCGCCAAGATGGCGGACGTGCTGAGGGATGTACACGGGATGGAACCCGCAGCCGCGGCCGAGGACGCAGACGTACTGCTGCTCAACACCTGCTCGATTCGGGAGAAGGCCCAGGAGAAGGTGTTCTCCCTGCTGGGCCGGTGGAAGCAGCTCAAAGTCGCACGACCGGGGCTCATCATCGGTGTCGGCGGGTGTGTGGCCAGCCAGGAGGGCGATGCGGTCATGCGTCGCGCGCCCCAGGTCGACCTGGTCTTTGGTCCCCAGACTCTCCACCGGCTGCCGGAAATGATCGACGAGGTGCGGGCGGGCCGTCCTGTCGTGGATGTGTCATTTCCGGAGATCGAGAAATTTGATCGTCTGCCGGAACCTCGGGCCCAGGGGCCTTCTGCCTTCGTCTCGATAATGGAAGGCTGCAGCAAGTACTGCAGCTTCTGCGTCGTGCCCTACACCCGCGGAGAGGAGATCAGCAGGCCTTTCGACGACGTGGTGGCAGAGGTCGTGACATTGGCGGAGCAGGGCGTCAGGGAAATCACTTTCCTGGGACAGAATGTGAACGCCTACCGGGGCCCGATGCACGACGGGGCTCTGTGCGATCTGGCTTATCTCATCCGTTTCACGGCCGCCGTTGAAGGTATCGAAAGAATCCGGTTCACGACCTCCCATCCCGTCGAGTTCTCGCCGTCACTGGTGGATGCCTACGCCCAGGTGCCCCAGCTCGCCGGTTTTCTGCACCTGCCGGTGCAGACCGGTTCGGATCGTATCCTGGCGTTGATGAAGCGCGGCCACACGGCGCTCGAGTACAGGCAGAAGATCCGGCGCCTGAGAGAGGCCCGCCCGGGCATCAGCATATCGTCGGATTTCATCGTCGGCTTTCCCGGAGAGACTGACCGGGACTTCGAGCAGACCATGGATTTGATCGCCGAGATCGGCTTTGATCAGTCATTCAGTTTCATCTACAGCAGGCGCCCCGGAACCCCGGCTGCTTCATTACCCGACGACGTGCCTTCTGCCGTCAAGCAGGAGCGCCTCGCCCTGCTGCAGGCGCGGATAAGGCAGCAGGCGGCGGAGATCAGCCGGGGGATGGTGGGCTCGGTCCAGAAGGTTTTGGTGGAGCGGCAGTCCAAGAAGAATCCCGGGCAACTCGCCGGACGCACCGAGAATATGCGGTGGGTCAATTTCGACGGTCCCCGTTCCCTGATCGGTCAGTTCGTCGGCGTGCTCATTACCGAGGCTCTGCCGAACTCTCTGAGGGGCCGAATCGAGGACGCGACGCGGGCGGCCTGAGACGGAGGTGTATTGAGCGACAACGACATTGTTGCCCTGGATCTGATCCTGGAGCCGGCGGATAACGAGCGACTCGCCAACCTGTGCGGGCAGTTCGACGAAAACCTCCGGCAGGTCGAGGAACGTCTCGGCGTGCGGGTGGGGAATCGCGGGAATCGCTTCCACTTAAGCGGAACGGCTGCAGACGTGGAAAAGGCCGCCAGGGTCATCAGCAGTCTCTACGAGCTGGCGGCGGAGGAATTCATCAGTCCTGACCGGGTCCATATTGCACTCCAGGAGAGCCATATGGATCGTGACGAGGCCTCGGAGGACTCCGGAGTCGTGGCATTCCTGGAGACTCCCCGGCGGCGCGTCCATGCGCGCGGTCGCAACCAGGCGGCGTATCTGCGCAGAATGCGCGAGAAGGACCTGAACTTTGGCATCGGCCCGGCCGGCACCGGCAAGACATACCTGGCGGTGGCCGCGGCGGTGGCTGCGCTTGAGACGGACGAGGTCCGCCGCATCGTTCTGGTCCGCCCCGCCGTGGAGGCGGGCGAGCGGCTGGGCTTTCTGCCCGGTGACCTGGCGCAGAAGGTGGACCCCTATCTTCGCCCCATGTATGACGCCCTGTACGAGATGATGGGTTTCGAGCGCGTGGCCAAATTCATTGAGCGGAGCGTCATCGAGGTGGCTCCCCTGGCATTCATGCGCGGTCGGACGCTGAACGAAGCCTTCGTCATTCTCGACGAGGCGCAGAACACGACTGTCGAGCAGATGAAAATGTTTCTCACCCGGATCGGCTTCGGATCCCATGCTGTGGTGACGGGTGACGTCACCCAGACCGACCTGCCGGAAGCCCGGCGCTCCGGTCTTCGGCACGCGGCCGAGATCCTGTCGGACGTGGGCGGCGTCGGTTTCACGTTCTTCACTTCCCGGGACGTCGTCCGGCATCCGCTGGTGCAACGTATCGTGGAAGCCTACGATCAGAGCGCGACCGGCAGCGGGGATGTTTCCTCATGAACGTGACGGTGGATCTGCAGATTGCGGACCCGGGCCTGTCCGTGCCTTCCCCGGCTCGCATTTCCAGTTGGGTGGAAGCCGCCGTGGCAGATAGCATCGAGTCCTGCGAGATCTGCGTGAGGATCGTCGGGCAGAGAGAGGGTCGGCGGCTGAACGAGCGATTCCGGGGGCGCTCGACGGCCACTAACGTGCTGGCTTTTGCCGCTGATCTGCCAGCTGGGCCGGATCTGCCTCTGATGGGTGACCTGGTCATCTGTCGTCCCGTCGTAGAGCGCGAAGCTGCAGAACAGGGCAAGATGGTGGAGGCGCACTGGGCCCACATGGTGGTTCACGGCACGCTGCATCTGCTGGGCTATGACCACGGGACCGAGCAGGAAGCCGAGCGCATGGAGGCCCGTGAGGTGCAGATACTTGCGGCACTCGGGTATCCTGACCCGTACCAGGAACTGGATCGCGAAGGCCCGTCGGCGCCGTCCGCGGTCGTATAGAGGGAACGATGTCCGACGACCAACCTCCGAGTAGACCTTCGCAACAGCATGTCAGCTGGTTCGGCCGGCTGATGAGAAAGTTTGGCGCCCACCCCAGGGACAGGGCCGACCTGATCCAGCTGCTGCGGGAGGCGCGGCGCGACCAGATTTTCGACGACGAGGAAGAGTCCATGCTCGAGGGCGTCCTGGACGTGGCCGAGATGCAGGTCAGGGACATCATGATCCCCCGCTCGCAGATGGTCGTTCTGGAACGGGATGACGAGCCAGGGCAGCTTCTGGAGACCATAATCGAATCCGGGCATTCCCGCTTTCCGGTGATCGGAGAAGATCGTGACGAGGTGGTCGGGATACTGCTGGCAAAGGATCTGCTGCGCTTTTTCGTCGAGAGCGGCGGCGGCCGTTTCAATATCCGCGAGGTTTTGCGTCCGGCGGTCTTCATCCCGGAGAGCAAGCGCCTGAATGTTCTCCTCCGGGACTTCCGGGTCAGCCGCAATCATATGGCCATCGTCGTGGACGAATACGGCGGCGTCTCGGGTCTTCTGACCATCGAGGACGTGCTCGAACAGATTGTCGGGGACATTGGCGACGAGCACGACCCGGACGAGATATCCTATTTCCAGCGAGAATCTGACGGCGTCTACACGGTGCGTGCCCTGACGCGCATCGAGGATTTCAACGAGGAGTTCCATACCGCCCTGAGCGACGAGGAGTACGACACGATCGGCGGGCTGGTGATCAGCGAACTCGGGAGATTGCCGCGCCGGGGAGAATCGGTCGAGCTCGACGGGATCAGGTTCACGGTGCTGAAAGCCGATCGGCGGCGGGTCTACACCATGCGCGCCCGGTTCCCGGGTGCGCCGCCTGTCGGGACCGGGTGACCATCAGACCATGAGCTTTCCGGTCCGCCGGATCGCCGACGGTCACGCCGGGTGGATAGCGGCAGCTGCCGGGGCAATTTTGCCGCTCGGTTTTGCGCCCTTTGCCTTCTACGGGCTCGTCCCTCTTTCTCTTGCCGTGCTCTGGGTTCTGTGGGAGGACCGTAACGCCCGGGTCGCCGCCAGGCTCGGTTTCCTGTGGGGCGCCGCCGCCTTCCTGACCGGGACCTACTGGCTGTACATCAGCATCCATATTTTCGGCCAGGCGCCGATGTTGCTGGCGGTGGTATTGATGCTGGGCCTGGTAGCCATCATGGCCGTTTATCCGGCCGTGACCGGTTACGTCGTGATCCGCTGGACGCGGCCCGGTCCGCGGCGCTGGCTGCTGTTTCTGCCGGCGGCCTGGATTGTCGCCGAGTGGTTCCGGGGATGGCTTTTCTCGGGGTTCCCCTGGCTGAGTCTGGGCTACTCCATGACGGACGGGCCGCTCCGCGGTTTTGCTCCGCTGGCGGGCGTACACGGAGTCAGCCTCGCAACTGCGCTGCTGTCCGGATGCCTGCTGACGCTGGTCTTCGGCCGGCGGTCGGCCAGGATCGTCGGTGCCGCGGGCGTGGCGGCGGTCCTGATCGGCGGGCAGGTCCTCGCGTCCGTTGAATGGACAGAGCCCGGGGAACGCGAGCTCAGGGTCGCCCTGATCCAGGGCGCGGTTCCGCAGGACCGCAAGTGGCTTCCGGAGCAGCGTCAGCCGACGAAGGATCTCTACCTGGATCTCACCCGGCGCTTCCTGGACAGGGACCTGATACTGTGGCCCGAGGCCGCTATCCCGGCAGTGGTCAGCGACGAGTTCGGGTATCTCGAGACCGTACTGGCCGAGGCCCGGGCAGGGGGCACGACGGTGGTTCTGGGCATGCTCGAGCAGGAGCCAGGGGACGGGCGCTACTTCAATTCGCTTCTGACCCTCGGAGACGAACAGGCGGTATACAGGAAACGCCATCTTGTCCCTTTCGGTGAATACTTTCCGGTGCCCGACTTTGTCAGGGAGTGGATGCGACTTATGAGTCTGCCCTACGCGGATATTACGCCGGGACCGCAGGATCAGGCGCCTTTGCCGGTCGCCGGCGAGCTGGCGGCGCCGTCGATCTGTTACGAGGACGCCTTCGGCGCCGAACAGCTCGATTTTCTTCCCCGGGCGGGCCTGCTTCTCAACGTGAGTAACGATGCCTGGTTCGGGGACTCCATCGCTCCCCATCAGCATCTCCAGATCGCCCGAATGCGCGCGCTGGAATCGGGCCGTTACATGCTGCGGGCCACCAACACGGGCATCTCTGCCGTGATCGGACCGGACGGGTCGCTCGTCGAGCGGTCCCCTCAGTTCGAGACCCATGTGCTGACCGCCCGTGTTCGACCGTACACGGGCTCCACGCCCTATGTCCGGTTCGGTAACGGCGTCCCGCTCGCCCTGGCGACGATTCTGCTGGTCCTGGGGGTGACACGGCGGCGCGCCTGAACCTCCTTGTTCCCGTCTGGCACCGGTCCGGGAGGCGGGGTATGCTTCCCCGCCACCGTCGTTAAAGGTTCTGCTGGATGGATGAGATCTACAGGCCGGAGGTCATCGAGCCTGCCGTACAGAAAACCTGGGAAGAAGAACGGTGCTTCGAGGTTACCGAAGACCGCTCGCGCGAGAAATTCTATTGCCTGAGCATGTTTCCCTATCCCAGCGGACGTCTCCATGTGGGCCACGTGCGGAACTACACTATCGGGGACGTGATCGCCCGTTATCAGCGCATGCGGGGCAGGAATGTTTTGCAGCCAATGGGCTGGGACGCTTTCGGGATGCCGGCCGAGAACGCTGCCATCAGGAGCCAGGTCCCCCCGGCGAAATGGACCTACGACAACATCGATTACATGCGCCGCCAGCTGAAGCTTTTTGGCTTCGGGTATGACTGGTCCCGGGAGCTCACCACCTGCCGCCCGGAGTATTACCGGTGGGAGCAGTGGCTCTTCACCCGTCTGTTCCGGAAAGGCCTGGTTTACAAGAAGAATGCGGTGGTCAACTGGGATCCCGTGGATCAGACGGTGCTGGCAAACGAGCAGGTGATTGACGGGCGGGGCTGGCGCTCGGGGGCGCCCGTGGAGCGCAGGGAGATCCCGCAGTGGTTCATGAAGATCACCCACTACGCCGAGGAACTGCTGGCGGATCTCGAGGCGCTGGACGGCTGGCCCGAGTCCGTCCGTACCATGCAGCGGAACTGGATCGGGCGTTCCCAGGGTGTGGAACTGCAGTTCCCGGTGGAGGACAACGACGAACCGCTGACCGTGTACACCACGCGACCCGATACGCTGTTGGGCGTTACCTACATGGCGGTGGCCGCAGAGCATCCCCTCGCCGTCAGGGCCGCCAAGGAAAAACCGGATCTGGCTGATTTTCTGGAGGAATGTCGTCGCGTGCATGCCTCGGAGGCGATGCTCGAGACGATGGAGAAGAAGGGCATGCCGCTGGGCGTCAATGCCGTGCATCCGCTGACCGGCGAGCCGGTGCCCGTCTGGGTGGCGAACTTCGTCCTCATGGCCTATGGCACGGGCGCCGTGATGGCGGTGCCCGGTCACGATCAGCGGGACTGGGAATTCGCTACCAAGTATTCGCTGCCCATTAAAAAAGTCATAGATCCGCTGGACGGTCCGCCGGCGGATATTGCCGACGGTGCCTTCCTCGATTACGGGCGGCTGGTGAATTCGGGCAATTTTGATGGCCTTACGTCCGAGCAGGCCTTCCACGCCATCGCCGATCACTTCGAAACCCGCGGAATCGGCCGAAGACGGACCAATTACCGGTTGCGGGACTGGGGTGTTTCGCGGCAGCGCTACTGGGGAGCCCCGATTCCCATCATCAACTGTCCTGACTGCGGGGCTGTGCCGGTTCCCGACGAGGACCTGCCTGTCGTGCTGCCCGAGGAGGTGGAATTCGACGGCCAGGGATCACCGCTCAAGAAAATGCCGGAATTTTACCGATGCAAGTGCCCCCAGTGCGGGACAGAGGCCGAGCGGGAGACTGACACATTCGACACCTTCATGGAGTCGTCCTGGTACTTCGCCCGGTATGCATGTCCGGACAAGGATGACGCCATGCTGGACTCCCGGGTGAATTACTGGCTTCCCGTGGACCAGTATATCGGCGGCGTGGAGCACGCCATCCTGCATCTTCTCTATGCGCGTTTCTTCCAGAAACTTCTGCGGGATCTGGGGCTGGCCCGGGACGGCGAGCCGTTCGCCAATCTCCTGACCCAGGGGATGGTGCTCAAGGATGGCGCCAAGATGTCCAAGTCCAAGGGCAACACCGTGGACCCGGAGCCTCTCGTCGAACGCTACGGGGCAGACACCGTGCGGCTTTTCATGATGTTCGCGGCGCCCCCGGATCAGGCCCTCGAGTGGTCGGACGAGGGCGTCGAGGGGGGGCACCGGTTCCTCAAGCGGCTGTGGCGCGCGGTGCATGCCCATGTGGGGGCGGGGCTGCCGGAACCGGTGGAGGCAGACGAACTGGACGAGCACCAGCAGCATATGCGGCGTCGGCTGCACGAAACCATCCAGAAGGTCAGCGACGATATTGGCCGCCGTTACACGTTCAATACGGCTATCGCGGCCTCCATGGAACTGCTCAACGACCTGGGTCGCTTCGAGGATGAGAGCGCTGCCGGGCGATGGGTTCGGCAGGAGGCGCTTGTGACCCTGATCCTGCTTCTCTCGCCGATTGCCCCCCATATCTGCCAGGCTCTGTGGGAAGCTCTCGGGGGGAACGGTCTGGCGGTCGATCAGAACTGGCCGGTCGTCGATCACGCGGCCCTTGTAAGGGAGACTGTGGAAATGGTGGTCCAGGTGCAGGGCAAGATCCGCGGCCGAATAGAGGTGCCAGCGGATGCCGACGAGGAAACGGTTACCGCCGCCGCCATGGAAGAGCCGAATGTGCAGCGATTCATCGGCGATGCCGAGATCCGGAAGATCGTCGTTGTCCCGGGCAGGCTGATCAATATTGTGGTCTGAGCGGTGGAAACGCTGATCAGGTTTCTGTTGTGGGGCGTGTTGGCGACCGGCCTGTCAGGCTGCGGTTTCCAGCTGCAGGGTCGGGCTGATTACGGCGAGGAACTGGAGGCGGTTTACCTCCAGGTCCCCGACGATGCCACACCACTGGCAAGGGAGCTCAGTCGATCCCTGGAAATCTCCGCGCTGAAGGTTGTGGACGATGCTGCGGCTGCCACCGCGGTGCTGCAGATTGTCAGTGATGACACCGGCCGCTCAGTGGAGTCGGTGGATGCCCAGAACCGGCCCAGGGAGTACCTCGTTTTCTACCGGGCCACGTACCGAGTCTTGTCCGGCGGCAAGGTGCTTCTGGACAACCAGCGCGTAATCCGGACTCGAATCTACACTTACGATGAACTCGAGGTTCTGGCCAAGGCCCACGAGGAAGACATGCTGAGGCAGGCGCTGGCCAGGGAGATTGCCGGTGTCATCACTCGCCGGCTGGCGAATATCGAAGTCCCGACCACCTGATGGTCCTGCGCTGCGGTGACCTTGCCGCCGGGACCATCGGGAATGTCCTCAGCCTGTACGGCATCCGGATCTCAATGGTGGCCCCAGATGCGCCGATACCGGGATCCTACTGGGGGGAGCCGGAAGCCGGCATCGCCGGCGAAAGACTCTATCTGCGATCAGACACGCCGGTCCATTCCGCGCTGCACGAGGCTTGTCACATTATCTGCATGACCCCCGGGCGCCGAAGCGCACTGAACGGCGACGCCGGTGGCGATGACCAGGAAGAGAATGGCGTCTGCTATCTGCAGGTTGTGCTGGCCGGCTGTATACCCGGTGTCGGGCGCGACAGGATGTTCCGTGACATGGATGCCTGGGGATACACTTTTCGACTCGGCTCTGCGGCCGACTGGTTTCGACACGACGCGGCCGACGCACGATTATGGCTGCGTCGCCGGGGATTGATCGACAGTGCCGATCGACCGACCTGGCGCCTGCGCGGCCAGGGCGCCGAGGCCGCCCCTATTCCGACAGGAGCAAATTCGTCATGATCGACCTCATCGTGGAAATCTTCGGACAGCTGGCCCTCGATCAGGCACGAAAGGGGCAGGAGAAAAGCGATACGGGACCGGTGCCCGTCAAGGGATCGCCGCGACTTCGCTCCCTGGAGAGGGACCACGAGCGCCTCAAGCTGATCACCATGGCGCTTTGGGAGCTGATCGAGGAGCGGCTCGACGTAGACGAGGAGGAACTGCGACGGCGCGTGCTGGACCTCGATCGTCGTGACGGGCTGGAAGATGGCCGGCTCAGGCTCAGGGAGCCGCCGCGGGAGTGCGGATCCTGTGGCAGACCGATGCTAAGGACTGCGGCAGCCTGCCCTTACTGCGGCGAGCAAAGCGGCGAACTTCCTTTGTTCCGCTGATCTCAATGCGTCTGGCGGGTGGCTTCCAGAGTCCCCGATTTCTCGAACGGCAGGGATCCGCCCAGACCCGTTCCCAGGTGGACCCGGCCCGAGAGTCTGTAGGAAATCACTCCGGACTGACCGGCATTCATAATCTGCCGGGCCACGTCGAAGAAGGTGGTGCTAACCCGCACGGTCGTCTCGGCCTCTCCAAGGCGTGGCAGGATGAGCTCCGTCGCCCCGGATCCTCTGGCGAGCCGGCTGTCATTGACGACCAGTTCGAAATCCACACCGTCGATATCCAGATCCCTGTTATTGGGATTGTAGATACGGAGGTCTACCTCGAATCGCTGCTCGAGCAGGGTGGCATCCAGGGGTCGGATGGCGGTGACGAACACATCGGGTGCTTCCAGGTCGCGCAACCCGGTGCACGCCACCAGACTGACGCCGATCAGGGCCCCCGCGAAGACGAGAAACGCAGCATGAAGCGAATCTCGCATTGGCCTGTCTGCCATGTCCACACCCCTCGACATCCGCCAAGTGACAAATCGCCGAACGCTACCTTACGGTCGTTCCCCATCGCCGGCATCCGACTCACTTCGTCGGAGAACCGCAGCGCTGCGTAGAGACGAAACTGCGCCGCCCTCCGTTCGCGACCTGCGCCGATGACACCGTGACTCCCGGGACCTGAGCGGGCCCGCGAGCCAAGGGCCTATTATAGTGATACCGGCGTGATTCAATGGCCTGAGCGGGGAGAGACGGTATGCCCACCATTTTCGAGCAAATCATCAGCGGCGAGATACCTGCCGATTTCCTCTACAGGGACGAGGAGATCGTCGCGTTCCGGGATATCAACCCGGCGGCGCCGGTGCACGTCCTCATTGTGCCGGTGCATCCGATCCCGACCGTGGACGATGTCGCCGATCAGGATCTGCAACTGGTTGGGCGCATGATCGGTGTGGCTCGGGATATCGCCCGTTCCGAGGGCATTGCCGAAGATGGCTATCGACTGATTCTGAACTGCCGCGATCACGGGGGGCAGGAAGTATTGCATCTTCACCTGCATCTCCTCGGTGGACGCCCCCTGGGGCCGATGGTGGCCCGCAGATAGAGATCTTCGCGAGCCCCTCGGTTGTCTCAGGCCGGCGGGATCGGCGGCGGCAAGTCGCCGGGAAGCGCGCGTTCCCGTGTGCTCGCGGCCCGGGAGCCGGAATGGTTCAGTGATGGCTAAACGATGGCCTCGGCGGTGGCGCAGGCGGTCTGTTCCTCGCAGCGTCGCGTACGACAGCGGCGGAAATTCTTCCAGTGCCCGATCGCTAGAACTGTGCCTCCGAGCCCGGTCAGCGCCTTTTCACCCTCAACGCCAAGTGCCTCTGTGCCAAGGGCTGCGGCGGCAGCCAGAATCACGAGCCCCGTGATGCCCAGAGCCAGCACCCACCCATCACCGTGCTGGCGGCAGCCCATGTAGAGCGCCAGGAGACTGCTGGGGATGATCAGAAACAGCAGGAGCCCGTGGAAACTTTCATCGGCCATCACGGTCGAGCCGAGGATGGGGAAGAGCACGACGAGCACGGGCAGCATCAAGCAGTGCATGACGCACGCCACCGACATGGCAATGGCCAGTCCGTCCAGGGCTGAGCCTGTATTTGAAATTCGCTGCCGCAAACCCGTCTCCGGTCGATAATTGCAACATTATAACATAGCAGCAGCGGCTTCCCGACGCAGTTACTCGGAGTGTCCCCTGCAGCGAGAGCAGACGCCACGGACTTCGACGGTTTGCGGCTCGAGTAAAAAGCCGTACCGGCTCGCGCCCTGGTCGAGGATGCCCCGGATCGCCGGATCATCGATTTCCTTCACGGTCTCGCATCGGCTGCAGACCAGTAACTGGGCCGTGTGCTCGCCCCCGGCGAGCGGGCAGCCGACGAACGCGTTGAGTGAGTCGATGCGGTGAATCAGGCTGGCATCCATCAGGAAGTCCAGGGCCCGATACACCGTAGGGGGAGTCGCTCGACGACCGGCCCGGTTCAGCTCGTCGAGGATATCGTAAGCCTTGACCGGATCGTGACCACGCCACACGATCTCCAGTACGCGGCGCCGGGTCGGCGTGAGCCGGAGACCCCTGTGGCGGCAGTAACTCTCCGCGTCGGCAAGAGCGTCTGCAATGCAGGCCGCATGGTCGTGATCTGCGTGCTTGCGATTGTTGTCGGACCGGGTGTTCATGGGCAGCGCTGCGGGATCGGCCATCAATGCCGGTACTATATCAACACATGAGACTATCGCCCCTGCTGACTGCGGCCACCCTGACCCTGGCCCTGACGGGCCCGGCCATGAGCGAAGTCCCGCTGGACTTCGATGGCCAGTTCCGCCAGGGAGGGCTTGTGGTAGCCCGAACAGAGGCGGGCGCTGCCGTAGACGTGGACGGGCATCCGGCCCGCGTTTCCCCCGACGGCGTATTTCTTGTGGGAATCGGCCGCGACCGCATTGAGCCGGTCGAAATCCGGATCATCAGCCCGACCGGCGAGGAGCGCCTGGCCGAGAAGCCGGTGACGACCCGGGAATACCGGATCCAGCGGATCGACGGGCTGCCCCAGCGGCAGGTCAGTCCGCCGGAAGACGTGCTGGAACGAATCAGGCAGGAGGCCAACCTGGCCCGGTCGGCTCGCATGCGGGACGATCCCCGTACGGACTTCCTGGCGGGTTTCATATGGCCGCTCGACGGTCCCATCACCGGCGTATACGGAAGCCAGAGAATTCTGAACGGGGAACCCCGCCGGCCTCATTTCGGGGTGGACGTGGCGGCTCCGGTGGGCACGCCGGTCGTCGCCCCGGCTCCGGGCATCATCTCCCTGGCCCACCCGGACATGTATTACTCCGGCGGTACGCTGATCATGGATCACGGCCATGGCCTCAGCAGTACTTTCATTCACCTCAGCCGCATCCTGGTGACGGAGGGCCAGCGTGTCGAGCAGGGACAGGTGGTTGCTGAAGTTGGTGCCACCGGCAGAGCAACCGGACCCCACCTGGACTGGCGGATCAATCTGTTCGAATCGCGTCTTGATCCGGAGTCTGTCGTTCCCCCGCGCAGTTCCCAGGGATTGCTGGAAAACGGGGTACGCGAGTAACCTCATGAGGGCTGCTTGGGGCTCGCGGCCCCGTGGTACACTCGACACCGATATTGACCTACAGGCGCTGCACATTCATTGATCCTCGCCGCCGAACAGCTTGAGGCGGACCTCGCCCGCCATCTCGCCCCGATCTATCTGATTTCCGGCGATGAGCCCCTGCTCATGACCGAGGCCGCGGACCGCGTGCGGATCAGCGCCCGCAGCCAGGGATACACGGAGCGCTCGGTACTGACGGCGGACCGTTACTTCGACTGGAGCGAGCTTTCTGTCGCCGGAGGCTCCATGTCCCTGTTTGCCGAAAAGCGCCTGATCGAACTCCGGATGTCGTCCTCCAAGCCGGGAACGGCCGGAGCGAAGGCCCTCACGGAATTCGCCGAGTCGCCGCCCGAAGACACGCTCCTCCTTATCCTCGCTCCGAGGATGGACAAGCGCACGCTCCGGCTCGCGTGGGTCAAGCGACTGGAAGGTGCCGGTCGTTTCGTCCAGATCTGGCCGCCGGATCGAAGCCGTTTGCCAGGCTGGATTGCGTCCCGCATGAGAGCGAGATCACTGGAGCCCGCTCCCGGGGTGGCAGAACTGATCGCCGACCGCGTTGAAGGCAACCTGCTCGCCGCCGATCAGGAAGTCCGCAAACTCAGCCTGCTGCTCGATGCCGGTCCGGTGGCGGCCGAGGATGTAGCCCGCGCTGTCGCGGACAGCGCCCGGTTTGACGTGTTCGATCTGGTGGCGGCCGTCAGCCAGGGCGATCTGGCGAGGAGCCATCGCGTGCTGGAAGGCCTCAGGGCCGAAGGCGTGGAGCCGACGCTGGTTCTCTGGGCGCTGACGCGCGAGCTGCGGGCGCTGTCAGCGGTGAGCTGGGCGACTGGACACGGCAAGGACGAGGGGCAGGCGATGAAATCGGCCGGCATCTGGCCCCGCCGTCAGGGCGCGGCCCGGGCTGCCATCGGGCGTCACGAGTATGCCGGCTTGCTTCGGCTCATACGAAAGGCAGCCGCCGTGGACCGGGTGATCAAGGGATCAGTTCCGGGACTGCCTTGGCAGGCGTTGGCCGAGCTGACGATCGCCATGGCTGGCGGATCTTCCGGGCAACGGAGACGGGTGGCGTGATGTCCGGTTTCAGCCAGCTGAATCCCATGGGCATCTTCGGCGGGACTTTCGATCCGATCCACTACGGTCACCTGCGGCCGGCATTCGAGCTGATGGAGGCCCTGCGACTGCCCGAGGTGCGTTTCATGCCGGCCGGAACGCCACCTCACCGCGAGCCGCCGCTCGCCGACGCAGAGCTGAGGCTGCGAATGGTCGAAGCGGCTATCGAGGGGCAGCCGGGCTTCGTGGTGGACGACCGGGAACTGCATCGTCAGGGTCCCTCGTACTCCGTGGATACCCTGCTGGATCTTCGAGCCGAGTACGCCCACCGGTCCCTCTGTCTCATCGTGGGTATGGATGCATTTCTCGGTTTGCCCAAGTGGTATCACTGGCGGGAAATTCTGCAGCTTGCCCATGTTGTGGTCGCTCACCGGCCAGGCTGGAGAGTTCCGGATCTGGGGCCGTTGAGCGAGCTGCTCGTGGATCGCGGAACGGCACGGGTCGGGGATTTGCACGAATCACGGGCAGGCCGCATTTACATCCACGCGGTTACGCAACTGGAGATATCTTCTACCGACGTCCGGTCGCTGGTGGCTTCGGGAGGAGATCCACGGTTTCTGATGCCCGACAGCGTCAGGAGAATCATCATTCAATCGGGCTGTTACGCCCCCCCGACCGAGAGGACTTGATGAGCAAAAAGATCGCCGACACCGTTGTTAATGCCTTGGAGAATCTGAAGGCCAGGGACATCTGCGTGCTGGACGTTCGCAAGATGACCAGCATCACTGACACCATGATCATCGCCAGCGGGACGTCTGACCGGCAGGTCCGCGCGCTCGCCGAGGAGGTCATCGAGAAGTGCAAGGAAACGGGTGAGCGGCCGATCGGCGTGGAAGGACTGGAAGGAGGTGAATGGGTCCTGGTCGACCTGGCCGATGTGCTGGTTCACGTGATGCTCCCCAAAATCCGCGATTTCTACAATCTGGAGAAACTGTGGGCCGGATCTGCGGACGCGGGCGCGGTCGCGCCCGGGGGCTGAGTTCGCGCCCCACGCGCAACTCTTCGGCATGAAACTTCGTCTGTTGGCCGCCGGCACCCGGATGCCCGCGTGGGTCGAAGCGGGTTTTTCCGATTACCGCAACCGGATGCCGCGGGAATGCCAGTTGGAATTGCGGGAGATCCCTCTGTCACGTCATCGGCGATCCGGTGATGTGAAACGGGCCGTGGGCGAGGAAGGAGAACGGATGATCCGGGCCCTTGCGCCCTCCGACCTGGTGGTGGTGCTGGATGTCCACGGGATACTCATGGATACGGCCGGGCTGGCCGAGCGTCTGGACGGATGGCTCCACGGAGGAAGCGACGTCGCCTTCCTGATAGGCGGGCCCGACGGTCTGGATCCCCGCTGCCGCCAGATGTCGCGGCTGTCCTGGTCTCTTTCTCCACTGACGCTTCCCCACGCACTCGCCAGGATCGTGGTCGCAGAACAACTCTACCGCGCGTGGAGCATACTCAAGGGACATCCCTATCACAGGGAGTAGAATCCTTCTGATCCGATACGGGAACGCTGCCGGCGGGGGTGGCCTCGGCCCGGCGGACGGACGGATGTGAATCTATGAACAGTGAAATTGTCGTCCTGGCATCCGGATCTCCGCGGCGGCGCCAACTGCTCGAACAGATCGGCGTTCCTCACCAGATCCACGCGGTCGAGGTGGACGAGAGTCGGCTGGCACGCGAGGCGCCTATGGACCTGGCCCGCCGGCTGGCTCTGGCCAAGGCCGGCGAGGCCTGGGCAGAGCTCTCCGGGGCCAATGGCAATCTGGTGATGGGAGCCGATACGGCGGTCGCCCTGGACGGGATGCTTTTTGGCAAACCCCGGGACTCGGCGGACGCCATTGAAATGCTGACCCGGCTCTCCGGCAGAACGCATCAGGTATTTACCGCGGTTGCCGGGGTGCAGGAAGGGGAACGAATGATCCGGGAATCGATGAGCAGCGTTACTTTCCGTCGCCTGAGCAGTGCGGAGATCAGCGAATACGTCGGCACCGGCGAGCCGCTGGACAAGGCCGGCGCCTACGCCATCCAGGGGCTGGCCGCGATTTTTGTCGAGAGGCTCGAGGGCAGTTACTCGGGCGTGATGGGGCTTCCCCTTTTCGAGACCTGGGACCTGCTGCGTACGTTCGGTTATGACGTACTGGCCGGGGCGACGCCGAGGAGAGGGCAATGAAAGAGGAGATCCTGATCAACGTGACGCCCAGAGAGGTGAGAGCGGCTCTCGTGGAGAACGGCGTTCTGCAGGAAGTCCTGATAGAGCGGGCCCGGCGGCGCGGCCTGATCAGCAACATTTACAAGGCCAGAGTTTCGCGTGTCCTTCCCGGCATGCAGGCCGCATTCGTGGACGTCGGGCTCGAGCGAACCGCCTTCCTCCACGCATCGGACATAGTCCGGCGTCCGGAGGCGAACGATCATGTGGAGGACCTGGATCTGCCGAGTCGGCAGCCCGACATTCAGGAATTGATATCCGAGGGCGACGAAATCATCGTGCAGGTATTGAAGGACCCTATCGGCACCAAGGGGGCGCGCCTCACGACTTTCGTGACCGTTCCGTCCCGCTATCTCGTTTACATGCCCATGGGAAAGGGGGTCGGTGTCTCCGCGCGCATTGAAGACGAGGAGGAACGAACGCGTCTTCGCGGGGCCGTTGAATCGGTCACGGAAGGCTCAACGGGCGGCTATATCGTCCGCACCGCCGCCGAGGGCGCCGGTTGGGATGCGCTGAGAGCCGACATGATCTTCCTGCAGAAATTGTGGGAGTCGATCATGGAGCAGGCGGGCCAGTCGGAAGCAGGCCAGCTGGTGCACGAAGACCTTCCGCTGGCGCTGCGGGTCCTGCGTGATCTTCTGGGTCCCGAGATCGAGGGCGTCCGGGTCGATGATGAACAGACCTGCGAGCGAATGCGACGATTTGCGTCCATGTTCGTCCCCGAGCTGGCGACCAAAATCGACGAATACACGGCCCCCCGGCCGATCTTCGATCTTTACGGGGTCGAGGAGGAGATCGCCCGGGCCCTGGATCGCAAGGTGGCGCTGAAGTCCGGCGGCTATCTGGTCATCGATCAGACGGAAGCCATGACCACTGTGGACGTGAATACGGGCGGCTTTGTCGGGCACCGCAACCTGGAGGAGACGATTTTCAAGACCAACCTGGAAGCCGCCCAGGCCATCGCCCGACAGGTCCGTTTACGCAACCTCGGCGGGATCATTATCGTGGACTTCATCGACATGGAGGAACCGGAGCACCGGCGCCAGGTTCTGAAGGCGCTGGAGAAATCCCTCGCGAAAGACCACGCTCGCAACCAGATCACCGAGGTCTCGGCCCTCGGTCTTGTAGAGATGACACGAAAGCGAACCCGCGAGAGCCTGGAACATGTGCTGTGTTGTGCCTGTCCAAGCTGTGAGGGGAGGGGCTCGGTCAAGACGCCAGAAACAGTCTGCTACGAGATATTTCGGGAGATTCTCCGACAATCCCGCCAGTTCGAGTTCCAGGAGCTGCTGGTGCTGGCGCATCCCGAAGTTCTGGAGATGATCGTCGACGAGGAATCGGCCAGCCTGGCAGAACTGGAGGAAGCGACCGGCAGGCCCATCAAGCTCCAGGCGGAAGCGCTGTATGCCCAGGATCACTTCGATGTCGTCCCCATCTGACTGTCCGATGTTCACGGGCGGAGCGATCCGCCAGACGGGATCAGTCCGGTGACGGGTTTTGCACGGCGGATCTGGAAGTGGCTGGCCGCCATTTTTGCCGGCCTGGCAATCCTGCTTGCCCTGCTGATAGGGGCTTTTCGGATTGTCGTGGCCCAGGCCCCGGATTACCGTCAGCCGATTGCCGATCTGGTCAGTGGATTTCTCGGCCTGCCGGTGCAGATAAGCAGACTGGACGCCCGCTTCGGCCTGGGTGGACCGGAACTCGTGCTGGCGGGAGCCACCGTTCTGTCAGCCGACGGTTCGGAGGCTTTGTTCAGCGCCTCCGAAGCGACCTTGAGTCTCGACGTCAGCGAGCTGTTGTTCCGTTGGCGACTGGCGGCCGACACCTTCACCCTTGACGACCTGACCCTGGAGCTGGAGCGATCGGAAACCGGCGAAATGCGGGTTTTTAACCGGCGTCTCGACGAATTCCCGCGCTCGGAAACTCAGAAAATCAGTGAGTTACGCATTCGTAACGCGACGGTAAAAATCCGCGACCGTATGGCGGAGGGCAGGGAGTGGAGGCTGACCGATGTCGAGGCGCTGCTGTCCCAGCGGGGGGAGGAGACCCGGGTCGAGGGTCGTTTTACGCCGCCACCGGGTATCGCCGAAGACGGCAGTTTCTGGGCCGCCAAAGCCGTGCAGGGACCATGGAGAACCTATGCCGGCGTCAGAGGTCTCAGCTTGGCAGGCCTGAGCCAGATCCCCTCGGTTCCGGCGGTCGTCCCGCGCTCGGGCACCGGCGACCTGCGACTGTGGATCGATCTTCAGGAAAACGCCGTCGACAGGGTTTCCGCGCAGATTGAGCTCAGGGACCTGTCCCTCAGCCCCGAAGAAGTGGAAAGCGAACCATTCGCCGAACTGGCCGGTCGGCTGGAGTGGGATCGCCTGGCAAACGGCTGGCGCGGTCGGATACAGGACCTTGTGGTGGGTCGCGGCGAAAGCCGCTGGAGTTCCGCACAGCTCATGATCGAGAGGAGGGGCGCAGGCAGTGGTCAGGAGGGTGATTTCTTCCTGGACGCCGACTTCATCCGTCTGGACGATCTGCGGCCGTTCGTGCCTCTTGTCCCCGACGAAGCAACAAGGGATGCGCTTGCCGCCATGCAGCTTTCAGGCGATGTCACCGGGCTGACGGCGCACCTGGCCGTGGTGGATCGGGAAGCACGCGGTTTCCAGATCGAGGCGAGCGCGGAACTGAGTAACGTTGACATGCAGCCGTACGGCAAGCTCCCGGGCATCCGCGGCCTGAGCGGGCGGATGCGGAGCGATCCGAAGGGCGGGCGCATTGAGCTGGACAGCCGCAATTGCGCCGTCACTTTTGAGGAGCTTTTCCGCGACCCGCTGGAATTCGACACGGCCACCGGCCTGATTGTCTGGAGCCGGGGGTCCGATGGCCTGACCATCATCGGAGACGGCCTGACGGCCGATAATCGGGATCTCGGTCTCGAAGCCGGATTCCGGCTCCGGCTGCCCGGCACGGACGAACCCGGGCGTATCGACGTACAGGCCACGGCAACCAACGTCGATCTTGCGACAACCTCCCGTTATCTGCCCGTCGGCATCATGTCGCCCAAGGTCGTCGGCTGGCTCGACACGGCAATCGTGTCGGGCCGGGTTCCGGAGGCCCGGCTGGAGCTGGCGGGGCCGACGAAAGGATTCCCCTACCCCGGAGGGGAAGGCGTTTTCGAGGTCAGTTTCGCCGCCCAGGACCTGGCGCTCGACTACGCGCGGGACTGGCCGTCGGCCACCGATATTTCCGCGGATATCCTTTTCCGCGGACCGGGCTTGTTCGCAGACATTCGCAAGGGCCGCCTGGGAGGCGCGGTGGTCGACGATCTCCGGCTCGAGATTCCCGTATTGCGGGAGGGCAGGTTATCCATCCGGGGCACGGCCCAGGGCCCGCTGGAGGCCGTGAAAAGTTACGTCCTGGAAAGTCCGCTCAGGGCAGTCATCGGCGAAGCGATGTCCAATACCCGGATCTACAAGGGCGACACGGATATTGGGGTGGACATTCTGCTGCCCCTGAACGATCTCTCGGGCAGGGACGTTCTGGTAGAGCTGGGAATCGATGACGCACGGCTGGAATACGGCGGGGTCACGCATCCGCTGGAATCGGTGACGGGCAAAATCTCGATCCACAATAACGAGGTTCGCGGGCAGGATATTTCCGGCGTGTTTCTGGGCGAACCGGCGTTTATCGACATCGCTCCCCATGGGGGCGGAGGAACACGGGCGCATGTGGCGAGCACGATGACAAGCGATGCCCTGGTAGATGTTCTCGGTCTTCCGCTCGCTGACTACCTGGAGGGCCAGACACCCTGGACTGGATTCGCCCATTTTCCGGCCGCCGACAGCGGCGAGCTCTTCTGGATTCGCCTGGAATCCGACATGCGGGGCCTGGCTTTCGAACTGCCCCATCCGGTAGCCAAGCCGGTGACAGAGGCCCTGCCCCTGTCTATCGATTTCGAATTCCCCGAGCCCGGCGTCACCGAATGGTCGGCCGTTTACGGTGACCGTTTCTCGGCGAAGGCCCGGTTCGCAACGGGCGATGATGGCCTGGATTTTCTGGCGGCCAATATTCTTCTCGGCTCCCGGGATGCCAGGATCGGCCAGGAAAAGGGGCTTGTTATCCAGGGCGCCGTCGATTACGTGCCTGTCCTCGAATGGCTTGGCGTGCGTTTCGGAGATCAGGGTGAGGGGCGGCTGGAAGATCTGCTTACCAGAATCGATATCAGGGCCGGGCGGGCCACGTTCGGAGGGAACCAGTTCTCCCAGGTGGAAGCGCGGCTGCAGCAGACGGAAAATCAATGGCTTCTCGAATTGGGAGGCCCTGATATTGCAGGCGAACTGACCTTTCCCCTGGACTTCTCTTCCGGGACTCCCTTGTCTCTGGAGATGGATCGGCTGTATCTCGTGGACGCCGAGGAACCGGGCGAAAAGGAGGCGCTGGATCCCAGGAAGATACCCTCCATGGATATCGTCGCCGAAGACTTTCGCCTGACGGGGCTCAAAATGGGGCGGCTGGAGGCCACGATCCGCTCGGTGCCCAACGGATTCCGCCTGGAGCGTTACACCATGACGGGTCCCAGCCACGTTATCGAAGGCGACGGCCGTTCATTTCTTGGGTTTGGCCAGGATGAATCCGCGCTTACCCTGTCAGCCAGCACGGCGGACTTGGGCGCAGCGATGGAATATATGGGTTTCGAGCGATCTGTGGAGTCTCCGTCTGCCGAATTCCGCTTCGATCTGGACTGGACCGGCGGACTGCCGCCGGAACTGCTCGAAGTGGCCACCGGGACGGGACGTCTCGAGATCAAGTCCGGAAACCTGACGCAGGTAAAGCCGGGCGCCGGCAGGGTTTTCGGACTGCTCAGCGTTCAGGCGCTGCCGCGTCGCCTGACGCTGGATTTCCGTGACGTGTTCAAGAAGGGCTTTTTCTTCGACGAGTTCCGAGGTGACTTCGCTATCGCGGAGGGCAAGGCGTACACGGACAATCTCGTATTCCGAAGTCCGGCCGCGGATATCGGAATCGTCGGTTACGTGGACCTGACTGACCGTCTGTATGACCAGACCGCCATCGTCAGCGCGGAGGTTGGAAATACCCTGCCGGTGGTAGGAGCAATCGCCGCGGGTCCGGCTATCGGGGCCGGACTTTTCGTGCTCAAGGAAATCTTCAAGGAGCCCCTGAGAGGCATGGTGAACGTTCAGTACCGGATCACGGGGCCCTGGGACGAGCCCGATGTGGTCAAAGTTGCGGCCGCCTCGGGCGAAACCGACGCCGTCAAGGAAGCTCCCGGGGAAGCCAGGCAGGATTCGACCCGGCCGGGCGAAGAAGGCTGACGATGTCGGACAGGGTTCGTCGGCCGCGGGCGGCCGCAGTACAAATGGCATCGAGCGAGGACCTGGCTGCGAATCTAGCCAGGGCCGCGGAATTGCTGAATCGCGCCGCCGATAATGGCGTAGCGCTTGCGGTGTTGCCGGAAAATTTTGCCTGCATGCCGGCCCGGGAGGCTGACCGGACCAAGATCGCAGAGGATGATGGCGACGGTCCTATCCAGGATTTCCTCAAAAGCCGGGCCCGGCAACTGGGTCTCTGGATCGTGGGGGGCACGATACCGATCCGATGTCCGGAGGATCCGCGACCGGCTGCCGCCTGCATGGTGTTTGATGACCACGGCCGGCGCTGCGGCCGGTACGACAAGATTCATCTTTTTGACGTCAGCATTCCGGGTGCGAATGAGAGCTATCGCGAATCCGAGAGCATATGTCCGGGCGACCAGACTGTCGTCGTGGATTCGCCGGTCGGGCGGCTGGGTCTCGCGGTCTGTTACGATCTGCGTTTCCCAGAGCTGTTTCGTGCCATGCTCGATCACGGCGTGGAGGTGATAGCGCTGCCGGCCGCCTTTACTCACAGGACGGGACAGGCTCACTGGGAGACGCTGCTCAGAGCGAGAGCCATCGAGAATCTTTGCTGGATGATCGCGTCGGCTCAGGGCGGAGAACATCCCGGCGGGCGCCGGACCTGGGGTCACAGCATGATTGTCGATCCCTGGGGCGCTGTCGTTGACCAACACGATAAGGGAGCCGGTCTCGCCGAGGCGGTCATCGACCCGGAAAGGCAGCGTGACATTCGGCGCCGTTTCCCGGCACTGGAACATCGGCGGGACATCGAAAACAACTTGGAGTACTGAAGCCTCACATGAACGACATTTCCTTTCAGATTGCCAGGCGCACGATCCTGGATCCGGCCGGCATGGGTGACGGCGATATTCAGCGGCTTCTCGACAGCATCATGGGCCGCTCTGTGGACGCTGCGGACATCTACTTCCAGTACAGTCGCCACGAGTCCTGGACCCTGGAGGACGGCATCGTCAAGGACGGCGGGCACGGCGTCGACCAGGGGGCGGGCATTCGCGCGGTCAGCGGAGAGAAGACAGGGTTCGCATATTCAGACGAAATCATCGCCCCGGCCCTGGGAAAAGCTGCCGAGGCTGCGCGCTCGATTGCGCGCGCAGGCAGGGAAGGTTCGGTTCAGGCATGGCACCGGTCCGGCGATGCCGCACTCTATTCGCCCATCGATCCCCTGGAGACCATGAAGGACGAGGACAAGGTCGCCCTGATCGGGAGACTGGACGAGCGGGTCAGGGCGATTGATCCACGTGTCAGCCAGGTCATCATCCACCTGGTGGGCGTGCAGGACGTTGTGCTGGTTGCCGCCGCCGACGGCACCTACAGTGCCGATGTCCGACCGCTGATCCGGCTCAACGTGTCCGTGATCGCCGAGCAGGACGGTCGTCGGGAACAAGGCTTCGCCGGTGGCGGCGGTCGATTTGGTTACGAGTGGCTCACGGATAACGACCGTTACCTGGAGTTTGGCCGGGAGGCAGTTCGGCAAGCCCTGGTGAATCTGGAGGCCGAGGATGCGCCCGCCGGCAACATGACCGTGGTACTGGGGCCGGGCTGGCCGGGCGTGCTTCTTCACGAAGCGATCGGTCACGGTCTCGAGGGCGATTTCAATCGGCGCGGAACGTCGGCATTCACGGGCCGGGTCGGAGAGAAGGTTGCGTCTTCTCTTTGCACAGTAGTGGACGATGGCACGCTTCCCAATCGCCGTGGATCGCTCAACGTGGACGACGAAGGAACTCCCACCGAATGCACGACCCTCATCGAAGGCGGCATCCTTCTCGGCTACATGCAGGACAAGACAAACGCACGCCTCATGGGCGAGCGATCGACGGGTAACGGTCGGCGGGAATCCTTCGCCCACCTGCCCATGCCGCGCATGACCAATACTTACATGCTGCCAGGGCCTCACGATCCGCAGGAGATCATCGCAAGCGTCGAGAACGGCCTGTACGCATCGAATTTCGGTGGCGGGCAGGTGGATATCACGTCGGGCAAATTCGTGTTTTCCGCCAGCGAGGCCTACCTGATCGAGAACGGAAAGATCACCCGGCCGGTCAAGGGCGCCACCCTGATCGGTAACGGGCCGGATGTGCTGACACGGGTCAGCATGGTCGGTAACGATCTGGAACTCGATGCGGGGGTCGGCGTCTGCGGCAAGGACGGACAAAGCGTACCGGTGGGCGTCGGCCAGCCAACCCTGAAGGTGGATGGGCTGACGGTGGGAGGCACCCGCTAGCCGCGAGCAATGCCTGGGGCTAGGCTTCGCCCTGTTTCAGATACATAAGCTCGTGTTCGCCGATCACGAACACGTCCCGGTCGCGCAGGCGGTGTTTTTTGACGCGCTTGCCCTTGACGTAGATCCCGTTGGTGCTGTTGAGATCCTCCAGCACCGAGTCGGGGCCGTAGGTGACGATCTGGGCATGATGGCGGCTGACGTATTTGCTGTCGATCTGCAGATCGTTGTCCCCGGTTCTTCCGAGGATGATCCGCCCCTGGGAGATGGGATACTCCCGGGGTTCCTCTCCTTTGTGGGCGACTTTGAGCCGGGCGACGGTTTCCATGCCCGTCAGGGTATTCTCTATCCCGGCCTTCAAGGCGGCCATCCGGTCGGTGCGGCTCTGATAGTCGCTCCACCGCAACTCATCGACGGCCGCCCGGATTTCCGTTTCGCCCACGCTCTGACTGCCCTCGGCGAAGCCCGCAAGCATGGCGGTATCGCAGAGGGTGTTGATCAGTCGCGGGACCCCGCCGGTGTAGCGGTAGATCATCTCGGTGACATCAGGATCGAAGATCTCCCGGTCTCCGGCGCCGGCGACCGCCAGCCGATGGGCGATGTAGGCGCCGGTCTCTTCCTCGCTCAGGGGCTTCAAGTGGTAGCGGAGGCGGGTGCGCTGAGCGAGCTGCTCGAGATCCGGGGAATCCAGCGTCTGGTTGAGCTCGGGCTGTCCCGCGAGAATGATGCTCAGGACCTCCTCGCGACCGGAACCCACGCCGGACAGCAGCCGCAGTTCCTCCAGCACGTTGCGCTCCAGGTTCTGGGCCTCGTCCACCACGATGACAACCTTTTTGTCCTCGTCGAGCATGCTTTCCAGGTGTCGGTCGATGGTGTCGAGAAGTTCTGCCTTGCCCATTCGGAAAGGCCTGTACCCGAATTGTGCCAGCAGCCCCTGGAGAAACTGCACCGGCGTCACCTGAGTCTGGGAGATCCGGGCGATGGTGACCGACTCGTCGAGTTCCGAGAGGAATTTTTCCAGCAGAGTCGTCTTGCCGCAGCCGATCTCTCCGGTGATCACGACGAATCCGTCGGTAAACCACAGGGTTGACTCGATGTAGGCAAGTGCACGGGCGTGCTGCTTGCTCAGGTACAGAAAATTCGCGTCAGGGCTGAGCCTGAACGGATGTTCCTGAAGCTGGAAAAATTCGAGAAACATGGATGTTACGGATGCTGTGTCTTGTCAGTGCCCGAAACCGCGCGGGGCGGACGGATTGCAACTATATAGGGTCGTGCGGGGGCTGGAAACCGTTTGATTCACTCATTTCGTCTCTTCCACCTGCCGGCCGGCCAGGTGCAGCAGCCGCTCCAGACCCGCATCCCTGTCATCGGACGATGTGGCCACGACGTTGCAGTGAGCCAGTTTCCGGCGGGGTCTGGGATCCTTTCCATACAGATGCAGGTGGGCACCGGGAATCGCCAGTATGTCGTCGAGAGGAGGCAGATTGCCCAGAAGATTGACCATCCCGGAATGCCCTGTGCACCTCGTTTCACCCAGGGGAAGGTCCAGGATGGCCCGGATGTGGTTCTCGAACTGGCTGGTGACGGCGCCCTCGATGGTCCAGTGACCGGAGTTGTGAACACGAGGGGCCATCTCGTTCGCCAGAAGGCGATCCTCGTGAATGAAAAACTCGATGGTCAGAACTCCCGCGTATCCCAGGTGGTCCATGAGGCGCTGGAGATAGCGCTCTGCCTGGGCCTGCAACCCGGGATCCTCGAAAGGCGCCCGGGTATGGGACAGGATGCCTTCGTCGTGGACATTCTCTGCCAGGCTGTAGAACCGCGCTTCTCCGCTGGGCCTGCGGACTCCGATGATGGACACTTCTGTTTCAAAGGCTACAAACGCCTCCAGTATCATCGGCACGCCGCCCAGCGCCTCCCAGGCGGGCTCCAGATCCTCGGGACTGCGCAGAAAGCGCTGGCCCCTGCCGTCATACCCCAGCCGGCGCGTCTTGAGGACACTGGGAAAGCCGAGCTGGGCGGCGGCGATCTCGAGGGCCTGTCTGGTTGCCACAGGCATGAATCGCGGTGTCGGTATATGGAGCGCGGCGAAAGCTCTTTTCTCCGCGAGCCGATCCTGGCCGGTTGCCAGCGCCTCCACGGGAGGAAGAAACGGAACCCGGTCCGCTATGGGGCGGATGGCGGACTCTGGGACGTTCTCAACATCGAAGGTGACAACGTCACAGACATCGGCCAGCTGGCTCAGCGCCTCGGGATCGTCGAAGTTGCCCTCGATGATTTCCCCCACCTGACCGCCGGGCGCATCGCGGCTCTTGTCCACGAATACGAAACGCATCCCCAGGGGATAGCCCGCCAGGGCCAGCATCCTGCCAAGCTGGCCCGCGCCGATAATGCCGATCTTCATGAGGCTCCGGGCTCTTCCGGCCGAGGGTCCGGGTTGTCGAGCACCGCGCGCGTCTGCCGGGAACGATAGGCGTCCAGCGCGTCGCGGATCTCCGGCTCTGTGGTCGCGAGTATGGCGGCGGCGAGAAGCGCCGCGTTGGTGGCGCCGGAATTGCCGATCGCGAGTGTGCCCACCGGAATCCCTGCGGGCATCTGCGCGATGGAAAGCAGGGAATCCATTCCGCTCAGGGCGCGGGACTGCACGGGTACACCGAGCACCGGCAGCGGCGTCTTTGATGCCGCCATACCCGGGAGGTGAGCGGCGCCGCCGGCACCCGCGATGATCACACGCAGTCCCCGCTCCCGGGCCGTGGCGCAGTAATCGAACAGGAGGTCGGGAGTTCTGTGGGCGGAAACGACCCGGGTTTCGAAGGGAATCGCGAGCTTCTCGAGCACTTCGACCGCGTGGCACATGGTCGGCCAGTCGGATTTCGAGCCCATGATGACGCCGACGAGAGCTTTCATCCGGATATTCTATCAGTGCCGGGGCCGCACGGGCACGTGGTGAGCTTTGTCGGCGGTCGTCGCCGGTTTCGAGTCGATCGAGCGATACAGTAGGCGGAATAGATTCCGCGACGCCGCCCTGCGGAGAGGCTCGCTCGGTGCCTGCAGAACTGCGGCGAGGCCGTCCGAAAGTGCTCCGGGATCTGCTCCTGTAGCTTCGGCGCATGCCGGTACCATCGACTGTCCGCCTTGCAGGAGCCGCCGGCGCCAGTCTTCGGCCGCATGAAAGTGACGATTATCCTCCTGGGCCGCCGAACGGCGGGTTTCAAGGAATTGGCGGACCGGCTCGGCGTCGATCTCCCGCATGAGTCGGCCGATTAACTGGCGCTGCCGCCGCAGCGCCTCGTGTTTCTTGATCCGCCTGGCGTCGTCCAGAGCTTCCACCAGTCGTTCCGGCAGATCCAGGGGCTCCAGGTCCTCGGGAGACAAGTCCACGAGTGCCTCGCCGAGTTTCTGAAGAGAGCGGCTCTCCCGCTTGAGATGGCTCTTGCTCGGTTTTTCTTTTGCCGGGACGGGTTTCCGTCTTTTCACGAGGCGGCTCCGGATAGAATCGGCGCCAGTCCGGAAATCAGCCGATCCACTTCCTCCAGCGTATTGTAGTGGACCATGGATACCCGAACGACGCCGTCCCGCTGGGCCAGGCCCAGCCTGTCTATGAGCCGGGGAGCGTAGAAATGCCCCCAGCGGATTCCGATGCCCTGCGGATCGAGTCGGACCGGAATCTCCGAACTCCGGCAGCCGTCCACGACAAAAGAGATGGTCGGCAGGCGCGCCGGACCCGGCCGTTCGTCCCCGACGATCCGGACCGCTGGCTCGGATGACAGGAAAGACAGAAGGCGGGAACTCAAGCGCTCCTCGTGCGTACCGATGGCCGCATAGGCAGGCTCGAGGCTGCTGCTCTCCCTGTCACCCGTAACCTGGCCGGAAAGCTCGCGCAGATATTCCGGAACGCCGCCAGCGCCATACAGCAGCTCATACGGAAACGCGCCCGGCTCCAGCTTGCCGGGGCCGTGACTTCCGTCCATGAACTGGTGGTTGAGGTTGGCCAGGGACTCCATTTCAGGTCGCCGCACGTAAAGAACGGCGCAGTGGGGTCCGTAGACCTTGTAGAGGCTGAAGGCATAGAAATCCACCTCCCAGCGACGGACGTCCATGGGCCGGTGAGGTGCGTAGGCGACCCCGTCGACGACGACTCTGGCGCCATAATCGTGCGCGAGGCGCGTGATCCGGGCGACCGGGGTGGTTTCCCCCAGGATATTCGACGCGTGGGTAAAGCAGACCAGCCGGGTCCGGTCTGAAAGCAGCTTGCGGAGATCCTCCGGTTCCAGCCGCTGGCTGTCCGCGTTCAAGTTCCAGGTGAGCACGTTTACCCCGGAGGCGGCGAGTCGTCGCCAGGGTGTGATGTTCGCCTCGTGATCCACGTCCGTGACAATAATTTCGTCCCCGGCGCCCAGGGAGGGAGCCAGGCTCCGTGCCAGCCGCGAAAGCAGGCTGCTCGTGGAAGCGCCGATCACGATTTCATCCGCTGTCGGCGATGCGGACGATGACGCCTCCAGAATCCCCGCGATTTCCTGTCGGGCAAAAGAAAGCCTCTCGGAAGCCTCGGCCGATTCCGCGTAGCTCGCGCCCAGCTGGACCGGCCAGCGGCGCATGTACTCGGACACGAGATCTGCGACCCGGCCGAGGGGTGCCGATCCGCCCGCATTGTCGAAAAGGATCCCTGATCCCTCCAGTGCCGGGAACTGCTCCCGAACCCAATCGACGGGAAGTTCCGGGGGCACTGGCGTGGCGTCTGTGGTCATGGAATTCCGGCCTGGTCTGTCGGGACGAAGATAATAACAACTGGATGACCGGCAGTCGGTGCCGGGGCTTCTGATACACTTCGTGCCGTTTTTTTCAGGATACCCCCCATGGCAGACCATCCCGGCGCCGAATTCGGCTTGAGCAAGGAAACACTGGAGAACATCGTGCAGACGGCCCTGGACGATGCCGGTAGCCAGGGAGCTACCCAGGCAGAGGCGTCCGTTGCCGTGGGCACCGGGCTTTCGGTCACGGTCCGTCAACGCGAAGTGGAGACACTGGAGTACCAGCGGGACCGCAACTTCACGGTCACCGTGTATCTCGGCCATCGCAAGGGCAGCGCCAGCACGTCGGATCTGTCGGACACAGCTGTGGCTGAGAGCGTCCGGAAGGCGTGCTCCATTGCCAGTTACACCGCCGAGGACGAATATGCCGGTCTGGCGGATGCCGAGCTCATGGCCACGGATCCGCCCGATCTCGATCTGGATCGCCCGTGGTCACTGACCCCCGAAGCGGCGATCGAGCTTGCCACCGAATGCGAGGCTGCGGGCCTCGATGCGGACGAGCGAATCAGCAATTCGGAGGGCGGTACGGTTCATACCGGTCGCGGAATCCGGGTTTACGGCAACAGCCATGGTTTTCTCGGCAGCTACGCCAGCACCAGTCACTCCATGTCCTGTGTTCTCGTGGCCGGGACCGGGGAGGCCATGGAACGGGATTACTGGTACACAAGCGGTCGGGATCCCCACAGGCTGGAGAGTCCCGGAGAGGTCGGGCGCAAGGCTGCAGTAAGGACCCTCCGCCGCCTCGGCGCGCGCAAGATCGACACTTGCACTGCGCCGGTCATTTTTCCGGCGGAACTGGCCCGCGGTCTTCTGGGTCACTTCGTTTCGGCGATTCGTGGCACAGCACAGTATCGCCGCGCCTCCTTCCTGCTGGATTCCGTGGGTCAGGCCGTTTTTCCGCCGAACGTGAATATCGAAGAGCGGCCCCACATCCCCGGAGCTGTCGCCAGCGTTCCCTTCGATAGCGAGGGTGTCGCCACGGACGATCGTACTTTGGTGGAGGAAGGGGTTTTGAGATCGCTGGTGCTCAGCAGTTACTCGGCGCGCAAGCTCGGCCTGCAGACCACCGGCAACGCGGGGGGGATCCACAACCTGATCGTCTCGGGCGGAGGCGGCCGCCTTGAGGACCTGACGGCCCAGATGGGGCGAGGTTTGCTGGTCAGCGAGCTCATGGGACAGGGTGTCAATATCGTCACGGGAGATTATTCCCGCGGCGCATCGGGTTTCTGGATCGAGGACGGCAAGGTGGCCTTCCCCGTGACCGAGGTGACTATTGCCGGGAATCTGCGGACGATGCTTGGCGGCATCCAGGCGATCGGTGATGACGTTGACGAGCGCGGCGCCATCCGGACCGGATCCATATTACTGGAGAAGATGCGGATCGCCGGCAACTAGGCGGATTCAGGATCCGGGGGATGCACCAGATCGCGCAAGGTCTGGTCACCGAGCGCCGCACCGAAGGACTTTTCCACCCGGTCGAGCAGCGCGGCGGCGGCCTCTCCGGTACGGATCTGGGGCAGGTCGGGGCTGGGTTCCCGAACAGACCCGAGTATTTCCGCAACGCGGATCTCGGCCAGATCGCGACCCGGCACCAGGGCCCCCACATCGGTCCTCTCGATCAAGCCTGATCTCTCGAGATACGCGGCGACCTGGGCAACCGCTTCCTCTGGCAGGCCCACGGCGCTCGCGATCTCGTAGAGCTGGTAGGGCGGCGGCCCCGACATGAATCGCTCGCCGATCCTGAGCATGATGTCCACTGCCAGGGTTTCACGTTCCCGGCCCGTGAGCACCAGGCGTGTGCGCCCGATTCGCAGATACTCCGGGTGCTGGACATAGAAGGCGATCTGGGCGCCCAGCAGCAGGATCATCCAGTTCAGGTAGAGCCAGAGCAGGGCGATGATGAGTATGGCGAAGCTGGAGTAGATCGCCGCGTATTTGGTGGAGCCGACGACAAACGAGGCGAAAATCTTTCCCGTCAACGCCCACATGATTCCGGCGATAGCGCCGCCGAACAGGGCCGTGGAAATTTTCACCTTCGTATTGGTCACGAAGACATAAACGAAGGCAAAAACGAAAGACACGAGAACGATGGGCATCAGTCGTCCGGCGAGAACGATAGTCGTTCCGAAGGGCTCGATGGACGTCAGTTTCTGCACCAGGGCGTTGGACGACACCGATCCGATCATGCCCACGGCCGCGATCATCAGGATCGGGCCTACCAGGATCACGCTCAGGTAATCGCTGAAACGCCGGGCCAGCGAGCGGGCCTGTTTGACTTGCCATATCCAGTTGAAGCTGTGTTCCACCTTCTGGACCATGGAAACGACGGTGTACACCAGCAGCAGTAGCCCAATCCCGCCCAGTACGCTGCCCTTCACGTTGTCCACGAAGCTGATGATCTGGTCCGTGAGTTCCTGGCCCTTAGGGCCAAGCGGCTCGAACATCCCGTAAAGGTAAGGCTCCATCTCCCGATGGAAACCGAACCCCTTCAACACGGAAAAGCTGAAGGCGATGAGTGGGACAATGGACAAAAGAGTCGTGTAAACCAGGCTCATGGCGCGAAGCGTGAGCTGGCCTTCCGCTACGTCGCGCCCGACCGCGTACACGTATCGGAGCACGACGATACAGGCGTGGCCCAATCCGGACTGCATTGATGCCGGAGGATCCCAGAGAAAGGATTCGGCTCGCTGCTGCAGGGTGTTGGTCATCTGGCGTACCTTGGCCGACGCCCGTCAAGCCTTGCAGAACAACGTCGCCCTGACAAGACCGGGCCCGGAATCGTCAGCATCGGTCCAGAGGGCCGACAAGCCGACCATGACGCTACAGGCCGGGCTCACCCGTAAGCAGTCGCAGAGCCTCCAGATACTTTTCGCTGGTGTGCTGGATGATTTCTTCAGGCAGGTGCGGGCCGGGCGTCTGCTTGTTCCAGTCAAGAGTCTCCAGGTAATCGCGCACGAACTGTTTGTCGAAACTGGGCGGGCTGATCCCCGGTCGGTATGACCGTGCCGGCCAGAACCGGGAGGAATCGGGCGTCAGGATTTCGTCGATCAGGAACAGTCGTCCATCTTCGCCGAGCCCGAACTCGAACTTGGTGTCCGCGATAATGATGCCTCGCGAAAGGGCATAATCGGCGGCGTCAGAGTACAGTCGCAGCGTGACGTCCCTGACCTGGGCGGCGAGGTCGGCCCCGATCAGCTTCTCGACTTCCTCGAAGCTGATGTTTTCGTCGTGGTGTCCCGATTCCGCCTTTGTCGCCGGCGTGAAAATCGGCTCGGGCAAACGGTCCGCCAGGTTGAGGCCTTCCGGCAGTGGAATTCCGCACACGGCCCCCGTTTTGCGATAGTCCTTCCAGCCGGATCCGATCAGGTAGCCACGGGCCACGGCTTCCACCGGCAGCGCCTTGAGACGGCGGGTCACGATCGAGCGGCGGGCCAGCAGCTCGATATCCGCTCCGGGCGGCAGGACTTCACTCAGGGGAACATCGATCAGATGATTCGGGATGATGTGCGCCATCCTGGCGAACCAGAAATTTGAAATCTGGGTCAGGACTTCTCCCTTCCCGGGAATCGGGTCCGGGAGCACCACGTCGAAGGCGGAGAGGCGGTCCGTGGTGACGATAAACAGCCGTTCCTCGTCGATGGCGTATACATCGCGAACTTTTCCGCGATAGAGCAGCTCAAGGCCGTCGATTTCAGACTCGAACAGGGCTTCCATTACGATAACTCGGGCTTCAGTGATCAGGCTGGCCGTTCTTCAGGGAAGGAGAGGGTTCCACCTCCCGCGGGAAATTCGCGGGATCCCGCATCAGCTCCACGAAGCGGAAAACGGCATCCCTGTTCTCCCCCCAGTTCCACGCTTCTGCCGCCTGGCGACCCTCCTCCTGTATCCGGACGGCCGCCTCGTCCTTCGCCCGGTAGAGCATCTTCAGGGTGCTCAACACCTCTTCCCGGCTACTGTTCTCGAAACTCATCAGGGCGATCCCCATGGCGTTGACCGTATCGTCTTCGCTGAGGCGCGCGGAGAGCTCCGAGTGCCCGGCAAGCGCCTTGATGGCCCCGAAGACGTAATGCAGGAAGTAAGTGTGCATCACCGGATCCTCGAAGGTCTGGTGACCGGCGGCCTTGGCGGAAAATTCCCCGAAGAGGAGGGCCTTCTGGGCCACCAGGGAAATTGTTTCCTGCCGGGCCGATTCAGTGTCGGCAGTGTGTTGTCCTGATACCATGGGAAAATTCTTGTCGCGGTAGATGCGAAGAACGGAACGCGCGCAATTCTTGCAGCACCGATGATAGTCCGTCAATTCTCGTTACTCCGGTCACCATGGCCGGGGGTACGGCCCGTGGCGTGAGCTGGGCCGGAAAAATCGTCGGGGCGACCCTTGGTGCCATGGCCGGAGGTCCTGTGGGGGCGCTCGTCGGCGCGTTCCTGGGGCACCAGTTCGACCGGGGAGTCACCGACTCCCGTGGTTTGCCCCCACCGTCCGTTCAGCAGGCGTTTTTCGAGACCACCTTTGCCGTCATGGGACGAATCGCCAAGGCGGACGGCAGGGTTTCGGAGAACGAAATCCGGGCCGCCCGCGCCGTCATGCATAACATGCGACTGACCTCCGAACAGGTTCAGGACGCCATCCGGCTTTTCACCGAGGGCAAGGATCCCGGATACCCCGTATTCGAGTCCGTTGAGCGGCTGCGGCGCATGACGCCGCGCCGTCATGACCTGCACCGCGCCTTCATCGAGATCCAGATGCAGGCAATGCTCGCCAGCGGTTCCATCCAGTCCGCCGGCCGTGACGTCCTGTGGGATGTTGCCCAGGCACTGAGGATCTCGAGGGTGGAACTCGCCCAGATCGAGGCGCTGATACGACTGCACCGCGCCCGTTCTGCCGGCGGCAGCCGCGGCAGCGCCGGTCCCACCGATCTGGGCGAAGCGTACAGGGTGCTCGGCGTCGCTCCAGATGCCAGCGAGAAAGATATAAAGACAGCGTATCGTCGTCTGATGAACCAGCACCATCCCGACAAGCTCAAGGCCCGCGGGATGCCCGAGTCCATGATCCCGGTGGCCGAGGAGAAGACCCGCGAGATCCGGGCTGCATACGACGCCGTTCGCCAATCCCGCGGCATGCGCTGAGACAGGGCTGCAACAACAAAGGCCGATGGGGTAGAGTGAAGCTTCCAGCCCCCGGATGAAGCCGCCATGAAGGAAACGTACATTGCGCCGTCTATTCTGTCAGCCGACTTCGCCCGGCTGGGCGAGGAGGTCGATGCCGTCCTCAAGGCTGGTGCTGACATCGTCCATTTCGACGTGATGGACAATCATTACGTGCCCAACCTCACTATCGGCCCCATGGTTTGCGAGGCATTGCGCAATTACGGCATCGAGGCTCCCATCGATGTCCACCTGATGGCGAGTCCTGTGGATTCTCTCATCGACGATTTCGCCGCGGCGGGCGCTACCTTTATCACCTTTCATCCGGAAGCAAGCGAGCATGTCGATCGCAGCCTGCAGCTGATCCGGGACAAGGGCTGTAAGGCCGGTCTGGTCTTCAATCCGGCCACGCCTCTGAACTGGCTCGACTACGTGCTGGACAAGGTGGACATGGTGCTGATCATGTCAGTCAATCCGGGCTTCGGCGGCCAGAAATTCATCCCTTCTGCCCTGACGAAGTTATCCGAGGCTCGTCGGATGATTGACCAGACCGGCCGGGACGTTCGCCTGGAGGTGGACGGCGGCGTGAAGGTGGACAATATCGGTGAGATCGCCCGGGCGGGCGCGGACACGTTCGTGGCCGGGTCGGCCATCTTCGGTAGCGCAGACTACGCGGATACGATTCGCAGGATGCGCGAGGAGGTGGCGGCGGCCTCCTGAATCATGTTCGGGGTCCCGCGATGGTCCTCGTTATCGACAATTACGATTCCTTCACCTACAACCTGGTCCAGTACCTGGGCGAAATCGGCGTCGACGTGCAGGTGTTCCGCAACGATCGAATCACGCTGGAAGGCATCCGCCGGCTACGCCCGCAAGCTCTCGTGATTTCTCCGGGTCCCTGCGCCCCGGACCAGGCCGGGATCTCGGTGGCTGCTGTTGCGGCACTGGGAGGCGAGGTCCCGATTCTGGGCGTATGCCTGGGTCACCAGAGTATCGGGCAGGCGTATGGAGGCAGGATCATCCATGCGGAGCAAGTCATGCACGGCAAGACTTCCCTGATCCATCACGACGGAAAAGGAGTCTTCAGAGGCCTGGAGAGCCCGCTGGAGGCGACTCGTTATCACTCTCTCGTGGTGTCTCGCGAAGCGCTGCCCGAGTGCCTGGAGGAATCAGCGTGGACCGAACGCCCGGATGGCACCCGGCTGGAGATTATGGGTCTCAGGCATCGGCGGCTGCCGGTAGAGGGCGTGCAGTTCCATCCGGAGTCGATTCTGACCCCGACCGGCAAAACGATCCTGAGAAATTTCCTGGCCCGGAGCCGCTGAATTTTTCTTCAGCTGCGCTCGCCGCGCCGAACGTTATAGACGACAATCGTCTTGCCCTTCGCGTGGAGGAGGCCCTGCTCTTCCAGGACTTTGAGCACGCGGCCCGCCATCTCTCGAGAGCAGCCCACAAGGCGGGATAGTTCCTGGCGGCTGACCTTGATCTGCATGCCGTCCGGATGGGTCATGGCGTCGGGCTCGTTGCAGAGATCCATGATGGCGTGGGCGATCCTTCCGGTTACGTCCACGAAGGCGAGATCCCCCAGCTTCTTGTTTGTACGCTCCAGCCGGCTGGCCAGCTGGGTGGCGAGCTCGAAAAGCAGACCCGGGCTTTCGTTGGCGATCTGGCGGAACCGGGGATATGTCATTTCGGCCAGCTCGCACTCGGTGCGGGTTCGAACCCAGGCGCTCCGGGTCGGCTGCTCGTAGAAGAGGCCCATTTCTCCGAAGAACTGGCCCTTGTTGAGGTAGGAAAGCACCATCTCGTTGCCGTCCTCGTCCTCGATCATGACCTCCACGGAGCCATCCACTATGTAATAAAGGATGTCCGGCAAATCGCCGGCATGGATGACGACCGTCTTCTGCGGAACTTTCCTGATTCGGCACAGGGAAAGGAACTTGTTGATGGCCGGGACGTCGCTAAGATTTTGAGCAGTTTCGGACATTTACCCGCCTTCCGGTGACAGAGAATATGTTAAGCGACACTCCTTTTAATACAGCCAGCCCTCGAGAGCAAGCAGGTGGCGCCGCCTCAAAGCCGATAGGCGCCCCGGGTCATTACCTTCGAAACCACTCCCATGAGCTGTCTCACCGGCGCGGGAAGCCTGGCCCCTCCGGCCTGCTCGGCCGTTGCTCCGTGACGCTCTTCGTCGACCTTCATCTGCTCCAGGATTGCCCTGCTGCGCGCATCGCCCTCCGGCAAACTCTCCAGGTGATTCTCGAGATGACGGACGACCTGGCGCTCCGTCTCGGCCACAAACCCGAGGCTCCAGCGATCTCCCAGAAGCCCCGCGGCGGCACCTATTGCAAAAGCTCCTGCGTACCAGACGGGGTTCAGCACGCTGGGCCGGCTGCCCAGTTCCGACAGGCGCTCCTCACACCAGGCGAGGTGATCGTTCTCTTCTTCGGCCGCCTGCTCCATGGATTGCCTGACCTCGTCCAGGCGCGCGGTGGCGGCCTGACCCTGATAAAGACCCTGGGCGGCGATTTCGCCGGCGTGGTTGACCCGCATCAGGCCCGCCACGTGACGCCGGTCCGCCTCTCCGTGAACCGTTTCCGGCATGGGTGATGACGGGTTCGGGCGGGCTGGTCTGGGCGCTCCCGAAAATACCGTACGAAGGGCCTGGTCGGCGCCGGCAATCAATCGGTCAAGTGGCGTAATGACGCGGCTCATACAGTCGGAGTATATCAATCCTGTTCCTGAAGACTTCGCAGAATCATGCTGACCGGATGGAGGACCCGCGCCGGATGGCCGCGCTCCGACAGGGCGCCGGCCAGGTGTAGTGCGCAGCCCACGTTAGCGGTCACCACAAACTCCGGATCCAGTGACCGGATCTCGTCCAGGATAGGCGCGAGCAGTCGGTCGGCCTGATGTGCCCGCGTCAGAAAGTGATGACCCGCGGCACCGCAACAGCCGTAGCCGGGCCCCAGGACGCGTACATCCAGCGACGGGATGCGGCCCAGAAGATCGGCATCCCGACTCCGCCGCCGAGGATTGTTCCTGACGGTGCACGGCTGAAAAAGGGCGGCCCGCGCGGGAATCGGGGAGAGGTCCGGCCCGGACTGTTTCCAATGTTCGTGAAGGAAAGAACCGACGTCCTGCAGACGGGCCGCAAAATTATCGCTTCTGCCGGGCAACAATCGGTCGTAATCATCGAGGGTGGCGGCACATCCGCTGGCCAGCGTCAGCACAGGTGTCCCATCCGTTCCGAAAGCCGCCAGGTTTTTTGTTGCCAGCTGTCCGGCAGCCTCCAGGTCGCCGTCATGCAGATCCAGGGCGCCGCAGCACACCTGTCTGGCGGGTCTGTCCACCGAGTAGCCGCACCTGGTGAGCACCTCGATGGCGTCTTCCAGCGTTTGCCGATCCAGCGAAGAGGTGACGCAGCCGGTGAAAATCATCACCGATTCCGCCGGCTTCACGATGTTCCGGACCGGAGGGCGCCTGGCCTGCACCGGCGGTGCTGGCAGACGGTGAACAATCCGGCCGATCGCTGTTTCTGCACCGATGCCGATCCGGGTCGCGGCACGCCGCGCACCGAGGCGTCTCGCCCAGCGCAGTAGCGTCAGGAGAAAACGCGACAAACCGGGGCGACGTGCCAGGGCCCGGAGCCAGCTGACAGTACCGCCGGCGCCGGCTCGCGTGAGCCTGGCGTATCCCAGGTCGATGAGTTGTCCGTAGCGGACCCCGGCCGGGCACACCCTCTGGCAGGTCAGGCAGCCCGTGCAGTTTCGAAGGTGTTCGGCCGTTCGTCCTCCCGGCGGCAGCTGGCCGGAAGCCAGACCCTGGATCAGGGCAATCCGGCCGCGGGGTGACTCGCCTTCCAGCCCGGAGATCTGATAGGTCGGGCAGTGGGGAAGGCAGAGACCGCATTTAACGCAGGCATCCGCCAGTAACTCGATGTTGGCAACGGAATTGAAACGATCGGGTTCTTTTGTCCTGGTGGTCACCGGCGTGCGACAGAATCCATAACGGTTGGTGGGCCGAAGGGAATCCGTTATTCTACCGCGCGCTTTTTCGCCTCCGCGGCGCAACTATCAAAAAGGCATAGCCAATGATTCGCAAGCTCACGATCCTTGCCACCTCGATTTTGCTCCTGGGCTTCGCCCATGGGAGTCTTGCTCAGGAAGCCAACCTGGATCTCGTCGACCAGGCTGCCAGCGATGAAGAAAATGATGTCGGCTGGTCGGGCGCCATCACCGCCAGTTATTACGAGCGTCGCGGCAATTCGACGGAGCAGAACTGGGGCCTCGAGCTCAAATGGGCCTACCAGACCGAGGGCAAGTGGCTGTTCGACGGTCTTGTCAGTGGGATGTCGAACTCCACGGACAACAGCACGACCGACGAGAAGTACAGGGTGGAAAACGCCGCCAAGTACTTTTTCGACAAGAAGAGTTACGGGGTCGGCAGGGCCATATACGAGAAGGACCGGTTCTCCGGTATCGAGGAGGAGGCCGGACTCACGGGCGGTTACGGCCGAGAGCTGCTCAGTCGGGGTGATCACCGGCTCATCGGCGAAGCCGGTGCCGGACTGCTCTGGACACAGGACAGCGAAGGCTCCTCCGATACCGGCGGGGTGGGTTATGGCGCCCTGATGTACACGTGGGAGCTGACCGAGCACTCCAGCTTCAGCCAGCTCCTGGTGGCCAGGTACTCGGAAGCCGATTCCAACTGGCGTCTGCGCTCTGTCTCGGAAGTGAAGGCGACGATCATCGGCAGCCTGTCGGGTAAGTTCACCTACGAGATCAAGCGGAACAGCGAAGTGCCCGACGGGGACGCCAACTCGGACTTCTACACGACCCTGGGCCTGGAATACGCATTCTGAGAATCGAGACGGCGTGAGTTATTACAAGCGGCATATCTTTTTTTGCACCAATCTGCGTGAGGATGGGCGCCAGTGCTGCCAGGAGGCAGGCGCCACCGAGGCCCGGGCCTACGCCAAACAGAAGATCAAGGACCTCGGCCTGGCGGGGAAGGATGGCGTCCGGGTCAACACCTCCGGCTGCCTGGATCGCTGCGAGGAGGGGCCTGTAGCGGTCGTTTATCCGGAGGGTGTCTGGTACACGTATGTGGACAAGGAAGACATAGACGAGATCGTGGACCAGCACCTGGTTGAGGGAAAAGAAGTCAAGCGCTTGAAAATCTGAGCTTTTTCCCGCGCGGTCCCCAGGGCAGGCCGGCTTGCCCGGCCACCTGTCCCAGGGGACGTTGACGTTGCAATGCGGCGCCAGCTTCATTAAAATTTCCGCCCTTTCGCTCACGGCCCACAGGAACCGAGTGATGAAGACTTTTTCTGCCAACCCGCAAACCGTTCGCCGAGACTGGTTTGTCGTGGATGCTTCCGGGAAGACGCTGGGTCGTCTGGCCACGGAAGTAGCGCGTCGCCTGCGGGGCAAGCACAAACCCGAATACACGCCCCACGTGGACACGGGTGATTACATTGTCGTGGTCAACGCCCGCGAAGTGAACGTCACGGGTAACAAACGTTCCGACAAGATGTATCACCGGCACACCGGGTACATCGGCAACCTCAAGTCCGCCACTTTCGAGGAAATGGTGGACAAATCTCCCGAGGAGGTGATCCGGCTGGCCGTCAAGGGCATGCTGCCGAAGAATCCCCTCGGACGGCAGATGATGAGGAAGCTCAAGATTTTTGCCGGGCCGGAACACAAGCACGAGGCCCAACAGCCACAGACGCTGGAAATCTGATCCGGCGAAACATAAACGAATCGGAACCCGACTATGAGCGCACAGGAAAATTACGGCACCGGCCGCCGCAAGACGTCAACCGCAAGAGTTTACCTGCGGCCCGGAACCGGCAATATCGTGGTCAACAACAAGCCGCTGGACGAATTCTTTGGTCGTAAGACAGCGCGAATGATCGTCCGACAGGCGCTCGACGTTGTCGACATGCAAGGCCGGTTTGACGTGACGGCGCAAGTCGCCGGCGGCGGCACCACGGGTCAGGCGGGCGCCATTCGCCACGGGCTGACGCGTGCACTCATCGATTATGACGAGAACCTTCGCAAGCCGCTGCGGAAGGCCGGTTTCGTCACCCGCGACGACCGCGAGGTGGAGAGAAAGAAAGTCGGTCTCAGGAAGGCGCGTCGAGCCACCCAGTACTCGAAGCGTTGATTCGACAGTCTCGCGGGACGCTTTATTGGGGGATCGTCTAGCGGTAGGACTGCGGACTCTGACTCCGTCAACCCAGGTTCGAATCCTGGTCCCCCAGCCACGCAGAGAAAAAGGCCCCGGATACGGGGCCTTTTTTGTTGCCCGGATCGGGTGGGACCGGGAGTCGAACCTGCAAGGTTCGAACGGGAGTCGCGCTCGGCGCGGCGACCAGACGGCGGAGCGGAGCGACGCCGCCCCAGAGGGGTGAGCCGCATGGCGGCGAATCAATCCTGGTCCCCCAGCCACGCAGAGAAAAAGGCCCCGGATACGGGGCCTTCGCCATTTAACGAGTGACAACCAGATCGACCAGGCATGCAGAGTGTGGCGGATGACTGGCAGGCAGCGAACGAAGCACGGGATCGATGTGGCTGGTGTCGTGACCATTCGGCTGCACCGCGACGTGCTTCCGGGATGGTCTTTCGGGACGATGGATTTGACCCGGGGCCGGCCAAGTAAGATATTGGGTCGGATAACAACTCAAGGGAGCGGGCGGCGTTCATGGCGGGAGATCCCGGGGTCACATCGGGCGCGCAGGATCTGGAAGTTCTCATTGTCGGGGCCGGTTTCGGCGGAATATTGGCCGGTATCAAGCTCAAGGAAGCCGGCATAGAGAATTTCCTCATACTCGAGAAAGACGCCGGCGTCGGCGGCACCTGGTGGGCGAACACCTATCCTGGCTGCGCCTGCGACGTCCAGTCGCACCTGTATTCTTTCTCGTTCGAGCCCAATCCGGACTGGTCTCACATGTTTGGCCGGCAGGACGAGATCCGTCACTACCTGGAGCGTTGCGCGGAGAAGTACGATCTGACTCCGCACATCCGGTTGTCGACCGAGGTCGCGGCTGCCGAGTGGCGGCAAGCCGGGAATCGCTGGCATGTCAGGACCGGTGATGGCCGAAAATACGAGGCACCGGTATTGATCAGTGCTGCCGGTGGTCTAAGCCGACCGGCATATCCGGATATCGCCGGTCTCGAGCAATTCCGGGGCAAAATAATCCACTCGGCACGCTGGAATTCCGAAGTTGAACTGGCAGGCAGGCGGGTGGCGGTCATCGGTACGGGCGCGAGCGCTATCCAGATCGTTCCCGAGATCGCACCGCAGGCCAGTCAGTTATTCCTGTTTCAGCGGACACCCCCATGGGTGATTCCCCGGCCGGACAGGAAGATTACCCGCGCGGAGAAGTGGCTCTACGGGCGACTTCCGTTTACACAAAAACTTGTGCGGTGGCTACTCTACTGGCGCCTGGAGGCCAGGGCGACAGCTTTTGTCCTGTTTCCTCGAATGACCCGGTTTGTCGAGTGGCTGGGCCGATGGAACATCAGCCGCGGTATTCCGGATCCGGGCCTTCGCCTGAAAGTCGTCCCCAGCTTTCCGGCCGGCTGCAAGCGGGTGCTGTTATCGGACGACTACTATCCTGCCCTCACGAGGCAGAATGTTCATCTGGTGACCCGAAAGATTCGGGAGATCACCGCGGACGGGATCGTCACCAGCGACGGCGTTGAGACGCCGGTGGACGTGCTCGTGCTTTGCACCGGTTTTCAGGCGACCCAGCCTTTCCCCGAAGGCCTGATAAAGGGCCGTCAGGGCCTTGATCTGACTCAGAGATGGCGCGACGGTATGGAGGCCTACAAGGGTATGAGCGTTTCCGGTTTCCCGAATCTGTTCATCCTCAACGGCCCCAACACGGGGCTTGGTCACAATTCTGTGGTGTTCATGCTGGAAGCCGAGATGCGTTACATCGTGGACGCCCTGAAGAAGATGAAAGAAGAGGGCATGCCGGTGCTGGAAATCCGGCGGGGGGTGGAGCTGGCCTATAACAAAAAAATCCAGAAACGCCTGTCCCGGACAGTCTGGGCCAGCGGCTGCAAGAGCTGGTATCTGGACGAGAACGGAAAGAACACGACCCTATGGCCCGGTTTTACGGTGGAATACTGGTTTCGCACCCGGCGCTTCCGGCTCGAGGACTACATCAATCCGGAGCCTGTCGAGATTCCGCAATCACGCCGCGCTGCCTGACCACAGGTCAGAGCCCGGTGGTTGTTTGCGGAAGACGTTCTTTCTTGCTCGCAATCCTACTGCTGCGGGACAAACGAGAACTGGCCCGATCGCTTTTCGGTCCCGTTGCCGGACTTGGCATGCGAGACTGATACCCGGACCCCGGCAGGGAAAACCGCTGTAACTGTATGGTCGAACCGTTCGAAAGTAAGGCGTTGCTTGTCGAGACGCTCGTTTCCCAGGGCCAGCCGGAGCTGGCGCTGGCAGAACTCTCGTCGATGCTCGCGGCATCCCCGCAAGACTGTCGGCTTCTGGGAGCGAAGGCCCGTGCCCTCAATAATCTCGGGCGTCTGGACGAAGCGGAAGCGGTATTCCGACAGATCATTGCGATCGATCCCGAAAATATCGAGGGACTGGCCGGTTTGGGACACGTGGCAGCAGCCAAGGGCGATATCGCTGCTGCGGAACACTGGTGGCAACGCGCGCTGCAACATGAGCCGGACCACGTGCGTTCGCTGAAGGGCCTGGCTCGGCTGATGGCCGGCTCACGAAGGCCCGAAGAGGCTTGCCGCTGCTTGACGCGGGTGTCCGAACTGGAACCGGAGGATACCGACAACTGGCTCAATCTTGCCGAACTACTGCAGTTCCTGGATCGATTCCGGGAGGCCGTATCGGCGTGCAAAAAAGCAGCGGCGCTGGAGCCCGGGCGGGCCGAGGTGCACGAGACGCTGGGACGGCTGCTCTATTCCCTGGGCGACGTCGAGGATGCAGAACAGGCGTACGCGGCCGCACTCAGGAACGATCCGGACAGTCAGGAAGCCGCATCCGGCAGAGCCTTATGCCTCGACGTCATGGGCCGCAGGGATGCGGGGCTGCAGCTGCTCGATCCGTACCTTGTCGCTGAAAATCACCTTCCGTGCGTGGACTACGCTGCCGGCCGATTGCTGTCAGGCGCCGGGCGGTACGAAGAGGCGCTGGCTTGTCTCAAAAAAACGGTCTCCTCCACGGACCGCAACTGGCGCCTCAATCCCAGGCCATGGTATGCGCTGGGCTCGGTCCTGGAAAAACTCGGCGAATATGGGGAGGCCTTCGACGCGTGGTCAGAAGCCAATCGTTTGAAGCCGGCCCTCTTCAGGGAAGAGGAATTCGAAGAAAGAGTCCGCGCCATCATCCATTGGTACACAAAAGAGCGCATAGCATCCTGGTCCGGCGTCGGTGCGGATTCCGGAGTAATCCGGCCTCTTTTCATCGTTGGCATGCCGCGCTCCGGCACGACCCTGGTGGAACAAATTCTGGACTGTCACCCCCGGGTCCACGCCGGCGGTGAGCGGCTTGTTCTCGAGAACATGGCGGCGAGATTGTGGAACCAGAATCGACGGGTAGGGACGGAGGATCCGGTTGAAGCGGGAGCTCTGAGGAAAAAATGGGAACATTCGATCGAGGAATTATCGGGGCAGGCGTTTTACTACACGGACAAGTTTCCCGGCAATTTCATGCATCTCGGACTGGCGCGCATTTTTCTGCCGGAGATGAGCGTCATCTGGTGCCGACGGAATGCCGCGGACACGGCACTTTCCATTTTCGCCAACGACTTCAATCGGCATATCGTTCCCTGGGCGAATTCTCTGGAGCATATTGCACTGGTATGGAAGGCTCATGAGAAGCTCATGCAGCACTGGCTGGCGAGCCTGGGAATCCCCGTGGTACAGGTACGCTACGAATCGCTCGTGGAGAACCCGGAGGACCAGGTCAGAGGCCTTCTGCAAGGGCTCTCCCTGGCGTGGGAGCCTGCCTGTCTCCGCTTCCACGAGAACCGGAGATTCGCCAACACGGCCAGCTTCGATCAGGTCCGGCGGCCTCTTTACACGAGTTCCGTTGGACGTCACCGGCGTTATGGCCGAAAACTCGAGCCCTTCCTCTCGGCCCTGAGTCTGTAACGACCGGAACGCCTTCAGGCCGTTAGCTGTTCCACGCCCTTGTCGTCGGCGATCAGGAGAACGTCAGCGGGTCTTCGGGCAAAGATTCCCACGGTGACAACACCGGCGATGTCGTTTATCCGGGACTCCAGAGCAGCAGCGTCGACAACATCGAGGCCGCTGACGTCGAGGATGTCATTGCCGTTGTCGGTGACGAAGTCGGCTCGCCAGACCGGTTGGCCACCCAGGGCAACGAGTCTCCGGGCCACGTGTGATCTTGCCATCGGGATCACTTCCACCGGCACCGGAAATTTTCCGAGAACCTCCACCAGCTTGGAGTCGTCGATAATGCATACGAACCTTTCCGAAGCGGCGGCAACGATCTTCTCGCGGGTCAGCGCGCCGCCACCGCCCTTCACGAGCTGCAGATGCCGGTTGGCCTCGTCTGCGCCATCCACGTACAGATCCAGCGGTCCCACGTCATTGAGTTCCAGCACCGGAATGCCGATGTTCCTGAGTCGCTCCGTGGATGCTTCAGAGCTGGAGACAGCGCCGTCGATGCGGCCCCTGACTTCGGCCAGGGCATCGATGAAATGATTCACCGTACTGCCCGTCCCGACTCCGATGACACCACCGGTTACGAATTCCGTGGCGGCGAACGCGACTGCTGCTTTTTTTTCGTCCTGGTTCATGACCCCAAACTCTGTGCCGTCTGAATATCACATCATCGTAGTACAAAAAAACCGGGTCGCTCGATGGAACGACCCGGCGTTTTTAAGCTCTTGCTCTGGCTTAATGCTATTTCTTTCTGGAAGCCGTTTTCTTCCGGGAAGCAGCTTTCTTTTTAGAAGCGGCCTTCTTCTTCGCGGCCGGCTTCTTCTTGGCGGCTTTCTTCTTAGTCGCTTTCTTCTTCGCGGCTGGCTTCTTCTTGGCGGCTTTCTTCCTGGTCACCTTCTTCTTAGCAGCTTTCTTCTTCGTTGCCTTCTTGCGTGAAGCGGCCTTCTTCTTTGCCGCCGGTTTCTTCTTGGCAGCAGCCTTTTTCTTCGCGGCTGGCCGCTTCTTGGCGGCAGCCTTACGGGTAACCTTCTTCCTGCGCGCCGGTGCCTTCTTGGCAGACGCTTTCTTTCTCACGGTTGTCTTCTTCTTTTTACTCGCCGTTTTTTTCTTCGACGCAGTACGTTTAGCCATCGTCATCTCCGTGTTGGGGGTTCGCGCAAGAGTATATACAACAGTGTTGTTATTTCCATCAACTAAACACGCATCAACACTGCACCTTCGATGCGTCTGTTGAACAAGCACGATGGCATCCAGCTTCAGCGAGGAGATCGCGGTGTGTCTCTAAGCCTTCGCCTGCGTTGTCACGAGAGATCAACGGCGTGATCAATCTCTCAGGGAGAGGATGAAATTCCAGTGCGCTTCGGAGACCGGCATCACCGACAATCGATTGCCTCGGGCAAGCAGTCGAAAGTTCTCCAAACCACTATCTGCATAGTGTTTCATTGTTCGAAGCGTGACGGGTGTCGTGAATTTCTCGACCAGTGTAACGTCCACCATAAACCATCGCGGATCGTCCGGATCGCTCTTGGGATCATAGTGCTTGTCCTGTGGATCGAAGGCCGTGTGATCGGGGTAGGCTTTTCTGCTGATCCGGATTGTTCCAACGATAGCTGGCTCTGCACAACTGGAGTGGTAGAAAAAAGCGAGATCGCCTTTGCGCATTTCATCGCGCATGAAATTGCGCGCCTGATAATTTCTCACCCCGTCCCAGTGTTCGGTTTTGCGAGGCCTAGATGCGAGGTCGTCAATGCTGAACTCGCCAGGCTCCGATTTGAACAACCAATGTCTCATTTGCTTTCCTCTCGAACGCGATCCTTGCCAATTTGGCTCCCGGCGTTTCGATAAACGCGTGTCTCGGTTACGACCGCTGTCATAGGGATATCCCATGCGTATCGCTGCAGCGATTTCACCTTCTGACATTCGAAGGCTACGCCGACCAACCGATTGTGCAGGCTCGAGCGCTCGGCCAGCTGAGCAAAATAGCGATCGTAGAATCCACCACCCATGCCCAGCCGTGTTCCTGACGGGTCGAAACCGACAACCGGCATCAAAACGAGCCCGATACTCGAGGGGCGTATCTGCCTCCGGTCCGAGCGGTATGGTTCACGGATTCCGAAACGGTTGCGGCGGACAGGATCCTCCGAACGATACCGGCGGAAACACATCCCGGGAACCGAGCCCCCGTGGACCACCGGCAGCGCAATGGTCTTACCCGATCTCGCCGCCGTTTCCATGAGTTCGGACAGATCCACTTCACCGTCGAAAGAGAGATACACGGCGACGCAGGAGGCCGCCCGATAAGCAGGCAACCTGGTGACGCGCCGGACTATCAACGACTCCAGGCGTCGCCTCCGGCCGCCGG
>Ga0209536_100000411_pt1 | contig 68868 bp, 51 predicted proteins | sample DeeMarSeWOR28_12_FD_187461 | JGI IMG/M metagenome (GOLD analysis project Ga0209536, IMG submission 187461) | Marine sediment microbial communities from White Oak River estuary, North Carolina - WOR-2-8_12 (SPAdes) (version 2) | ecosystem: Environmental > Aquatic > Marine > Intertidal zone >...
GAAGTGAGTGAAGATGAGGTGATGGCACTGGCAGCGCTTATGACCTACAAATGCGCCATTGTGGATGTGCCTTTCGGCGGTGCGAAGGGAGGGGTGAAAATCGACAGGCGAAATTATTCCGCGAAAGAATTGGAGCGAATTACCAGGCGATATACCTACGAATTGGTCGCAAAGAATTTCATTGGACCCGGTTTGGATGTACCTGCACCGGACTACGGCACCGGGCAGCAGGAAATGGCGTGGATCGTTGATACCTATAATGCATTAACGGAAAATCAACTGGACTCATTGGGTTGCGTAACGGGCAAACCCATCTCTCAGGGCGGCGTAGCGGGACGGTTGGAAGCTACCGGACGGGGGGTCTTTTTTGGGATTCGGGAAGCCTGCGCAATTAAAGAGGATATGAAAGAATTGGGATTATCGAGCGGTTTGGATGGAAAGAAGATTGTTGTTCAGGGTTTGGGAAATGTGGGTTATTATTCTGCAAAATTTCTTCAGGAAGGGGGCGCGACCATCATCGGGATCGCCGAATATGCCGGGACGATTTACAATCCAAAAGGTATAGATGTGGACAAAGCTGCGCAGCATCGCAAGGAAAGCGGCAGTATTCTGAATGTTCCCGGAACGAAGAATTTAGAGAGTCGCGAAGCGGGGTTGGAGCTCGAATGCGATATTTTGGTACCGGCAGCTTTGGAAAATCAAATCCACGACGGAAACGTGAAGAACATCAAAGCAAAAATTATTGCCGAGGCCGCCAACGGACCGGTTACTTCGGATGCCAGCGAGATATTGAAGAAAAAAGGGGTTATGGTTATTCCGGACGCCTATCTCAATGCAGGTGGGGTAACCGTATCTTATTTTGAGTGGTTGAAGAATCTTTCTCATATCCGTTTTGGAAGAATGGGCAAACGGTTTGAAGAGAAGGTTAATACCCAAATCTTGGAAGCTGTGGAAAGACTGACCGGCAAGAAATTTCCTTCCGAAGTCTTCAAGGAAACCGCTTACGGACCGGAAGAAGAGGACTTGGTCAATTCCGGTTTAGAGGAAACAATGATCCAGGGCTACCAAGATATTCGTGAAATTAAAAAACAGCATAATGATCAATTTGATTTGAGGACCGCATCATTTATTGATGCGATAGAAAAGATTGCACAGGCGTATTTGGAAAGAGGCATTTTTCCCTAAACACATTTTTAAAGCTAAGAAAAACTCACAAAATTTGATAGGTGAGCTGCTATGAATGTTTCTGAGATTATCCAGTTTTTGCTTTTTAGTGCAGTAGCAGGAGTTATTGGTACTGGCGGAATGACCTTCATCATGTATTTAGTTAACAAAATGGGAATTACCAACGCCAGAATGGTTATTGCCATCGGCAGCTTACTTACCAAAACCAGGGAGAACGCGATTCGAGTTGGATTGATTATGCATTTCACAGCAGGGGTTATTTTTGCGATTTTGTATACGTTATTTTTTTCCCTTTACGGAATAAGCGGTATTATACAATTGGTTGGTTTTGGTTTTGGCTTCGGCTTTATTCATGGCTTTATTATGAGTTTTATCTTAGTCATCGCCGTTGCCGAACACCATCCCTTGGAGGAATTTCGGGATGCCGGCTTCCCGGTGGCTATAGCCCATGTAGTTGGGCACATGGTTTATGGCACACTGGTAGGGTTGGTGATCGGGCTTTCGGGGATATTGAACTAGTAATTAACCGCTGAGACGCTAAGTCGCAAAGAAGAAAGGGAGAATAATTTATTAAACTTCGTGCCTTGGTGCCTTCGCGGTTAAAATTGATTTTCACCCCTTAATCTTAGAAGCAAAGTCTTATGGAACACAAATTCGAAAAACTTGAACGGCCTATCGTCAAAGAATTGGATAAGGTCTTAGGCAGACCTTTCCAGGTGCTGGATGACGGATTTGTGCGTGTGGTGGATTATATGGGTTCGGATGAATCGATAGTACAGGCAGCGCGGGTCTCTTATGGAAAAGGTACAAAAAAAGTACACGAAGACCGCGGCTTAATCCGGTACCTTATGCGCCATCATCACACCACGCCATTTGAGATGTGCGAGATCAAATTTCATGTGCGGGTACCCATGGACTGCTGGAGACAATGGATACGACATAGAACGGCCAATATCAACGAATATAGTACCCGCTATTCCATCGCCATCGATGCTTCTCAAACCACATCTGCGGACGAATGGCGTTTGCAGGCAGTTGGCAATCGCCAGGGCAGTGAGGGATTTTTGGATGAAGGAAAAGGCGCGGAATTTACCAGGCGTGAAAAGGAATTACAGGATCAGTGCCGCAGTGAGTATGAAGCCCGCCTGGAAGCCGGTATTGCCCGGGAGCAGGCACGCAAAGATTTACCGCTTTCCACCTACACAGAATCCTATTGGAAAATCGATCTTCACAATCTGCTTCACTTCTTAGTTTTACGCATGGCGGAAAACGCCCAATATGAAATCCGGGCATATGCCAATGTAATCGGAAAGGAAATTTTGGCGAAATGGTGTCCCATCACCTGGGAAGCATTTCTAGATTACCGTTTTAACGCTGTTAGCTATTCCGGATTGGAGCTGCAAATTCTTCAGGAGCTTAATTCCGGGAATACCGGCAAAGCATTAGGATTAGCGGAAAAATTTGGCTGGCTCTCGCGCGGGGAAGATGGAACTATAAAACGCAACCGGGAGAGAATCGAGTTTGAGGAAAAGTTAAAGAATTTGAATTTAAAGATTCCGTGGTTGGCAGATTAAATATCCACAAAAAAAACTAAAGGAAGAGATTACCCGACAAAAACACTGCGAAGCAGTGACTTTTAGGGGAAGATGAAGGCATATTTACCGAGTGAATTGATTTGAAAAAGCAGGATTCTGCTTGGAACCCTGCTTTTTTGTTAATTTAATAGGTGGACTCATCGCACTAAAAGCATCTTTTTCGTTTCTCTATATGGGGCCTCTCTGTTTAAGACCACCATTTCATACAGGTACAAACCGCTAGCTACATTCATACCTTGATCATTGCGTCCATCCCATTTTGCTTCATACTCACCTGAAGAAAACATGCCATTTACCAGGGTGCGGATTTCTTGTCCCGAAATATTATAGATGGTTAACACCACATGGTTGGATGTGACTACGTCATGATTAATGGCAAACTTAATGGTAGTCTCAGGATTAAATGGATTCGGGTAGTTGCCAATTAAGGAGAAGTTGCCAGCAATATGGGGAGTGGGATTATCATCCACACCGACAACCGCCATCGTTCCAATTCCAATATTTATTTTGTGCGGGTTGAGCTCCTGGTTTCCGAATTCATCCACACCTGTTGCGGTTAGTGTGTATTGTCCGTTCTGCAGATTGTTAAGTGTAACTTCCCAAAGGGTAAAGTTGTTTTCTAATGGCGTAGCCGGTACCCCATTTACGGTAACAGAGGTGACTTGGCTTGCATCAATACAGGTTCCTCGCACTGTGATTGAGGTGGTGTTGGAAGGTAATGACTGTTCCTTGCCAGGATATGTTATTACCGTTGCCGGTGGCATGCCATCAACCGGATTTATTGGATTTTGGGGAAACGGAACATTGGTTATCGCTACTTTGACTGTTTGTTCAAATACCGGCGTCATGTATTGATAATTGAGTCCGTCGTTTCTCGTTTGGGTAGCAGGAATGACTTTCGCATCCTGTCCCGGTCCAAAATAATCATGTAAGTACAAGGTTAAATCAGGAGTAGGCTGCGCATCGGATTCACTGCGTGCACCATCCCAATCATTGTTAATGTTTATGAATGAGTAGTTGCTAACGTGCACATCGCAGGGATTATTACGCGGTTTTTGTCCTCTAATTCTAATGGGATGCTCATTCGCCGTGTCGACAAGGACATTTTCAAGTGTCATCAGACCTTCGGGTCTTTTTATCAAGTCAAGGACAGTATTATCTATATCCTTAGCAACCATTCCTTCAACTCGCAAACTTTTTGGATCAGTTCCATAGATACCATAAACATGAGTGTACATATGTATATTTTTCATAAAGTAATTATTACCACTATACCCAATTGCCCGCCAATTTCGCCATATCAGGAGGTTTTCCATGATGAACGGATCACTCGTTGAGGCATCCCCGTTTCCCCAGTATCCGTATTCCAAAATTCCATGGGCTTCATTATCTTTAAACGAGATAAACGCTAATTGATCAACCTGAACATTGTTTTGAACAGTACCGTCAGGTTGTAATATTGATCTGGTGATATTGTCCCGGATATCGAATTGATAACCATATCGATCACACTCTGCGGCTACATTACCTATAAAAGCATTGCGACCATTTGCGAACCAAAATCCAGCGCCGTCATTTTCATCGTAAGGCAATGCCTGATTAGGCAATGAGTTTGTATCGTAAGCGAGAACTGAAAGATTGTTTTTGAGCAAATTAAAAACTTCGCTGGCATCTTCCATAAAAAATCCATTCCCCAGGGATCTGTATCCCACGCAATCTTTAACCACCAAGTAATCCGTTCCATGAATAGTAACAAACCGGTTGTCGGAATCCCAAATGGATGCGCCGATGACGCTGCTTCCCCTATTAGTAGATCTGAGAACGTGGTAATGGATGGGATAGCGGGCTAGTCTACCTGCCTTTCCAAGATGCCTGAATTCTGCATAGCTAATGCTCCCAACGCTGCCATGATGATACATGGTGTGTCCACGAACTCCATTTGGTTCTAGAGATTCCACGATGACATTTCTGGAAAGATTTGCCACTTCACAACGATAGTCTCCATTCCCGCGATGAGTTCTTTGCAGAGAATTGGTCAGGGTAACCGTATTTCCGTCTACATTGGCGATGTAATTCTCTTCGGTGTGTGGATTCAAATTTGTGCGGTAAGAACCAGGCCGTCCAGAATCAAACATGGCTGCACCAGTTATGATAATATGATCGCCCGGTTTCCAATTAGCCGGTTCTGCTAAAGTTAGAGTATTGGATCCCTGGTCGGCGGTTGCCCCTAATTTTAGCCAGGTTTTATTCATTGGAGCACCATGAAAGTCCATTCTGCCGCCGTAGCAAATGATTGCCGGGGCACAATCCTGGTCCATATCTGAAAAATACTTTAATTGTATCCTGGCAGTAATATTGCCCGGAATCGGGTTATCCATGCTTCCCACCTCCAAGGTGGGACGGGGTGCTGTGAACCACAGAGGGCCGCTATTCTGCATGCCGGAACAGTTCGCATTTACATCTACGCTATTTTTACTGCTGATGATGATCATCCCGACAACCAAATTTGTATTAACCGTTCGGGAAAATTCTAACTTACCCCGGATGTGAATGAGTCGGATGGCATCATTAGAATCCACATCATACAATACCACATGACTGCTGTCGATCAGAACATTGTCCGATGCGCCCGGTATCGTGCCGCCGCTCCATATTTGGGGGCTCGACCAATTACCGCTTTGAACCGTCTCTATATTTGCCGAATATAAATTCAGTGAAAATATTAGAAGAAATAGCACTGAGAGAATGGCTCGAAGTCCTATTAATACAATCTTCACCTTTGTTTTCAATCCCAATACATCCACAATTTCGGGTAAAAAAATTTCCATGACTGTTCCTCCGTGCTGTCTAATTTCCCATAATAGATGTTTTGAAAATTAACTGAATAGAAGTGAGATTGAAGAATACAAAAGTTGTACCATAATCATCCTGATAGGAGATATAGGCAAGTTGACTTGTATTAAGAAACAAAAGCTTTGTTAATAAAGGGAAAAAACTGCCTACCGCCAAGAGATATATAACGGAAAGAGTTTGAAGAAAAGGAATTATGTGAAAAATTTTTACGGTTTATGGAATCTTGAGGGTACCTTATATTGTTCTTTCAGATGAATTTTTAATAAATCATTCCAATCCTATCATAAATATATTTCAGGCGGTCCAGTATGGAGTGAATTCCCTCGGAAATGCTGCCCGCGTCTTCAAGAGAGAGATTCAAAATAGCTTTGCTGAGGTGGTCCGGGCATGAATCGGGCAGCGGCGGTGAATTGGTTTGCCCAAATTTCAGTTCATAATGGGTCTTGATTAATGCGTTAAAATATCTCTTCCCGATTGAACATCATTAAGCAGCTTGGCGATGCGGTTTATTTCCAGCTTAATGATCGGCGGCGCCATTTTTTTTGAATTATTTCCAGCTGATGTATTCCAGTTGCGATGCTTTTAGTGATGTTTTAATTTGAAATGAAATCAACCAAGATCCATAAAAGATTTCGTATCATTTCAAATCTTTAAATTACACTGCGCAAAATGTTGTATCAAATGTTAGCTGACATTGTTTTCTCAATCCATTTCGCCTTTATCATATTTGTCATCTTTGGCGGATTTATGGTTCTCCGCTGGCGCTGGCTAATGTGGTTTCATATACCTGCAGCCATTTGGGGGGCACTTATCGAATTTGCCGGATGGATTTGCCCCCTAACTCCTTTGGAAAATCATCTTCGAATGAAGGGCGGGGCAGCAGGTTATCAATCAAGTTTTGTCGAACATTATATCATACCCCTAATTTATCCCGAAGCGTTAACTCGAAGCACGCAAGTTATGTTTGGATTGTTTGTGCTGATAATAAATATGTGCATTTATGGGTGGATGATTTATAAACAGTTTTTAAAGAGAAGATGATAATCAATTTAAGTAATTACTTAGGCAATCAATTAAAATATTAAAGATATTTTTATTTATCAAGATTTTACACTTGACCTCAAAACTTTTTATGCGTATATAATAAGCAATAACTCATTTTTTAATCACACCATTAATCAATAAGGAGAAATCCATGAGATATATTTCTATCGTGGTATTATTGTTTCTATTTGTATCGTCTTCGGTGTTTTCCCAAACCGTCGCAACAGCGGCCGAAGAAGCTAATCCCAGTACTCAATACGTGAGAGATAATTCTCCAAAAGCGCAGTTGTGGAGACAAATACTTGAGGCAAGAAAGGCCAATAATATTGAATTGCATAAAAAATTGGTAGAGCGATACAATACTCAATTCCCTCAAACCGTATCCAATGCGGTCGTAAAACCTCAAGGATCTTCGAATTCCATTTCACAAACCGACGGTTCTTCTGGTTATTCTCCCGACTGGGGCTTGGATGACGCTCTGGTTCATGCCGGACCCATTGGTACTCCTTTGTTAGGTACAAACGAGCGACCGGTCCAGATAGAAGCGGATACACTGGGAAATTTATATGCTGCTGTTCTCGAGCAAGGTCGTGACACACTTTTTGTGTATAAGTCGGTTGACTTTGGGGTGAGTTGGTCTCGACTAACCTACGTTTATTGGTCAGGCATGAGTCGCAAATGGCACTCCTTTGATTTCTTTGTAGCAGATACCGCCAATGGAATGTTTAAACTGGGATTTGTGGCTACAGCTACTTCAGGAACAAATAATTATGATGGTACGGTATGGTGGCTATCGTGGGCCGACGACGGAACTGATTTCCAAGCGACCCAAATCCAACCGAGGCCTGCAGGCAGGGGATTTATAAGTCCTGCTATTATTTCCGATGCTTATGATTGGGCTCCATCGATTAGCTATTGGTATGTAACCTACCAGTCGGTCGATTCAGCAACTGGGGTAGGGAATGCCGCTGTAGCAGCCCTGACGACAAATTGGGGAGACACCTGGCAACCGGATTCTGCGCGATCCGGATTTGATGATTATGATCTGGATATAGATTATAATTTTGGCTCAGATACTATTCATGTGCTTTTAACTAACAATATTCTCCCACCCAATTCAAATTTACGGGTCAGAAGCATTTCTCTCGGGGATTTTGCTACTTCTGCCACCTGGAGTCAGTCGAATGTGGCTGCCACAGCCTCTCCAGAAAGATTGGGTTGTCTTACCGCAAACCGGCAAAGCAATGAATTGGCGGTGAGTTATACGAAAGAAGAAGCTAATGAAAATATTTATTATACTTACAGTCCCAACGGCAAGTCTGCTCTCTTATACTGGATAGTGGATAATGCCCTCACCACAAGGGCCAGTAATGAAAGCCGCTCCAGAATTCACTGTCAGGAAAAGCAAGGGGCTTACCGGCTTGCCTATGTATCCTCGGGCGCGGGCAGGGATACAGTAATATATACTTCCTCTTTTAGTGTAACCGGGTTTATTCAGCACCAGGTGGTTAATGAAAATAAGAGTGCCAGTACTTCCACTTCTCCGGATATCTTCGGTTTTCAAAGTAGTCCCGGGGCATTCAATGGAGGTGTTATCTTCGCCGGCTTCGGTCCCACCAACGCGTATTACGATGGATCAAATATTGTAGTGGGTTTGGATGAAACAGAATTTCAAATCCCCAAAACGTACAGTATTTCGCAAAACTATCCCAATCCGTTTAACCCCGCTACCCAAATTCAATTTACCATTCCTTCCCCTGAAAGGGTTACGATATCGCTTTTTGACGTTTTGGGTAGAAAAGTGGCCACTCTTGTAGATAAGGATTATGCTTCCGGTACTTTTACGCTTACGATAGACGGTTCAAAATTATCTTCAGGAAATTACTTTTACCGGATGGAAGCGGGCAACTTTGTAGCTACTAAAAAAATGCTGTTATTAAAGTAGTGACCGTTGCTGGTCCCAAAGAGGCGTTATATTTATGGCGCCTCTTTGTTTTTTGTCAATTCCTAAGTTTTCAATTTCTCCTGTTTGTAAACTGACTTTGGAAATCATCTCGTGGGACCTTCTCGGCAAGAGAATTTGTTCGCGTTGGTGGTTTCATGGCTCTTCGCTGGCGATGGTTAATCTCGTTTCATATACCCTGCGCTACCTGGGGCGCATTCATTGAATTTGTTGGCTGGATTTCGAATGAAGGGCGGGGCCGCAGGTTATCAATCAAGTTTTGTCGAACATTCTATCATGCCTATAATTTATCCTGAGGGGTTGACGCGAAGCATGCAAATAATTCTGGGCATCACGGTAATCACTCTTAATTTAATCCTATATGGATTGATTATCTTCAAAATAAATCGAAAACCTAAAGAATATTGCTAATGATTCAGATTGTTCTTCCGTAAATTAAATCTATAGAGTTTTAAAAGATTTCTCCATTTAATTACTTTGTCATAAATGACCCTTTATTAAAGTTTTCTTTCAAATCTATATTCAAGAGAAATTAAATCCTGTTTCTGACACAGTATTTATATCATCACCACCTTGAAAATAATCAATGAACTAAATAGAGGAGGCTTGTATGAAATAATTTCTTTAATTCTTTCAATTGTTTAAATCATTTTTTCAATTTCATAAAAGAGAGGAACAATAAAAATGAAAATTGTGATTCTATTATTTTGTTTTTGTATCGTGGGTATGGCTTTGGGAGAGGAGTTCCCTTATACTTCTTCCACAACAATAACGCCAAAGACAACCCCGATAGATGTTAACCGTGAGACCCTGCAGCCTCCGGCAAATGTCCAACCGGTTTGGAAGGGACTTGAAAAATTGACTCAAGCCCAGAGAGAAAATTCGAAAATTGAATTGATTCTTGAAAGCAATGCAAGTAATGCGGCGCAGCAAATGGCACACAGGATTGAGAATTTATGGAATTCAGCCAGATTTAATGAAGCCCTGGTGCTTTTTACTGAGTTAAGTCACCTTACGAACATTGATGAAATGGCAATTGGAAATTCCTGGCGGACCCCTGTTGCAGCTGAGACTGAGCGTTGGGGAAACGATGTAAGGATTGGTAACCGGGATTCAGTTATGGTAACCGCCTTTGATATTCATCGTGCTTCAGGTAATCTTTTTGCAGTACTGCTTCTGCAGGGAGACGGCTATGCGAATCTGTGGAGTGTAAACCACTCAACGGATGGTGGTGCAACCTGGAATGAAACCTATTACTGGTGGGCAACTTACCAATTGAACTCATTAAGTGCCGCTGTAGTTCAAAATCATTGTTATGTTGGATTCGGCCGTGGATCGGCGCAGGATCAAGCATTTCTCTACCGCTTCCGGGCAGGTAACGGACTGCAGCAGAATTTTAGTACCGGATCGTCATTTCTGACTGTATTCACAACAAGTTCACCAGATTCCATCAAAGAAGTGTCATTAAGTTCTAATCAGGATTATTATAATAATAGACTCTACTATAGTGCCATAATTGATGATGGAACCCTCAGATTTTTTTGGGGATTAGATACGGCTTTTGTCTCCTACACAGAAATTACGACTAATGTTACGAATGCTGACAGGGGTTTGGATATTACATCAGATGAAAATGGATCCAACCGGTATCAATGGATATCGTACTTTAATACAAGCAATATAGTGCAAATTGATGCCGTTAATTTTAGTGATATATGGGAACAGCTTGAAACATATCCAGCTGGAACATCAACGACCGTATCCTCAATCAGTGCGTATGGCGATACCATAACATGTTTCTTTGATTACCATGGAAACGTCCTTCATTGCAGGTATTTGGTTACGTACGATGGGGGAACGACTTGGTTTTACGGATTCGTGGATGACACCAGCACCACGAACGAAAGTCCTTCGGTCGCCGCCCGGGCTGGGGGAGGGGTCGGTAGTGTTTATCGCTTCTATACCAGCCCGCGGGAGGGCCGTTACGCCTACCGGTTCTATAGAGGAGGATGGACCGCACCCCAAACATATACTGACACCGCACCATATTGGAATAGGCCTTCTATTGAATATCTTGGAAATAGTAACTTTGGTGTGGTTTACTTGAGCTGGACATCTCCTGTAACGAGGGGCGCATACTTCGATCGATCTGATTGGGTAACAGGAATAGCTGAAGAACCGGCCCCGGGAGGCATACCCGATCAGTTTGTCCTATATCAAAATTATCCCAATCCATTCAATCCCAGCACGACCATCCAGTTTTATGCTCCACAAAAGGGAGAGGTAACCCTGGATATTTATGACAACCTGGGACAAAGAGTTCGAAGATTGGTCGATGGAGTTTCTTATGCGTCCGGATCACATTCTGTCGAATGGGATGGCAAGACTGAATTTGGAGATATAGCACCATCCGGAATCTACTTCTACAAAATGAGCGCAAGCGATTTTCAACAAGTGAAGAAAATGCTGTTATTAAAATAGCAACTGTTGCTGGTCCCAAAGAGGCGCTATATTGATGGCGCCTCTTTGATTTTTTTGTCAATTCCTATGTTTTCAATTTCTCATGTTTGTGAACTGACTTTGGAAATCATCACGCGGAGGTTTGCATGCTTCAACGAAAATATTCGTATCCTCTCAGCTTAATCTTGTTGATTGCATTTCTTTTTGCCTGTTCGGTTGAAAACAATGACCGAGCTGATGATACCCAGCCCGCCAAAACACTTAAAGCCAAAATCGTTTATTTTTCCATCCCCGGCTGACCGTACTGCAAGAAGGTAACAACCATCGTGAATGGTTTGGAAAAAGAATATGATGGCGCCCTCAAAGTTGAAGAACTACCTGCCACCAATTCCGAAAGCAAAAAAATGATTGACCACTATGGTCTGACCACGCACGGCATGCTAATATTTGATAAGGAGGATGCATTAGCAAAAAAACTGGACGGTCATTTCCTTGATGAGCCTGAAATTCGAAACGCTGTTGCAGAGGTGATCGGATACTAGTTTTCGAAAGTCCTTAATCATATCGATAATCTTTAGTTTAATTTTGCCCCTAATCCCCAGACTCCGTTTGTGATCTAAAATTCATTCTCCATTTTAAGTCCCCATTCCGAGCACCAATCAGTGATAAAAATCTCATCAATCGAATTCACAAATTGAATTCGCGCTACTTTATATAGTGCTTTCTCATTAATTTATGGTGTCTTAACCTATGTGACTATGTATAAACTTAGCATCAGAAAAATATTGTTTCTATTACCGGCGGAGAGCGCCCATACTGTCGTTTCCGTTATTCTCAAAATCCCTTTTGTCAGCAGGATCTTAGGAAAATTCTACCGGTTCGAAAACACCTCATTGCAAAGGGAAGTGTTTGGTTTGAAATTCAGGAATCCTATCGGGTTAGCGGCAGGATTTGATAAAAATGCCAAGCTGTTCAAGAATTTGGGACATTTTGGATTTGGCTTCATTGAGATTGGCACAATAACCCCCAAAGCGCAGAGCGGTAATCCGAAGCCTCGTCTGTTCCGGCTGGTCCCGGATCAGGCGCTGATTAATCGAATGGGTTTTAATAATGCTGGCGCGGCGGCGGTTGCCCGGCGACTAAAAAAAAGGCGCAGCGATTTTATCATTGGTGCAAATATAGGAAAGAATAAAGAGACTCCGAATCAAGAGGCCTTTCGTGATTATGAAGAGTGCTTCATGGCACTTCGCCATGTGGTAGACTATTTTGTCATCAATGTCAGCTCGCCCAATACACCTGGCTTAAGAGAACTCCAGGAGAAGGAACCGCTCACAAAGTTACTCCGGCATTTGCAAAAACTCAACGAAAGCCTATCTAATCCCAAGCCTATCTTGTTAAAGATCGCACCTGATTTGTCCAATGCCCATCTTGATACGATTATCGAAATCGTAAAACAAACGAAAATAGACGGAATTGTCGCAACCAATACAACAATTTCCAGGGCGAAATTAAAAACATCAAAAGATATATTAACCGAGATTGGGGAGGGCGGACTGAGCGGGAAACCGTTAGCAAAGCGTTCTACGGAGATCATCCGCTATCTATATCAAAAATCAAATCGCTCATTTCCGATTATTGGCGTTGGCGGCATCCATTCCCCTGCCGACGCCTTGGAAAAGCTGGATGCCGGCGCGAGTTTGATTCAACTCTATACCGGTTTTATCTACGAAGGCCCGGCTTTGATCAAAGAGATTAAACGGGAATTGGTTGACAGGTGATTTTGGATGAAGCCGATTGATTGGGTTAAAATCGGGTCTCAAATATAATTATTGAACTTGTAAGGAGTCTGAATAACAAATGGTTATATGTGGAAGTTGAGCGGATTTGCGCTTTGAGGGCTTGAATTACTTACTCATCATCAGCCATCAATATGCGCCGTGCTCTGCGCAATTGGGATAGTTTTTCAGAGTCTTCTTCAGAAAGTCTTCCCATTCTCTTGGGATTCATGTTGTCTTCAATATCGGCAATTTTGATTCTTCGGGCGAGGGAATTTCCTTTCAGTTTGTTGATGTAATCCTCATAATTCTGCGAATCACGACGGGTTAGTAGATCAACGGCTTCCAAAATATCATTATCGAATTCTTCTGCACGCAGTTTTTGGAGAGTCCAGTCGCTTTTTTCAAGAACGTCGTGCAATACGGCAACGATCATTTCTTTTTCGGTTTTAAAATTGAGCATAACCCTTAGTGGGTGAATTATATAGTTAATTCCATACCTGTCTCTTTGACCTTGATGCGACTGTACCGCAATAAGAATAGCTCTATCTAAGGTTGTCATTATATGAAATATGAATTATCAATAAGATCCACTTCAATTATGGAATTCGGAATATAATATAATGATTTAAAGATCCCACTTTTATTTGAGAATTACGTTTTACACAAATTTTGCCTGAATTGAATTTGAAACTTTAAAATTCTTATCGGTTATTAGATAAACTTGAAAGATTCTTTCTTAAGGAATATCTCGCCTGTTGATTTTATATATTGTAGGAAGCATCAAGAAAAAAGTGAGCAAACCGAGTACGATTAAGTTTTTCCCCAAATTTGCCTCACCCATCATCAATTTCTGAGGTTGGTAATAATGAAATATCGAGATCGGTTTTAAAAAACCAACCACTGACCAAATTGTGGCGATGTAGTTTAAAAAGTAAAAAAACAACGTAATACCCGCCGCCTGCAGCGCAACCTTCGAACCCTCCCGGCTGTATGAGGAGATCAAAAAAGTGTAGGCATTAATGCATACCATTAACGCAGCTAAATTAATCCCTATTAACAGTATTTTGGAAAAAGGCAGTATTTCAGCTTGCGAAAAAATGAGCTTGCTCATGAAAGTTCCTAACCAACACCCAGAAATGACAAAGAAAATAGCAAGAACTGAAACAATCCATAAAGAAAAGGTGATAGAAAATCGTTCGATAGGCATGGAAAAAATCAATTCAAGGGTTCCGTTTTCGATCTCGCCGGCAACATGTTTGGAAGGGAAGATGATGGCAACAATTATCAGAAAGGTTATGACTAAAGGATGGTTGTAGCCGAATGCTGCCGCTCCTTTCACCGAGAACTGGGCAATGAATTCTTCGCCTAAAAATTGTTGAAGCTCCTGCGGGAGTTGTTGGATGAAATCCCGCACAAAATTAAACAATTGAGTAGTTGTAACAATGGTTAGAAGCAACGTTTGCAATGCTCCCAATAAAATGAATGCCAAAATAAGGAATGGCAGGTGGTCCCGCAGGGATTTTATGATATAATAACTTCTGGTCATGAATTATTTTTTTGATAATAAGTCAAAAAGATATCCTCCAAGTCCGGTTCGGGGAAAAGAATATCTTCAATGGAGATTTGTGCTAATTCCTGGAGAACGCTTCGAATATCTCCATCAATTAAGTAGGTGAATTTATTGCCGGCTTGTTCAATAAGCTGCGTTCCGGGCAGGATGGGCGGCTTTGATGAGTTCTGAACCGGCAAGGTTAGAATCAATCTGCGCGGGCGTTTCTTTTTCAAGTTCTCTATTGTTTCTACAGTAACAATATTACCCTCTCTAATAATCCCAACGCGGTGACAAATTTTTTCTACTTCGGGCAAATTGTGGGAGGATAGAAATATAGTTTTCCCGCTCTCGTGAAGTTCCCTCAGGATTTCATAAAAAGCTTCCTGCATTAGCGGATCGAGCCCAAGCGTCGGTTCGTCCAGGATTATCAGTTCGGGAGAATGCTCCATCGCGTAGATGATCCCCAATTTTTGCCGGTTTCCATGCGACAAGTTTTTGATTTTCTGATGCAAGTTTTGTTCAGTGTAATCAAATCTTTTCAGGAGTTGCTCCCGCAATTGGGGTGGATTTGAACGGTACTTAGCCATATAATTTAGGAATTGCAATGAACTCATGTTTCGATAGGGTGTGAATTCACCCGGAAGATAGCCGATCTTTTCCCGGTGAAAATTATCTTTGCGATCAATGGGCTTACCAAACAGAAAAATCCTGCCTTGACTCGGATAAAGCAATTGCATGAGCAGGCGAATCGTGGTGGTTTTACCGGCCCCATTCGGCCCTAAGAAACCAAATATTTCTCCTTCTTCAACGCTAAAGCTCAGGTCCGTAACGCCGACCACCGGGCCGTAATATTTGCTGACCGCTTCAACCTTGATAATGGACATTATTCTGATTCTTTTTCGGTTGAACAAAATTTATTGTTGATGAGGATAAAAAGCGAAGGATTTTTGAAATGAAAGAAGGCGGGGATTATCTATCCTCGCCTTCTGTGTTTCAACCAATCTCGCGAATTTATTTACTTTATCAAATACATCTTCCCGGTTTGAATGGATCGCGTGTCCGTCTGATTGTGAAAGATGAATTGGTAAAAATAAATTCCGCTGGCAATCGTGCTTCTGCAACTGTTGGATCCATCCCATTGGATTTCGTGCCATCCGGCAGAAAATTTACCCAGATTTTGGGAGAATATTTTTTGTCCCGTGACGGCATAAATATTTATCAAAACTTCTCCAGGGGAAGGCAATCCAAATTGAAAAGTCGTGCTGATGTTAAATGGATTGGGAAAGTTCTGTTTTAGCGTAAAACTTTCAGGAAGCAGAATATCATTTGTGCTTATTGGAATATCCGTGATAACGATTCCGAAGAAATCGAACATTTTACTGAGTAGCTCTTCCTTAGTAGAAGGAGAGACGCCATCTGTCAGACCCCCGAATTCAAAGCTGGTACCGATAGTTTTGTAGCTGCCTGCATTATTGGCGATCGCCACTCCGGATGAAGTTGCGGGATTGAATAAAATTCTCTGACTGGTTCCCAGGGGTTCAATGTGATCCATCCAGGAATTTTCTCCGCTATAGACGAAATCCATATTCTCGTAAACGGTGCCCGGCTGACCTCTAACATTAAAGAGATCCGAGGATCCGTCTGAGGTGGCATCAATGCCAAAATACGGATGCACAATTGTCTGAGCATCGAAAAACCAAGTGTCTCCGCCTTCCATGTACACGTTGCCGCCGCCGTCGAGATAATCTTTTAAAACAAGCGCTTCCTCACCGCCTAACACATGGTTATTGGGGAAGATTCCTAGGCACACAAATACCGCGTCCACTTCTTCACCCAGCGGATACTTCGACCAGGTTTGAGTGCTATAAATCCTCTGGGTTGAATATCCCATTTCTTCCATCGCGGCTTCCAGGGCTGAACTGGTAATCGGCGTGATATCCAATTCCCAGATGACGATGCCTTCCAGCGGACCTCCAAGCCATTCCTCATTGCCATACAATATCCTGCCTTTATTGCCCAAAGTATCGACGGCACAAATCCGGTAGCGGTAATAATCGGGACGCGGTGTGATATCGAAATACTCCAGCGTGTCCTGATTGCCGGCAGCATTTACTTCAGCAATCAGTGAATCATTGCGCCATAATTGAACGAAAGCAATCGTATCCAATGGTGTGCCATGGACGGTTCGATCCGGGTTCACCCATTTAATTTCTATTTGATTGGAGACACCGGTATTACTAATGGCAAAATAGGGCGGCGCTTCGGGGACATCGCAATAAAATTTAGCCCCGATATCATACCCGTCCATCCCGGAGCTGCAGCACGGCGAAATTGATTGCAAATTGAAATCGAAAAGAGTTGGATTCACAAAGCAAGGATTCTGTACCAGACAGCCTGTACCAGGCTGCGGCGTAAACGCCTGATAGGTTCCGCCGCCTCAGCCAGAGCACCATTCCATAAAATTGCCCTGGGTGTTTTGATAGGAATCGATGAAGTGCAGAATGCAAACCGAAGTCTCATCGCAAGCATAACCATACCGGCTATTGTTTGATATTATGGTGTTCACAACCTCAATGCACCCGCTACTCATAAAATGAACGCCGATCTGATTTCCATAAAAAGTGCATTGGGTAATAAGGCTGTTCACGTTTCCGTGAGCGGCCAATCCACTGCTGCCATTAATAATAACGCATCCGTCTATATCGATTTGGGACTGTCCGAAAACGTGGATCGAGTCGCCCGCTAAATCGATAATTGCACCATATCCTTTGATCCCGATTTTTTCATTGGTAACCGAAATTCCACCGCTATAAATGGAATCCGGATGCAAAATCAGCAGGCGGTCATATCCCAATCCTGGCAGTGCATCTGAATAAACCTGTTGTAAGTTTGTAGTGCCGAAAGATAAAGAAGTGAGGATAACGAGAACGAAGGTGAAAAAGAGTAGATTCTTCATGAATGTCACCTCCTATTTTTTGGTTCAACTAATATATCCATATTGTGAATAATATATCAAGTAAAACTGAAAATAATGGCTTCGTGAAAAAGTATTGAAAAGAAAGCGGTCTCGTCTTAGATCATCCGTAACGAATCGCTCATAATCTCGTTGGATAAGAAATAGCTGGTTAGTAAATTGTTCTAATCATTTTTCAAGGACTATCGTTGAAGCTCTCCCTCCGGACAAAGTTTATTATTCTCTCTACTGCGCTGGTTACTATCATAATGGCCAGTGTGACCTACTTTTTTATCATCCGCGAGATCAATGCCAAAAGAAGCGCGGTAGAATCCCAAATGCAGCGCATCGCGCAGAACATTGCCACCTTGCAGCTTCTTGACCGCCAGGAATGGAATGTCTACCAGAACTACATCTCCCAATTGATGGAGTTTAACAAAGACATTGTTTATATCGCTGTTTACGATGACCGGAATGCGCTCCGAGCGCATACCTTAAATACAGATTTGATTGAGATTAATCAACCTTTTTTGACCAGAAGCGCTCAAGCCGCCATCATTCGGAGACTGGACGGCGGGGCAATTTCGGAGGAAAGTAAAGCAGACTTCAGCACCGAACGCGTCAACATCCAGGTTGGTGAGAGGGTTCTTGGCAGCGTCCACGTCGGGTTCTCAATTATTGGAATTAATCAAGAGCTGCAAAATGGAATAAGGCTGAACGTTGGATTGGGTATTTTTTTCATTCTCATGTTTAGCTTCATATCTGTTTTTATTAGCCGTCGGTTGATAAAGCCCTTGGAACGTTTGAGCAATGCAATGAAAGCGGTGAATGAGGGGAATCTTGAACAAAAAGTCGAACCGGAAACCCGCGATGAAATCGCCGATTTGACTATCTCTTTTAACGAAATGATTGATGGGCTGAGGGAAAGGCAGATCATCGTAAATCTGGGAAACGAATTGAGCGCAACTTTCCGGCTGGAGAGCCTCGCTCCACTAGTCAGGGACCGGATCAAAAGTGCGCTGGGGGCCTCCGGCGCCAGATTGTATATTAGGGATAAAGACTCATCCAATCGGTTTTATGAAATTACTGTTTTAGGGAAAAACAAACATAAGTATCCTCCCATCAAATTGACGCAAGAAGTGCAGTCTTTCCTATCCCAATCTAAAAACGGTTTTATGATTCATTCTGCACCCGGTTTTGTAATGGAGGGGTTACAACATAAATCAACCGATGAGAACGGTTTGGTAATGCCTATGACTGTAAAGGACGAATTGTTTGGCTTGCTCTTTTTTGCTCTCCCCCCTGATCAAATTGATTTTGATATGAAGCAGCAGCATTTTGCTGCAACACTTGCTGGTCAGGCCGCTATCGCACTTGAAAATGCTCTCTTATACGAGGAATTGAAAGAGCAGGAGCGGTTAAAACGAGAATTGGAGATTGCCCGGGAAGTGCAGCGAAAGCTGCTGCCGGCTAAGATGCCAAAAGTGGATGGCTTCCAGTTTGACGGCATTTGTCAATCCGCTTTTGAGGTTGGCGGCGATTATTTTGATTTCTTTGATTTAGGCAATAACCGTATCGCAATCGTCATTGCCGATGTGAGCGGCAAGGGAACCGCTGCTTCTTTTTACATGGCCGAGCTAAAAGGGATGATGTTGCAACTGACTTCCAGCTATCTATCTCCAAAAAACTTGATGATGGATCTGAATAGGAAACTATATGGGAACATTGACCGCAGCATGTTTGTAACGATGACCTATGCAGTGGTTGACATAGCCAGCAAACAGATCACGTTTTCCAGAGCCGGTCATAATTCTCTGCTGAAAATTGGCGTCAATGGAAATCACCAGTTTCTGACGCCGTCCGGCATCGGACTCGGTCTGGAATCGGGAAAAGTGTTTGAGGAAAAACTGGAGGAGATATCGTTTGATCTGAACAGTAATGAAACCCTGGTGTTTTACACGGACGGGATCACAGAAGCGATGAATCCGCAAATGGACGAATTTGGTGAAGAGAGATTACTGCAAACAATCCAGGCGGAAAAGAATGGGGACGTCGTCCAAATCCGCCAACACCTGTTGGAATCCTTGGATGAATTTTTAGCAGGTGCGCCGCCGAATGATGATATTACAATGGTTTTAGTGAAGCGTAATCGTTAGATTGATAAAATGATAAAATCTTTCGATCCGCAACTAAAAGGTTTAACAAGCGTAAGATGACAATATCTATGAGGCAATGTGTATGAGATCAGGATACGTTGGTTTTTTAGTTTTCACAGCCGTTCTCATATTTTTGGCAGGCTGCGAGAGCGACGTCGAACGAAAAATAAAGTTATCGGACGCCAATTTAACTTCCACGAATATATCCCAGACAGCGTCAAGTGTTTTACAGGTTTCACCCGAACAACAGCGCTATATTGCTATTCTCAATTTTGAAAACAATACCAGTGATGCTTCCTTAAACTGGCTGCGGCGCGGCTTGGCAGATATGTTTGCGACCGAACTTTCCCAATCTCCTTATCTGAACATCATTCCCATAAAACGCGTCAGCGAAATAGCTCAAAAGCAAGGACTAAAAGAAGCCCAACTTAGCGATCCCTCTGCCGTATCTGCTATCGCCAGAGATGCCAAAGCAGAGATCGTATTATCAGGTCGAATTTATCCGTTGGGTGACAGCCTGTGTATTGATGTGGATTTAACAAACACGACTACCGGGCGACTCATCAAACGGGAAATGGTTCATGGATATGGATTGGAACAAATCTTTTCGATGGTGAGCGATCTTTCTGATCGGGTTCGCTCGAGCATCAGGGGAGAATTGGAGGAAATTCAGTATACCGGGGTCGATCTAAAAGAGATGACAAAATCTGTGGAGGCATTCCGTTATTTTTCTCAAGGTCAGGAAAAGTCCGAAAAATTCCTACATGAAGATGCAATGGAATGTTATGAGGATGCCACAAAAGCGGACACAACCTTTGCCGCCGCGTATTTAAATCTTGCATATTTGATATACGATTTTGAAAAGGACACAAAGGGAAGTATTGCTTTGCAGAAGGCCAAAAAGTATGCGAGTAAACTGTCAGACACAGATAAAATTAAGCTAAAGCTATTAGAAACCATCAGCAAGGGCGAATACACGGACCTTATTCCGATCTTAGAAGAGGCTGTAGGTCGTTCCCCTTCCGATGTTGAACTTCGGATTCAACTGGCAAGGTATAGCAGGGGAATGGGTGATTTTGATAAGGCGCTGCAAGAGTTTGAAGCTGCGGCGGAGCTCGATCCGGGACGAAAGATGCTTTACAACGATTTGGGGTATGTGCATGCTAATCGGGGTGACTACACGTCCGCGGTGAAAAACATCGATACCTATATTGAATTGGCTCCTGATGAACCCAATCCTTACGATAGTAAGGGTGAAATATTATTGATGGCGGGCAGGTTGAGCGAGGCGGCGGAACAATTCAAAATAGCATTAAATAAATGGCCCAAATTTTATTATTCGGCGATGCATTTGGCGCAGGTATATGCAGAAATGGGCGATGAAGCCAATGCATTAAGGTATATAAACCAGGCCCTTGCCTCGACACCAAACGAGAGAATCAATTTCAATATCAATTTAGTGAAAGCCATAATTTTGTGGAAATTCGGTAAGGTGAAGCAGGCACAAGGGCTCCTGGATGAATTGATGCGAGAATTCCCATATATTAGTGCGCCGGTGATCATTGCAGGTGAAGTGTATAAGTCTATTGGGGAAGATTCCAAAGCCAAAGCGGTTTACTTCTCAGCGCTCAATCGCTTTCGTAAATATTTCAATGAGAAGAAGGGTGATTTCAACGAAGTTGATGATTTTGTCCTATTAGTTCTCAGGGCGGATTTACCGGACAAGGACGTTATCCCGGTTCTGGAAAAAGTGTCATCTGAATATGAGTTGCCGCAGCTTCACAAATTCATAATAAACCGCGCGCTTGCCTTGATGTATTTTCGAATCGGTGAATCCGATAAGGCATTAGCCTGCTCCGACAAGATCATTTCTCAAGAATTTGACTTTCTGCTTTCGTATCTTCAAAATAGCGGTTGGGCTACATGGAGGTACTTTTTTGAATCTTTGAAGTATACCTCAAATGTAAAAGCTCATGAGCATCCGCTTGCCCGAAGAATTTTAAGTCTTGCCCGGGATTCGGAAAGAAAAGATTTGGAGGCGCTGGCAAGTTTTGTGCGGGCCAATATTCACCAGGTCCGCGGAGACCTGGAAGCTGTGGCAAATGAATATCAGGATATGGGCGTGCCTCTGGAAACAGACTGGATGGTTTTAGGTCCTTTTGCTGCAAATAAGTTTTCCGGATTTGAACATCCATTTCCTCCCGAAAAAGAGATTAAGTTGGATGCGACTTATCAGGGAGCCAAAGGTGAGACAAAATGGCGAGGGGCCGATGATGCCCACTTCGATGGCTATATGAACCTTCAGACTGTTTTTAATTATAGCTATTGGACGGCCGGGTATGCTCTAACCTATGCCTTTTGTCCCGAAGAGCGAAAAGTGCAAATTAGAGTCGGGACGGACGAAACATTTAAACTGTGGCTCAATGATGAGTTGATTTTCCAAAGATTTTCCAAAGATGATGCAGCAGTGGACAGGGATATTGTAACGGTTATCCTGCATCCGGGGTATAACAAATTGTTGCTCAAGGTAACCAACACGGATCTGGACTGGGGATTTTATTTCAGAATAACCGATGAAGGTGGAAATGCCTTTTATGATATCACCTATCATTCGCCGGAAGAAGTGGAAAAGAAATTTGCCTCGCGTTGATTCCCTGCCGGGAATTGGTTTCCTTCCCGTCCGGATCTTCTGTTTTGTATTTTCCGTACTGCATGATCTTAAACGGGTCAATTCAAATTCAAGAATTGCCAATCATAGTCTGTCAATCTAAGTTCATTTGATTGTTGAACCAACGAGAGGGCACATTTGGCCGTTCCCTTTTGGGGGGTCTCTACAATAAACCTAAAATCCTCTATAAAAGAGCTGCTCAGGGTAAACTCCTCTTCATTCAGGACATAAGTTGCAATTTTTCCATTAGGTAAAATAAGGATGACATCAAAGGGAGAATTCCAATAGGTATTTATGCCATTCACTTTTATCGAAAGGGTTATCTCGTAAACAAAATCCTTAATCTTCTTGATAGGTCTACCGGGTATTGATTTAGTATAGCCGATGATCATGTATGTTGTGTCAATAAGCTTTGCTTGCATTCCAAAAATTGATAGCTGGGAAATAAACACATCATCGGTCGAACGTTTGTTGGTAGATTGATAACTACTGCATGCGGAAAAACAGAGCAAAATGATAAGCATGTATTTTTGGTTATTCATCTTTCACCGAAAAGTGGTTTCCGCCTTCTTCAGTATAAGCGGCAAAACCTTTGCCATATTTGAATGTATTGAAATTTAAGGAGCGGCGGGATTGAATGTTAACATGGTTAGCAATGGTTGCAAACAATGTTAACGTCTGTGGGAACGCGGAACTTCAAACTCCGAACATCAAACACTAAAGCTCATCTGTTTTCAATCAAGCTTCAAACATCCCGGGTTAGATACCACGAAGCTAAAAAGAAAAGTTGAGGGTCACCCTTTTTTCAAAATCGCTATCTGCCCGGCATGGTACAAATCGTGCTGAATAACTCCGTGCAGCATGAAATAAATTGAATGGTTTCTCCCCGGAGCCGTTTTGTTTAAGTCGGAATCCGACAAGCTGGATGCTTTCTTCAGCAAATTCTCATAGCTTTCATTCGTCAATTCCAATGCAGATTGCCAGGCATTTTCATCGTGGTTCTCAACCCGCGGCCAATCTTCCTCCTTGGTTAGGTTAACGACGTATCCTTTCAGCCTTTGGGTAACCGCATGATGCCAGGCGCTAATGTGCAATACAATTTCCCAAATGCTGTGCGCTCCTTTAATCGGTTTTTTGAAAGCCTGTTCGAACGTAACTGCTTTAAGCGCTTTTAAGACTGAAGGACCGTGCCACGCGTCTCCTTTGAAGGCGCGCTGAAGCTGATCCGTAATTCTGCCAATTTCATTCATTTACTAACCTCTTGGTATGTGGGTGTCATAATAGGGCAATTAATAGTCGTAAAATTACGCATTTATTTTGCGATTGGTTAATTGAAAAAATGTATGGCCCCCCAAAAGATGCCTTATTTTAAATTAAGCCAATAGTCATTTATTCATCAAATGGATAATGGATCCTTCTCGCTATGGAAATAACCTTAATCTATATACTTTATTTATATTTTTGACTTTATCCCTTTCTGAAAATCCTGTAAATTATTTTGAGTAACTTATAGAGGAAAAATTTCTCGATTGAAAAAGAAATTATCCGCAAAGAAGCTGGTTCTCGTACTAATCGTTATCATTCTCCTTCCTGCATTGTTTTTAACTGCTAATGAATTTAATTCCCTGAGCTCGAGCGAGAAAATGTTGACCCAAATATATAGTCGCCAGCTTGAGGCCATTCTGTTTTCTGTTAATCAATTTGCATGGGATGCTGTCAATAATTGGACCAGCAAAATCAATTTATTTCTAAAAAATGATTCAAGTGGTATTCTGGAGAAGAATCTCCTCGGGTTCTTGACTAAGAACGAGGCAATCCATGCAATTTTCATATCCGATAGCTTGATAAATCAAATTAAGATATTTTCTTTAGATAGCATTTTAAATTCCAACCTGGAAAAACCAATTAGAAAAACGCTTCATTCACAGATTCCTGCCATTAGCCGCTTGTGCCAGCTTAAGCGGAGCGGCTATCAGAAAATAGAACCGTTTTCACTTAAGGTTAATGCACAATCGAAGGTGGAGATAGCACTGGTATTTGTTCCGGATGAATTCGAAGACAGCGGAAAGTTAGTCGGACTTTTGTTGAGCACTGAACAATTTATTCAAAATGTCATATCGTTGAAACTAACTGAAATTGCCGGCGACGAATTAATTGCCGGCGTTTTCCACCAAGAGATACAGACGCCCCTGTTTTCGACTGAAGAAATATCTTTAAAGGATGTCATCCTTAAAAAGCAAATATGGCTCTTTCCAGATTATTTTTTGGGCATTCGTCTAAAGGGACAAACAATTGAGGAACTGGCCCGGAGTCGTTTTTACCGCAATCTGGTTTTCATCATTTTCCTGGATGTTGTTCTTTTAGGCGCAATTTGGTTTGTTTACAGGAATATCAGCAAAGAGATTGAATTGGCGAGAATGAAATCCGATTTTGTGTCCAATGTTTCTCATGAATTAAAGACCCCTCTTTCCCTGATCCGGATGTTTGCGGAAACGCTGGAATTGAACCGGGTAAGCTCTGACCAAAAAAAGCTGGAATATTATCGGGTGATCAGCCAGGAAACCGAACGGCTAACGCATCTGGTAAATAATATTTTAAACTTCTCCCGAATGGAAGCGGGAAAGAAGCAATATAATTTTCAATCCATTGAATTGAATGAGTTGGTCAAAAAGGTGTTGGGAAATTATGATTTCCATCTTCGCCAAAATGGGTTTGAAGTCAAGATAGAATTAAGTGACCAGCTCCCCTCAGTAAAAGCGGATGAGGAATCCCTTTCGGAAGCGCTGCTAAATCTAATTGATAACGCGATTAAATATAGCAATGAGAATAAATTTATCGGTGTAAAAACCGGTGTGGATAACGGTTCGGTTTTTCTGGAAGTGGAAGATCACGGGATTGGAATTGATTCGGTTCAAAAGGAAAAAATCTTTGATAAATTTTACCGGGCGTCCAGCGGGCCAGTTCATAACACCAAGGGAAGTGGTTTAGGGCTTACTTTGGTCAAGAATATTATAGATGCGCATGGAGGCGAGATAAAAGTGGATAGCCACCCAGGGAAAGGAAGCCGTTTTACCATATATCTTAGACTAATGACCAATAACCAATAACCAAGAACATAAGACGATGACCAAAATACTGATTGTAGAAGACGAACCCTCAATGCGCCAGGGATTGAAGGATAATCTGGAGTTTGAGGGATATGAGGTTGATTTAGCTGAAGATGGCAAGATTGGCCTGCAGAAAATCACGGAAGGAAAGTATAACCTCATTGTATTAGATGTCATGCTTCCGGAAATGTCAGGATTTGATGTTTGCAAGAAAGCCCGCGAACAAGGGATTTCAACTCCTATAATAATGTTGACCGCAAAAGGGGAGGAGATTGACAAAGTAGTTGGTTTGGAATTGGGTGCGGACGATTACATCACCAAGCCATTCAGTCTAAGGGAATTTTTGGCGCGCCTCAAAGCGGTGCTGCGCAGAGGAGAGGGAAAACTAACCGGCGACAAAGACAAAGTGCTGATCGGCAAATTGGAGGTAGACTTTACCACCTACAACGCTTATTCAGACAATCAGCCGGTGCCAATGACGCACCGGGAGTTTGAAGTAATTAAGTACCTCTGGCAGCATCAGAATGAGGTGGTTAGTCGCGATAAACTTTTGGAAGACGTTTGGGGTTATGATGAATATCCAACGACACGAACCGTTGATAATTTTATTCTTAAATTGCGCCAGAAAGTGGAGGATGATCCGGCACACCCGCGTCACATTCTAACCGCACATGGCATCGGGTATAAGTTTATTCCATAAGATCGAATCTGTGTTTTATCCCAATAGACATTGCTCCTCTCAATCTTATGAGCCAAGGAGGGTGACATTTTTTTACATTTTTTGACCGCAGGGTGACACTGGTTGAGAATAAGTTGCTTAAGTTTGCTTGGTAATAGAATCACATAAGAGAGGTTCATATGCGTTGGGCATTTTTGACGATCGTTCTGACAATGGTTTTTCATCTTCAAGCACAGGAGTGGAAGCCGCTCGTTGATCTCAGAGGCCATTGGAAATTCGAGATTGGTGATAATTCCAAATGGGCTGATGCGAATTTTAATGACAGCCAATGGCAGGAAATATTTGTTCCGGCTCCCTGGGAGGATGAAGGATTCCCCGGGTACGACGGCTATGCCTGGTATCGCACAAAATTCGAAATCTCGCCAGAATATAAAGGAAAAGCAATTTATGTGAGGTTGGGAAGGATTGATGATGTTGATGAGGTTTATCTAAACGATCATTTCATTGGGTTCTCCGGCTCATTCCCCCCGGAGTACAGTACCGCTTACAATTTCGAAAGACAATATTTTATCCCGCAGGATTATTTGAGCTTCACAAAGACGAATGTCTTGGCGGTGAGAGTCTATGATGATAATTTGGCGGGTGGTATTGTTGAAGGTAAAATTGGTTTGTACGAAAGAGGAGACTATTTATATCCCGACATCAATCTGAACGGTTCGTGGAAATTTAGTACCGGAGATGATTTGCAATGGAAGGAGAAGGATTTTTATGATGGCTACTGGCAGAATATTCACGTACCCGGCTATTGGGAAACCCAGGGATACGAGGGATATGATGGATTCGGGTGGTACCGTAAAAAGTTTATTGTTCCCGCAAAATACAAAGGAAGTAAACTGATCCTGCTCTTAGGCAAAATAGATGATATTGATGAGGCTTATTTAAATGGAAACCGCATTGGGAGAACCGGCAAGATTTATGACGACACTCGTCGTATTTCTCTCGATGACCATTACCTGGAGTCTCGCGCCTACTATATTCCTGAGGATGATCTATACTTCGATGGGGAGAATACCATAGCAGTGCGGGTATATGATGGGTACGTGCATGGTGGTATCTATGACGGACCTATTGGGATTGTTTTGCAGGATCGCTATTTAGCTTGGCAAAAGGAATATGAAAAGAATGATCAAAAGAAATTCCGATCCATATTTGATATTTTGTTCCCGGATAAAAATTGAGGCACGACATTCATCCCCCTGGCATTATTTATTCCAACCAGATTAGTTTGATTCAAGCTGAATCTTAACATTCCTATGATGTATTGTGTTTAGCTTCACTCTTCACCTCAGGAATACATAATCACCAACACCCATTTAAATCTTAATTGATATCACCTTAATCTCTCTCATTGTACTGTTGAAAAAGTCAATTTGGGGTCATCCCGGCTAATTCGGCATTGTCGGCCTGCCATCGCCTAAGCGCCTGTCCGGCCGTGCAAGACTTTGACAGGCGTGGCTACGTGCAGGCAGGAAGGCTGTCTATAACATGATAAAACAACCATGCTTCGACGGGCTCAATGTGACGTTCTTACTTCCACGCTTACTTCCTTCAATGGTCTCCTTTGAGAGGGGGAATGGGTTCATAATATAGGGTTAATCATGATTAGAGATTCTTCGTTGGGGGGTCTGGGTGAATGATAGATTAGTATAAATAAAAAAACCCCGCCCTATTTCGGCGGGGTCATTTTGTGCGGTTCGGAGGATTCGTCATTTCGCCGCAAGAAGATGTTCATTTAATTCCTCTCCTAACATTTTGAAAAACTGTGCAGCATCCTTATAATCTTCTTTCTCAATTCTATTCATCAACCGGTCATTCTGCATGAACTCGGCTGCCAGAAAAGCTTTGTAGCGGATCGCCTCGCTCTTTCCCTTATCAACCAATTTTTCGATCTGTTTTTCCACATGGGAAATATTCTGTTCCGGATAATACAATTTGTATTTCAGTGAATGAAAGATTGCCGATTCCACCATGCCGTCGTTATCCGATTTAAGTGCCTTTATATAATTAGCGGGAGCACTCCCGACAGTTTCTTCAGTTTGTGCAAATGCGGCAAAACTGACTGCGACGATTAAAATGAGTGTTAAAGTTTTCATGACATCCTCCTAAGGGTTTATGGTTTATATTCTCATTTCGTTTATAGTTTACGGAATGGGGTTGTCAGAGATGTCATGAGGTGGTAAAGGTTTGTCAAAGAATGTCACGAAATGGATGTTATACTCATGTGACACTTTTGTGATGATTTATGTAGTAAAATTGCCTACTTTGATACAAACAACATATCTATAATTAAGTTATCGCAAAATAGAGGGCGTTATCATGATACGATTTTTACTCTGCTGCGTATCTAACCTATTGATCATTTTATTTTCCAGCACAGCCTTCAGCCAGGGCGCTCCAAATATCATATGGAGTCAAGCGGCGCATACCAACAGCGTGGAATCAATTGCTTTTTCTTCCGACGGGCAAAAAGTTGTTTCCAGTGGGGGGCAGGAAGTAAAGTTATGGCAGGCAAGTGACGGAATGCTTTTGCAAACCATTTCCGGATTTCCTTCTGATGTGGAATCCATCGATTTAGCCCACAATAATATTCATCTTGCGGCGGGGTATATTGTGGGCACCTATCCACCAGGGGGTGTAAACAGCGTGAGAGATATTAATCAGGGGATTGAATTATATTCGTTCGGGGGCAGCTATGTCAAATTCTCACCTAATGGCGGCATAATCGCATCAGGCGGCGGTGGGGTCAATCGATATCTGACGTTGCATAGCATATCGGATGGTAGTCAAATCGGTAGTTATTACAATGGTCCCGGCTATATTACCGATATCGAATTCTCTCCTGATGGGCAAATTGTTGCTGTTTCCAATACCCGTAATGAAGTCAAATTATGGGATATTTCCTCCGGAACAGTTATTAGAACGTTGACTGGGCATACCGATGACGTACGATGCATTACTTTCTCACCGGATGGACAAATGTTGGCTGGCGGCGCAGGGGGATGGGATGATCCCAACGATGCCACAATCAAATTATGGCAGGTTTCCGATGGATCTCTTGTGAATACCTTACCCGGTCATGGTGATTGGGTATCGGATGTGGTGTTTTCGCCCGATGGTCAATTATTGCTTTCCAGCGGAAGAGATGGATTATATCCTAATGTAAATTCCAAAATAAAAATCTGGCGGATCTACGACGGATTACTTTTGCAATATTATGATCAGGAAGTGAATAATGGTGCTCAGAGTCTGGATGTTTCTCCCGATGGGCAGGTATTTTGTTATGGCCGTGGAGATGGGATGGTAGTGGTGGCTACTATCCCCAATGTGACTGGAATTAAGGATAATATTTCTGAATTGGTGCCAGGTACGGTTCAACTATATCAGAATTTTCCTAATCCATTTAATCCAACAACCCAAATTAAATTCTCCATTCCTGAAGCCACGCAAGTGAAGTTAGAAATTTTCAATATGCTTGGGGAAAGAGTGAATGTGTTGGTGAATCAACTCGTGACTGCCGGAGAGCACACAATCCAATGGAATGCTTCGCAAGTTCCATCAGGAATTTATGCTTATCGGTTGACTGCCGGAAGTCATATTAAAAGCATGAAAATGGTTTTGCTGAGATAAATTCTGTTGAGGTGTGTTGAGTAAGGGGCTATCCTGAAATTTCGGATAGCCCTTTTTGTTTTTAAGTAGTGTTCAGAAAGGCCGCCCGCAATGCTGGTGAAAAATGAGGAAGCTATCGGAGATGTCGTGGATGGCAAAATTATTTCTCCACCGGATTCCCTTCCCCAACCCACTCGGTTATTCCGTGCTGAAGATGGTAAATTGATTTGAAATCTAACTGCTTCATGAGCTTTATTGCTTTTCCGCTGCGATTGCCGGTACGGCAATATACCAGGTAGGTGGAATCCCGTTCCAGCTCATCAATCTGAGATTGAAAATCGCTGTCAGCGATGTTGATATTTTTCGCCCCTTTGATGTGTCCGGCGTTAAACTCCCGTGGCGTACGGACATCGATGATGAGTATATCGCGGTCATTTTCTATCAGATTTAATGCTTCTTTCGAATCAATATTTCGAATTGCGGATGCCTGCGATCCGCTTGATTGTTCCTGCGCGCCGCAAGCTAGAATCAGCGTTAGTAGTAAGAATAGCGAAATCATTCTTAAATCTCTCATTATGTCTTCCTTCATTTTGGTTGTAAATTAATACGAGCGTTATTGCCGTGAAAATGCTTTTTTAACTATGGCATTTTTGAGCTACAAATATGCAATGGAACCGCTAACAGGGCCGATCAGTTCCAATTCTAACAAATTCAGGAGGAGATATGAACCACAAATTTGTCATCGCCTCAATCCTCATGTTGCTTACCGTAGCCGTTTATGCACAGCAAACGGAAGAAGAGAAGACGCTGGATAACAAGGTAAAACATTTTCTGCAAAGCCACAAAAATCAGTGGCGCGATATGAACGTCCCCGAATCCGATGGAGAGGAGCTGTACAATTTGATTATCAAAAATAATTATCAAAACGCTCTGGAGATCGGCACTTCCACTGGTCGCTCTGCCATCTGGATGGCCTGGGCGTTGAGTAAAACCAATGGTAAGCTCGTTACCATTGAGATTAATGAGAAGCGTTATAAGCAGGCGCTGGGAAATTTCAAGGAAGCGGGATTGTCAGAGTACATCGATGCAAAATTGGCCGATGCCCATGAACTGGTGCCCAAACTGGAAGGACCATTTGATTTTGTATTTGTGGATGCCGACAAAGATTGGTACAGGAAATACCTGGAATTGCTGCTGCCTAAAATGGAAGAGAGCGGGTGTTTTACAGCTCACAATGTGCTGAATACCTACACGCGTGGAATTCCTGAATTCATGGAATACATAAATAATCACCCTGACCTGGAAACAAGTATTATTCGCTCAAGCGGTTCCGGAATATCGGTGAGTTATAAGAAGTCTAAGAATAAGTAAATAATCTCTAAGCCTCCATGCTCTCTGACAGAGCGGGTGTAATTTTAGGGGCCGCTTGCCACTTTTTAGTTTACTCCTTTTTGACCTTCCTGTGATATTTCTGTGACATTTATTTCATAAAATTTATCAGTTATTGCTTGAGAAAAAGGCGACTTGTATTATGTAATAACAATCGAGGGATAACAAGTAAGATAAGGAGAGATGCCATGAAAGCAGGAAGATTCTTACTATGTCTGTTGATGGTATCATCATCAGTATTTTCTCAGTGGACCCGCACCAGCGGGCCGGAAGGGGTTTCGATTAGTTGTCTTGTCAATATCGACAGCACGATATATGCGGGAACTGGAGTAGACGGTGTGTATACCTCTAAAGATGATGGGTTGAGCTGGGCGCCTCTGAACGCCGGAATTGAGACGTTTGAAGTAACCTCCATTGTCAGCAAACTGGGATATCTTTACGCCGGAACATTTGGCAGCGGAGTATACCGATCTACCGATGGTGGTCTAACCTGGAATGCCCCTTTAAACGGCGGAAATCTTGCTGTGACAGCAATGGCCGTGAAGGATTCTTTCATATTTGCCGGTTCCATCGGAGAGGGTGTGTTCCGTTCATCTGATAACGGTGAAACCTGGATAGAAAAGCTTTCCGCATTCGGAATGGGACCAATGTGCATCAGCGGCAACACAATCTTCGCATCAACGTCCAATTATACTTATGGTTCCACAGACAACGGAGAAACCTGGTTCAATGTCTCAGCCCTTGAGGGTGCGTCCATCTTTTCCTTTTATTGTAAGGACAGTCTAATCATCGCCGGAGGGCGCAACAAGATCTACAAATCCACTGATTATGGGAGCTCTTTTATAACCATTGATTTAAACTTTCCCTTCAGCATCATCAACATTTATTCCATTACGGCCATTGGATCAACACTATTTGCTGCGACATCGTATGACGGCGTTTACAAATCAACCGACCATGGCTTAACCTGGTCTCCTACAAATCAGGGGATGGGCCCCAAAGACGCCCGTGCCCTTACGGTAACCAACTCGTCAACTTTAATCGCAGGCACTCATTATGTAGGAATGTACAGGTCAACTGATCTTGGTTTATCCTGGAATAAATCGGTAGCCGGCTTTCTCGCTGGTTCTAGTATTCTTACTTTGCTTGCGAACGGACCAAGTGTTTTTGCAGGAACGCGCGACGGTGTATACCGGACAGATGACAATGGGGATAACTGGGTGAAACTGGCCGGGGCAAATGATACGATTAACTATTGCGATGTTTGGGCAATGTGCGAATTTGACGGCGCCATTTATGCGAGTATGCAGCTCTATTTTGATACGGCAGTATATAGGTCAACCGACAATGGAGCAAACTGGATCCGTTGCGGCGGAGCAAGCCTTCCTCCAAATCTTTCATTTATAAAAGGTTTGGTTGCCAGCGGGGATAATATAGTTGCCGGTACTGATGAAGGAATATATTATTCACCTAATGGTGGAGAAAACTGGTTTCCGACAAATGTACTTAATCTAAACATACCCAGTCTTGCTACAAGCGGAAATTTTGTTTATGCGGCTGTGCCGTCAGGTTTCGGTGTTTACCGCTCTGCTGATAACGGTGTTAACTGGACAGTCGCTCTTCAAAGCACGGTTGATTATGTAGAAGTTGCTGCACTTGATAACTATGCATTTGCAGGATCATTTTTTGGCGGTGCCCGTTATTCCACGAATTATGGCAGTACCTGGTTTGCTAGCGGCGGATTTCCTTCCGATGCATCAGTTTTTGCTCTTGGACCTGTCGGTGACGGGATGATTCTTGCCGGTACAGATCTAGACCCATCCTGGATTTATGCATCCTTCAATAACGGGGTTTCCTTCTCACCTTACAGTGATGGGCTTGGAGAGCGTGCATCGGTGGAAGCTTTTGCAGCAACTGACTCGTTCATATTTGCCGGAACAGACTATAACGGCGTCTGGCGCAGACTGCGGCCTGGTGTTGTGAGTGTGCAGACACCACCGGATATACCACTGACATTTGATCTCGCTCAGAACTTTCCAAATCCCTTCAATCCGACAACGACCATTCAATACTCATTGCCGGCAACAGCAAAAGTTTCGCTGAAAGTATATGATGTTTTGGGGCATGAAATTCGAACGCTTCTGAACGGGACCCAACTTGCCGGTAGACGCTTGGTCGTTTGGGACGGTAAAAATGATCTTGGGGCAACGGTAAGTTCAGGAATTTATTTCTATCGACTTCAAAGCAACAATATTATATTAACTAAGAAAATGGTGTTTTTGAGGTAGACCGACATTTGTTTGTGAGAATGCAAATCGGGAGAATAGGATGAAAAAACTAAAGCCAATATTATTGATTATTTTGGTAATGACTTTTTTCAAAATCGGGTTCGCTCACGTTACATTGCTTTATCCTGTAGGCGGGGAAATCTTTCAAGCGGGCGAGGTCGTTCAGATTCAATGGGAGATAGCGATATATCATGGCCCGTGTGACTGGGATTTGTTCTTTTCTGATGACGGAGGTTCTACTTGGCAGTCCATTGCTGCGGATTTGCCGGAAGCCCAGCTTGATTACGATTGGACGGCTCCGAATACAGCAACCGACTCCGGTCAGGTTAAAGTAGTTCAGGACAATGCAACGGGTATGGATTATTCGGATGCCAGTGGGAATTTCACTATTAATATCAGCACTGGAATTGAAGAATCTGAGAGTCATATCGAAAGCTTTGCCCTGTATCCTGCTTACCCCAATCCCTTTAATCCCAGCACTACAATCTACTACGCTTTATCCAAAGGATCACGAATATCCCTGAAAATCTACAATGTTGTTGGCGAGAGAATTAAAACGCTGGTTGATGATTTTCAATCTCCGGGGGAGAAATCGGTTGTCTGGGATGGAAGAAACGACCTGGGGCAAATCGTTGGTTCCGGTGTCTATATTTACCAATTGAAATCAGGGAATCAAATTAGAACCAAGAAGCTGACATTTTTGAAATAATAACCGACTACTAAAAGCAACCGAATGATGCATTCATTTCGCAGGCATACCTCAAAACGGTTTTGGCAATTTCAGTAATCCCGAAACCGTTTTTATCAATTCATTTTTCTACCATTTCTTATTTGTTCATTTGATTGTGCTTTCATAATTTTACTCAGCATAATAATTTTCCAAATAAATTAAGGTGATAATTAGCTATGAGCAAAATTTCAGAATGGCTTCATAATCTTACCGGATTTAGCCCTTTAGCACTGGACCGGATATTAACCTCCCTGTTCATTATTTTTGTGTTGTGGTTTTTGCGGTTTCTGACCCTTCGGATTATTTGGAGAAGAACCGAGGATGTACAGGTGCGGTATCGATGGCAAAAAACCTCTGTTTATGTCATTGCAATTTTGGGGATTCTGTTGGTAGGAAGAGTATGGTTTGTAGGGATTCAATCGCTTGCGACTTATTTAGGTTTAGTGAGTGCCGGTATTGCTATTGCTTTGAAAGATTTGGTGACCAGTTTGGCAGGATGGGTTTTTATCATTGTACGACGTCCTTTCTTAGTTGGTGATCGCATACAGATTGGTACGCATGCCGGTGATGTTATCGATATCAGAATCTTTAAGTTTACACTTTTGGAAATTGGAAACTGGGTGGATGCCGATCAAAGTACCGGACGTATTATTGACATTCCTAATAGTTATGTAATAACTGAGACTTTGGCAAATTATCATAAAGGATTTCGATTTATCTGGAATGAAATCCAGGTATTAATCACTTTTGAGAGTAACTGGAAGAAAGCAAAATCTATTCTATTAAAGATCGCGAGTAAACATGGAGCGGATCTGAGCAAAACCGCTGAAAAAAAGGTGAAAGAGGCAAGTAAGAAATATATGATATTTTACAAAACTCTCACCCCGATTGTTTATACCAGTGTAAAAGACAGTGGGGTGCTACTTACCATTCGCTATTTTATTGATCCTCGCAACCGGCGGGGCAGCGAGCAGGCGATGTGGGAAGACATACTTGAAGAATTTGCCAAACGAAAAGATATCGATTTCGCTTATCCTACTACGCGGGTTTATTATAATGCTGCGGAAGGGAAAGAAGGAGCAAGAGCGAAGATAGATACCAAAGAAACCCAATTCAGTTAGAAGATATTAACCGGATAACATATAATACACTTTTAATCCAATAATTGCTGCTAAATAGCCTAACAGCAATCCGGCAATTCTGACGAGGTTTTTATGCTTGTGTTGGAGCATAATAAAAGACGCGATGGTCATATTTAGTGAAATAAAAAAGTATATATATGCCAAAATGATATTCACCTCCTTGTGAATTGACCTTTCTTTTTTGGTTAATTTACTTCGTAAGATAGAAGGCATGAAACAATGCCGTGTGACCAGCGTCCAAAAATTTGAAATCTAAAAATCAAAAGTTACTTTTCTACCAAAATTGCCTTTGTAGTATCGGCACCTGCGGCAATTTCATAGACATTATTTTGGGGAATAATGACGTACAAAGTCTGACCTTCAATCACAATCTGCATTTGCGATGGATCGTATTGAATGAAATCTCTGTCTACATACCAATTCATTTTCCAATCCATAGAATCCCGCTCCAGTATGTCAACATCAAACGATTGCGGCAAATTGCTTTCTTGGTCTAGAATTAGTTCCCGGTCGGAAGGCACAAAATTAACCGTGATCAGCTTCTGATCTGATTTAAACACAGCGGTTGAGATAATCGGTGTTTCTTTCTCCACCCCAGTTTGCTTACCTGCTCTATAATCGCGAACGAGTTCCTGGGTGGTTAATGCATCATATTTTCGCGCAGTGGTTTCCTCTGACTCGAAACGAGTGGATTTTCCCTTAACATTTTCACTTTCAGCATACTGATATCGGGTTCCTTGGGAAAGCTTTGACAGCAATTCATCTTTGTATGTTTCATGAATTGTTGGAATTGATTGTGCCTGGACAGTCAGCGTCTCTGCAGATTCTTGCGGGATTGAAATCGGAATCTCTTGGTTTGCATCCATCTTCCCAGGGCCGTATCCTCGCCCCGAGCCACCGGATGCGGCTTCACCGGAGGGCATCTTCGGCGCGGATGTAATTGCTAGATGGTCGTGCTCTGAAATTGCGTCGGCGTGCTGCCGGTCACTATCAATCTTCTCCGTGTCAATGGTTCCAACAGTCGGGGATAGCTGCGGTTGTTCTTCGCCCTTTTTTGATGGACTTTCTCCTCGTGCGCTCTCTTCAGCCGCAAAAGATTGTTTCTTGTCAGGAACCGATTCAGGTTTCACAAGCCGCACTATCGGCTCACCGGAATCGGTCTGGAAATAATAAATGGCGCTTGGGACCAGCGCTATGATAAAAAGTACAGCGGCGATTTTTAAAATCATTTGCCACTTTGATCCGTCGGCTCTCGGACCAATTGGTTTTCGCTGCCCCCTTAATTCCCCAACCTGCTCCCGAGTCTGCTGCTTCATTTCCTCCTGACCCACGGCCTGAATACCGGCAATCACTGTTTTCTGTTTGGCTAATTCCTCCCGGCAGGAACTGCACGCTTCGATGTGTTTTTCATACTCGTTTTTTTCAGATTCACTGAGCCGGCCGAGTAAATATTCTTCGTGAAATTCATTTTGTTGGATATGTTGGCAATCCATTTAAATAACCCTGAGTTTTTGTAATTCTTTTTCTAAAGCCTTCTTGCATTGATACTTTTTTGACTTAGCCACATCGGCGTTGGCAAACCTCAATATCTGTGCAATATCGTTCAAGTTTCGTTCTTCAAAATAAAATAAGAGCAGCAGCTGTTTGCATAACGGACTGATAGCATTCAAGGCCTGATGAATATGGTTCATTTTTTCCTGCTTCAGGATCAAGTCCAGGGAACCGGCGTTATCATTTGAGAAATCTTTGCTTTCTTCAAAGCTGGACAAATTTCTCCGTTTTCTGAGTTGCTCCCGCCATTTATTTTTTGCAATGCCCATTAGGTAAGTTCCCAATTTTGAGGAAAGTTTAAAGGCGCCGGAGCACACATTCTGCCACAGCACAATGATCGATTCCTGTAGAACGTCCTCTGCATCGGCGTCATTTCCGCCATGAGTTTTGATATGAGTGGATACCATTTTTTCATACCGGATGAAAATCTCTCCTAATACGGTATGGTCATTCGCCTGAATACGCTCAATTAAATCCTGTTCACGAAAAAATTCTATTTTCAGCATTTACCTTTCAAACATTAATGTCATTAATAGGCAAAAAGTAAACGGGTGAACATAAATTACTACAATTAATCATAATCATCAAATTAAGGAGAATAAGATGAAGAAGATTCAATTGGTTATAATCTTGATGTGGAGTATTGCTTTGTTTGGTCAGGGGAGAATTATTCCCCATCCGATTGATGATGGCGTTCAACAGCGGGTTTATTTGAAAAGCGTGAATGCCACGGTCAAATTGAAACAGCGCATTGGCGATATTAAGCTGGAGCAAGTGTTTTACAACGAATCGAACCGCCGCTTAGAAGGTGACTACATTTTTGCGCTTCCCGGCGAGGCACAGGTTCATGATTTCTATCTTTATATCAATGGAAAGAAGACCCAAGGTGAGCTGCTCGACAGTAAAGAAGCATACCAGACTTATGAAGACATTGTCAGAAGGATGCGTGACCCGGCGCTGCTTGAGTTTGCCGGCTACGGGCTTTTCAAGGCAAGAATTTTTCCCATAGAACCGAAGCAGGGGCGGAAGATCGAATTATCTTATGCGCAAATCGCCTCTTATGATAATGATACGTATCGGTTCACTTTGCCGATCCGCCAGAGCGGCCAGGGAAGCATTGAGAAATTTCACCTAACCGTCGACATCGAGACCCAATCGGCTCTTGGCAATATTTATTCCCCTTCCCATGATATTGCTATTTCCAGAATAGATGACAGACATGCCAAGATTTCTATGGAGTCGGATCATCTGGAAGGCGATAAAGATTTTGTCCTTTATTATGCTTTGGCAAATCTGGATGTAAGCGCAACTCTATTAACCTTCAGACCGCGCACCGACAGAGATGGCTATTTCATTTTGTTGGCAGCGCCCAAATACGAGATAACAGAAGGAACCTACATTCCCAAGGATATGGTCTTTGTCATCGATGTTTCGGGAAGCATGGGGGGAGAAAAGATTGAGCAAGCTAGAAACGCCTTGCGCTATTGCATCAATACACTTAAGCCGCAGGACAAATTTGAGATCATCAGCTTTAGTTCTTCCATCGAGAATTTTCAGGGTGGTCTAAAAAGCGCCGGTGAAGATGAAATCAAAAATGCGCTCTATTTTATTGACAACTTATCCGCAGCCGGTGGCACCAATATTGATGCAGCATTGAAGCGGGCGCTGCGGTTGAAAGAAGCGCCGGACAATCACCCCACCAGCATCGTCTTCCTGACCGACGGACTGCCAACCGAAGGGGAACAGGATGTCAGCCGGATTTTGCAGAATATAAAGGATACCGGCAAAGATTTTATTCGCATTTTCAGCTTTGGGGTGGGTTACGACGTCAACACATTCTTATTGGATAAGCTCTCGCAGGATCATCATGGCAGTGCCAATTATGTGAAACCGGGTGAAAATATCGAAAGAGAAGTGTCCACATTTTTTGCCAAAATATCCAGTCCGGTGTTAACCAATCCACAAATCGATTTTGGACAATCAGGCGTTTATGATGTTTATCCGCAAGAACTACCCGATATTTTCCTGGGGCAAAGGGTGACCGTATTGGGACGCTATCGAAAACCGGGAGAAGTTTCGATCAAACTGTCCGGGAAACAAGGCGGCAGTACCCATAATTTTGAATACAAAGTTTCCTTTGATCGTCGGGAGACTGACAATGAATTTATTTCAAAGCTGTGGGCCAATCGCAAGGTGGCGCATTTATTGACTCAAATACGTTTTAATGGTGAGAATCCCGAGCTGGTGGAAAGCGTTAAGAATCTGGGAAAAGAATACGGAATCGTTACTCCGTACACTTCTTACCTGGTGACTGAGCAGGAGAAGGAAATGGCGGCAGTTCAGCAGAATATTATGCGCGGCAGTGGCGGGGCGGGGGCCCATCGGCTGCGATCTGCTCAGGAAGCAAGGGAGGCGAAAGCGGAAATGGATGAAGAGAGTGTTGGCTCTTCAGTGATGTATGATGCACTAATGGCGGCGCCCAAAGCGGCAGCTTCGGCATACGGCAAAGGGGCAGTGATGTCCAGCCGGGCAATGAAAAAGATATCCGCAGGTGATAAAGAGATGAATATGATCTTAACCGCAACAAGAGTCGCGGACCGAACCTTTCATTTGAAAAACGGGATTTGGATCGAAAGCGGTCTGGACGAAAACGTAAAAGCCGATCGCAGCATACCCTTCTTGAACGCGGAATATTTTTCTCTCAGTAAGACTGATCCCGAGCTGCGTCGAATTCTTGCTTTAGGTGAACAAGTAGTTTTTCGCTGGGAAGGCGAAATCTATAAAATAACAAACTAAGACTGAGAAATAAGCTGAATTAATATTAACCGAGCCTCTCGACCAGATCGAGAGGCTCAGCGTTTTTAAAATTATTTCGCCATTAATTCTTTCATCGGAATAGGCTGCGGTACCTGATTTTGAATGGGTTTCAAACTTTTGAGATATGCAAACATTGACTTGAGATCTTCATCTGTTGACAATCCGATATCTTCCCAGGGCATGGGCGGCAAGATAGGACGTCCTTTGCCCAAATGCTTTCCGGTACGAAATGTTTCAATAAACAACTCCTCTGTCCATAAACCTATGCCAGTATTTTCGTCAGGTGTTAAATTAGCAGAAAAACTAACTCCCCACGGTCCCGCGGCTGCGGTGAGGTCTTGATTAAATAAAATCCATTTTCCGGGAGCAACTAAACCAAGATCAATTTCCGGCAAAGTTAAGTCATGTGGGTATCCTGATAATAGTCTTGTTGTATCCAAAGCCATTCCATGTTCAGAGAATACTTTTGGAGTGTGGCAATGGTTACAACCTCCTAAGGTAACCAAGTACTCACCCCTTTCGACCGGCGTTTGCCCGGTCATTTGTGATTGCTGTTGTGTCTGACACGCAAAGAAAATAATTATTAGAGCAATAACTACCATAATACTGATATGTGAAACACCAAAGCGTTTCATTATAACCTCCATAGTTTTAAGAATTGTTTTAAGTTAATTAAGTGTGATTGATTGTATTTAAAATATTGTTCAGAATATGTTCAAATAAAAAGGATTGTCAAAAAATCATGCACAATATATGCTTATTTATTATTATATGCAATGACATTAAAGTGATAAGGGATTATTTTGAAAATAGATACTTTTGTTAAACTTTTGTGATGATTTTATGCGAATAATGTTCTATTTTTTGGCATCTGAAATAAGTTAGAGACAAACAGGCTTCTTAAAGAAAATGGATGACAGGAAAAACGTCTTAATTGTAGAAGACGATCCAAATATTATTGATCTGGTTGAGATACATCTAAAAGATTTGGGCTATAATCTGGACAGCGCTAACGATGGAAAGACCGGCCTGCTGAAAGCCCTAGAAAATAAATATTCCCTGATAATCTTGGATTTAATGCTCCCCCAAATGGATGGATTGGAGATTTGCAAGAGAATCCGTTCCGAAAATGAGTACACCCCTATTCTCATGCTCACCGCAAAATCCGAAGAGTTGGACAAAGTGCTTGGGTTGGAGTTGGGGGCGGATGAATATATCACCAAACCGTTCGGTATCCGGGAATTAATTGCAAGAGTCAAAGCGATTTTTCGCCGAATGGAAGTCAACAGGGATAAGAGCGAAGAGTTGACAGATGTGAATATTTTGAATTTTGGCGACCTCATCATCGATTTTGAAAAGAGGAAGGTGACTTTATCGGGAAAATCACTTGAGCTAACCTCCAAGGAATTTGATTTGTTGGCGCTTTTTGCCCGCAACCCCGGGAGAACTTATAACCGCAATGAACTATTGGATTTGGTTTGGGGATATCAATTTAGCGGTTACGATCATACGGTGAATTCTCACATCAATCGCCTCCGTGCTAAAATTGAGAGAGATCCCTCCAACCCGACATTTATTAGAACCGTGTGGGGGTATGGATACCGCTTTGTTGAACTGGAGGAACTCGCCGAATGAAAAGATTCTTTCAATCCTTTTACGGGAAGCTCTCCGTTGTTTTTTTGATTCTCCTTTTGATAATGGCAGTCGCCCAGATACTCATTACTTTGCAGGCGTCGATGCAGTATGTCAGCGAAGCGGAACAAAAAGTGAATTTACGATTGGCAAAAGATGTGGCTGCTGAATTTAGCCCTTATTTAACCGACAGCCTCGATCTCGCCAGCATCGAGCATCAAATCCACTACATGATGGTCATTAATCCCAAGATCGAAATATATTTACTTGACGGCAACGGGAAAATCCTAGCTTTTTTCGCCGAACCCAAAAAGAAAGTTCAAAGGGAAGTGGTTGATCTTAAGCCAATTCACGCTTTCTTATCTGGGAATGCAAAACTACCTATTATGGGAGACGACCCACGCCACCCCGGTCGAACGAAGCCATTCTCAGTTGCAAACCTGCAGATTGGCAAAGACATTAACGGGTATCTTTACATTATAACCGAGAGCGAACAATATGATTCCGCCGCGGGAATGATACGGGAAAGCTACATCGTTCAAACCACTCTCAAAGGTTTAATCATCACATTGATTTTTACAGCGGTTATCGGGATGATCCTTTTTGCTTTTTTAACCCGGAGGCTCCGTGCCGTGACCGATTCGGTTAAAGATTTTGAACAGGGCAAATTGGAAAATCGTGTCGATGTTCGATCAAATGACGAGCTGGGACAATTGGCAAGATCATTTAATCAAATGGCAGATACCATTGTTCTAAATATGGAAGAACTGAAACGAACCGATGATTTGCGGCGGGAACTGGTCGCCGGAGTTTCGCATGACTTGCGCAGCCCATTGGCTTCCATCCAGGGCTACCTTGAGACTATTTTGATCAAAGAAGAGAAGTTGAGTCCTGAAGAAAAGAAGAATTACCTTGAAATCATTTTAAGCAACACGCAGTTGTTAAGTAAGCTGGTGGCAGAACTTTTTGAATTGTCAAAATTGGACGCAAAACAGATACAGCCAAAGCCCGAACAATTCTCAATTGCCGAATTGACCCAGGACGTGGTAATGAAATTAAAACCAACGGCGGAGAAGAATAACATTCATCTTGATCCTGTTTTTCCCAAAGAGGTGCCGCAGGTATATGCAGATATTGCTCTGATCGAGCGGGCGATGTCAAATTTAATCGAAAACGCCATTCTTTATACCCCGACAAACGGCACTGTCAAAGTGGTCCTTTCAAAATCGGACAAGAGTGTGGGCGTAACCGTTTCCGATACCGGACGAGGGATTCCTCCCAAAGACTTGCCTTATATTTTCGATCGTTTTTACCGGGTGGAGAGAAGCCGTAACCGCACCACCGGCGGTACCGGCCTTGGACTGGCAATCTCCAAAAAAATTCTCGAGCTGCATGGTAGTGAGATTACGGTTGAAAGTGAGGTAAACGTCGGAACGAAATTCTACTTTGATCTGAACACTCTTGATTATCAAACTGTCCAGAATTAAGGGTTATTTGGTAAGCTTCTGCATCATCTGCTCAATTCGTTTTTTTTGATTCTTTTCCGTAACCCTTCTTAACGCGATGCTGTAATAATTAACCGCCCGTTCTTTGTCGCCCTGCGCAGCATACGCCTCGGCTAAACTGTCGTACACATTCCAGGAATCGGGATGTTCCTCCACATTCAGCCGGAAAACATCAATAGCTTCGGCCACTCTATCAATATTTAACAAAATGTAACCAAGCTCATTTATGGAATTTTCACTAATGGATTCGTTCCGGTCGTTGCTGGATCGTTTTAGTTCGAAATAGGTGGTCAGTCCTTCTGCAGTACCCTTTTTCAAAACCGTTTGGCGAAAGATCATTGCCCGGGAATCGTAACGTTCATACTTCAGCCAATCAAAAATCGGTTTTACGTTACTGATGATATTGCCAGCGATTTCATCTCCCAATGTTAAGCCGTTGCAACTGCTGGTAAAGAAAATAACACCTGATTTACTCTGTCGTGAGGCAATGCAGAAACTGGTGAAGCGCAAATTGTCAGCCCAATGCCAAAATAATGTCTCATCCCCGGATAGATGCAATCCCCAGCCCAACCCCCAGGCTAAAGATTCCGAAAGTGCGCCCGGTTGATTATCGATGCATTCAATACAATTTGGATCGAGCCGTATTTGGGGGTTAAACATTTCCTTCAATGTTTCTGGCTTGAGACCGTCTTCATTCAGTATGGCGGTTACAAATTTTGCATAGTCGCCAGCGGTTGTGAGTAAACTTGAAGCCGCATTACCCATATTTCTCTTCCAAGGCGTTTCTTCCTGACCGAGCTGATTGTGCCCGAATGCGACCTGTTTCTCGAATCTATCATTCCACACATAGCTGCTGTTCGTCATGTTCAGCGGTTCAAAAACTTGTTTCTTCATAAATTCAGCAAGCGGTTTTTCAGTGATCGCTTCAATAGCATTTTGAAGATAAACGAAGCCTTCTGAAGAGTAGCTGAATCTTTCGCCAGGTGCAAAATGAATTTTCAGACTCTCATTTTCGGGCCACCAGAGAGGGAAGCCGCTGGTGTGACTTAGCACCATTCGCGCAGTTACTTTATCAATTTGATCATCTAAAATATATTTTACTGGAAGGTATGAAGACAGGGAGCTGTCAATGTCAAGAAGACCTTGATCAATTAATTTTAAAACTGCATATGCAAACACCGGTTTGCTCAACGATCCCGCTTCAAAAATAGTATTCTCTGTTACCTGGTTTCTGGATTCATAATCTGTGATGCCGAAACCTTGGGCCCACACAATTTTTGAATTTTGAATAATCGCAATTGAAAGACCCGCGACATCAACCTGCCGCATCATTTCCGGAATTTTTGTTTGGAGGGCAGCGATTGTTTTTTCCGGACTCTCGTCGGAGTCTGATGAGAAGGCATTTCCGCTGAAGAATATTAAGAGAGTGATTAAGACCATTCTTATAATTTTAGGCGATACCTTGGGCTTCATAAATTTCCTTCTCTAAGTATTAAATGTGCTTTCCGATTCAACCTTAAAGCGGCGAACATCCAAGTTTGAGCCATCAAGCGCATTGGTTCTTAATTGAATGTTTCATCATCGACATTCATAAATCAAAATTTATTGAGGAGTATCACGCTAATTACCCCCGCATACTTCTCCAAAAATTAAAACAAACTTGACTTTATTTTCTTCAATACATAGAATCTATAAATAACAAAATTCACAAAGTAACCGGAGGATGAAATGAGAAGATATTACATGTTTGCATTCTTGTTACTTCCGCTGTTTTTAGTTGCCCAGGAAAAGGCAGGAGATGAAGCTTATGGAATTTTCAAATATGAAGATTTTGAGAAACCGACTGCATGCCGTTCCTGCCATGTGGATATTTTTTACCAATGGGACCAGGCGATGATGTCCAAGGCATACACTCACCATTGGGATGAAATTGAATATTTCAAATTGGCGGTTCCGCATGCTGAAAGGGATGAGATGGTTGCGGGTGTAAAAGCGGGCTGCAATGGTTGTCATTCACCTATCGCATTTTTGGCTGGCGATACTCCTCCGCCGACACCAGATAAAAATTCGCGCGCAAACGAGTCGGTATCTTGTGATGTGTGCCATACCATCACAGGATTTAAAGGAGATACGCCGTTTAATTATAACTTCATTTCCAAACCCAAAGAAGGGAAGCAAGGGCCCAAACCGGGATTAAAATCGCCTCACCACACAACAGTATATAATGAATTTGTTAAGACCGCAGAATATTGCGGAACCTGTCATAACGAGCAAAGCCCCTATGGTGCTTGGGTTAAGGCGACGCACTTGGAATGGAAGGAAGGTCCCTATTCTAAGCAAGGTGTCGTTTGCCAGCAATGCCACATGACTTATAGCGAAGGCAAAAGCGCTCTGATGGCCGAAACTTCAGGGATGATTGCCCAACATTTATTCCATGGAGCCCATGATGAAGGAAAACTTCGCGGCGTTGTCGAAATGCGGATACATCCAAGAGCCAGGGAAGTATTCCCGGGAGAACCGGTTATTTTCTCTTTGCAACTTCACAATGCCAAAGCGGGGCATAAATTCCCGACCGGTTCTGCGGAAGAACGAGTAGTATGGGCGCATGTGGAAGCAGTGGATGCCGAGGGAAATGTGCATCATTTACCTGTTGATAAAAAAGGATTTGAAGGAGAAGAATTTACCATTGCCTCCGATGTCTTGGCTTACCAGGATATGGCAATTCCTTTGGGACTTGAAGATTTTGAGGGAATTCAGCGAGAAGATGTTCCGGAGGGTGATCGGATTTTTCGTAAACCATATTTAGATCCTCAGGGACGAATGACTATTATGCAGTGGAATACAGCATCTTTTGGTCCCGATTATAGAATTGGTCCTCGTGAAACCAAAATTGAAACCTATACCTGGAACGTACCAGATGAAATTCCCCTTGGAACCGCCAAAATTAAAGCCTCATTATATTATAGAAAAATACCGGTTCCGATTCAAATATTTCTTGAGGTACCTGAGGAAGAATCCCAAGCAGTTTTAATAAACACGGCAGAAACTTATGTCGAAATCATAGACTAAATTCATTGGAGGAATCATGTTACCTAAGAAAATGGTCTTTTGTGTTCTGATTGTTGTTTTCTTAATCCTTAGTTATAGATCCGGTTTTTCAATACCGGCTTTTGCCCGGAAATACAAAGTGAGCTGTTCCACTTGCCACGCACCATTTCCCAGATTAAAGGATTTTGGAGATGAATTTGCCGGAAATGGTTTTGTGATGAAAGGTCAAGAGCCGACCCGCTCAATGATTGATACTGGTGATGAATTGTTATTACTAATGCGAGAATTACCGCTTGCAATCCGGTTTGATGTTTATGCCCGATTGAAGCCAGATAAAGATGGTGGGGTTCAAAATGATTTGCAGACTCCCTATATTTTAAAAATCCTATCCGGAGGCCGAGTTACCCAAAATGTATCCTATTATTTCTATTTCTTTCTTAGCGAAAGAGGCGAGGTAGTCGGAATTGAAGATGCTTATTTACATTTTAATGACATTTTCAATCAACCGCTAGATGTGATGGTCGGACAGTTCCAGGTGTCTGACCCGTTATTTAAAAGGGAATTGCGACTTTCTTTTGAGGATTATCAGGTTTATAGAACAAGAGTGGGATTTGTGCCTTCAAATCTAACGTATGACCGTGGATTGATGATAACTTATACCGCTCCCTGGGGCAGTGATTTTGTTGGCGAGATTGTAAACGGTAATGGAATTGATCCGGCAGATGACAACCGCCAGTTTGATAATGATGATTTTAAGAATTTCGTGTTAAGGTGGACACATGGTGTTGGTCCGGTTCGATTAGGTGCTTTTGGTTATTATGGAGAAACCGAACATCCGGACAGTCTCAATAACAATATAATGGTAGTTGTTGGACCTGATGCAACACTTAATATCGGACCTTTTGAAATGAATTTTCAATATTTGTGGCGCAGTGATGATAATCCTGTCTATACTGACATCAAGCCCAAAAATGAAATTGAAACCAAGGGTGGATTGGCAGAAGTTATTTATGCACCCAATGGCGATGAAGGCCGTTGGTTTTTAATTGGACTCTATAATAAAGTAACTTCGAATATTGTTGATAAATTACCCAGACAATCTCCAATTGAATATGAATCTGTTGGTTTGACCGGCACTTACTTATTGGGAAGAAATCTGCGGATTATGGCTGAATATAATTATGATATAGAGTACGAGAAGAATCGTTTTACAATTGGATTTGTAAGCGCATTCTAATTGAATAGAATTTGAAAAAAGCAAAAATGGGGATTTTGATTTTGCCCAAAAATGGCGGGCTGCTTACTTCTGCTTACCAACTACATCCTCCACATAGGCGCGAAGCAGTTCGCCAACGGCCCAGGCTTGAGCAATACCTCCTCGCGGCGTATGCGGAGCATCACCATCAAAGATCTCCGAAATAGATCCGAGGCCCGCGACGTTGATATGGCTTAGAAAATTCCGTATGATATTTCGGGCCCTTTCTCTTCCGCGCTCTCCGTAAAATCTGACCATTACGGTTATAAACGGTCCCAACAGCCAGCTCCAAACAGTACCCTGGTGATAAGCACTCGACCGCTGCAATTGATCGCCCAAGTATTGTCCCTTATAATTCGGATCATCCGGTGAAAGCGTTCTCAGTCCAAACGGCGTATATAATTTTTCGGAGATTATGCTGAAAATCCTTTTGGCTTTGGTTCCGCTCACTAAGGGATATGGCAGGCTCAAAGCAAATATCTGGTTGGGCCGCAGGGAAGCATCTTTATGATCATCCTTAATGCAATCATAGAGGTAACCAAGCTCCTCACTCCAGAATATCTCCAGGAATTTTCGTTTCATTATTTCAGCCCGCCGTTCAAATTCATTGGCGGCAGAAGATGTTTCAAATTTACCCAAAAGTTCAGCGTAAATTAGCAATGCATTGTACCACAGCGCATTGATTTCAACGGCTTTTCCTTGTCGCGGAGTGACAATTTTATCGCCGGCCTTTGCTTCCATCCAGGTTAACTCAATTCCCGGTTCCCCGGCGTATAAGAGGCCGTTCTCATTAACATGAATATTGCAGCGTGTTCCCTTTATATGCCAATCGATGATCTCTTTCAGAACAGGCATCATCTCCTTGTGGACAAATTTTTCGTCTTTGGTGTAATGCAGATATTTATAAATGGCAATAAAGAACCACAACGTGGCGTCGGCGGAATTGTATTCGGGTTCATCTTCAATATCGGGAAAATCATTGGGAAGCATACCCTGGCTTATATATTTAGTGAAGGTTTGCAAGATCATTTTAGCGTCTTCAAACCGCCCCGTAGCAAGAGTCAGTCCCGGTAAAGAAATCATCGTATCGCGCCCCCAGTCGGTGAACCAGGGATAACCTGCGATAATGGTTTTAAGATTATCGCCCTTTTGAACCACGAACTGATCTGCTGCAAGCGTTAATATTCTAGAAGTATTATCCTTAAGCGGCAGTTTGTTGAATAGTCTCAGGCGTCGTTTCTTCTCGTTGTCAATTAGGTGAAAAGGATCTTTTTCGGAGACATCTTGTGTAGAGATAGTCACTCCAAATTTATCACCTAAATTCAAATTTACTCGGAAGTGTCCGTATGAAAACAAATCCTCGTGATTGTCCAACCCGCGCTGCCGCTCAACCCGGTATTCAAAATCGTAGTACCATTCGGGGCTCTTCTCAAAGATTGCATTCGGAATATCGATGAATAGCTCCTCAAATCCGTCATACGGTCGAACTCGTAGCAGGCCGTTTTTAAATTTGGCCTCCTTAACGATTAGGTCATTGGCTCTCGTTAGATTATGATAATACCGGGCGGCAATCAATGGCTGTAGTTCCATAGTAAACGACGAGATCGCAGCCAAAACTTCATAAATAATGACAGTGGTGTTTTCTCCGTTAATGGCAGCAATCGTTTTTCTAATTCGAACCCCATCAGTGTCATACTCAAATATTGGGAACAGCTCTTTTTCGAATTTTTCGAGGGATCGATAACCGTGTGGATGAATTGCTCCGGGGTATTGGTTACACTGTAAATCAAATCGTCTGCCGTGCAGTTCAATTGTTTCATCCAACTTTGAGAGGAAAACGACACGTCCGATGGGGGGTTGAGTTGCAGCAACCAAAATTCCGTGATAGCGTCTGGTATTGGCGCCTATGATTGTTGAGCTTGCCCATCCGCCAATACCGTTTGTCTCCAGCCATTCTAGAGTAATTGCCTTGTCAATGGTTTGGGTGATGGTTTTATCAAAGCTGATTTTCATATTCCTTTACTATTAAGCCACGGCATTACAAAATAACAAAGTGCGGAAAAATATCCAAGCAACGGCTCCATCACCAACCTTATTCGACTTTATTTACATGATATAGAATACAGCAACGCAACTTGTGAGAAGACTCACATGATTTCGCGTTCAGATTTTCTGTTTATGATATTTGTGAATTAGATTTTTTTCATAACAATCTTGATTGATTCGTGTTATTTTATTACCGTCCTATCAGGTCTAAATGTTTTTTAACAGCCAAAGTCGAAAAGAAAAAATTGAATTATCCAATGGTGTTAATCGCAGTTTATCTCACTCGACCTCCTTTGACCTTAAATATTATTGTCGTCACTTTTAGTTTTTCTTCAATAGGGGAAGATTTCGATGAATGCTTGCCAATTCCCAAAAAACAATAAAGCGATTTTTTTGCTTTTTACCGCGTGCATGATGTTCTTTATCCCCTATAGCCTCTTGGCCCAGGATAGAGGCTTTAGCGAGGAAAAAGCCACAACGCATTTTGGCAGAGATAGGACTTATGATATTCAACATATCAAGTTGGAATTATCATTTGATCAACCTCAAAAAATGGTTTATGGAACTGCAACTTTGACTATTACCCCAATTAATGATGGATTGAGGCAAATGGACCTTGACGCCGTTGATCTGAAAATAAAATCTGTTAAACTCAATAATGATAGAACGCTTAATTATTCGTCCGGCGATAAAAAACTCAGGATTGATTTGGATCGACCCTATGATGAGAATGAGTTTTTTGATATAGCAATTAATTACCAGGCACAGCCCCGAGTAGGATTATATTTCATCCAGCCGAAGGAAGGTTATCCTGACAAACCCTGGCAAATTTGGTCGCAGGGAGAAATGGAGGAGAATCGATTCTGGTTTCCCTGCTATGATTTTCCCAATGACCGCATGACCAGTGAGATGGTTATAACCGTACCAAGCGGACAAATTGCAATTTCCAATGGTGAATTGTTGGAAGTGACAGAAAATAGAAGAAATAACACCAAAACCTATCATTGGCAGGAAAATATTCCGCATGTAAATTATCTTAATTCTTTGGTCGTGGGAGATTTTGTTGAAATTCAGGATGAGTGGGATGGCATCCCGGTGATTTATTATGTTGAGCCGCAAGACAGCGCTAAAGCAAAGCGCTCCTTTGCCAAAACCCCTGATATGATAAGATTTTTTTCTGAGAAGATTGGCATCAGGTATCCATATGAAAAATATGCCCAAACCACTATCAGGGGGTTTATGTGGGGGGGCATGGAGAATATCAGCGCTGCAACCTTGACCAGAAATACTTTGCATGATCAGCGAGCTAATCTGGATTATACCAGCGATGGCTTAGTTGCGCACGAATTGGCGCATCAATGGTGGGGGGATTTGATAACCTGCAAAAACTGGAATCACGTTTGGCTGAATGAGGCTTTTGCAACCTATTTCGACGCCCTCTATGTCGAAAATGATCGGGGCGAAGATGAATATCTAATGGAAATGGAGGGGAATCGGGAAAGATACCTGAGGGAGGATTCAACGGAATATCGTCGTCCTATCGTTCACAATTTTTACGAAGATCCTGATCAAATGTTTGACCGGCATACTTATCAAAAAGGCGCCTGGGTTCTGCAAATGATTCGGTATGTTTTAGGAGATGAGCTTTGGTGGAAGGCAATTCATCATTATGGGGAAAAGTATGACGGTTACACGGTGGAGACCAATGATTTCAAAGAAGCAATTGAAGAGGCTACCGGAAGATCACTGGAATGGTTATTTGAAGAATGGCTTTACAGAGGCGGATATCCTGAATATTCCGTGAACTGGGATTGGAACGCGGATAGCAGTTTGGTTTTGCTAACTGTAAAGCAAACTCAGAAAGTTGATGAAGTGACTCCTCTCTTTCGCATGCCTGTGGAAATAGAAATTAGCGGTGAGTTTGGCAGCAAGCTCTTTGTAACTGAAATCGAGCAGAAAGAAGAAGCCTTTGAATTTCAGGTGCCTTCCAAACCATTCAGGGTGGAGTTTGATCCCCGCGAGCAAATCCTGAAAGAGTTGAAATTCATCAAAACAGAAGATGAATTATTAAATCAGCTTCGATACTCAAATCATACTGGAGGAAAAATACGAGCTGCAAAATGGCTGGAAAAATTTTCCGATAGCCGGGATGTCGTTGATGCCCTTGCCCATTCAGTTATAAACGAAAAGTTTTGGGGTGTTAGAATTCAAGCTGCGGAAACATTGGGAAAGACAAATAATCGGAAATCCAGAGATGCTCTAATTACTGCTCTTGGAGATAAAGAATCCGGAGTGAGAATTGAGGCGATTAAATCTTTGGGACAATTTGTAGATGATAACCGAATTGAAATAGAGCTCTTGAATATTTTTGAAAAAGATTCCAGTTATTACGCTCAGGCAGAAGCCGTTCGAAGTCTGGCAAAAATCAATTCTTCCAAAGCGGTTGACATTTGTGAGCAGGCACTATTAAAGGATTCGTACAATGAAGTAATTCGGAAAGCAGCCTTTGATGGATTTATTAAATTGCATAGCCCACACGGGCTGGATTACGCCATTAAGTGGGCTGCTTATGGCAAACCGGATCTGGCGCGGACTGAAGCCATTAGGGCTTTGGGAAAACTCGCAGAATATGATGAAAGCCGGGCAATTGACATTTACAATAAATTGGTTGAATATTTTCAGGAAGATAATTTTAGGATTCGCAACGCAACTGCGAAAGCATTGGCTGATGTTGGAAACCCCGACGCAATTACCGAATTAGAGAAGATTGAAACAGATGAATATCATTTCCGATGGAAACAAATTTATCGAAAGGCGATTAAAAAAATCAGAAATAAAATAGCGGTGCGGTAATAACCTGATCTTGGACTAGGATCAAACTCAAAAGGGACATTGCGGTATCCTCCGACGATTAACTATTTATTAAATAGAAATATTCATGCCCCAACTCATACAAAAGTATACCAAGTGGCTTCATACCCAATGGCCTGCCGGAGTTGTTGAGAAGCTACCCGAAGTTAAAGAAGATTATTCGACAAACTTTCCCGGCTTGTATATCACGGGCGACTTGACCGGGATTCCGCTATTGAAATTTTCTTCGGACAGCGGGGCTCGGGTTGTTCAAACCATTATTTCCGATAGTGATTTTGAAAAGCAGCGAGCCCAGAATGTTGATGCAAGGATTTTGGATTTGGTGATCATCGGCGCAGGTGTTTCCGGGATGGCGGCGGCTTTGGAAGCAACGAAGGTTGGACTTAATTTTGAAATTTTAGAAGCGACAGAACCGTTTTCAACGATTGTGAATTTTCCCAAGGCCAAGCCGATTTATACTTATCCTTCAGAAATGACTCCTGCCGGTGACTTACAATTTACCGCAACTGTAAAGGAACCCCTGGTTGATGAATTGCGAGAACAAACGCTTGAAAAAGGAATTAAACCGCTCATTGCACATGCGGATCGGGTTAAGCGTAAGGGAGATCATTTTGAAATAATATTGGCAGGGAAGGATAGCCTGCTTGCAAGAAAAGTCATCATTGCCATTGGGCGCTCGGGCAATTTCCGTAAGCTGGCTGTTCCCGGTGAGGACAGAGAGAATGTTTACAATCGCCTGCACGACCCAAAGGATTTTTACAAAAAGGATGTTTTGGTTGTGGGCGGCGGTGACAGCGCTTTGGAAACGGCCATTGCCCTTGACCAGTGCGGCGCTAATGTGACTCTCTCATATCGTAAAGAGGAATTTTCGCGCCCCAAACCCGACAATCTTGATCATTTAAACCAATTAATCGCGAATCCGGCTGCCGACGTATCGGTAGAAACTCCGGTGTCTGAGCGGGTGACCACGAGCGCTGGCGGTTTTTTAGGCAAGAATAGAAAAGCCGGCAAAATCAATGTAGTGATGAAAAGCCAGGTGAAAAAAATTGGGGATAAAGATGTTACACTGATTGATTCCGCCAACCAGGAAGTTACCGTACCCAATGATGCTGTTTTTACCATGATCGGTAGAGAAGCACCGTTGGAGTTCTTCCGGCGCAGCGGTATTCGAATTACCGGAGAGATGCGGACAAGGCAGTGGATTGGATTCGGGCTGTTTGTTCTGTTCTGCGCATTTGCATATAATTGGAAAGCCGGCGGCGCTATTACGGATGCATTCCAGGAAAATGGCTGGTTTCCTTTTAACCTCACTGATTGGATTTCAAATTTAAGCAGCTCGATTGCAGCTCAGGCCAGTGATCCATCAACGGTTGTTAGCACTTTAAATGTGACTTTTACCCAGCCGGGATTTTATTACAGTCTTGCTTACAGTTTGGTGGTTATCATTTTTGGAATTAAACGCATCAAAAGTCGGAATACCCCTTATGTCAAAGTTCAGACGCTCTCTTTAACAGCCATACAAGTCTTTCCGCTATTCTTACTGCCTTATTTTATTCTTCCACTTTTTGGAAATTGGGGTGTATTCGATTCCGGTGTCGGGAAAAGTGTTGCCGATGCTCTGTTTCCGGTTGTCAACTATGACTATGGGCGCGAATACTGGCGCTCTTATGGGCTTATCCTTGCTTGGCCGCTTTTCGTTTGGAATGTGTTTACCTGGCAGCCCCTCACCTGGTGGTTGATCATCAGTATTGTGCAAACTTTTATTATCATTCCGGGGATCATTTATTTTTGGGGTAAAGGCGCCTATTGCGGCTGGATTTGCTCTTGCGGCGCAATGGCTGAAACACTGGGAGACACCCATCGCCAAAAAATGCCTCATGGCGCTTTCTGGAACAGGGTTAACATGTTAGGGCAGGTTATTCTCGGTGTTGCCTTTTTGCTGTTGATAACGCGTATTATCAGCTGGGTTGCACCAAACAGCTGGATTGGTCAACCCCTGTACAAATTTTACGAGGGACTTTTTCAGAACTGGCAGCTATTGGGAATTCAATTGAATTACAAATGGATTGTGGATATTTTTCTGGCGGGAATACTTGGCTATGGCGCTTACTTCTGGTTTAGCGGAAGGGTGTGGTGCCGTTTTGCCTGCCCGCTTGCAGCACTGATGCATATCTATACCCGCTTCAGCCGTTTTCGTATTTTAGCCGAAAAAAAGAAGTGCATCTCCTGTAATGTCTGCACCTCAGTCTGTCACCAGGGAATTGACGTCATGAATTTTGCTAATAAGGGGCTTCCCATGGCTGACCCGGAATGTGTGCGCTGCAGCGCCTGTGTGCAGTCCTGCCCTACCGGCGTTCTGCAGTTCGGGCAGATCGATCCGAAAACCGGCGAAGTTTTATCAGTTGATAATCTGGCTGCTTCTCCGGTGTTAATGGCTGAAATGAAAAAGAAATTATTTTGGCCATAGAGATACTGCACACTCAGAGGAATAACAGATACACCCCCTCCCTTTAGAAGATTTTGAGGAGAAAATTATGAAGAAAAGTTCTCTTACATTGCTAATAGCAGTTTTTCTTTTTTGGGTTTCCTGCCACTCCACAAAAACGGATGCCCAAAAATTTTTTAATGCTCGGAATTATGGGTCGCTTGCTGTCGAAAAATATGGGAATGACTTTGAGTATTTTTTCAACTCCCCCAAAACCTATGTCATCTGTTTGAAAAGAAACAAACCCACCCCACAGATCCCTCAATACCAAATCAGTTTTTTTATCTATGATTTAAAGAAGAATGAAATTATTTTTGAAGAATCCTCGATTGACGCTGAGGTGGAGTGGAGAAATGATCATCAGGTTCAAGTGAAGATCACGCCGGGCATTATTAGTGGCGATGAAACAACGGATGACTTCACTTATGTGTATGACGTGACATCACGAAAGAAAATTAAATAAAAAACTAATTGAATCTTAAATGGGAGAAGACCATGAGAGCAAAGATAATTTTCGGAATGACCTTAACCGTTGTTTTGCTAATCCTGGTAATTAGCAAAAGTAATTTGCCAAGAGAGAATTCTTCGCAACAAATGGCTACCCAATATTCCGGATTGGATCAGGAGTATGAAAAGCTGTTGGTGATGGGGAAGCATCTTGATCCCAATTCCCCCGAAGGGATCAGGATTGCAGAAAAGATCAAAAAAATCGAACGGAGAATGGAAGGGCACGCCAAATCCGAAAATCCCAACGAGTTTGTTCGAATTCTCCATGACATGAAAATCCCCTACGGCGAGACTGAACCCGCTTATAAGCTGAATTACAGAAAGAAGGAACTGGATAAAGCCAAGCAAAGCAAAACCATTCCATCCGTAACACTTCCCTGGGTGGAAAGAGGTCCGGGAAATGTGAGCGGACGCGCCCGGGGATTGATTGTCGATCCCACCGATCCGATGAACGAAACTTGGTTTGTGGGGAGTGTTGGCGGAGGTATTTGGAAGACAATAAACGGCGGTGCAACCTGGATCCAGCTGGCGCCGGATTTACCTAACCTCGCTGTGTCAACCTTAGCGATGTCGGCATCGAATCCGGACATAATATATGCCGGAACCGGTGAGAGCATGTATAGCGTGGACGTGATAAATGGCGATGGAATTTATAAATCGACTGATCACGGACAGACATGGTTTCAATTATCCAGCACCGTCGGCAGCCCCGATTTTAATAACATTGCCAGAATGGTGGTTGACCCGCAAAACCCGGATATCGTTTTGGCCGCCACCTCGTCCGGCAGGTACAAAATAAACACCGTCAATAAATCCGGAATATTCAAATCCACCGACGGCGGAAATAATTGGACTCAAGTATATAACGAAACGGAAATCGGTGGATTTGGCCGGGTAAAAAAAGTTCTTCAAATTATCGACACGCCCGGAAATTTCAATGTCTTGTATGCAGCCATTGATGAGAAGGGTGTCATCAAATCAACGAATGCAGGCGATACCTGGTTTTTATCTTCCAACGGCATCAATGACTTTAGCGGCAGATTCGAACTGGCTATTTCGCCAACCAATCCTAGTAAGATTTATGCCGCTGCGGAAGGAAGCCCCAATTCCAACCTGTTTGTTTCAAATGATGCCGGGGTTACATGGGTGCGAACCACAGAGAATGGACAAGAACCAAACTGGTTGTCAGCTCAGGGGTGGTACGATAATACTATTGTGGTTCACCCAACAAATGAAAACACTGTTTACGTGGGTGGCGTCAGGCTTTTCCAGATTGATGTGCTGCCCAACAATACCCGAAATGCAACTCAATTAGCAACGGGTCCGGTTCATGTGGATCATCACAATCTGGTCATTATACCGAAAAGCGGCGGTTCTTTCCGAATTTTGAATGCCAATGACGGCGGTATTGGTGTTTCTACCGACAGTGTGGACAATTGGAGCAAACCAACGCTGGGAATGAATACCAGTCAGTTTTACGGCGTGGATAAGAAGCCTGGCGCGAGCGCCTATATCGGCGGTATGCAGGATAACGGCACCTGGCGTTCCCCGGAGGATGCCGATGCTTCTTCGCTCTGGACTTTCCAGATTGGCGGAGACGGATACGAAACATCGTGGCATTTTAATGATCCCGGCAAAATTATTGGCGGCTCTCAGTACAACGGCCTTCGACGATCACTTAACGGTGGGCTGAGCTGGTCAAGCGCTACCAGCGGTTTGGGTGATACCGGAAGTGGAAGCGCGCCGTTTATCACAAAAATTGCCAAGTCCAACATGGAGCCGGATTTATTATTTGCAGTAGGGGTATCCGGTGTGTGGCGGTCTACCAACTTTGGCGGCTCGTGGTCATTGGCGCCAATCACCGGGACAAATTGGGGCGGGGTCAGTTCGTTTCTGGACGTCAAGATTTCCCGCGCCAACCCAAATATAATCTGGGCGGGAAGCAGGATGGATCCGAGTGGAAAAATTAATATATCCACAGATCAGGGGCTTACCTTCAATCCAACACCGGTCTATTCTCTGGTCAGCATGGGCGGCATTTCGGGACTGGCAACGCATCCTCATCAGGATTCAACTGCTTATGTGCTTTTTTCTTTTGCCCAAAAACCCAAGATTCTCCGCACAAAAGATCTCGGGCAAACCTGGGAGGATATTAGCGGATTTGGCACCGATACGGTGAGCTCCAATGGATTCCCGGATGTCGCTATCTACGATTTGCTGGTTCTTCCTCACACGCCTGATACAATCTGGGCTGGTACCGAAATCGGGTTATTCGAATCCACCGATGACGGTGCAAGCTGGCATATCGCCGATAATGGATTGCCTGCCGTACCAATCTGGGCGATGACCCATGTTGAAGATGAAATCGTACTTGCCACCCACGGAAGAGGCATTTGGAGCGTTAATATTCCCGGATTATCCTCAAACCAGACTTTTTCGCCGCTTATCGAAGAACTTTACCAGGGGCCGGACGGTTTCCTGTCTATCCGGGTAGGTTTGCGATCGCTTTATGACTCGACAAACGTTTTTGTCAACGGCGGACTGTTTCTTCAAATTGGCTCTAACGCGGCGCCGCAGGATACTCTGATTAAATATATTGTTACGCAAGCGGGCAATGTTACGGTAGCTGTCACTGCCTATAAGGATGGGGTTTCGTATGATGCCGTGTCCCGAAATATTAATGTACAGGTTTACTCCCAGCCTCAGACAACCTATTTAAATGATTTTAATTCGCCGTCCAATGATTTTTTCGGAAGCGGCTTTCAGATCCGAAGTGAAACCGGTTTTAATGATGATGCCATCCACACATCGCATCCGTATGGGAACAATCAAAATATAACTTACACCCTTACCATACCAATCATTGTCGCTGCTGCCAACAGCGCCATTGTTTATGATGATGTGGCGCTGGTCGAACCGGGTGAGCCGGGCACGGTTTTTGGGGATTCTGATTTTTGGGATTACGTGGTTGTGGAGGGTACAAATGATGGGATTAACTGGATTCCCCTCGCCGATGGTTACGATGCACGCTATGACCCCGACTGGTTAAATGCCTATAATTCTTCAACGCCTGGAAATTCAAGTATGTATCGAACGCATCAGTTTGATTTGCTGAATACATTTTCTGCCGGTGAGCAAATACTGGTACGTTTTAGATTATATGCCGATGGTTTTGTCACGGGATGGGGATGGGCGATAGACAATCTCGAGATTCAGCAAGGCGCCACCGGAATAGCTGAAAATGATGGACTGCCCCAATCATTCGCCCTGTTTCAGAACTATCCCAATCCCTTCAATCCATCCACGACAATTCGATACCAGTTGCCCGAAGGCTCCAAGGTGGAATTGACAATATATAATTCACTCGGCCAGCAAATCCGCACACTTGTAGAAGAAGACCAGCAAGCCGGGGTAAAATCGGCTGTCTGGGATGGAAGGGATAAATTTGGAAAAGCAGTTGCCAGTGGTATTTACCTCTTCCGGATTAGAGCAGCAAATTTTGTTCAATCGAAGAAAATGATTCTGCTGAAGTAATGCTGTTGAAGATAATGAGGAAGGAAATCTATAATACCACCTGCACCATGGATTGTCCCGATACCTGCGCACTTGAAGTGGAAGTACAGGACGGAAGGATTGCGAAAATTAGCGGAACGAATCATCATCCCATCACCGGCGGATTTATTTGCTCAAAAGTATCTCAATTTGCAAAACGGGTTTATCATAAAGATCGCGTCCTTTTTCCGATGCGCCGAATTGGTGTTAAAGGAGAAGGAAAATTTGAGAGAATCGGCTGGGATGACGCCATAGCGGAGATTGCAACCCGGTTTAAGGAGATTAGCAACGAATTTGGTTCGGAAGCAATTCTGCCATATCATTACGGGGGCTCCAATGGTCTATTGGGGGAAGATTTTCTCGACGATCACTTTTTTGCGAGGTTAGGCGCTTCACGTCTCGCCAAGACTTTGTGCTCCATTCCGACTAAGAAAGTTGCAACTGCGATGGATGGTAGAATGCCCGGAGTCGCGTTCGAAGATTATCCTCATGCCAAATTTATTCTGATCTGGGGCGCCAATCCCAAAGCTTCCAACATTCATTTAGTGCCTTTTTTAAAACAAGCCAAAAAGAATGGCGCCTATATCGCCGTGATCGATCCGGTTAAAAACTTTTCAGATGTGGAAACGGATTTACATCTTCCTGTTTATCCCGGAGCTGATCTTCCCTTAGCTCTCTCGATTATCAACTATTGGCACGAAAATAATTTATTCAATCTGGATTTTATTGGCAAGCATTGCGACGGGTTGGAAATGGTCCTGGAGCGGGCAAAGAATTGGCCGATTGAGAAGAGCGCCCACGAAGCCAGGGTAAATCCGGAAGATGTAAAAATCCTGGCAAAAAAGTATGCAAAATCCTCTCCGGCAGTTCTTCGCTGCGGATGGGGAGTGGAGCGGAATCAGAATGGCGGGCAGGCAGTGGCGGCTATTATAGCCATGCCGGCGCTATTGGGAAAATTTGGCGTTCGCGGCGGCGGATATACCTTAAGCAACAGCGGCGCTGTGAAACTGGATACGGCAAAAGTCTTTGGGGACATAAACTGGAATACCCGAATCATCAATATGAGTCAGATAGGACAAGTATTGACAGGCGACCTCGATCCACCCATTAAAGCGCTGTTTGTTTACAATTGCAATCCTGCGGTAACTGCGCCGGACCAAAATGCCGTGCTGAACGGCCTGCATAGGGAGGATCTATTCACGGTGGTCTTTGAACAAGTAATGACTGACACCGCCTTGTTTGCCGATATTCTGCTTCCCGCAGTCACTTTTCTGGAGCAAAAGGAAATCAAACGAGGTTATGGCAGTTATGTGGTGGGAAGCGTTCATCCTGCCATTTCTCCTTGCGGGGAAGCGAAATCCAATGAAGCGGTTTTTGCCGCCCTCGGTCGAGCCATGGGGTTTAAAGATGAGCCTTTTTTTTGGTTAACAGATGACTACATGCAAAAGGTCTCCGCAGCCCTGCATACCAACGGTAAAGCACTGGAATTCGATCCTCACCCGAATGGTGGAATTCACAGCGTTGATTTTCAGGGGGAAACACCCATTCAATTTAAAACAGTTTTTCCGTCAACGCCTGACGGGAAAGTTCATTTGTGTCCTGCGGTTTTGGGAGAGCGTCCGTTTAGCTACATTTCAGTGAAGAAGGAGAAGTTCCCCTTGGCATTGATTTCTCCTGCTAACTCAAAGATGATCTCCAGCACCATGGGCGAATTCAATTATCCCCGGTTAATAGTGACTATTCATGCTGACGATGCATTGCCAAGGAAAATTGAAACAGGAGACACGGTTCGGGTGTTTAATGAATTGGGAGAAGTCATTTGCCGGGCTAAGATTGGTAATCAAATTCGAAGCGGCGTTGTCTCAATTCCGAAGGGAGCCTGGCGAAAATCTTCTCCGAACGCCAAAACTTCCACCGCGCTGTGTCCCTCCCATGTGAATGTGGTTGGCGGCGGAGCGTGTTTTAATGATGCCAGGGTTGAAGTCGAAAAGATTTAACTTGAGGAGATTAGGTATGTCCGCTCTTCACTTGAAAGTCATTATAATCTTTTTAATTTCTGTGCTTCTATATTGTTCATCCGAACGGGGGACAAAGAATAAATCATTACCGCAAAATACAGATGCCAATGCAAAGGAGACGTCCAGATTGACTGAGGATAATGGTGAGATTAGAAATATGACCGGTACGGTTGTCTTTCATGAGATTGAAGGCGGATTTTACGGCATTGAAGCGGATGACGGCAAGAAGTACAATCCCATCAACCTGGATGAGTCATTTCGCAAAGATGGATTGCGGGTAAAATTCGACGCCAATTTGAAAAAAGGCATGGTGGGAATACACATGTGGGGCGAGTATGTTGTAGTTCTTAGGATTGAGAAGTTACCTGCTATTCGCCCAGAAGAGGATAAATAATTGTCTTGGTTTTCAGCCGATTTCTGTTTAAATATGACTGAGAATATCTTGCTGCCTCCTTTTGGGTTTGGGTTATCCAATTAGTAAAAAAAGGCAGCAAGATTTTTTTTGAGGCGACTTTTATCTTCTTGTCTTTTGCTAACATATCGTTTCCATAAACCAGCCTATGAATATGAAAGAGTCCAAGAATTTCTTCCTGCAATTCCAATTGTTTTCATCTCATTCTCTATTATATTAATCGGGTCAAGAATACAATCGAAGAATCGTTAGCGATGTCTCTTTCCACGAATGAACTCCCACTTTTAGAAGTAAAGAATGTCTTCAAACGCTTCCCTCTGGATGAGAAGCTGATTGGAAAACCCACTCAATTTGTGTATGCAGTTTACGGCGTCTCATTGAGACTGGCTCGCGGAAAAACCGTTGGACTGGTAGGAGAATCCGGCTGCGGAAAAAGCACCGTTGGAAAATTGATCTGCAAATTAGATGAGCCCAATGAAGGGGAAATTATTTATAAGGGGGAAAATATATCGAAATTTTCATCCAGGGAAGAACTGAATTATCACCAGGCAGTTCAGATGATATTTCAGAATCCTTACACGTCGCTTAATCCCCGCCAGCGGATTGGGCGGATATTGAGAGAGATTTTCCGCGTGCATCAATTATGCGGAATGGAGGAAGTGGAAGAGCGAATTGGCGCTGCACTCGAAGCTGTTGGATTGGATGCGGAGAGTTATCACAAGTACCCCTTTGAGTTTTCCGGCGGACAGCGCCAGCGGGTCAGCATTGCGCGCTCTCTGGCCGTCAATCCGGAAATTATTGTTTGTGATGAGCCGGTCTCCGCACTGGATGTTTCCATTCAGGCGCAAATCCTGAAGCTGCTGAAAGAACTGCAGAAAGAGCATCATTTGGCGTACCTGTTTATCTCGCATGACCTCAGCGTGGTTTATCACATTTGTGATGAGGTGTTGATCATGTACATGGGAATGATCATGGAGCGGGGCCCGGTGGAGAAAATTTTCAACAATCCTTCTCATCCTTATACACAAGCGCTTTTGAGCGCCATTCCCATTCCCTATCCTAATGCCAAAAAAGAGCGAATTATTTTAAAAGGAGAAATTCCCTCTCCAACACGGCTTCCCAAAGGCTGCCCGTTCTATTCCCGCTGCAAACGAAGGATGGATATCTGCAGGGAAGAATTTCCACCAGTTGAGGAATTAAGTGCGGAGCATGAGGTGTTTTGTTGGCTGTATTCTAAAAATGGAATAAAAAGCAATGGCAAATAGCGGGACAACAATGTCGTCACGGAACGAAATCATAATTGATCATTAAAATATTAATTAATGAGCATTTAAATCTTGATAAAACGAACATAATTTGTTTAATTTGCTGCAATTTATATGTCATTGGTTGATAACATCATAATCATAAATACCCCGGAATTTTCAATTAAGCAAAAGGTTAACGGATGACGACCAAGTCTAGCAAGGAATTAGACCATGTGACAATTCGGTTTGCGGGCGACTCCGGCGACGGCATGCAATTAACCGGAAACCAGTTTACCCGAACGACGGCATTGTCAATTAACGACCTCAGTACCTTTCCCGATTTCCCCGCTGAAATCCGAGCACCTGCCGGTTCGGTATATGGTGTTTCCGGATTTCAAATTCATTTCAGCAGCGAAGAAGTGCATACCCCCGGCGATAAAGCCGACGTACTGGTTGCGATGAATCCTGCCGCTTTACAAGCCAGCTTGAAATTCATCCAAAATAATGCCGTTATTATTCTGAACAAAGACGCCTTTACCCCCCGAAATTTGAAACTTGCCGGTTATGAGGAAGATCCGACTGAGAATGGGAAACTAAAAGGATACCAGGTTTATTCGGTTGATATTTCCAGATTAACCCAGGATGCGTTGGAAGATATTGAGCTGACTCATAAAGAAAAAGAGCGCTGTAAGAATTTCTTTGCACTTGGAATTGTCTACTGGCTATACACCCGGAAAATGGAACCCACCGTTGAATGGATCAAGAAGAAATTTGCGGCTCAGCCGCTATGGCTGAAAGCTAACTTGGAGGTGTTGAAAGCCGGGCGTAATTTTGCCGAGGCAACTGAGCTGTTTAGAACTTCATATAAAGTAACCAGGGCGAAGATTAAACCGGGGATTTACCGGCAAGTCACCGGCAATGAAGCGCTGGTTATCGGACTGGTCGCCGCCGGTGAAAAGTCCGGTAGGAACATTTTTTTAGGAAGCTATCCAATTACCCCCGCTAGCGAAATTCTACAAATGATGTCGCACCATAAGAATTTTGGGGTGAAAACATTTCAGGCAGAGGATGAAATGGCTGCAATCGGCGCCGCTTTGGGCGCCTCATTTGCCGGGGATATTGGCGTAACAGCCACCAGCGGTCCGGGAATGGCTTTGAAGAGCGAGTTTTTGGGACTGGCGGTGATGACCGAATTGCCATTGGTGGTCTGCGATATTCAGCGCGCTGGGCCAAGTACGGGTATGCCCACCAAAACGGAGCAGTCTGATTTAAACCAGGTTTTATACGGACGGAGCGGCGAAGCGCCCTTAGCTGTGATCGCCGCAAAAAGCCCCGCCGATTGTTTTCACGCCGCCTACGAAGCTGTTAAGATTGCGGTGCAGTTTATGACACCCGTGGTGGTGCTTTCAGATGTGTATCTGGCTAACGGCGCAGAGCCATGGAATATTCCCGATGAAAGCAGCTTGCCGCCGATTGAGATTCATTTTGCGCAACCTGATAAAATTTACGAACCCTATCGGAGAAATGAGGACACGCTTGCCCGTCAATGGGCTTTACCCGGAACCCCCAATTTGCAGCATCGAATCGGTGGACTTGAAAAAGAGAATATAACCGGCGATGTCTCTTATGATCCGGATAATCATGATGAGATGGTGCGGCTGCGTGCCCAAAAGATTCAACGGATAGGAGATTTTGTCGAGGAACCAGAGATTTTTGGGGATGAGTCCGGGGATGCCTTGATAGTCAGCTGGGGAAGCACCTACGGAACTGTATTGACAGTTGTAGAGCAATTGAGACGCGAGGGCAAAAAAGTTTCCTTCTATCATTTGCGGTGGATTAACCCGTTGCCCCGTTCCTTAAAGAAATATATCGGAAATTTTGAAAAGGTCATTGTACCGGAAGTCAATTTGGGACAATTGTCAAAAATCATCCGCAGTGAGTATTTGGTTGATGCGGTTAATTTTAATCAGGTGAAGGGACTTCCCTTGAGGGTGGAGGAATTAAAAGATGCTATCAATAAAATAATTGAGGCCGGATGATGGCGGAGAAAGTCGCTGAGCAGAAGGTTGAAGCAAAAATTAAAAAATCGGAAAGCAGGGAAGTGAAGGAGGATTTCGGGTCTGACCAGGAAGTGCGCTGGTGCCCCGGCTGTGGCGATTATGCGATATTGGCGCAAATGAAGCGGGTGCTTCCCGATTTGGGAATTCCCCGGGAAAAAACCGTTTTTATTTCAGGGATCGGCTGCTCCAGCCGTTTTCCATACTATATGAATACCTATGGATTTCACACCATTCACGGACGTGCCCCGACGATAGCAACCGGATTAAAACTGGCCAATCCCGAATTATCCGTCTGGCTGATTACCGGGGACGGCGACGGATTGAGCATTGGGGGCAATCATTTGATCCATCTTTTCCGAAGAAATTTGAATATCAATGTGGTCTTGTTTAATAATCAGATTTATGGATTGACCAAAGGGCAGTTTTCACCCACTTCGCCGGTGGGAAAAGTAACCAAGACCACGCCATACGGTTCATTGAGTAATCCCTTTAATCCCATTTCCATGGCGCTGGCTGCCGGGGCGAGTTTTGTCGCCAGAACCATTGACCGCCATACCAAACACATGGCCGAAATTTTCAGGCGCGCCGTGGATCATGAGGGATGCTCCTTTGTAGAAGTGTATCAGAACTGCAATATTTTTAACGACGGCGCTTTTAAGGAGCTAACCGAAGCCGAGACGAAACTGGACACCGTTATCCAATTAGAGGACGGTCAGCCGCTGGTTTACGGAAAAGAAAATAATAAGGGGCTGCAGTTGAAGGGCTTTAATTTCGAAGTAAAAGATATTCGGGATGAAAAAGATGTTTCCGGATTGCATGTGCACGCAGAGAAGACAACGAATACGGCATATGCATATCTATTGTCAAAATTATCTGATAATCCTGAGATGCCTACTCCAATCGGTGTTTTCCGGAAGTTCGACGAAAAACCTTACGAAATAAAATTTCATGAGCAAATGGAAGCGGTTAAAGAGAAGAAGGGGAAAGGAGATTTGAAGAAGTTATTCTTAACCAGCGATACCTGGACTGTTGACTAAGATTCTCTAAATCAAGAAACATATTTGAACTTAATGGGCTGCTAAGTTAACTTTGGCAGCCTTTTGTTTTTTGCAAATAACAGAAACTCTGTTTCAAATAATGTTGATAAACATATATTTATCTAATAGCCTGAAGGTGTCCCCACCGAAGGCTAACCGAGAATGAAATAAGCTTCGGTCGGGAGACCTCAGCTTATGGGTAGTTTGGTTTTTCTTGGTTACCCCTGCCGGAGTCTCTTCGTTTTTGTGAAGGACTCCGGCAGACTTAAAATCATATCATAATATTGAAGGGGTCTGAACATGAAATCAGTAATTTTATTTTTGTCATTAATTTTAACTTCAAATTTAACTTTTGCTCAATTCAGCAAAAATATTCCCAATAACATCGCCACATTTTCCATCTGCGCTTATGATCCTGCAACTGGAGAGTCGGGCGTTGCGGTCGCATCCCGGTTTTTTGCGGTGGGCAGCGTGGTGCCCTGGGCTAAAGCGGGAGTGGGCGCTGTGGCGACGCAGTCATTTGCCAACACCTCATTTGGCTGGCGGGGATTGGATTTGCTGAAAGAGGGAAACTCACCGGAGCAGGCTTTGGGAATTCTGCTTAAGAATGACGACGAACCCACCAGAAGGCAGGTTGGAATTGTCGCCGCGGATGGGAGTTCTATTTCTTACACTGGTGACGAGTGTTTAAAATGGGCAGGCGGACGATACGGAAAGAATTACGCCTGCCAGGGAAATATTCTTGCCGGTGAAGCGGTGGTAACGGAAATTGAAAAGACCTTTTTGAGCACCGAGGGGAGTTTGGCGGAACGGCTTTATGCCGCTCTGGTCGCAGGCGACGCGGCAGGAGGGGATGCGCGGGGTAAACAGTCCGCGGCGCTGTTGGTGGTGAAGGAAAAGGGCGGCTACGGTGGGTACACAGACCGCTACATTGATATTCGGGTGGACGATCATCAGGAGCCGTTTAAAGAATTGGGCAGGCTTTTGGACTTTGCTCTGATGAATGCCTATTGGAATCAAGGTTGGACAGCCTATAAAGAAAAGCGATATTCTGACGCTTTGGAGTGGCAGGAAAAGACCGCTAAATTAGCTCCCGAAAATGCCGAGGTTTTGTACGATCTGGCGATTATCCGTGCGTGGGCAGGAAAGACGAACGCCGCACTTGAAGCATTGGAAAAAGCGGTAACACTCAATCCGGGATTGAAAAAGGGTGCAGCAACTGATCAGGATTTAGCGCCGCTGCAATCGGAGGAAGATTTTACAAGAATTGTTAGATAAGACTAACGATCAGGCATAAGCGGCCCCGTAAAACGAGTTCCACTTGATGCCAATGTAAAATAACTTGTTATATTTTGCTATGTTTTAAATCGCTTTTGAAAACTCCAAAGTATGTTCGTGTGATATAATTATAGTAATTTCGGATAGTCCCTTTTTTAATCTATCAGCTGCAAGATTTTGAAAGTCATTAATTTAAAATTTTGGTGTTCTAGTTGCTTCCTTTTTGATGTACTACATTTATTGTGTTTTCAACAACTACTTCAAAAATCAATCCGTCTTCCATGAAGGGACCTTAGTATTTTGTTATTCCTTCGCACCTAGACTCTTTAGAAACGTGGTCATCTCCGCATTATTTTCTTCCTGAGCTAAACCCAATGCACTTTTACCGTCTTTTGCTTTTTTATTGACATCTGCGCCATAGCTGATCAGAAGTTTTGCCAATTCGAGTTTACTATTACGTGCCGCCATCATTAAGCAGGTGTAACCATCGGTGCGACCGCCATTGGCAGCTTCATCTACATCCGCGCCCTTCTCAAGAAGTTTTTCTACAATGGCAAGTGGTACTTTTTCTCTTAGAACACCTGTGCAAGCTTGTGTGAGGGCAGTGGTTCCATCGCTCGCTTTAATCTTAAAATCGGCACCTTTAGAAAGCATAAGATTGAACAAATCTTCAGAAACCCTTGCAGAGGCCATAAGGGCTGTTTGGCCATTTTTGGACTGCAAGTTTAAATCAGCCCCATGTTCAATCAGGAATGTGGCCATCTCGACAAAATCATACTGACATGCCAACATTAAAGCTGTGCTACCACTGGATTCATCTTGATAATTCACATCCGCGCCATCATTGATCAGCTCTTTGGCTTTATCAAATTCCTGATACATGATATATTCAATCAGTTTGGCGTTGTCTTGAGCTATCAATGACAAATGGAAAGTGACTAGTAAGAAAGCGAGCATAATGTTGGCTATTTGAGTCTTTTTTTTCATTCTGATACCTCCAATTTTTGTGTATTCATTTGATAAATAAACCTAATAAAAAGATTTTAAATCCCGAACAAGTAATTCTATCGTTTTCCGTATAACTCATTCAATATTACAATTATTTCCTTGAATCGCAAAGGAAAGGTTGGCTAAACCAGAACACTCAATCCTTGATTGAAAAAAGGCGCCGCGAATGATCAGGATCTAGCGCCGCTGCTTGCCTGGTCGACGACTCGTAGAGCGGCAGACAGGCAATCGGAGGATGGATTTTCCAGGATTGTAAAATAATGTGAATCGCATTCTATCCCGCAGGATTTTCTTCGAAGAGGACTCCTGCGAAAAAGACGTTGGAGTCCCCTGGGAGAGACTCCAACTGGGGTGATATATAAGAACAACTTAGCTACGGCGCTTTGGATCTTACTGGGGCGATGCGTTCCAAATTCCGGCGGTCGAATACCACTTGCCATCAGGCCCACGTTTGAGCAGCTCGATATAGCGACCCTTGTCCTTCACCGCCTCGCCATTGGGCCCGTTGGCCGTCAGCGCGAAGGTCCCGATCTCGTAACCAAGCGCTCCCGAGCTCTGTGCATCAATAGTCTCAACCGATACGTCGCGCACACCCCCGGACTCGATTGCGGCCTTCCAGTAGGCCTCGATGTTCGCTCGGCCCCGAACCAGAGCCTCACCAGGCGGGATGAGCACGGCGTCTTCCGTATATAACGAAGCGGCCATTTTCGCATCCTTAGCATTGAGCGCGGCCGCAAAGTCCCGGTTCATCTGCCCCAGTTCAACCTTGCTTGCAGATGCCCCCTGTTGTTGGCAACCCAAAGAAAGGCCAAGTATAACCAAAGTGAGAATAAAAGCTATTCTGGTGAGTAGCCGTACTGATTCTTTCATTTTCTCCTCCTTACTGGTTAGGCTAATAGTGTGACTGTAGCCGGATGACAGGGTTTATTTTAGCCTGGCATCTGCATTAACTCTGATACCTCAAGTGAACCGCCAATATCAAGAAACGGGCAGGCCTTTGCAATCGATAGCGCCGCTTCCATAGAATCAGCTTTAATTATAGTGTAACCAGACATTGACGTTGTGCTTCCAGTGGTAACGGTACCATCAGAGTTTACTGTACTCGTATTCTTAAACGGATTTGCAGGACTAACTGCTGAGTCGCCCAATGAAGATAACCATTCTCTGTATTTCGCCATATGTTGCTTACCTTCCTCGGGGCTAGATGGCTGATCGCCGCCTAGATAAGTAATAATGTATTGAGGCATTTCTTTCTCCTTATTTTCGTAATCTGCTCTAGCAATATGCCTAACACTCAAACTCACCTGCCCGACGCAGCCGCGAAGCGGCGG
>Ga0209536_100000412_pt1 | contig 68744 bp, 64 predicted proteins | sample DeeMarSeWOR28_12_FD_187461 | JGI IMG/M metagenome (GOLD analysis project Ga0209536, IMG submission 187461) | Marine sediment microbial communities from White Oak River estuary, North Carolina - WOR-2-8_12 (SPAdes) (version 2) | ecosystem: Environmental > Aquatic > Marine > Intertidal zone >...
GATCTTGATGTCGTCGAGTCTCATTTTTTCCCTCCCTTCGCAGGTATTACCCTGATCAGGTTCCGCGGGTCCCCCGCGCCGCGAGGTTCTCAGCCCAGGATGGCCTAGGGCTCCCCGAATGAACGAGGAAATTCTAGATGATTTACCGCAGCCTGTCAACCGGCCACGGCCGCAAAAACGGTAAAATGGTCAAGTTTAGCCCGCTCTGAAAAATGAAATTTTTCCGTTATATCGTCGATAAAAATATAGAGGAGAATTGGACTCCCGGTCCCTCGGCACCGCGCTTCCGCTCGGTGCTCGGGACAAGGAGGTGATGACCAATGCCTCCTCTAAGAGCAATCGGTCATCTGATACCGCTTCGGAGCCCGGCCAGGGCCGGCAACGGGACAGAACGTGCCAAAAACCTCCTTGATCACCACCAGTTCCACCATCCCCACGAGACTTACTTAAAACCCGTCATCCGCCAACCCCACCCAAACCTTTCCATCGCCGGATATGACCTTTACGGGAAGTTCATAGAAACGGCCAGGTCAACCTCCGGCGTCATCGGAGGACTGGGTGAAGTGAAATACATAAGGATCTCCGAGGTAGCGGCGCTGGCGCTGGAGCAGGCCTTTGGCAAGGCCGAAACCACGGACGAGGTCTTCATCGTGCCCTGGGGCATGCCCGAGAACAGAAGCCAGGGCAGGATATTCTGGGACACTACCCATGACCGGATAATCGCCAAGACCAGAGAAGGATATGTTCTGGCGGTCGAAGGCACCAATCTGGTGGAGGCCGCGGTCTATCTTCCCCGGATATATGAGGAACTAAAGCTGCGTTCTGTCGTCCATCCCATCCCGGAAGGCATCGACATGGTCGAAATGAAGATCGCGGGCCGGGAAGAATGGTCCCTGGCCGCCAGCCCCCTGCATATAAAGTGCCAGGCGCCAAACCTTACCGATATCGACAATTTCCACATCGATCAGGCAGTCAGAAGATCGCTCAGCCGGGCGATCTCGAACCGGCGCCAATCTTAAAATACTTGAAGTAACCTAGATAAGGGCTGTTTTGGTCGTTCTTTATCCCCGATCTTTCCCAAACCTCCGCGCTCTCCATGCATAAATAGACATAAACATGCGGCCAACCGGAACGGATCAAGGCCTGCATCTTGCCGAACATTTCTGCCCGCATCTGCACAGGATATCTCATTTTCCCATCCTCTCCCACCATCATCTTGTCAAAAGTTATGCTTGAACGAGAAAAACGCTCCTGGATGATCCTTTTGAGCTCCGGCGCGAAACGCAGCGCACCCAGGCTTATCCAGGCGATCTTCTCAGGACCGATCCTGGAAAAGATAAGATCGACCACCCCTTGATAATCCTTTTCCCACTCCGGATAGAGAATGATCGGGTCAAAATGAAAAGCGACCGGATAACCGGCCTTCACGCATTTCTTTGCCGCAGAGATACGCTCAGCCAGGCTGACCGAACCAGCTTCATCGCTTTTAACTATTTTCTCGGGATTGACCGACCAGGCAAATACCGTCCTGCCCTTGTGGTCCAGACCCAAAAGATGGTCGACTTTGTCGCTCTTGGTCTTGAGCTCCAGCAGGTGCCTGTCCTGTCCGGCAAAGAGGGCGATGAGCTTACCGGCCAGGGAGACCGCTTGCGGCAGAGCCAGGCTGTCGGAATACTGCCCGGTCCCAATGCGCAACGGAGTCCCTGCCGAGCGCATGTAAGCCAAGGCCCGGGCAAGGATATCTTCCTCGTTGTCATAGACCACGATCTCGTCCCTGGCGTAGAAAGTGTGGAGGAAACAGTAGCTGCAGTCATAAGGGCAACCCAGGATATGGCTGATGACCGCGTAATTGCAGGAGATGTGGCCCGTTGCGCAGGGACAGGGCCGGACCACCGGCCGCTTGACCTTTTTGATGCGCTTGATCTTCAGCCCTTCGAGCATGTCCTTATTATCTCGTCCAGGGCCGATCTGATCCTTTGCTCCTGGCGCTTTGTCCTCTTAACATAGAAAGGAGCGCTCAGCGGCAGATCGGTCACCACATAGACGGCCCGGGCGGAAAGCCCGGCTTTTCGGGCAGAGGAAAAGAACGCCCGGCTTTCGAGATCGATCCCCACTACACCTTTCTTGCGAAGGGGAAGCATTTTCTTGCGGGTCTCTTCGTGAATGGAATTCACCGAATGGATGTCTTTTGCCTTATTGGTCCTGAACAAATCCCCGATCTTGAGCCCTTTCGCCAACCCGCCGATCGCCCCAACAAAGACGACCTGTTTACATTTTGTCCTGGAGAGCAAAAGCACCGCATCCGAGACCGCGGCCTGGGTCATAGGGGTCTTGATGAAAGTGAGCTCTTTAAGGTTAGCTACCAGATACCCCAGGACCGTTCTGATGTATTTGACCTTTCCCAAACGAGACGGGTAAACGATGGGCGAAAGGATGACCGTTTCCCGGACTTCCCGGGGCCTGAGAGCAAAAAATGCCTTAAAAAAACCGTCTCTCATCCCTCATACCTTCTTCATCTTCCAGCGGCCGACCTGGAACCAGATGACCGCCATGGCCGCCTGCGAAATATAGGCGACCAGGAAGGCCACCCACACCCCAGTGAGCCCCAGGGAAGGGATACGCGAGAGAAAGATCGCCAGCGGGATCTGGATGACCCAGAGCGTTATGAAAGTGATGACCAGCGGGGAGACCGTATCCCCTGCCCCAGACATGGAGCGCCCCAGGATCAGGGCGGGCGCCAGAAAGATCGTGCCCAGGGCGATGATGCGCAGGAACTCGGTGCCGATCCTGACCACCTCCGGCTCGGTATTGAACAACATGACCAGATAAGGAGCAAAAGCCAGGAAGACCAGGCACATCGAGAACATGAAGATCTCATAATAACCGACCGTGGTCCAAGCGCTCCGCACCGCCCGCTCCTGCTGTTGGGCTCCCAGATTTTGCCCCACCAGGGTCGCCGAAGCCATTCCCAGAGCGAACCCGGGCATCATGGCGATCATAAAAAGCTCCAACCCCACCCCGTAGGCTGCCACCGCGAACGTCCCAAAACCGGCCACGACCGCGATGAGCACGATCCCCACCAGCCCGCGCAGGGTCATCTGGATGGAAGCGGGAAAACCGATCATCAGGATGCTGCTGATGGTGTTCCAGTCGATCCTGAAATATTTCATTTTAACATGGATCCGCGACCTGCCCCGCAGCAGCACGTCCAGCGCGATCACCGAACCAATGGTGCGCGAGATGACCGTGGCCCAGGCCGCACCGTTGACCCCCAGCGCAGGGATGAAACCGATGCCGAAGATCATGACCGGGTCCAGGACGATATTGATCAGGGTCGCGACCACCAGGATCACCATGGGGGTTGCGGCGTCCCCCGCCCCCTGAAGGATGGCGGAGATCAGAAAGCCGTAGAACATGACGATGACGCCCAGAAAGGTGATGCGCAAATAGCCCGCGCCCAGCTCCACCACCTCCGGCGCCGCCCCCAGGACCCTGAGCAGCCAGGGCGCAATATAATAGCCTGCCGCCGCAAAGATGACCGAGCCCGCAAACCCCAGGATCAGGGACTGCATGGCGACGTTGTCCGCTTTGGGGCGGTCCTTTTCTCCGACCGCGCGCGCCACTTTGGCGGTGGTGCCGACGCCGATCCCGATCATCACGAACATCACGATCAGAAGGATCTGCCCGCTCATGGCCACCGCTGCCAGCGCCGGCGCCCCCAGTTTCCCGACCCAGATCATGTCCACCACGTTAAAAGCCGTCTGCAGGACGTTGCTGATGATCATGGGGATCGCCAGGATAAAGATCCCCTTGGTGATGGAGATCGCGGTCAGGTCCCGCTCTTTTTGGAATTTCTGGAATAATCTTTTAATCACGTGTTGACACCTATGATATAATATCACATAAGATGCGGACCATCATAGCACTGATAATCCTGTTCGCCGTTATGGTAAATCAGGGGTCCGCTTTCCCTTCCAAAGAACTGAAGAACCTCTGGGATATCCCCACCGGCCACGTCAATTCCCACAGCCAGAAGGTCTATCGCCGCGGCCCCATTCACGTGGAGGAGGTCTATTACCAGAGCCGCGCCTATCTGGGAAAACCGGTAAAGATCTTCGGTTATTTCTGCTTTCCCGCCGGCACCAAAGAAAAGCTGCCCGCCATTCTCATTGTTCACGGCGGGGGCGGGAGCGCCGACCTGAACAATACCATGGGCTGGGCAAAGCGAGGCTACGCCGTCCTCTGCATCGATCTTCCCGGCCGCGGGGACCAGCGCTGGCATTCGCGTTCCACCGGGCCGGACATGGTGGTCCCCAACCTTCTCCATACCGAATCTGACATGGATCGCAACTACCTGGTGCATGCGGTAGCGGCCGCGCGCAACGGCATCACCTATCTTACCCAGCGCAAAGAGGTGGATCCCGACCGCATCGGCATGATCGGCCTCTCCTGGGGAGGGGTCATCACCCTCCTGACCAACGGCCAGGACAAGCGGCTCAAGACCGCCATCAATGTCTTCGGGGCGGGCTACATCCCCGAAGGCTGCACCTGGCAGGACCGCTTCAACGTCAAGACCAGCGAAGAGATGGAGCGCTGGCTGACATACATCGACCCCAAGAACTTCCTCCACACCCAGCATGCGCCCATCCTCTTTATCAGCGGCACCAATGACCACTGCTATTATCTGCCCACTTTCCAGAAATCCTATGAGGAGGTCAGGGTGGCAAAGAAACTGCTGCTCATTCCCAATCTGCGGCACCGTTTCCTGCCCTTCATGCAGAGGATCGCCTGGAACTGGCTGGACAACAAACTTAAGTCCGGGGGCAGCTTCCCCGAGGTGACCGAGCTCCCGGTCTTTGAAAAGGACGGAAATAAACTTGTGATCCCCGCCATCGCCACCGCCGCCAGCCACATCACCAAGGCCACCCTGTATTACACAAGGGGGCAGCCCAGCCGCTGGACCAAGCGATACTGGGAAAGCATTGAGGGCTATTATGAGGACGGGGTCTATTATTTCGGCATCCCAAAGCAAATGGTAACGCCCGAGATGATGTATTACATAACCGCCAAGGACAACCACGGCTCCGCCACCTCCACCCCCATCCGCTCCATCTTCAAGGTGCAGCTCTTCCAGGGCCAGGAGACCTACGCGGTCTCATCGCCCATCAAGAAGATCAACATCCACGAGCCGCCGCTGCAGCTGCTGGGCTTCATCAAGCAGATGGAATTCCCCAGGCTCTTTTTTTCCAAGGAGACCAAGAGCTACTACCTGGTGGGGACCGAGCCGGGGTCTTAAGCGGAAAGCACCTTGTGGATCGCCCGGGCTGCGACCTTGCCGTCCCCCATCGCGGAAATGACCGTGGCCGCGCCCCTGACGATATCGCCGCCGGCGTAGACCGCCGGGATCGAGGTCGCCCCTTCCTTGGTCACGACCACCCCTCCCCATTTCTCGGTCTTGAGCTCCGGCGTTCGGTGGGGGATCAGCGGATTGGGCGAATTCCCGATGGCGACGACCACCGTATCCAGCGGGATGCGGAACTCGGAACCATCAACCGGGACCGGCCGGCGCCTGCCTGAGGCATCCGGCTCGCCCAGCTTCATCTGCAGGCATTCGGCTTCCTTTACCCAGCCGTTCTCATCCGCGTGGTATTTGACCGGCAGGGTAAGGATCTTGAAGACCACACCCTCCTCCACCGCCCGCTTGATCTCCTCGATCCGGGCCGGCATCTCATCCTGGGTGCGGCGGTAAAGGATGCAGACCTCCTCCGCACCCATTCTCAAAGAGACCCGGGCCGAGTCCATGGCCACGTTGCCGCCGCCGACCACGGCCACGCGCTTGCCGATCTTGACCGGCGTGAGATGCTCCGGGAACTTCCAGGCCTTCATCATGTTGATGCGAAAAAGGTATTCGTTGGCGGAATAGACGCCGTCCAGATTCTCTCCCGGGATGTTCATGAACTTCGGCAGCCCGGCGCCGGATCCCACAAAGACCGCTTTATATTCCTTCAGGAGCTCCGGGATGGTATGGACATTGCCGATGAGCATGTCGGTCCTGATCTCGACCCCCAGGCTCTTCACATAATCAACCTCAAGGTTCACGATCGCCTTGGGCAGGCGGAACTCGGGGATGCCGTAGGTCAGGACCCCGCCGGTCACATGCAGGGACTCAAAGATCGTCACCTGGCAGCCGAGCCGGGCAAGGTCCCCGGCGCAGGTCAGCCCTGCCGGACCGGAGCCTACCACGGCGATCTTGGGGCCATCTACTTTCTTCTTACTACTTACTACTTTCTTCTTACTACTTACTTCCCCATTCTCCCTTTCCCAGTCCGCCACGAACCTCTCCAGCGCGCCGATGGCGATCGGCTCCCCTTTTATCCCCAGGATACAGACCTTCTCGCACTGGTCCTCCTGGGGACAGACCCGGCCGCAGATCGCGGGCAAAGCGTTGGTCTCCTTGATCTTTTTGGCGGCAGCCTCAAAATCCCCCGCAGCCACGAACTTAAGAAAACCGGGGATATCTATCTCCACCGGGCAACCCGCCACACACTTGGGATTTTTGCACTGGATGCAGCGTTTGGCCTCGGCCATGGCCTGCTCGGCGGTGAATCCCACCGGGACCTCGTCAAAGTCGCGGATGCGCTCGGCGACCGGCCGCTCCTTCATGTGCTCTCTTTTCTTCTTTTCAGCCATAAAAAATCCCTGTCTCCCCACATTAAAATGTGGGGAATCATTCCCCACAATTCATTGTGGGGTTTTACTTAATAACCTGCAGACATGCTCATAAGCCTTTTTTTCAACATCCTTATACGGCTTTAAACGATCGGACAGTTCCTTAAAATCCACTTCATGGCCGTCGAACTCAGGGCCCTCAACACAGGCGAACCTGGTTTTGCCGCCGACCACCACCCGGCAAACGCCGCACATGCCGGTGGCATCCAGCATGATGGGATTGAGCGAGACCACGGTCTTGATCTTGTGGGGACGGGTAACATCGCAGCAGACCTTCATCATGGGCACCGGTCCGACCGCCACCACCAGGTCGATCTTAAGCCCCGAAGCGATCATATCCTTCAATTCATCCGAGACAAAACCCTTTCTGCCGCAGGAGCCGTCATCGGTGGTGACCCTGAGTTCTGCGCTCTGTGTTCCAAGCTCTTGACGGTAGATCAAAAGGTCCTCACATCTGGCGCCAATGATAGTGACCACTTTGTTGCCGGCCTTTTTGAGCGCCTTGACGTAGGGGTAGATCTCGGCGATCCCGACCCCGCCGCCAATGACCACCACCGTACCAAAGTCCTCGATATGGGAAGGGACCCCGAGCGGCCCCAGAAGATGGGCGACCTCGTCCCCTTCATTCAAGGAATCAAGGAGTTTGGTCGTCGCGCCCACGATCTGAAAGATAATTGAAATTGTACCGGTTTTGGCATCGGCATCGGCAATGGTCAAAGGGATGCGCTCCGCGTTATCCGTGGGGATCACCACCACAAAATTTCCGGGCTTTGCCGCCCGCGCGATATGGGGCGCATCGACCAGGATGCGGGAAACATCCTTGTTCAGTTTCTCTTTCCTGAGGATCTTAGCCATTAAGCGCCGCCTCCAAGGATGTCCTCCACGCTTTCTGCATACCATCCAGAGGCAGGTCGATCAGGCCCTCGATCTTCAGGCTTTTCCCGCCGACCGTTCCGATCCGCTCAACAGGGGCCTTGTTCTTCTTGGCCAGATCCTCGATCTTTGCGGCCGCCCCCTCATTACAGGTGACGATTATCCGGGACTGCGATTCGCCGAACAGCAAGGCGTCTGTTCTTAATGCCGAATGCCTAATGCCTAATGACGAACTAATGTCTGCGCCTAAAGCCTTATCCTTACTGGACATGCAGCACTCGGCCAGGGCGACCGCCAACCCGCCTTCCGAACAGTCATGGGCGGAGTTGACCAAGCCCATTTGAATGGCATCGTAGACGGTCTTTTGAACGGCCTTTTCCTTTTCCAGGTCAAGCGCCGGGGCCTCGCCCGCGACCCTGCCATGGATGACCTTGAGGTATTCGCTTCCGCCCAGCTCTTCCTTTGTTTCCCCCAGCAGTACGATCACGTCGCCCTCGTTCTTGAAATACTGGGTGCATCGCCTGGAGATATCCGGCAGGATCCCGATCATGCCGATGGTCGGGGTGGGATTGATCGCTCCCCTGGGGCTTTCGTTGTAGAAAGAGACATTGCCCGAGACCACCGGGACGTTCAAGGCCTTGCAGGCGTCCGCGATCCCTTCCACGCAGTTCTTGAAGTACCAGAAGCGGTCCGGTTTTTCAGGATTGCCGAAGTTCAGGCAGTCGGTGACCGCGGCCGGGTCCGCGCCGGAGCACACCAGGTTGCGCGCCGCCTCCGCCACCGCGATCTGCGCCCCGCGGTAAGGGTCCAGATAGCAGTATCGGCTGTTACAGTCGGTGGTGGCAGCCAAACCTTTCCCTGTCCCTTTTAACCTGAGGACGGCCGCGTCCGAACCGGGCAGGACCGTAGTGTTGGTCTGGACCATGTGGTCATACTGCTGGTAGACCCATTCCTTGCTGGCAATGGTGGGTGACGATAGCAATCCCAGTAAGACCTGGTTGTGGTCGGCCGGTATGGGTATGGCCTTGAGGTCCAGATCTTTCGTCACCTTGAGGTATTCCGGTTCCTGCGCTGCCATTTCATAAACAGGTGCCTTGGCCAGGGCCTCGGTCTGGATGTTGGCCACGACTTTTCCCTGGTGATTGACCTTCACCATCTTGTCATCCGTCACTTGGCCAATGACCACTCCGTGCAGGTCCCACTTCTCAAAGATCTGTTCGATCTCTTTCTCTTTGCCTTTCTTGACGCAGACCAGCATCCGCTCCTGCGACTCCGACATCATGATCTCGTAAGCCTCCATCCCCTCTTCGCGCAAGGGGACCCTGTCCAGGTCGATCTCCATGCCGGAATCCCCGGCATGTGCCATCTCCGCGGAGGAGCAGGTAAGCCCGGCCGCACCCATGTCCTTGATGCCCACCACCTGGCCGGTGGCCAGCATTTCCAGGGTGGCCTCGATCAAACATTTTTCAGTAAAGGGATCGCCGATCTGGACGGTGGGCCTTTTTTCCTCGCCCTCCCCGAACTCATGGGAAGCGAGCACCGAGCAGCCGCCGATCCCGTCGCGGCCGGTGCTGGAGCCGACATACATGATGGAATTGCCCACCCCGGAAGCCCGGGCCCGGGCCAGCTCGTCCTTTTTGCACACGCCGATGCTCATGGCATTGACCAGGCAGTTGCCGGAATAGGACTCGTCAAAATAGATCTCGCCGCCCACCGTGGGAACGCCCAGGCAGTTGCCGTAGAACTGGATGCCGTCCACCACCCCTTTGAGCAGATAGCGGTTGTAGGGCTCGCTCAGGGGGCCGAAGCGCAGCGAATCCAGGGAAGCGATGGGCCGGGCCCCGGCGGTAAAGATGTCGCGGATAATGCCGCCCACCCCGGTGGCCGCGCCCTGCTTGGGCTCCACCTGCGAGGGATGGTTATGGCTTTCCATCTTGAAGACAATGGCCAGGTCGTCCACGATGATGCCGCCGGAATCCTCCCCCACCAGAGCGGGGTACTTTCCGGTCTGCGGGAAAAGCCCGAGCCACTTGCGCGAGCGCGGGTAACCGCAATGCTCGGACCACTCTACCGAGAACATGGCAAGCTCGGTCGAGCTCGGCTCGCGCCCCATGATCTGCTCGATCTTCTGATATTCCGCGTCAGTCAGGCCTAACGCCTGGTAGACTTCCGGCTTGACCATTTAACTATCGACTCCCATATTGGCCGCCCGTCTTCAGAGGTCAACTCTTCCTCAGCACACCTTTCCGGGTGCGGCATCAGGCCCAGAACATTCCTTTTCTTGTTCACGATCCCCGCGATGTCGTCCAGCGCGCCATTCGGATTATTCACATAGCGGAAGACGATCTGATCGTTCTTTTTCAGTTCGGCCAGACCCTTATCATCAATATAGTAATTGCCTTCGTTATGGGCAATGGGGATGCGAACCACCTGCCCCTTCTGATAACCCGATGAAAAAGGCGTGTCTGTGGCCTCAACTTTCAGATCAACGAACTTACAGATAAAATGAAGCTCCTTGTTACGCAGCATGGCGCCGGGCAGCAGGCCGGCTTCAAGCAATACCTGGAAGCCATTGCAGATGCCGATGACCAGGCCGCCGTTGTTGGCGAATTTAATTACGGACTCCATGATCGGGGAAAAGCGGGCGATCGCCCCGCATCTCAGGTAATCGCCGTAGCTGAACCCGCCGGGGATGATGATGCAGTCAAAATGGTCAAGTTTTGTGTTCTTGTGCCAGACGTATTCGACCGGCTGCTTCAGGACGTTCTTTACGACATGGAAACAGTCGTGGTCGCAGTTGGAACCGGGGAAGACAACGACGCCGAACTTCATCAGATATTTACAACCTCGAAGGAAAAATCCTCAATAATGGGGTTGCTAAGGAGTTTTTCGCACATCCCCTTCGCCTCTTCCTTTGCCTTTTCCTGGTCCTTCGCCTCCAGCTGCAGGGTGATGAATTTTCCCATCCTCACCACACCGATACCGCCAAACCCCAACGCTTCCAGGGCATGCTTGACGGTCAATCCCTGAGGGTCGGCCACGGTCTTCTTGAGAGTTATCTTGATCTGCGCTTCGTACATGAACCGGTCCTTTCTACGCCTGAATAATAGCAGAAAATGGTCTTGAACTCAAATCAGCTATTTATACCAGGCAAAGAATGATTGGGCGATGAACCCCGCCACCGGCGGAAAGAAAAAGGTGCAGGCCAGCCGGATGAGGGCGAACCTCCAGCCCATGATCCCCACTTCCATCGGCAATCTGGCGACCCCCCAGAGCGACCAGGCTGTAAAGAAGGCCACCAGGGTGCCGATGCCGGCGCCGGCACGCAGGAAACCCGCGGCCAGCGGCATGGTGACGTAGGGCCCCCCGGGCGCGAACCCGCCGGCCAGGGTGCCGATCAGGATGCCCCGCCAGCCGGACTCCCCGCCGATCCACCTGCCAATGATCTCATGGGGCAGAAGCTGCTGCAGCATGCCCGCGACAATAAAGGCAAAGAGCAGCATGGGCAGGATCTCGATCAGCAGATAAAAACCGGACTTCATCCCGGCGATATGTTCCCCCTGGCCCCTGGCGAAACCTATTGCCAGCAGCAGGACCGCCAGGCCTCCCATTACCAGATTGGGCACCAGCATGTTCATGTTCGAATTCCCCCTCTTTGGAGCGGCAACGTTGTTCCCCATATGCAGGGATTATAGTTTAAATGCCGCAAAAATAAAAGGTATTGGTAAATATGTTATAATCTATGCCCTATGAACAATAAGCTGTTCTCTGTTTTCATCGCACTCTTCATGGGGCCCCTGATCTTTCCGCCCCAGCCTCCTGCCACAACCGCGAATTTGCTTCCGAAAGAAATTGTTTCCGCCCGGATCGGGAACAGGACATACCGGCTGGAGGTGGCGGACAGCTTGGCGGAAAAAAGCAAAGGGTTATCCGGGCGGGAGCGAATGGATCGGCGCCAGGGCATGCTCTTTGTGTTCAGGCAAACCGGGAATTACAAGTTCACCATGTTAGGGATGCGCTTCCCCCTGGACTTCATCTGGCTGCGCAAAGGAGTGGTGGTAGCCTTGACCGAGAACGTCTCCCCCTCCACCACGGGGCCAATCTTTGTCAAAGCGGACCACGACCGGGTCATTGAGCTCAACGCGGGAGAGATCGAAAACAGCGGTATACGGACCGGGGACCTGATCATACTGAGGGAATAGCGGCCACGGAAGACCGTCAGGCGGCGGGCAGGGTAAAGACAAAGGTCGCCCCTTTCCCCGCCCCCTCCGAATCCGCCCAGATCTTTCCGCCGTGCGCCTCCACGAACTGCTTGGAAATGTATAACCCCAGACCCAGCCGGCGGCTCAGGCGCGCATCCTCGTCCTTGACCACGTAGAACTTTTCAAAAAGCCTGCCCAGCTTTTTCTTGGGGATGCCGACGCCGTTATCCTCCACCGTGACCCGCACAAAATCCCGCTCCTTGCCGATGGAAACACGCACCCGGCCGCCCTGCGGCGTGTAGCGGATGGCGTTGGAAAGCAGGTTGGAAAGGACGCGGCCGATCATGGCCTTGTCGCCCTTGACCATGGCGTCATCCTCGGGCAGGGAGACGTCCACGTGGATCTTGCTGGCCTCGAACTGCAGCCGCAGCTCGTGCACCATCTCCGCCGCCTGCGAATTGATGGAAAAGACCTCGGACTCCAGCTTCACTTTGTCAAAGGCGATGCGGGTATAGTCCAGGATGCTGTCGATCATGCCCTGGAGGATCTTGGCGTGCTTCTTGATGATGGAGAGGGCGGAGCGCTGCTGCTCGTTGATGTCGCCCACGATCCCCTCCTGCAGCACATCCGCGTAGCCCAGCACCGAGACCAGCGGAAGCTCCAGGTCATGGGTGACCAGGGAAAGGAACTCGTCCTTGGCCTTGTCCAGCTTTTTCAGCTCGTCATTGGAGAGTTGCGTTTCCTTGAGCAGCTCCGCGATCTTTTCCGACGCCGCCCGTCGCTCACGAAGCAGTTTTTCCTGCTCCTCGTTCATGTCCCGCATGGACCCCACCACCGTGCCGATGACCAGCAGCAGGAAGGAGTTCATGACCGAGCCGGTGGTGCGGATGAGCACATCCCACCCCGGACGGCCGATGAGGTTCAGGAGAAAGGTGTTGAAGGGAAAAAAAAGGATGCCCGCGAAGAACCCGGCCACCAGGCCGAACTGCCAGGCGACCGCGATCACCGGCAGCATGGAAAGGATGACGACCGTATCGCCCCAAAGCGGATAGAGCAGGTAGCAGACCGCCACATAAGCGATGACCGCCGCCAGAAAATTAGAGACCTGGGCGCGCCGTTCCTTATCCAGCATCTCAGGCATTACAACTAGATTTTATAGAATATGAAGGGCGATGTCAATTGAAAGAAGGGATCAGGTCGTCGCCAGGGTGAAATAGAAGCGCGACCCCTTCCCTTTGCCCCTGGAATCCGCGCCAATATGGCCGCCGTGCGCCTCCACGAACTCCTTGGAAATGTGCAGGCCCAGCCCCAGGCTCCTCTTTTCGCGCGCCCGGGCCTGGTCAACCACAAAGAACTTGTCAAAGAGCTTGGGCACGTGCTCGGCCAGGATGCCGATGCCGTCATCCTCCACCGCGAAGCGCACGCCGCCCTCATGCCTTTCCAGGCCAACGGCGACCCTGCCGCCCTCAGGCGTGTACTTGACCGCATTGCTCAGGAAATTGGAGATGACACGGCCGATCATGCCCCGGTCCGCTTTCACTTCCACATCCTCGTCCGGGAGGCTCAGCTCAAGGTCAAGCTTTTTCTGGTCCGCCTCGGGCTTGATCGCTTCCACCAGTTCCATGACCTGGGTGTTGAGTGAATAGGCCTCGGCCTTGAGATTGATCTTGCCGAACTCAGCGCGGGTGAAGTCCAGGATGCTGTCGATCATCTCCTGCAGCCGGTCGCACTGCCGCTCCACCGTCTCCAGGTATCTCTTTTGCTTCTGGCCGAGGTTTCCCTCACGGTCGGTGAGCAGGAGGGTCACATAGCCCAGGGCGGAGGTAAGCGGGGTCTTGAGGTCATGGGTGACGATGGAAAGGAACTCATCCTTGACCTTGTCCATCTCCAGCAGCTTCCGGTTCGCCTCCCGGGTCTCTTCCAGCAGCCGGGCGATCTTCGCTTCGGAGCGCTTGCGCTCGGTGATGTCCCGCAGGATCACGAAATCCCCCACGATCCTGCCCCGCTTGCGGATGGGCGCGGCGTTGATCTCAATCGGCAGGATCTCTCCGGACCTCTTGATGAACTCCACCTCATAGGGAGCGACCTCCCTGCCCACCATCCGCGCCAGGAAGTTCTTGAGGATGGTCCCCTTGCTGCGGGCGGTCATGATGTTAAGGATGGCGAGGTTCTTGCCTTCAAGCTCGCCCTTGTCATAGCCGGTGATCTCGACCGCCCGGCGGTTGACCTGGCTGACCTTGCCCATCTTATCCAGGATAACGATGGGGTCCGCGGCGTTCTCAATAAAATCATGATACTTCTGCTCGGCCTCGATCCGCCCGTCCTGCGCCGCGTCCCTCTCTGCGATCGTTCTCTTGAGCTCCTGGTTCAGGTCCCGGATGGCGCCGACCACCGTGCCCGCCACTACCAGCATGAAGGAGTCGATGACCGCCCAGGTGGTGCGGATGAGCACGTTGATCCCGGGCTTGGCGACCAGATTGAGCAGCAGGGAATTAAAAGGGAAAAAGAGCAGGCCGGCCAACAGGCCCGCCCACTGACCGTAAAGGACCGCCACCACGATCACGGGCAAAAGCGAAAGGGCAATGACGCTTTCTTTCCAGAGGGGATAGAGCGCGAAGACCGCGGCGACATAAGCGGCCAGAACGGCCGTCAGGCTGAAGATGCGCTTACGGCGGGCGTTATCATCCATTTGTTCGGAATTGTATAGAATGACCGGTTGGATGTCAAATAGAGATCCAATTGAAGAGATAGCCCACGGCCATGATGCCCAGGGCCACGATACCGAAGAATACCAGCAGCAGCCGCAGGCGCAGCACGGACTTGAGGATGACCGCCTCCGGGAAGGAAAGCCCCGCAATGGCCATCATGAAGGCCAGGGCTGTCCCCAGAGCGACCCCTTTCTGGGTGAAAGCGAAAACGATCGGGACCAGCGTGGAACAGCCCGCGTAGAGCGGCACCCCGATGATGACCGCCAGGGGAACGGCAAAAATGGAATCGGAGCGGATATAGCGGGTAATGAGCTCGGTGGGCACATAGCCGTGGATATAGGCGCCGATCGCCACTCCGATGACAATAAAGGGGAAGATCCGCTTGAAGATCCAGGAGGTCTCCTCATAAACATACTTCATTTTCTGCTCCATGGTCCGGGGAAGCTCCAGCTGCGGGATCTCCTTGTCGATCCGGATGATGTCCGCTTCCAGGCCGGTCCTTTGCAGGAGCAGGCCGCCCACCACTCCCAGGGCCATACCCACCGCGGCGTAGGCAATGGCGATGCCTGGCCCGAAAGTCCCGAACATGAGCACGAACACGATCTCATTGACCAGCGGGGAGGTGATCAGGAAGGCGAACGCCACCCCCATGGGGATCCCGGCCTCCAGGAAGCCGATGAAAAGCGGGATGGAGGAGCAGGAACAGAACGGCGAGATCGCCCCGAACCCCGCCGCCACCACATAGCTGATCCCGAACTTTTCCCGGGAAAGCATGCTCTTGATCCGGAGCGGCGAGATATAGGTGCGGACAAAGCTGATCAGGCCGATGACCACCAGGATGGAGAACGCGATCTTGAGGATATCGTAGACAAAGAAATGGACGCTCTGACCCAGGGCTGAGGCCGGGTCAAGGTTCAGGACCCGGCAGGTAAAGAGCTGTGCAACAGCTTCGAACATTTCTTAAGCGGGAAGCCGCAGGAAGGCGATCCCGCTGCCTATCCAGAACATGGCCACGAAGATATCGATCGCCAGCCACCACTTGCTGAAATTGCCCAGGTCAATGAGCATGCCGAAAAATACCGCCGCCCCCAGGGCGACCAGAAACCAACCCATGAAGCTGCTGCTTTTTTTCATCCTTTCTCTCCTTGTGCAGATATTATACTATCGCTGGCAAATTCGCACAAGACGGAGTATAATTTGGTCGGCATGTCGGAACTGCAAAGCATCAAGGACAAAGGGATCTACTACCGGCATTACGCTGCCGCCGGCCCCAAAGCGGTCGTTATTCTCCTTTACGGCCTGGGCGCGTCCAACGTACGCTGGAAATTCCAGGTCGATTCCCTCAACCAGAACGGCTATGCCTGCTATGCCATGGAGATGCGCGGCTACGGGGAAACACCGGACGAGCCCCGCGGCCACATCGATTCTTACACGGTGTATTTCCAGGATGTGCTGGCCATGCTCGAGCTTGTGCGCAAAGAGAACCCGGGCAAGAAGGTCTTCTTGCTAGGCGACAGCATGGGCGGCCTGATCTATTTTATGACGGCTGCCCGCGATCCGGCCTGCTGTGACGGAGTCATCCTCACCTGCCCCTACTTCAAGGCCAAGATCAGCCTCCCTTTACTCATGATGCTCGACATCTTTTCATCCATGCTTTACAACACCCGCAAGCAGTTCGACCTGCCCTTTGATTCCTCCATGATCACCCGCGACCAGGAATACGCCAGGGTCGTGGAAAGCGATCCCCGGGAATCGCGTGTTGCGACCTCCGGCCTCCTGGTCCGCACCCTGCTGCAGCAGCTTCGCGCCCGGAGCGCGGCCAAAAAGATCAGGGTCCCGGTCCTTTTCCTGCTTTCGGGAAAGGACCTGTTCGCTGACAATAAAGAAAGCCGGGCGGTCTTCAAGAAGCTGGCGTCACCGGACAGAACGGCGATCGAATATCCGGAGATGCTGCACAACCTGGCCATTGATATCGGCAAGGAAAAGGTCTTCAGCGACATCCTCGCCTGGCTGGATAAAAGAGTCTGATCTTCCCCTGAAATTCCAGCCCTGATCTTCCGAAAAAAAGGCATGAAGACCAGCATCGTGAGCAAGGCCAACCTGCGCGGCCGGCTCCCGCTCATCCAGGGGGAGATACGGCGCGTGGAAGTGAAGCTGATACGCCGCGAGATCCCGGCCCCGGACCTGCGCATCAGCGAAAACAACCAGCGGATCTTTGAGGATTTCAACGACATTTACCTCGACCTGCCTGGCGAACATGAGCCTGTTTATCACGGCACGCCGGTCATGGCGCTGGCCAATTACCTGGACGAGCTGAAAAAAGAGGTCGAGCTGCCGGAAACCTTTCACTTTGCTGACCTGGGCTCCGGCCTGGGATCGGCCTGTTTTGCCGCGGCCGCGCATTTTGACCTGGTCACGGGCTTTGAGACCAACCAGACCCTGCGCCAGGAGGCGGAGAACCTCCGCCAGTTCCACATGATCAGCAGCATCCGCTTCCGCGACGAGGATTTCATGGCAGCGGACCTGCGGCCGTTCAACATCATATATTTCTTCAAGCCCTACGTGCGGGACGTTTTTGCCGCCCTGCACCGCAGGCTGCTGGATGCCAGGCCCGGGACCGTGATCATTTCCCGGAGCTTCATGCCGCGCGAGCTCCATGATCGCTTCAACTTCCGTTTCCTGGGCGCGCTGGAGGACTGGATGTCCACCTGCGAGCAGCCTTATCCGCCGCAGGCAGAATTCTACCCGTTCGTGCGCAAATAATATGTGAAATCGGCCAGCCGACACAACGATATAGCTTCAGTGACCCAAAGGAGGGACTCATGCCGGCAAAAGCAGTACTGGACCTGGGAAGAAGAAGGATGGGCATGACCAAATCGCTCTGGAACCGGCTCACTCCCACCCGGGGAATGGGGAGAACGGCTGCCGAACTCGCCCGGCTGGCCGCGCAAGAGGATATACGGCTCGGGGTCGAACCCAAAGGCCTCCTGCTCGGCCAGAAAAACATCGAGGGATCCAGACACTGCGCCTGGCTGCTTTTCCGCGCGGGCATCAAGGAACTGGTCATTCCCCAGGGTATGTCCCAAACCAAGATCCGGGAGCTCCTGAACTCACTTACCGATAAAAGTGTTAAGGGGATGTCAAAGGCCCTGCCCCGGTTGAACGCAACGCTTGAAAGGGAAGGCATGCCTTTCACGCGCCGGCAGGCCTACTTTGACCTTTTCAACCACGCCCCTGCTCTTTACGCCGACACTACCTGGTACTATTCGATCAGCCAGGCCGCCAGGGGTTTACTGAGCGGGCTGGGCGCCATTGGCGGCGGGCTTGCCGGACCGATCATCGGCGTTGAGCTTGAGGAGATGGGGGGAGTCGAAAGATCCGGCCAGGGGATCCTTCTTTTGGTCGGCATCCCGCTCGGCGCCGGGTTGGGTTATCTGCTGGGCAAGCTTAGCGGCGCCCTGCTTTTTGAGACCATCAGCGCGCCGGACCGCCTCTTCAGCGGCCTGCGCCACGCCGACGGCTACGATGAAATATACATCACCCTTAAGAATTTCATGTTCATCGCCGGGAACTCACCGGAAAGAGCGCAGGAAATGACCCCGAAGGTCAAGAGATCCCTGGACAGCCTCAGCCATTCACTGAGCAGCAGATATATCGATGCCCTGCCCGAGCCCGTGCGCAGCAGCCTGAAAAAGCCGGCCCCCGCCAAAGCGGAGCTCGAGAAACCCGAGGAAGAGGAGATTGATCCCGAGGATTTCAGGGGCACCGGCGGCACCCCGCCTTACATGCAGCACTAATCACCCGCCAGCATCGCCCGCAGCGCCCCGACATACCGGGGAACGCCCATCGGATCATTGTGCCGCAAGCCGTCCAGCAACAAGAGCTCTTTCGGCTCATTTGCCTTTTCGTAAAGCTCGACCGACATCTGATACGGTATCATCTCATCGCCCCGGGAGTGGATGATGAGCACCGGCACCTTTACCCGCTGGATCCTTTCCAGGGTATCGTAGCGGCTGCGGATGAGGACAATGGGCCAGCGGTATAAAGGGTTGACGCGCGGGGCCATGGCCCGGGCCGAGGTAAAGGATTTCTGAAGGATCAATCCCCCCACCCCCTCTTTCTCCGCCAGGTAAGCCGCCACCGCCCCGCCCAGCGAAGACCCCATGACGATGATCTGCTCGGGCCTGAACTTTTCCTGTTCGGTCAAATAGCGGTAAGCGGCCTCCGCGTCCAGGTAAAGGTTCCCTTCAGATGGTTTTCCTTGGCTTTTCCCATATCCGTGATAATCAATGATGAAAACATTGGCGGGCAGGGCATTGAGCACGCGCAGGAAATGCACGCGGTGGCCCAGGTTGCCGCCGTTGCCGTGGAAAAGAAGGACGACCTTTTGCGCGGCCCGGTTGGGGATGAACCAGCCGTTGATGACCGCGCCGTCCGCGGTCTTGATTGAGACGTCCTCGTATTTGAGGCCGACTGCGGAAGGATCGGCTTCGATCTCCCTGACCGGAAAATAGATCAGGGCGGGTTCAAGCTGAGGAGCAATGATAAAATTGACCGCCAGCCAGGCAACCAGAAGGAGCAGGGCGCTGCGCAGCGCCGGCCTCATCGGTTGCTTGCGTACTTAAGCAGGCTATTGGCGGCATCAATATAGCTGATGTGCGCCCGCGAGGTGTCATCCAGCTCCAGCGATGAATACCAGCCCGTGCCCGCGGCATCCTCCACCACGCCGCTCTCCCAGGAACCGGAAGAATTAGAGGCGTAGATCAGGGCGACCGGCGGTACTGCCAGCGCTGCGGCGCCGGAGACACCGCTGGTATAGCCGTAATAGCTCAGGTGGAGATCGCCGCCGCTGTCTACCGCCAGGCAGGGATCCTGGGCACCGGAAAAGAGGGTGGACTTGACCCAAAAACCATTCACATTGTTCGTATATTTTATATTCAGGTTCGTTTCGTCATAATAGGCGATATGCACATAGTTGCTGCTGTCCAAGACCAGGGAAGTGTTGCGGCCCACATCCCCTTTCAGGTCGATGTCCATGCTGGACCATGACCCGGAAGCGTTGGTGGCGTACCTCAGGTTCTTGTTCACGGAATCATAATAGGCGATGTGCAGCTTGTTGCCGCTGTCCACGGCGATGGAGGAATACTGGCCCATCCCCGGTGTGGCGTCCACGGTCTCGGTCCCCCATACTCCGCTCTGGTCAGTGGCGTGCTTGAGGGTATCGTTGCTGGAATCATAATAGCTGATATGCAGGTCATCGTTCCTGTCAATGGCAATAGAGCTGAACTGCCCCACATCCCCCACGCTCTCGAGGGTGGAAATGACCCAGGCACCGGAAAGATCGGTAGCGTACTTGAGGTCGCGGTTGCTGGCGTCGTAATAAGCGATGTGCAGCTTGCCGGCGCTGTCGACCGCGATGGCGCTGTGGATGCCCACGTCACCGGCGCTGTCAAGGGTGGCGGCGACCCAGCTGCCGGAGGCATTGGTGATGTACCTGAGGTCACGGTTCACGCTGTCGTAGTAGCTGATGTGCGCCTTCTGCCCCTGGTCCAGCGCCAGGGAAGTTTCCTGGCCAACGCTGACCGCGCTGTCCAGGGACTCGATGTGGAAAGCCGGCCAGAGCGTGGTGGTGGTGGTAGTCGTGGTGGTGGTGTGGTGCTCCTCCAGAATGCCGCAGCCGATGACGCTCGCCAGGGGAACCAGGAACAGCAGGCTTAAAATGACCAGTGTCCTTTTCATTTGATCAGCCGCCTTTCGCTTTTCGGTCAATGGGCATTATACTTTTACTGGCACCCGCAAGTCAACCGGGGACGCTGTTCAGCGCCAGCCCTGGATGACATGCACGATCACCGCGCCCCAGATGACCAGGATCACGTTGTTGATGGCAAAGGGAATGGCGTAGCCCAGCGCCGGCACCGAGCTGTCCGCCTCTTCCTTGAGGGTGTTAAGGGCGGCAGTGATGGTCCCGGCGCCGGTGAGCGCCCCGAAAAGCAGGACCGGATTAAGCCGCAGGACCAGCAGGCCGAAAAGAGTGCCGACCAGCATCGGCACCAGGCTCAGGATAACGCCGGCCAAAAAGACCGTCCCCCCGGTGGTGGCAAAGGCGTGAAAGGCGCGGGGCGCGGCCGAAAGCCCGACACAGGCGATAAAAAGGTTGAGGCCCAGGTCGGTGAAGATCCACTGCGCGCTGCCCGGGATCTGGCCAAAGGTCGGATGCACGGTCCTGAGCCAGCCGCTGAACAATCCCGCCACCAGCACCCCGCCCCCTACCCCCAGCGTCACCGGTATGTTGAAGATCGGGACGGTGACCAGGCCGATAAGGGTTCCCAGCGCGATCCCCAGGCCGACCATGATCAGGTCGCTGGCCGCCGTCGGCCTCTCCGCGTAGCCGGCCTGGCTGATGAACTTTTCCACTTCACTCTGCGCGCCCGCCACGCTCAGGACATCGCACTTGTTCAGTACCGTTTCCCGGGTGAGCGGCAGCTCATGCCCCTGGCGAACAAGGCGGCGCAGGAAGATGCCGTGGCCAAGCTCCCGGCTTACCTCCCCCAGGGTTTTTCCGATCACCGCGTCTTTAAGCACGCACACGTCCATGATCTCTCCCGTGATGTCCTCCAGGCTGCCGTCGTCGATCTCCGGGCCAAGCTTTTTCTCGGCGTCCAGGTAAGCGCCGTGCTCCCCTGCCAGCGCGACCTCATCGCCCGCCTGCAGTACCAGGTCCGGGGCGGGATCGAACAGCTGGCCCCCTCGCCGGATCTTCTCTATCACGACCTCCCGGCCAAAGAGCGCCTCGACCTCTGCCACGGTCTGGCCGGAAAGCTTGAGACGGTAGGCCCGCAGGTCGATGTTCTTGTACCAGGAAAAAAGCTCCGGGCTGCCATTATCCTTTGCGCCCGACATTTCCTGCTCCAGCTTTTTCGCCTCGCTTCTCAGGTCGATCCCCAGGCTGCGCGGGGCGAGCCGGAAATAGAGGATGCGGCCGGCGGTGCCGAAAATATAAGTAATGGCGTAGGCAATGGCGACATTGGCCAGGAGGGCGGACCGCTGCGCCTCAGGAAGAGTCAACCCCCGGATGGCGCCGTCCGCCGTGCCCAGGATGGCGGACTGGGTCATGGCCCCGGAAAGCAGCCCTGCCGCCGTGCCCGCGTCAAGGCCGAACCAGCGGCCCAGCGCCAGCGCCGTGGCCAGGGCGGTAAAGGAAACGGACAGGGCCAGCCAGATATAACGCGGGCCCTCCTTCTTGAGCGCGCTGGAAAAGGACGGGCCGATGCGGTAGCCGATGGCGAACATGAAGAGAGCAAAGCCGATGGAGGGCAGCGGCTCAGGGACGCTCACATCGATCTGCCCCAGCACCAGCGCCACCAGCAGGACGCCGGCGGTCGAGCCCAGGTTGAGCCCGAAGAACCGGATCTTGCCCAGCCAGTAGCCCGCGGCCAGGGCCAGAAAGACCGGGACCTGAGGATAGCTGCGGAAAAGATCAATGGCCGCGCCGATCATTTCTGCCTCCAGTCCTGATGATATTGCTCAAGCAGCTCGCTGATCGCCCGGCCGATCCTGGCGTAGGCCTCGTCAGGCAGGTTGGCCAGGGATACCCGGATCGACATATTGGGCGCGTCAAAGCCGCCGCCGTCCATCAACACCACCTGTTTTTCCTGCGCCAGCCGCCAGACAAAGTCGATCGGCTCATGCTTTTTGACCATGAACTCCCGGAACTCCTTTCCGTACCTCTGCTCTGCCAGTTCCGGTATGTTGATAGTGGTGTAATAGCGCGCGTCCAGCTCATGCTCGGGACAGGGTATGCCGACCGCCTTATAGAGCGTCTCGAACCTCTTTTTAACGATCGACTGCGCCTCGGCCTTGTAAAGGTCTTTCTTATCGATCAGACAGTATAATGAGAACAAGGCCATCTGCACTTGCTGGGGAGTTGAAAGCCCGGCCGTATGATGGAGCGCGACGGAGCGGCTGTCCGCCACCATCCGGTCGATCAGCTTCATGTTGTCGGGGTCAAGCTCCACTGTGCTGTAGCGCCGGTGGAGTTCCCGGCGGTCCTTTTGGGGAAGCTGCCTGATCTTCCGGTCAAAGACGTTCTTTTCATGAAGACCGATCACGCCCAAGCGCCAGCCGGTCGCGCCAAAGTATTTGGAGAATGAATAGACCAGGATCGTATTGTAGGGCGCTATCGCGGCCAATGACCTGAAATCGTTGACAAAGGTGCCGTAGACGTCGTCGGTCAAAAGGATCAGGTCTTTGCGTTTTGTCTTGACCAGCTCCGCGATCTTATTCAAAGACTTCTGATGCATGGCCACCGAGGTCGGGTTGGAGGGATGGACCAGGAAAAAAGCCTTGATCGAAGGGTCCTCAAGCTTTTCAAGCTCAGCGTCGGGATACTGCCAGTCATTGTTCTCGTCCTGTTCGATCAGCAGTTCAACGAATTGATAATCATTGAGCTCCGGTATCTCAATGTAAGGGGTAAATATCGGCGTGCCCAGGGCGATCTTGTCCCCCTTATGCGTCAGCTTGTTCTCCAGCAGCGAGCTGAAGATGTAATCCATGGCCGCGGTGCCGCCCTCGGTGGCAAAAAGGTCGAATTTGCCGCCCGGGACCGGCCCCTTGAACATTTCCTGTTCCAGATACTTGTGCACGATCTGCTCTGGAATGACCAGCATCCGGTCCGGGGTGGGATAATGGTCGCCCAGGATGGCGTCCACCATTTCCAGCATAAAAGCATCCCCGTTGATCTTGAGCTCTTTGGTCACATAAAGGTAGGCATCTCTGAGGAATTTCACTTCGGGAAGCTCGGCATTCTTGGCCAGGAACTGTTCAAAGCGTCCTGCAATCCCTTTCTCTTCCGGGGGACCGCCCAAACGCGGACGGTGGGGTTTTCTTTCAGATTCCTCTACCGCAAAGACCCCCAGCTGAAAGAAGCCTTTGCGCGGGATCATGGTCACCCAGTTAGGATTCCCGCGGCCGGCGTTGAGCATCATCTTCTCATCATGGGACTTAGCCATCTGGATCAGCTTGTTCTTGAGCTCAAAGGGGCTCAGGGATTCGTAGCGCTTTTCCTGGCTGCGGTTCATGGCGATCCTCCCCGTCGTGGTTTTGCCCATTATACATTATTAGGCCCGGATTTCCCACTTGAATTCTGCCTGATTTGGTGTAAAATGTCTGGCATGCATAAACGGATATTGCCCCTGATGCTCGCGCTCCTTTTCACTGCTTCTTCATCCGCCCTGGCCATGGGCATGCCGATGGGCCCTCCCTCCATAGAGCAACTGCAGCAAAAGGTCGCAGCCGAACTTGAGGCCATGGACCAGGACGTGGCCCTGGCCGCGCAGCAGTTGTCCTTTTCCGGCCTGCACGGGGAAGGGACCGCCGGCATCCTGCAGCGGCTGCATGACGAACACACTTCGGTGGTGGACGCGGCCACGGTCGACCTCGACGGCCGGCTGGTGCTCATCCGGCCGGAAAAGTATGCCGCTTCAGAGGGCAGTAGCATCGCGGACCAGGACCATTTTCTCCGGCTCCGGGGCGCGGGAGAGCCGGTCATGAGCGAGCTCTTTGAGACGGTGGAAGGATTCCACGCCGTTTCCATCGGCTACCCGGTATTCTCGCCCCAGGGCGAGCCCATCGGCTATATCAGCCTGGTCTTCCAGCCGGACGCCCTGGTGCGCAACATCGTGGAACCCCTGGACTACAAAACTTTCCAGCTGGAGGCGCTGGCCATCCAGACCAACGGCCGCATTGTCTACGACAAGGACATCATGCAGGTGGGCAGGATGACGTTCAGCGACCCCGCTTACCAGGACTATCCTTCCCTGCTGGAGCTGGCCGCCAGGGCGGTAGAGCAAGAAAGCGGCAGCGGCGTTTATGAATACCCGGCGTCGCCCGGAGGGGAGCCGGTGAAAAAAGAGGCGCACTGGGCCACCGTGGGCCTCCACGGCACTGAGTGGCGCCTGATCCTGTCAAAACATGCCGCAGAATGATACCAATACCGGACTGACCACCCGCCGCCTGGAAGCCCTGAGCGACGGCATCTTTGCCATCGCCATGACCCTGCTGGTGCTGACCCTGGATATGGGGGACCTGACCCCGGGGCTGACCGGTGCAGAACTGCACCACCTCCTCCTGGCCCAGATCCCCAGGTTCTACAATTACGCCCTGAGCTTTGTCCTGCTGGCGGTCTTCTGGATCCTGCACCACCAGCAGTCCCACTACATCAAGCGGACCGACCGTCGCCACCTCTGGATCAACATCTTCATCCTGATGTTCGCCGCCCTCATCCCCTTTTCCACCTCCCTGATGGGCGATTATCCAGGGGACTGGCTGGCGGAGGTTTTTTTCGGCGCCAACCTCTTCGTGCTGGGCGCGTTCTTCAGCCTGAACTGGCACTACGCCACCGCAGACAACCGGCTGATCGAAGGGAGCCTGGAAAAACGCTACATCAACGCCGGAAAAAGAAGGGGGCTGGTCACGCCGCTCGTCTCCCTGCTGGCGATCCTGGTGGCGCTCATCCGGCCTTACTACTCCCCCTATGTTTACCTGCTCATCCCCCTGATCCTCTCCCTGCCGCCGTTCCGGAAATAAGCTAAAAAGGAGAACAAGATGAAAAGAACATTGCTGGCCCTTTCAGGCGTGATGCTCATCGCCCTCTCGGCTTCTGCCTGCACGGACTTTCAGGTCAAGGCCCGGGACGGCAGCGTGATCATCGCCCGCTCCATGGAGTTCGCCATCGAGCTTAATTCCGAGGTCGTAGCCTTTCCCCGCGGGGGAAGCTACACCAGCGTCAACGAGAAAGGCGCCAAGGGCATCTCCTGGACCGCCAAATACGGCTTCCTGGGAGTGAACGCTTTCGGCATGCAGGACGCGGTCCTGGACGGCATGAACGAAGCCGGCCTTTCCATCGAGTTCCTGTGGTTCCCGGGGAGCGTGTACCAGAAAGCGGTACCCGGCAAGTTCATCGAGGTCACTGACATGTCGCGCTGGATCCTGGGCAGCTTTGCCACCGTGGACGAGGTCAAGAAGGCGGTCACCGGGGTCAAGGTGGTCGGCTCCTACATCCCGCAGTTAAAGCAGTCGCCGGGGCTGCACTGTGCGGTGCATGACGCCAAAGGCAACAACATCGTGATCGAGTTCATTGACGGCAAGACCCGGGTGCACGACAACCCGCTGGGGGTCATGACCAACCGCCCTACCCTGGACTGGCACCTTGACAACCTGCGCAATTACTTCGCGCTTTCCTCGGAGGATATCAGCTCCCGCCAGCTGGGCAGAATGAAATTGCCCTCCACCGGCGCCGGCAACAGCTGGCTGGGCCTGCCGGGGGACTGGACCCCGCCCAGCCGCTTTATCAAGGCCGCCTACTTTGTCCATAGCGCTCCCCCTGCCCGGGATGCCAAGGAAGCGCTGACCTTTGCCCGGCACGTCATGAACAGCATTGATATCCCCTACGGGCTGATCAAGGAACACGTGGCCGGAAGAACGGTCTACGGCTATACCCAGTGGGTCGTGCTCAAGGACCTCAGCCAGCGCGTGCTCTACTACTATTCTTACGAGGACGCGGCCCTCAAGCAGATCGACATGAAGAAGCTGAACTTCGCGGCCGGCTCCGCCGTCAAGGCGGTCCCGGTGGAAGGACATGCCCCGACCGCGGACGTGACCTCAAAGCTCATCTGACAAAAAAAAGGCCCCGGGATGACCCGGGGCCTTTTCGATCCTTTTAGTAGACCTGGTTAGAAATCTCCGCGATCGCGCCGAGGCGGCTTGTCGGTCTTGGGCCTGGCCTCGTTGCAGGTGATGTCGCGGCCTTCCCAGTTCTGGCCGTTCATGGCGGCGATCGCCTTTTCGGCGTCGGCGTCTTCCATGTCAACGAACCCGAACCCGCGGGAGCGCCCGGTGAACTTGTCACTGACGACCCTGGCGGAAAGGACCTTGCCGAACTCGGAGAACTTGGCTTCGAGGTCGGAGTCCTTAATGGACCACGGCAGGTTGCCTACGAAAATGCTTTTCATGATACACCCTCTCCTTTCATGGATTTTGCTGCGGTTAATGGACTGCGAGGCCTATAACAAAGAGGCATCGACATGATCTAGCTGCAGACTCCTACTAAAATCTTAACCATTAGCTTCGACCTTAAGCCCTGCCATTATGACAGGGGGCGCGCTGACTTGTCAAGTGTTTTCTTAGTTTTGGTTGTTATGTGCGCCGGGTTGTTGTAAAATAACGCCATGCAGAAGGGTTTCACGCTGGTCGCCGCCATCCTGATCGCCGTCGCCATGGTCTTTCTGGCGATCACCATCTCCACCCTGGTCTCAAGCGACTCCATCATCGCCGCCCGCAACTACCCGTCGCAGAAAGCGTTCCACATCGCCGAGTCAGGGGTGCAATACTACATGAAGCAGCTTCAAGCTGACGATGACTGGGGCGACCCTCCCACTGCCGAGACAAAGGCCTTTGGCGGCGGGATCTTCATCCTTGCCACCACTGATGAGGCCGAGAACCAGATCATCTTCACCTCCACGGGAATGATCACCGCCGGCGCCCGCACCTTTACCCGCACCATCAAGAGCTCGGTCAGGCGCACCGGCAGCCTGGGCACCATTGCCGAGGATTACGTCATCTACTGGTCGGGCGGAGGCGATCCCGCCAACCTGACCGAGATCGAGAACAACATCGTCATCAACGGCAACGCCCTGGTCAACAGCCGGGTCGAGATCGGCTTCAATACCGTGATCAACGGCGACGCCTACGCCGCGGGGGACATCGACCTGCTTTCCCCCACTTCCAGCATCACCGGCACCACCGAGCCCAACTACGACATGCCGGAGACCACCCCCACCCTGGAAACAAGTTATTATGACAACGAGCTCGCCATCGCTGCGGCCCAGCCCGCGGGCGACTGGACGTTCAAGAACATCACGCTCTCCGGCATGTACTACATCAACGGCGACGTCACCATGCAGAGCGCGGGCAGCGTGGAAATAACCGGCACTGCCACCATTGTCGCCACCGGCAAGGTGACGGCAATGAACGAGGTGACCATCGGAGAAGGCCTAACTGTCATCGCCGGCAGCGACGTTAGGCTGTGGAACCTGATGAACATTGACCGTGACGGCCTCTGGTATTCCTCCACGCAGATCGAGGTGGGCAATGACCTGGACGGCGGCGACCCGGGCCCGGACGAGGGCATTCATTTTCTCTCTCCCGGCGATATCAAGGTGGGCAATAACACCCGCTTTGACGGCCTGCTTTGCGCCGACGGCACCATGGAGATCGGCAATAACCTGGTCCACTCCGGGGTCATCCTCTGCGGATACTTGAAGGGCATCGGCAACGACAACCAGCTGGACAAGAACCCGGAGGCCACGGACTGGGACCACGTGCCGGGGATCGTTTCTCCCGGCGATTCCCTGGAGACCGTGACCTGGGAAGAAGTATATTAAGGAGGGCAAAAAGAGATCCATGTCAGTACTAACCCATTCGGTCCAAATAAAGGTTCCCCACCGGGAGGTCTACGACTTCCTGCTCCATTACAAGGAGAACTTTCCCCTCTGGCACTCGAACGGCCAGGAATGCCGCTACCTGACGGAAGGTCCCCTGGGGGTGGGCACCCTCATTTATGAGGAAGAGACGCTCCACGGCAAGCTCTACAAGTTCAAGCTGCGCATAACCCGGCTTAAGCCCAATGAGCGCATCGACTACCAGATACTTTCTATCGGCCATGGCGCGTTCATCATCGAGCCCAAGGGTCCGGACAGCTCTATTTTCACCGCCGAGATCCACTTTGGCAGCGGCCTTTCTGTGATCGACGACCTCATCAGCCCCTTCATGGCAGAGCAGATCGAGGCCATCAAGGAACATATGGCAAATGAGGGCAAGAACCTCAAGCGGATACTTGAGGGGAAAAGGAGCGAAAAACCATGAAAAAGATGATGATCGTCCTGCTGGCAGTGGCTCTGTCGGGGACCGGTATGTTGATGAGCGGCTGCGAGGATTCCCTTGAATTCCCGGACCAGACCACGACCACGGCAGCAACAACCACCACGACCACTAGCACGACCACCACTCTGCCCCAGGCGGCAACACCGGTCTTTTCGCCGGCCGCCGGCGCCTATGAGCAGGAAACCCTGACCGTGACCATTGAATGCGCGACCCCCGGGGCCGAGATCTACTACAGCTTCGGGGCGGCCGGCGCCTCTTCGGCAAGTGCTCTGGCAGCGGAATTGAGCATTGACCGTTCCCGCACTATCACCGCGTTTGCGGTAGCGCCCGGCTATCAGAACAGCCAGACCGCGGCAGCGACCTATGAGCTCTGGGGCTGGCAGGCGCTGGGAAGCGGGGTCAACAACGATGTTTATTCCATTGCTTTTGATAGTTCAGGGAACCTTTACGCAGGCGGGACCTTTACCCGGATGGGAGCGACAAATGTTACCCGTATCGCAAGATGGGACGGCTCCTCATGGGAGGCCCTCTCAAACCAGATATACAACACCGTACGGGCAGTGGCGCATGATGGAACGAACCTCTATATCGGAGGGGATTTCACCTCTATCGGAGGAGTTACCGCCAGGCGCATCGCCAAGTGGAACGGGACCTCCTGGGAAGCGCTGGGAGGCGGGTTAGATGATGATTATGTAAAAGCCATCGCCGTTGACAGCTCCGGGGATCTGTATGTCGGAGGGGAATTTAATTCGGCCAGCGGGGTTGCCAACACCGGATTTATCGCAAAGTGGAATGTTGCTCAATCCACCTGGGAAGCGCTGGGCACCGGCATGGACGACTACGTGAACTGTTTTGCCTTTGATGATGACGGGAACCTCTATGCGGGAGGAGGATTCTCCTCAGCGGGCGGAGTTGCCAACACAGGCTACCTTGCGAAATGGGACCCCAATTCCACCGCCTGGTCATCATTGGGAGGAGCGCTTAATGACTCGGTTGACGCTTTGGTTTACGACAGCGACCGGGACTACTTATATGTGGGGGGCGATTTTGGCACCGCCGGGGGAGACACCAACGCCAACCGCATTGCCCGGTGGGACCATATTTCCTGGTCGCCCCTGGGAACCGGCACGGACAACCAAGTAAAGGCCCTGGCCGTTGACTATTATGGGACCGTGTACGCTGGCGGATCTTTCACCACTGCCAACGGGACCATCTCTGCGGACTATATCGCAAAGTGGAACGGGATTTCCTGGGCGCAGGTGGGAAGCGGAATGGAAGACGATGTCCTGGCCCTGGCCTTTCACGGCACCGGCAGCTCCGCCACCCTTTATGCAGGAGGAATGTTCGTTTCCTCCGGAAGCGCGGCCGCACTGCGCCTCGCAAAATGGGGCAAGAGGTAGCGGAAGGCTATTTCAGGTACGCGTCAAAGAACTCGACGTTCCGCTTCATGAACAGGGGCCACTGGTTGATGAACTCGTGCTTCTCCCCGGGATACATGTAATAGGTTACACTCTTGCCTTCTGCGGAGAGGGATTCCACCAGCTGATCCGACCATTCAATAGGCACGGAATCGTCCCGGGTGCCGTGATGAACGATGATGGGCGCCCGGATATCCTCGAGATAGGTCTGGGCGGACATCCCGGCCCAGAACTCGGGGTTCACCTCGGGCGAGCCGTAAAGTGCCAGGACCTCCTCTGCCCGCTTGCGGTTCTCCCTCAGCCTGGCAGATGAGACCCTTCGGGTCGTCCTTCTCCTGCCCCGGCCCAGGGACCAGCGCTCAAAATTCTCCCAGGCGTTCATGCTGGTAGATGCATAGAGGGAGCAGGCCTTCACCAATTCCGGCCTGGCGACCAGGACGTTCAATGCAATGCCGCCCCCGCGGGAATGGCCCAGCATGCCGATCCGGTCCTTGTCAAAATACTTCTTCTGACTGTTCTTTATTGCCAGAATGCAGTTGATCACGTCGCGGTCATACCCCAGGTTAAAGCGCGCCTGCTCGTTCGGGTCCTTGCTGGAAAGGCCGTGGTTGCGGTAGTCGGGATGGATAACGATGTAGCCGTTGCGGGCCAGGTAGTCCTGTTCCCTCTTGAGGCCCCGGCCCACGGTGTAGACGCTAGGGGCAATATAGCCATGGTTGGTGATGATCACGGGAAAAGGCCCCTTGCCCCTGGGCAGGTTCATGATGCCGGAGATGGTCAGGCCCTCGCTCTTGTAGAAGATCAGGTACTGGGTATACTCTTTGCGGTAGGCCAGGACCTTCCGGACCGAAAAATCGCGGCCGTCCAGCTTCTCCTGCCGGAGCGACATCAGGGACGGTATTTCCGCCTGGACCGGCTGCGACAGGAACAGAAAAAGCACGGACAAAAGGATCAGCTTCATGCCCGGATTATACAACAAACAAGGAGATTAATCATCCTGCGCAATGAAATCTCCGGCCGGACCCGCCGATAAGAACACATGAAGATCAGCCCCCGCCGCGCAATGTTATACCGCTTGATGGACATCGATCAGGCGGTAAGGAACGCCAGCAACCGCCATTTCAGGCGGAAGCCGGGGTTCGGCCCGGCCGGAGAGACCCACCGCTTCCACGCGCCCTGCGTGCCGGACCTGCTCTATAACGTGATCCAGGAAGCAAAACTGCCCGCTGAGCACTCTTTCGCGGACCTGGGCTCGGGCTTCGGCATGGCCTGTTTTGCCGCCGCGCTCCATTTTGAAAAGGTTGCCGGCTTTGAGATCAACGAGGAGATCATGGCGGTCGCCCGGGAGCTCAAGGAGCAGCTAAAGATGGGGAACGTTGACTTCCATCATCAGGACATGAGGCAGGCGGACCTCTCCGGGTTCAATGTCCTGCACATGTTCCAGCCCTATATAGACAATTTCGTTGCGGACATGGAGCAACTGCTGCAGCGCGTCGAACCGGGCACCGTGGTCATTTCCAACATCTTTACCAGCATGCGCAGGCAGATATTCAGCAATAAAGGCTTTGAGCAGCTTTACCCTCCTGTCCTCCCCTCACAAGCCCGGCCTTCCATGATCCACGTGCACCAAAAGGCCTAATCGCCCAGCCGCTGATAAAGCAGATAGAGTCCGATCAGGGCCAGGGGCAGGACCAGGTCGGAAATGATGATATTGGGGCCGATATTATAGGCCGCGAGATTTCCCGCTTCGAGCATTGACCGCACATGGCCGATCATACAGCCCACCAGGAACACGCTGTTGGCAATGATGGCCGCCAGCCAGAATGTCCCGCGGAAGAAAATGCAGAGCACGGCGACCAGGCCAAAGGCCATGTCCGCCACGCCGACCTCATACTGGAACGGGCTGCCGGCAGGCCAGCCGATCATCTCTGCCGTGGCCGGGCCGTTAAAGACATGGAAGGCTCCGGCGACCAGTCCGCCCAGGCCGACCGCGATGACCAGCAGGTAAAGCAGGACGACCTCAACTATTTTTTTCGGGGTCCTTTGCCTCATCAGCAGGACATGGAAGATAATGGCGATGAACGTGGCCGAGAGCATAAAAATGGGCATAACAAACCTCCTTTTTACAATATAAGTAGCCGGTGTGAGCCTTCATGGAACAATGGTGAAAGACTCGGCAGAGGACATGCCGTCGCTCGGGTCGCTCAGATAGCCGGTCACCGAATAGGAACCGGCCCCCACCGCTTCACCGGTGTTGGTGACCTGGTTCCAGACTTTGGCGGAGACCACCGTTTCCGTGGAGCCCGCCCCGATGTCAAAATTTGTCGGCAACGAGAGATGGCCTTTGCCGCACTCACTGCACCAGATGTAGGCCCCGGCTTTGTATACATAGAAGTCAAATCTATAGGTGGTGGGAAAATAAGTATGGATTGCGGCAGCGGTCTTGTTCCTTACCTTAAGTGAAAAGGCCACGCTCTCTGAGGTGGTATAGGAGCCCTTGTCCGTGAACACGGACACTTCAAGGTCGTTCTTGTGATCCTGGATGGGCAAACGGGTGGTGCTGGTCGTGGAGGAAGTTGAGGCGGTGCTAGCGGTGGACGACGTGGTGGTGGGCGTCGGGACCGAGCTCTCGCAGCCGGCAAAGGCCAACAGGGCGGCCAGCGGGATCAGGACCAGTATGATCAGGTGTTTTCTCATCCCGGAACAAATTCTATCACTCGTCGCTCTTCAGCACAAGGACTGTTGACTTTGACGTCCGACGGAGTATAATCACCCTTGTGCGGGACCTTTTTAAAAGCCTGGTCGACCTGGAAAAGGGCGAGCTCAACTCGGTCATCCGCTGGTTCATCCAATTCCGGCTGATCGTTGTCATCGGCCTGCTTGCCCTTTGGGTGACCATATACCCTCTCTTCTACCGCGAAATGCTGCCTTTCTGGCCGCTCTTCTGGGTCTGCATCGTCGCCATCTTCCTCACCTTGCCGCTCGTTCTCTGGCAGAGGACTGGAAAATACCTGGAGCTCCTGGCGCTGGGCCAGCTCTGGCTGGACACCTTCATCACCATCGCCGCGGTCTATCACTTTGGCGGCAGCAGCAGCGTCTTCAGCATCATTATCGCCTTGCCCGTCATCTCGTCGACCCTGCTTTCCTTCCGCGCCGCCCTCTCGACCGCTTTCGTGGCCGCGTTCATCTATGCTGCGATGCTGATGCTGGAAGTCTACGGGATCCTGCCTTCGCAGGCGGAGATCGTCAGCTACCACGCCTCCATCCGCTTCCTGGCCCCGACCTTTATCATGATCATGCTTTTCACCATCGCGCTCCAGCTCCACTACCACGCCATCCTGGTGCGGAGAAAATCCACCCGGATCAGGGAAACCGAGCAGGAGGTGGATGAATTAAGGGCCCAGCTTGAGAAGAAACTGGAAGACATCAACGCCGAGCTGGTACAAAAGAACAAAAAACTGGTAGAGAGCGAAGCACGCTCCCGGCTCATTTCCGACCTGACATCTGATTACGCATATGCCCTGCGGGTAGAAGCCGACGGCAAAGTGTCGGCAGAACGGGTGATCGGCGCTTTTGAGCGCCTCACCGGCTATTCTGCTCAAGAGATCAAGAATCGCCGGGAGTGGGAAAATCTGGTACACCCCGATGACCGCCATATCCCAGCCGGGCACCTCAAAGCGCTGCTGGAGGGCCAAGCCAAGGTCGTTGAGTACCGCATCCTAAGAAAAGACGGCAAGATCCGCTGGATGCGCGACTATGCCCAACCCACCCGGGACAATACCGAGAAACACACCATCCATATCTACGGGGCGGTCCAGGACATCACCGAGCACCGGGAGGCGGAAGAACGCTACAAGAGCCTGATCGAGGACGCACCGGACGGCATCATCGGCCTGGACAACAAAGGCTACATCACCTCCTGCAATTCCGCCTATCTCAAGCTGACCGGCTATTCAAAAGAGGAGCTGGTGGGCAAGCATTTTACCAAGGTCGCGCCCGTCCAGCTCAGCGAGCTGACAAATTACATCAAGATCTTCCCCGCCATTATCTCCGGAAAAGGGCAGAAGATGTATGAATTCAAGGGCAAGAACAAGGACGGCAGCTTTCACTACGGCGAGGCTAACATCTCCCTGATAAAAAAGGGCGGGAGGATCGAAGGCATGCAGGCGTTCCTGCGCGACATCACCCAGCGCCGCCAGGCGGATGAAGCGTTGAAAAAGCACGCCCAGGAGCTTGAGGATATGAACCGCTTCATGGTGGGCAGGGAACTGGACATGATCAACTTAAAGAAAGAAGTGAACGCCCTCCTCAAAGCCTCCGGCCAGCCTGAAAAATACCAAGTCTAAAGATCACCCTCCCAGTACTATCTCCTGCAGGTCGCGGGTCAGATCGCTCCAGTAGCGCCGGGTTCCGGCATGGGGGAAGTGCGCGTGGAAATCCGGCTCCTTTGACTGGATGGAAAGCCAGGCCGCGTAATGGATGATGCGCATGCCGCGCAGGGCCGGGACAAGCCTTAAGGAATCCAGGTCGAATTCTCGAAATGTCTGATACCCCTTGAGAAACCAACCCAGCTCCTGCTCGCAGTAATCCGGCTCATCCGGCAAAAGCATCCAGAGGTCCTGGACCGGCGGGCCCAGGCAGATATCGTCAAAATCCACAATATGGATCCCTTCCCCCGGCCGCAGCAAGAGATTCCCCTTGTGGCAGTCGCCGTGCAATAGGATGGTTTCCTGATCCTCGAACAGGGAGTCGAACTTTTCCCCGAACTTTTCCGCGGTCCCCAAAAATGACTTGCGGAAATCGGGCAACAAATAATCGTTCGCCTCCAGGGTCTTTATATGCTCCCGGCTGGCGACTGCCGGCCGCCAGAGGAGTCGGTCCGCCTTTTTGTGCAGGGCACCCACCAGGTGGATGCGGGCCAGCAGCCGGCCCAGCTCCTGCCAGTCCTCCTCATCGAACTCGTCAAAGGGGCGCCCGCCTTTTTTGGGCATGACGGCGTAGGGGATGGAACCCAGGTCAAAAAGCGTGGTGTTCCCGAACTCCAGAGGGGCGATCACCGGGATCTCCTTGTCCGCCAGGTCGGCCAGGAAGCGGTGCTCCTCAAGGATCATCTGCCGGCTCCAGCGGCCCGGCCGGTAGAATTTTACGATAAAGCGCTCGCGGTCGGCAAAGCGTTCCAGCTCAAAGACCCGGTTGATATAGCTGTTGCGCCGCAAAAAAAGGTTGCTGAGCTTTTGGCCCAGCGTGGCTTCCACGCGGTGGAGGACGCTGTCGTGATCGAGCGGCTGCCAGACCGTGGCCATAGGTCCTACTTATCGTTCTCTGCCACGAACTTCCTGATGTCCTCGATGTGATCGAGTATCATCCTGGCCTTGGTCAACCCGAAGGAGAAGGGGAACTTTTCGTCCTCGCTCCTCTTGAGCACGAGCATGGGCCGGCCCTTGAATTCCGATCTTTCTGCTATCATCATTTCGCTCCTTTCTGTGTCAGCGGTCCATCCATTCTACGTTATTCGGCCGGGATTATCAATCATTGATGAAAGGGAAAAGAACGGAAAAACGGCGGATGATCACAAAGCGGCCAGCAGGGTCAGGGCCCGCTTGTGGTTGCGGATTATCCCGGGGTTACGCGGCTCGATCTCCAGGGCGCGCCTAAAGGCATATAGGGCATCCTTTCTTTTTCCCACCGCCATCAGCAGCACCCCCACATTGTTCCAGGCCAGGGCATATTCAGGTTCGATGGCCAGCGCCCGGCGGAAAGCCTTGTAAGCGTCCCGCAGCCGGCCGCGCTCCGCCAGTTCCCGTCCCATGCTGTTCCAGAAAGAAGCCTTGCCAGGGACCAGCTCCACGATCATTTTCCAGGCCCGAAAAGCCTGTTCTTCCAGGTCCTGCGCAAAGAATACCGCGCGTTCATTGGAATAATGGGAAAGGATCCCCTTAAGATCGCTGTCCGGCCTCTCTCTGGTACGGTGAAAGGCCAAGCTGGCGGCATCGAGGCAATAGTTCCTTCCCTCGAGCTTTGCGACAACATAGGAATGGCCGGGAACACCCTTGATGCCGGCATTGATCCCGGCAGCCCGCAAAAACACGACCAGCAGCTGGCTGTACTCCTTGCACAGGGCGAACCGGCCCTCTGCCGGCAGGCCGATCAATTCCCGCGGGAGAAGATCCCCGAACTTCTTGCGGAACGCAGCGCCGAAATCATCATCATAGCGGATCTCCAGCCCGCCGTCGCGGGCAGACAGGCCATGATAAATGTTTTTGGGGCCATAAACTCTGGCGGACCCGCCTATGAAGCTACGGTAATAATCACTGGCAATGAATTCCGCCCCCTCAGGAATGACCGCCCGGAAAAGAAGGATGGCCTTTTGCTTTTCGCCGCGGGGCCGGTGCTTTTCAAAAAGCCCCTGGACATAGGCCTCGATCTCCGGCCGTTCCTCAAAGGGGTCTTCCAGGCCGGCTTCATGCAGTTTTTTGATGACCGGCCGGAAAGCCGCGCGGTCGGCAAAGACCATCTCATAGAGCTCCGCGGTATCGACCTTGCCGTCACCGTCGCGGTCCGCCTTTTTCGTCAGCCCATTATGGTCCGCCGGGAGCTTCTTGCCGGCTCCGGGACAAGGAAGCCCCAGGCTTTTATAAAGTACGGGCGTAAGCTCTGGCATAAATGGCTCTGCCTCCGCCCATATATCGCGAATTTCAAGGAAAGATTTCAGGGGAAAGGCAGCTACTCGGTGATCAGATTATATATCAGGCTGGCCAGGTAGAAGTCGTTCTCGGCGGCGCTGAGCGCTATTCTGGGCAGAACGATCTGGCGGCCGCTGCGCAGGGGCCGGGGCGCTTTCTCATTGGCCTCGATGCGCACGCTGTCTATGAGCTGGATCCTCATGAGCTGAAAGAGCGGGAACTGGGGATATTTCTCTGGAAAGAAGGCCCGGCTCAAAACGATCAGCTCGCGGGGGCTGAGTTGGACCGCGGCGTCCTTTTCCAGGCGGATCCCGTAATTCTGGAAGGCCCCGACCAGGTCCTCGAAAATGGGCAGTGTGTTGCAATCCTCGATCATCATTTGAAGAAGGGTCTTCTCCCTCGGCTCAACTCCCCTCAGGCCGTAGGCCAGCACTTCTCCACCGTAGAATTGGAAGGGCACGCATTCCAGGCCGGCGCTAAGGAGCATGCGGCGGGCGGCCAGGTTGGGCACGCCTTTATCCATGTTTTTGCTCAGGCGTTCCAGCAGGGTGGCCATCTCGTTGAGCCGGGCCATGGCATAAGGGGTCATGAGATGAAAAGCTTCCATGATCTTCGGATGACGCCGCAGGGCAAAATAGCTGGGGCTCTGCAGGCCGTAGAGAGTGATGGTCCGGGCCGTGCGCGCGGAAGTTGGATTAGCACCGTTGGTCTTCATGGCTTTTTATCGGGAGGGTTTGGGGAAAATTTCACCGAATATTGAGAATTTCCTGGTACTGATCTCCAACCCCTACCGCCAGATACCGAGGATCGCGCCCATGACCATGAGGGAAACAAGAAAATAGCCGCCGTGGATCAGGACAAGGCGGGGAGGCTTTTTCTCGTGGATCATCTCGCCAAGCTGCGCCGAAACAAAGAACCCCGCCGCGACCAGGAGCCCGACGAGGGCGCCCTCATACATCGTCCTGACCCGCGCGAAATTAAGCACCACCGCCAGGACATAATTCCGGGCCAGGAAAGCAAGGAACCCCAGCACCATGCCCTGAAGGCCCAGGCTTACCTCGCTGACCGCAGCCAGGTCCATCCAGCGCTTGCCGAACGCCCAGGGCGAATACCACAGCCAGCAGACCACCACCGAAAGGAGGGAAACAAAGAAAACAGCAACAAGATTGACCGCGTACATGCTTTAAGCCTCCCTGTTGGCCTGCATATCTTACCTTATCCCGCCGCAGAAAGCAACTCTCCTCTTTTTATGAAATTTTCAGCGAAAAATGGTGATATATATGAGGTGAATAACACATGGCCATGATGACCTTTATCGGTATCTCCGGCCGGAGATACCACCTGAGATCCGGAAAATACAAGAACGGGGGAACCATCAAGCGGTTCTTCTCCCGCCTCGGCATCTCCCCCGGGATCAAAAACCCCGGGGCCATCTTTGAAGTCCCCTCTGCCTTTGACTTCATCCCCACCTCACGCCACGGCTGCGACGTGGCTGGCATGCTGCGCCTCAACCGGCAGCTCATCATCAGCCGCTTTCCCGAGGTCGGGCAAAAGCTGGAACACTTTTTCCAGGACCCCAACGCAGCGGACCTGCGGCCCAAGATGGATGTCTTTGAAACCGCCCACGAAAAACTCCGCGACCCCGAGGAAAGGGAGCGCTTCGTGGCCCTGCTGGACAGCAAGGTGGACGCCTTCTGGCGGGAATCCAGGATCATCGAGGTCCGGCCGAACTCCGCCTGGCAAATACCCGAAGAAACGCTTGCTTGGGACGCAGAGCCCTTCTGCCGCAAATACCGCGAGCTCGATAACTTTGACCTCATCCTGGGCAGCTGGGTGGAACGCAATGTGCCCGAAGAAGAAGAAAGGATGGAGGCCTTTGTCACCCTCTTCCTCAAATGGTGCCCGGAAAAGTCCAACCTGCGCCGCATCGTGGACATCAGCGCCCTGCTCTCCGGCACCTACGTGGCCACCACCACCTTCTCGACCATGATCGGGGTAAAGGGCCGGGCCCTGAAGTGGTCGGCGCTGGCCGCCGCGCTCGGGACCGCGGGTTACCTGGTGTTCGTCAACCCCAACTTTTACAGCATGGCCGTCGACTATTTTTCCAACGGGTTCGAGCAGGGAGGGCTGCAGCGCAAGGTCTACAAGGCCAAGAGCGACCAGGAGTTAAGCAAGATCCTCATGCTCAGCGCCAAGGGCCGCGAGGTGCGCGAAGCTCTCATGGTCTGGGTGGAGCGCGCGGAGACCGCCCGCCTGGATTCCGGCGGCAAGCTTGACGTTTACCCGCATTCCAGTGGACCGGCGGACCTGAAAAACTTCCATCCCGTCCTCTTCCACATTTCGCACCCCCACATGCGCAAATACCTGGAGCAGCTGGACCCGCAGTCCCTGCAGGCGGCAAAAGAAGTGGAATGGGCGCTCTTCACCAGCAACGCCATGGCCTACAACCAGGCCTCCAACTTCATCATGGTGGCGGGCATCCATTTTGGCAGCTATAACAAGAAGCATGACCAGAGCGTGATCGCGGTGGCGACCCACACGCCCGACGGGACCCCGCGCAGCGAGCTGGCCATGCTCTCCACTTTTGCCCACGAGGCCACCCACGCCATGAACAAGAAACAGGGGGAACTGCCCCTGCTCTTTGACGAGCTCTCGGCCATGGAAAGCGGCGCCCGCTCCATCCGGTATTTCATCCATCTCAAGAAAAAGGAGATAAAACAGCTTGACCGCAAAAAGCAAAAGGAGCTGCGCCGGCGCCAGCCGGTCCTCTCCCACGTCAGCATTATCGAGCAGATGATCCGCGGCCTCAAGCACGAGATCGCCCTGGCACAAAAGGAGCTGAAGCCGGAGATGAAAAGGGTCCGGGTAGCCCGCTACCTGGCGGGCTTTGGCAAGGATTTTGAGACCGTCTATCCGCAGACCTCGATCAGCGCCGCCATGCTGCAAAAGGCCGGGATCAAGACAGAGACCCTGCTGAAATACATTCAGATAAAGACCAAACACCCCGAGCTGGACCAGCAGCTCATCCAGGCCATCCAGGGGATCACCTCAGCCTCCTAATCCCCGTACCACTGCCCGATGAAGTAGACCTGGCTGTTATCCTGGGAAAAGACCGCGTTGTGGCAAAGGAATTCCGCCGGAAAATAGTCGGGAGTAACGTTGCGGGACAGACTGCCGTCGGCGTTCATCAGATAGATATCATACTTACCCTCGCCCGCGATGGCCGCCACGATGAAAACGAGCTGCTGGCCGTCATGCGACCAGTTGGCGAACCCCTGGGCGTAGCCGGTGGTCGTGACCTGGGTCTCGCTTGTGCCGTTGGAACGGATAACGAAGATCTCATAGCTGCCGGTGCTGGTGGAAACGTCCACCAGCCTCTCAAAGGCGATGCGGCTGGCGCTGGGGCAGAAGCGCGGGTCATAGTCGCCGATGGGCAGGTTGGCGCTGCCCCACAGCCCGGCGTTGGCCGGGTCGGTGACCTGCCGGGGATCGCTGCCGTCGGACTTGATGCTCCAGATCTGGTGGTCGCGGGTAAAGGCGATGCGGTCGGTGCTGCCCCAGCAGACATCCGCGTCGTGGCCGCCGGAATCATAGACGAGCTGCTGGCCGCTGCCGTCGCTGTTCATGACATAGATGTCCAGGGTCGCGCCCGCAGTGGAGCTGCGCGTGGAAAGAAAGGCGATCTTCGATCCGTCCGGGGAGAACGAGGGATAGGTGTCAAAATAGCTGTTGTCCGTGAGGCGGGCCAGGCCGCTGCCGTCCACGCCCACCGCGTAGATCTCCGATCCCGGGTCAAGGGCCTCGGTGGTCGCGCTCTTGACCGAAAAGGCCAGCGTGTCGCCGGCAGGGTTGAGGTCCAGGCTGACGATCTCCGGGGTGGTGCTGTAGACCAGCTGCACTTCCAGAGTGGCAAGGTCCAGCACGTAGATCCCCCACTTGTGGACGTGAGGCACGCTCTGGACGTGCGACGGCCCGCTGGAAGTGGTGGCGCAGGCCAAAAGCAGGGCCGGGAACAATAAGACCAGCAGGAGCGGCCATTTTCTCATCCTCTTACCCTCCGCGACCTGATTTTACACCGCGGCCGCCGGCCGCGTCAAACAGCTTGCATTGGCAACTCATCTTTGTTAACATTCTTGGCATGGCAAAGACGGCCACAGGCATTCTGGTCATCTGCGCAATGCTGGCAGGCACCGCCCTCGCCCACCCGCCCTATGCGGTGGAGGCCAACTACGACGGCATCAGCGGCATCCTGACCCTGGACATCTTCCACTCCGTCAAGGACCCCCGGGACCACTTTGTCTACAACGTCCGGGTGCTGCAGGGAAAGGACAAGCTCCTGGAGCAGTCATTTTACGAACAGCTCAATGACCAGAAGCAGATCCTCAAGATCTACCTGCCGCGCATGGACCGGGGCACCAAGCTCTCGGTCAAGGCCTACTGCAACAAGTACGGGGAATTCGAAGAGACCGTGGAAGTGCCGGTCCTGGGCTACACCGACGTCACCCCGGCCCAGGTCCAGGCGCTCATGGAAGAGGTGTCCGACCTGGTGGTCATCGACGTCTCGCCGGACTACGAGGACGGCCACCTGCCCGGCGCCAGATACATCTATGTCACTGACCTTGAGAAAAAACTCAATTCGCTTGACCGGTCAAAACCCACCCTGATCTACTGCCACTGCATCAAGGACGCGCCCAGCATTGCCGCGGCCGAGATCCTGGCCAATAACGGTTTTTCCAAGGTCTACCGCCTCAAGGGGCATTTCAGCGCCTGGGTCGAGGCGGGCTACCGGATAGAAAAATAAATAGAATGGGGAGATGCGAAATGCGAATTGCGATAATGACCTTTATCCTGATGGGCGGAATGCTGGCGGCCGCGGCCTTTGCCATGGGCGCGGGGCCGAATGTGCCCGATATTATTTGCGCGGAGTTCGAGACCAGCCAGGGCGACTTCACCTGCCTGCTCTACCATGAAAGCGCCCCCAAGACCGTTGCCAACTTCGTGGAGCTGGCCAGAGGAGAAAAGGAATGGACCTACCCTTCCTCCGGGGAAAAGGTCAAAACCCCGATATATAACGGCACCATCTTTCACCGGGTGATCAAGGGCTTCATGATCCAGGGCGGAGATCCCCTGGGCACCGGTTTTGGCGGGCCCGGCTACCAGTTCGCGGACGAGATCGACCCGGCGCTGACCTTTGACAACCCCGGCACCCTGGCCATGGCCAATTCCGGCCCTAACACCAACGGCTCCCAGTTCTTCATCACGGTCGCCCCCACCCCCTGGCTCAACGGCAAGCACACCATTTTCGGACGGGTGATAAAGGGATACGACGTGGTCAAGAAAATAAGCAAGGTCCAAACCGATAAGTATGACCGACCCCTTGAGCACGTGGTGATCGAGAACATCAGCATCAACTGCGAGGATATCGAAAAAGATCAGGAGAAAAAGGGCGGCGGCCTGATCCCCTTCCTCTCCTTCTGAAGCGCCCTATTCCTCCAGCACGATCTTGAGGTATTTCTTGCGGTGGAAATCCCGCTCGGTGCGTATGTCGTTCCAATCCGCGATCCGGTCTTCCATGGTCTCGTCATCGAAATACTTGAGGGCGATGCTGCGCAGGGTCTCTCCCTTTGAAAGGTAATGATAGACCGTCCGGGTCTTTTTGGGCGGGGCCGCGGGCCCGGCCTCCAGGGTAGCGTAATACTGCTCTAATTCCGGTGAAAGCGCCGGGACCACTTCATATTCCTCGTATTTCTGTCCGGCCTCCGGGCTGACGGTGTGCACCGGCAGATCGGGAAGCTCCAGCTCCGCATCCTCAACGATGTTGACCTCCAGCGTGGTCCCCGCGGCGCGGGGATAAACACCCTGGGTTGAATAGCCCTCATCAAAATCATAGAGAGCATCGACCTTCTGCCTGACCAATTGGATCTTGGAGAGCAGCGCGGCCACCTCGCCGCGGCTCAGCGGCAGCTGGGGATCAAAGGTCGCGGAATCCGCCAGATGATCGAGCAGGCCGGCCTTCCAGGCGGCCTTGATGGCGGAGCTGGCCCAGTGGCGCTCGGGGACATCCTTGAAGGGGAGGACCGCATCCGGCGCCGGCGGCAGCTTGGCGAACTTAACGACGGTAGCCACCCCCTCGGCGCGGGTAATGCTGTTAAAGGGGCGGAAAGTCCCGTCCGGATAACCGCTGACAATGCCCTTGTCCGCGGCCACGGAAATGGACCTGATCGCCCAGTGGAAGTCGGAAACGTCCGCAAACCTTATCCAGGGGTCCTCCTCCTTTTCCCAGCCTCCGAGTTTCCCTAAAAGCGCCACCATCTCCGCGCGGTTGATATCGCCGTGGGGCCGGAAGGTCCCGTCCGGATAACCGGTGATGATGCGAAGTGTTGCCATGTTCTCCACCGGTTTGAGCGCCCAGTAGTCCTTACCCAGGTCCTTGAAGGTCGCCAGCCGCAGGATGCGAAAAACGACCGACTTGATGTTTTTGCCGTAATCATCCCGCAGCTCGATCTTGACGGAGTTCTTGCCCACGGAAAGGGGCAGGTCATAGATGAAGCAGCATTCATAGTCAATGATGACCCTGGAGTCATTGATCAGCACGTCCTCCAGCTCATCCTCCAGCACCATGCCCCGCACCCTGACCCGGCCGGAATATACAATGGAGCGGTCCTGGATCCCGCTGATCTTCAGGTAATTCTTCTGCTTCTTTTCCGCTTGCCGGCTCAGGCTGTAGGAAAGCGAGAAGTAATGGGTGGCGTTGTCCGGGCTGCTGAAATAGGGGTGGTAGGCGTAATCAAAGATGAGGTCCCGCAGCCGCAGGCCCACCCCGAAGGCAGGGTCGCTGCTGACCGTGCCCGCGTCCAGGGACTGGTCCAGGCCGGCGCGCAGGCAGAGCAGCGGGTTGAGGGCCCATTCCAGGCCCAGGTGGTGGCGCTCGGGCAGGCTCTGGTCCCATCTCGTCTCGTAATCATAGGCCAGCAGGGCGTCATCGCGGAAAAAGCGGGTGGCGAAACCGACCCGGGCCGTCATGGGAACGCCCTCGTAGTCATCATCCGGCCAGTTGATCCTGCCGCCCGCGCTCGCGGGCAGGGCGTTCTGCAGGACAATGCCCAGGAAGGTCTCTTCCCGCACGGGCAGGAGCAGCCCGAGATCCATTTCCAGGCCGCTGCCAAGATGGCTCTGGGACCCGCCGAAGCCCTTGTCAAAGTACTTGAGGCGGACACCCGCGTCCAGGTCATATTCATAGGCCGGCAGATAGATGTTGGCGGCATAGGCCAGCATCAGGACATTATGGTGGTAGTCAAAGTAGCTCAGGCCGGTGGCACTGGGCGAAATGATCTGGTCAACGCCGGAGCCGACATAGCCCAGGCCGAGGTTGCCGTCAAGCAAACCAAGTTTTATCGGGGCGTTGGCTCCCGCCACCACGTAATTGACGTCGCCCAAAAGCGAGGTGGCCATGGAGGTCATCTTCAGGCTGCCCTGCCGGGCCATGGCCGCCGGGTTATTGAAGATCAGGCCGGCGCCGTCCCAGACGCCGGAATAGGCCCCGCCCATGGCCATGGCGCGGCTGCCGACGCTGATCTCCAGGGGATCGTTGCTGGAGCCGACCAGGTCCGCCTGGGCGGAAATCCCAAATAACAAGCACCAAATCCCAAACAATACCAAAATTCTAAATGCAAAATTCAAAACAGCACCCTCATCTTCTGATCACCGCGATCTTGCCTTTGACCAGGGTCTTGGCGGTGGAACGCTCGATCACCCGGAAGAGATAGACGCCGGTCGATGCCCGCTGGCTGAAGTCGGTCAGGCCGTCCCAGGCCAGGCTGTTGTCCCCTGCCCGGCCGCCGTTGCTGCCCGCGGCATAGTTCCTTTTCCAGAGCAGGTCAGCGGTGGTGCTGATAATGGCCACGGTCACGTCCGTGTCCTGCGCCAGCTGATAGAGGATGGTGGTCGGGCCCGCGGCCGGATCAAAGGGATTGGGATCATTTACCGCCAGGCTTAAGGTGGCGTGGGTCAGGACGTTAAAGGCGCCGGGCAGGCGGCTGGAGGGACCGCCCGGATCGGTCACCACCACATCCCAGAGACCGGTGCGCAGGCCGGTCAGGTTGAAGGTGCAGGTGATGGTGGTGCCATTGACCACGGTCACGTTAGTGGCCGCGACGTCCGATTCCCCGGTGCGCGAAAGGGTGACGGTCGATCCCGGCAGGAAGCCGGAGCCAGCCAAATTTGTAATATTGATGGTGCCCGTGTTATAACCGGAAGAAGGGGTAATGGAAGTCACCAGCATGGCCAGGGTCGGGAAGGCGGCAGGCAGGAACCCCTCACGCATGGAATAGCTGGCGCTGCTCCCCTCCCCCAGGTTAAGACCGCTAAGCACGCCAAAGGAGTTATAGGAAGAAGATGCCTTTCCCCCGCCGGAGAACCCCATCACCTCGGAAGGGATCCGGTAGCTGGCGCTCCCGCGGCTGTCTGATAGGCCACTCCCTGCCCAAAACAGGCTGAGCGTCAACAGCAGACAGATCTTTATCCTGAAGGATACATTTACCATAATATCTTCAATTCAGGCAAGCTTACAATTTACTGAGCGACAGGTTCGCGTACTGGACCACGATACTGTTGCCGGAGGTGCCGGATTTGATACGGAAATCGACCCATTCGCCCGCTGCCAGCGATATTATGCCGGAACAGCTGGCCGAACCAACGTCACCGCCGGTGCCCAGTTTCCTGGCAAAAACGATCTTGTCGGATACGGCCCCGTTCTTTGACACGGCGCCGTAAAAAGTCTGGCTGTTGCTGCCGGAAAAGGCCACTGACACACGTACCAGGTAAGCGCCCGCTGTACCGGCTGTGATGCGTTTGGCAACAGAACTCACGGCCATTCCATTCGACGCCCCTTCCTGGGTCAGGGCGTTGACCGTCACATAGGTCGTATCCACGGACTGCGCCACCGCGTTGTTGGCGCAATAAAGCTCACCATAGATACCTGCGGCCGCGCCGCCACTAGAGGCGATCTCAATGGTCTGGCCGGTCTGGGTCAGGGTCACGTTGCTGCCGGCCTTAAGGTCCACGTTGCTGGTCAGGCGGGTCGCTCCTTGCGAGGCAATGCCTGTATATAATTGCGATAATGTCTTTGAGCCGGCATTGGGGTCATAAAGATAGAAGTTATTGCCACTCTCCCACATATAGACTGAGGCACTTACCTCCAGTGTCGGCACCCTTAAGATACCGGTCATCACATCTCCGCTCAGCTCAACATAATCTGAATCATGCAGGTGATCGCTCCTGGCCAGCGTATCTGCCGTTCCCCAGTCGCCGCCTGATCCGCCATAGGTCGCGGAGATGGTCCCGGAACTGGTGATCGGACCGCCGGCCAATCCGGTGCCGCTGTCGACCGAGGTGACTGTCCCGCCGCCAGCGCTCGAAGCGATCTCGATGGTCTGGCCGGTCTGGGTCAGACCAATGCCGCTGCCGGCCCTGAGGTCAACATTGCCGCTCAAATGGGCGGCTTCCACTGAAGCCATGGAAAGCACTGCAACACCACTGTCAAGAGATGAGGCATTTACATTGCTCAGGCCGGAGCCGTCGCCGGTGAACAGACGGCCGACGACCTCGCCGTCGGAAGTGACCTCAAAGGTCGGGCTGGCGCTGCTGTTGACGCGGAAGACCTGGATGGACGACTGCCCTTCCGATTCCGCGCTGGGCCGGATGGTCAGGGCCACGGTGGTCGGCCCGTGGTTGATCTCAATGACCTCAAAAGTGCTGGTGACCGCGTCCACGTAGAACAGCGTGCCCTCGACCGTCAGGCTGCCGTTGAACGTGCCGTTATGAGCAGCGATATCGCCGGTGGTGTCGATGGAAATGTTGCCGGCCAGGTCCGAGCCGAGGATGGTGCTGTTCAAGATCTTCTCCGAAGTGACCGCGCTGGTCGCGATCTTGGTGGTCGTGATGGCATAGCCAGCAACGGTTGTGGCTGTAGCCGCGGTCGTGGCCGTGCCTGCGACTGCCGCGTAATCCGCCGTATCGGCCGTGGTCGCGCTGGCCGCGGTCGTGGCTGTGCCCGCAACCGCAGCATAATCCGCCGTATCGGCCGTAGTAGCGCTAGCCGCGGTAGTGGCCGTACCTGCCACTGCCGCATAACTGGCAGTATCTGCGGTGATGCCGCTTAGACCTGTGCCGTCACCAGAAAAGGCTGAAGCGGTCACCGTCCCGGTCGTGCTGAAGCTGATATCAGCAGCCAGATCATCACCGGTGATCGTCGCGTTCTGGATCTTTTCCGAGGTAACTGCGTGGGTGGCGATCAGGGTCGAAGTGATGCCGAACGGTGCTACTGCCAGGGAGCCGGCACCGGTGATCGGCCCGCCGGTCAGGCCGGTCCCGCTGTCAACCGAAGTCACGGTCCCCCCGCCTGAGCTTGAAGTGATCTCTATTGTCTGTCCGGTCTGGGTCAACAGGATATTACTGCCCTCTTTCAGGTCAACATTGCCGGTCAACCTGCTTTGCGCCTGTTCGGCAATGCTCAGTACCGCGGCGTCAGCTGACAGCTTTTCCGCGGTGACCGCGCTGGTGGCGATCTTGGTCGCCGTGACGGCATAGTCAGAGACCGTGGCCGCGCTGGTGGCTGCTCCCGAAAGGTCCGCATAGGCCGACGTACTTGCCAGGCCGGACAGGTCCGAATAGGCCGCGCTGGTGGCGGTCCCCGCCAGGATGGAATAAGCCGCAGAACTCGCGCTTCCCGCCAGGGCCGCGTAAGAGGCGGTGTCAGCAACGATCCCGGAAAGATCGGAGCCGTCGCCGTAAAATGTTCCGACCAGCGAGGCCGCGGAAACGCTGCCGCTGGTCGTGATATCGATGTCCGCCGCCAGCTTAGCCGAGGTGATGCCGCTGTCCTTAACCTCGAGCGAGTTTGCGCCGCTCAGGCCGATAGTCGCCCCGTCATAGGCCGCATTGAGGGTGGCCGCGCCGGTGGTGGCGCCGCCGGTCAGGCCCGGGCCGGCAAGGACCGCGGTGATGTCGCCGCCGCCGGGCAGGCCGGTCAGGTAAGTGCCGTCGCCGTGATAAGCGGCGGCAGTGACCACGCCCGTGGTCTGGATATTGATGTCCGGAGGAAGCGACGCCGCCGGCACACCGGTCAGGGCCGAGCCGTCGCCGGAAAAGCTCACGGCCGAAACATTGCCGCTGGTAACGATATTGATGTCAGCCGGCAAACTGTCCGCCCGCGCCGCGCGCAGGGCATAGGCCACGCTCACGATCCGGCTGTGGGGCGTCAGGGTCTCATAGTTGGTGGTGGAAGTAGCAGGGCTGGCGACCTCGACCTTGAGGTATAAATTATTGCCTGCGACCTCGGCGGTGGTAAAGGGAATAGTCTGCCCCAACAGGACGGAAAAGACCCCACCTTCCACCGAGACCCCGCTGTGGGTCTCCGGCCCCCAGACCGCGGTGCTGCCGCCGCTGTCAGAGGTTATGGTGAAGCGCATGTTGTAGAGGCCGGAAAGCGCGCTGCCCGAGGCGTTCGCCAGTCGACCCTCGTAATTAATGAGGGTGGGCACCGCCCAGGAAACGGAAAAGAACAGAAGCAGGACCGAGAATACCAGGATCGCTTTGCGCGCCTTCATTATTACCCCCCCGCGAACACCGAAATGATACCTAAAAATGATACTCCGATAACAGGATTTGTCAATGCTATCTTGTATTCCTTCCAGCACTTGATATAATACCCTAGCAAAGATAACAAAGGAGGCCTGAACATGAACAGCCAGCTGACCATGGAAGACATCTACAAGGCGGCCCTGCAGGTGGAGGCGGTGGGCAAATCCTTCTACAAGAACTACGCGGCAAAGGCGGATTCAGACGAGCTGAAAAAGACCTTTGACTTCCTGGCCTTCAAGGAGGAAAGGCACTACCTCAAGTTCCAGGAAATGCTGGAGATGGTGGACCTCAAGGCGACACTGAGCGGCATCTCCGAGGAGAACCTGGCCTTTATCACCAGGATGATGAAGGAAAAGATCTTTGGTGACAGTAAAAAAGCGGAGAACCTGCTGAAAAGGGTCAAGAGCACGCGGGAGGCGCTGGAAGCCGCGCTGGAGCTGGAGAACGATTCAATAACGTTCTATGACGCCATCGCCAAGGGCGTGGACGAAAGAACGCAGAAAGAGATCAGAAAGATCATCACCGAGGAAGAGGTCCACGCCGAGACCATCACCAATATGATGGAGAACCTCCTCTAGCCCCTACTTGACCGCGAAGATCCTCACCAGGTCCGCGGAATCCTCGGCCCGGTCACAGGTATCCTCAATGGAATCGATGAGGTCGTGCAGCAGGATCAGCATGCCCGCGCTTAAATTGGACTTCAGGATGATACCGGTCAGCTCCCTTTTCTGCTCGTCCCCCTGCTCTTCCAGCAGCTCCACTTCCGTGCAGATGGCGAGCACGTTCTTCTTGTCCCGGGTCAGGGCTTCGATGGCGTCGCCCAGCCGGTGCACCGCGTGCAGGGCGGTCTTGACGAACTCATAGAGCTTGGTCGGGATGCCGTTGGGCAGCTGCTCGGTGAAAAAGCTGAAGAGCCGGGCCGCGGCATTGGCATTGTCCGCGATGGAGTCCATGCGCTTGACGAAATGGATCAGGTCCTCCCGGTCCGGGGGCAGAAGGATCCCCTCGGAAAGATGGTCCAGCAGGTCGCGGCGGATGAGGTCCGCCTGCCGCTCCGCGGTGATGGTCTCCTTGATGGCAGCGTCCTTGGCAGCCATGTTGCCTTTGACATAAGCGGCAAAGGCGTTCTCAAGCTTATCCACGGTCTCCTTGACCTTTTCCGTATGCCGCTTGGTGATCTCCAGCACGTTCTTTTCCTTTTCCATCCCGATCCAGCTTAAAATATTCGGCATTTTTTTACCCCTCCTTATCCATTATATACCAGTGCACATCTTTATGAAAGTCATTATCAGGAGCGAAACGAACCCCGCGGCAAAGGGCGTGACCGCCCAGGCAAAAATGATGTCGCGGGCAAGCCGGGAATCAAAGGCCCGCTTACCCGTGACCAGGCCGACCCCCACCACCGCACCCACAATGGAATGCGAGGTGGACACGGGAAGCCCCATCATGGTGTAGACATAAACATTGAGGGCGGAGGCGAACTGGGCCACGATGGTCATGATGGGGATGAACCGGGTTATCTTGAAGCCCACGGTCTCGATCACCTTGTAGCCCCAGGTCATGACCCCGATCATGATCGCGGCCCCGCCGATAAGAGTGGCCGTGAGCGAGGACGTTATGCCCGACCCCATGACCACGCCCGTGGCGTTGGCCACGTCATTGCCGCCCCAGGAAAAGGCCAGATAGGCGCTGACCAGCATGATGATATAGGTCAGGGCGCGCTCGCGGATGCGCACGGGCAGCAGCCGGTAAAGCAGTATGCGGAACGGATAATAGAGCAGATATGCCAGCAGGGCGGAACCGAAAGGGGTGGCGATCCAGCCCACAAAGATGCTGCCGATCTTATCCCAGTAAACGGGCGCGCCCACCGCCATGCCCGCGCCACCCACCGCGCCCACAATGGAATGCGAGGTGGAGACCGGGATCCTTAAGTAAGTGGCGAAAATGACCCACAGCCCAGCCCCGAAACAGGCGGCCAGGGCGATGTACATGGCCAGGGTCGGGTCCAGCTTGTCCAGGGGGACGATGCCCTTGCCCACGGTCTTGATCACGCGGTGGCCGATAAAGAGCGCGCCCAGTAATCCAAAAATGGCGGTGATGAGGATCCCCGCCCGGTAGGAGATCTTGCGGGAGCCGACCGCCGCTCCCACGCAGTTGGCCGCATCGTTGGCCCCGATGCTCCAGCCGATGAAGACACAGGCGATGATGGTCGCTGCTACAACAATGAGCACTGCGGTAATTCTTGTCCTTTGCTGACCGACGCTTTCAGCAGGCCATTAAGATGTTACCACAGATCGGCCGTTGCATCAAATCCATAAAAAAAGCCCCGGGGGATACCCGGGGCCCTGGTCTTTTAGAGACGCGTATTAGAACGCGAAGCTAAAATCGCGTCCCGGCCGCCTGCTGTCGCCGGACCTTTCGGTCCTGGGCTTGGCCTCGTTGCAGGTAATGTCGCGCTCGCCCCATTTCTGGCCGCTCATGGCCGCAATGGCTTTTTCGGCGTCCGCGTCTTCCATGTCAACAAATCCGAAACCCCTGGACTTGCCGGAATACTTATCGGTAACGACCCTGGCGGACTGCACCGCGCCGAATTCCGAGAACTTGGTTCTCAGCTCGTCCTCAGTGACAGACCAGGGAAGGTTCCCTACAAATATGCTTTTCATATGACTGTTCTCCTTTGCTGTATTTCTCTGCGATTAACGGAAATGATGAGGCTCGAAAAACGAGGCAACAACACGATCAAGATGCAGACTCTTAAGATCTCAATCCATTAACTTCGACTCTTAACGTTGGCATTATGGCACAGGGGTGTGATAATGTCAACCCTCTATTCTGTTATCGGCCGCTCTTGGGGATAATTTCATTTATTTTCGGGACCCCACAAAAGAGACCCGGTGCAGGGCGGTGTTGACCGGCAGGGGCCTGGTGGCGTGCCAGGTCGCGCCCCCGTCAATGGTGCGCAGCAGGATGCCCGGCGGGTCAGTGGGAGCATCGAACCAGCGGCCGGCGGCCCAGACATGCTCGGCGTCCGTGGCAGCCGCGGTGAGCAGGGCGTAACCATTGCCCTCGGCAGTCGGGATGCGCATCAGGTCCCAGGTTTGTCCGCCGTCGCTGGTGAAGCCCATGCCGTCATCGTCGATGGCGGTCCAGGCCGTGTCCCGGCCCAGGGCAACGATGCCGTTGTAATGGACGATGCTGAGGGGGATATTGGTGGCTTCCCAGCTCTGCCCGCCGTTGACCGTGCGCAGCACCGTGCTGTCCGTGCCGCAGGCCCAGCAGGCCTGGGCGTCAAAGGCGCAGACATCGATCAGGCCGTCGTGGGGCAGGACCTCGCTTGACCCCTGCCGGGTCCAGGTCGCGCCCCCGTCAGTGGTATGGATGACCACCGCGTAGCCCCCCTGCGGGTCTCCGACGGCCCAGGCCGTGTTCTCGTCAACGGCCGAGACCGCGGAGAAGTTGGCAGTGATGCCGGCGGCCTCCTGGGAAACCCAGGTCAGGCCGCCGTCCGTGGTCTTGAGGATGGTGGCGTTGAACCCGACCGCCCAGGCGACCCGGGAATTGACCGCGGCCAGGCCGTCGATCTCCACTTGGGGGATGACCTCTCTGGTCCCGAGCCGCAGCCAGGTGGCCCCGCCGTCATAGGTCATGAGGATGGTGCCGTAGCCGTTGCTGGGGGCGCCGGAGGCCAGAGCGCTGTACCGGTCAATGGCCCGGACCTCGTTGATGTCCACGTCCGGGATGCCGGAGCCGCCGACCCGCTGCCAGGTGACGCCGCCGTCCTCGGTCTTGAGGATCACCCCGTAGCCGTCGCCCACGGAATCTCCGACCACATAGCCGATCAGGCCGGCCCCGTCATCCCCCGGCTGCAGGAAGAGCCCGCAGCCCGAGATAACAGAGAGCGCGACCGCCAGGACCAGGAACGCGCGCAGGTTAAGCATTTGAACTTCCTCCTAGAAAGACGGCTTGCGATAAGTGGTCGGCCCCTTGCTGTAGCCGGCCGCGTCCAGCCACCACTGCGGATAGCCGACCTCCTCGCCTATTTTGGGTTTGTTGATGTAGCCGTCGGAATACTTGGCAATGAGATAGTCGCCCAACCCCCACCAGGCCTTGACCACATCTTCCGCGTTCTTGACCGAATAGCCCGTCAGGTACTTGCGGGCGCGCGCCGGGTCCTGCCGGTAGAGCGCCAGGGCCCGCTTCTCAACGCGGGGCAGGCGGGAGAACTCTTTGTCCTCCAGCTCCTGCTGCTTGGCCCGGATGTCCTTGATCATGTAGGAATACTTAAGGGTTGCCCAGTTGGACGCAAAATTGAACGCCCACCAGGCGGTCTGGCGGTCGAACTTGGCCGTGTTGCCGGTCTGATAGACCCTGGGCAGGTCGTTGACACCCGCGTAAAAAGGCACAAAACAGCTGGTAGCCGACTTGTCCGGCCCGAACCAGCAGATCCCGCCGATGGGGTCCGGCAGCCAGCCGCGCGCCTGGTTGACATAGGTGTAGCCCGCGTAGAAGACCGAGATGGGCCGCTCCCAGGCGCCGGTCATCTTGCGGCCCGGGGCCGCCACGTCCGGAGACTTGCCGTCATAGGGACCAAAGTAGCGCTCGGGATTGCCAAAGGGACCCGCCGCCACCCCCCGGGTGGTGTCGAACTGCGTTCCATTATAATGGTCGCGGTAGAGAGAGAACACGTCGCGCACCGAAAGCTTTTTGTCCGGCTTGACCGAGAACGGATAATCGCGGGTAAACCCGTCCTCCACCCAGGGGCTGAACTTGGCCGAGGGCTTGACCCGGTCAAAGATCCGCCACACCCGGCGCAGGGAGTAATAGGGATGGTTGTACTCGCCCTGGCTGACCGCCCTGAGCCAGTCCAGCTTGCCTTTTTTGGGGTCCCACCACCTCACGTTCTGGAGTATCTGGAAAAGGTCCTTTGTGTACATGAGGTCAGGGTCCTTGGGGTCAATATCGCGGATCCTGAACTCGTTGGCGGCGGCGAACATCTGGTCGTCCGGCACCCTCTTGGCCACCCAGAGGCCGGATTTTCTCCCCGGCACCGCGCACATCTCAAAGACCCAGGCCTCTTTGGTGTCGCCCACCAGCAGGGTCTCGCCCGTGCCGTAGTAGCCGTACTCCTCGATAAGCCGGCCCATCAGGGCGATGGCCTCGCGCGCGCTGGCGCAGCGCTCCGCCGCCACCCGGGAAAGCTCTGCGCTGTAGAAGATGCGCTTGCCGTACTCGGGCCGGGGCACGAACTTGGCGCCGTTGGTGCACTCGCCGAACGCGAGCTGGTGTTCGTTCATGATGGCGTAATTTCCGTCAAAGTAGGCGTAGGTGTGCGGCACCTGGTCGATATAGCCGATGGGCTTGGTGGCGGGAAGTTCTTTATTGACATAACCCGGGCCGCGGCTGGCGCCCACGTAGCGGATGTTGGTGCCGCCGAACGCGGCCGGGTCAACATACACGGGCCTTTTGGCCCCGGGCGGATGGTCCATGGCCGGGACATAGATGACCCGCTGGTCCAGCAGCTCGTCGTCATCAGAATGGGCCACTATCACGGAGCCGTCCTTGCTGGCGTCCTTTCCCACGATCAGGGTAGTGCAGGCCAGGAGCGGCGAAGCAAAAATGGAGCAGGCCAGGAGCAGAACAAAGAGCTTTTTCATGGTACTTCCCCCTCTTTTTGCCGATAGGGGAATTTTACTCCATTTCCAAAATAAAGCAAGCGTGTTGACGGGAAAGCCCGCGGGTGGGAGAATAGGCACACAGGAGGCCAACCATGAAAAAGACTTGTTCATTTGCTCTCGCCATCTGCCTGATATTGTCGATCGCCGGCTGCGCCAGTCCTTTTGCCTCAGCCGGGGAAAAGCTCCTGTCCAAGGCCAGGAAACTGGAAAGGAAGACGGAATATATCCAGGCCTATGACGCCTATTTGAAGGCCGCCAAAGCCCTGCGCCAGGAAGGGAAGGCGGACAAGGTCTACGCCTGCCGCGAGGCCCTGACCCGGGTGGGCAACATCAAGCTGAGCTATCCCTATACCGAGGCAGAGGCCAGAAAGACCATGAAAGAGGCCTTTCCGGACATTACCGAAAAGAGGATCAACGAGATCATCCAGGACGGCCGCCTGCCCCAGCTCAGGATGGGCAACCAGGTTCATTATTTTGACGGCATCCCCAACACCATCGCCCACATCTACCCGGACTTCCACGGCAAGCAGACCGCGAGCGCCCTGGGAAAAAGCAGCCACTTCTTTAAGATCATGAGCCGCTACATCTATGAAAAAGACACGGCCAAACCCGGCCGGATCCTGGCCAACCCCATCAACTACCTGGCAGAAGGCAGGGTCGTCATCAAGCGAAAGGACCTTCCCAGAAAAGGCCTGCTCAAGGTCTGGGTGCCCCTGCCCCTGACCACCGCCGCCCAGACCAACGTCAGGATCCTTTCCATCTACCCGCGCAAGTACGTCAAGTACCCTCTGAAGCTGGACGGAGATATCGGCCTGGCTTATCTGGAGATACCCCTGGAAGAGGTCTGGGCCGACCTGCCTGTAGGGATCAACCTGACCTTCACCCATCACGAGGAGCGCTACAGGGTTGACCCGGAAAACATCGGCGAATATGACAAGGAGAGCTGGCTTTATAAGCGCTACACCGCCTCAGACACCAACATTGCCGTGACTCCGGCGATCCGCAGCCGGGCCAAAAAACTGGCGGGCAAGGAAACGAACCCGCTCAAGGTCGCCAAGGCCTTTTTTGACCATACGGTCTGGGACCTCGATTACAGCTTCCTGCCGCACGGCGCCATCTGCTCCATGGGCATCCCCGAGTCCGTGTATGTCCTTGAGCACGGCTACGGCGACTGCGGGGCGCAGAGCATGTATTTTGCGGCGCTTTGCCGCTCGGTCGGGATCCCGGCGCGGGCCCCCGGCGGCTACCAGCTCTTCCCCATCAGCAAAGCCGGCTGCGGCACCCATTTCTGGGCGCAGATCTACCTGCCTGACTACGGCTGGTTCCCGGTGGACACCTCCGCCGGGCAGATCGCCAAGTACATGCCGCAGCTGACCAACAAGCAGCAGCACGACTTTGCGAATTACTATTTCGGCAGGATGGACCCCTTCCGCTACCTCATCCAGAAGGACGTTGATATCGAGCTCATCCCGAAGCCGGACGGCCCCCTGGTCTTCCCCATGGTCCTGCAGGCCCCGACCGCGGTCTGCGCGGAAATGGACGAGAACCCGGGGATGCAGATCATGGATGGCTGGCAGCTGACGGTACGGCAGGTGAAATAAGGAGGCGAGGACCATGACACACGGGAACGAACACTGCTGCCCCGAACTGGATACGGCGCGCTGGAACGAGAAGCCCCATGTCTGGAAAGACAAACCGTTCATCAAGGGATCGATCCCTGCCCTCTTCCACATGCCCTGGCCACCCATGGTCGGCAAGCTGGTAACAAAGCTGTGGAAAATGGCGCAGGAGGCAAAAGCCGATCCAGAGTTAAAGGATTTCCTGCTGCTGGCCTACGACCCCACCCCGTTCAAGTCGGAGTTCTACATGACCGTGACCAAGGAGGTCCCGGGAGCGGACAACGTCAGGCTTTCCGGCACCTTCATCAGCAAGGTCTTTGACGGGCCCTATAACGCGGTGCCCAAGTGGGTCAAGGAGTTCGATGGATACCTGAGGTCAAAGGGCCAGGCCGCAATAAAATACTATTTCTACTTCTGCTACTGCCCCAAGTGCGCCAAGAGTTACGGGCACAACTACTGCGTGGCCTTTGCCCAGGTCGAATGAGAGGGAGATCTACCATGAAAAAAGTTTTCGGGCTTTTGATCGTTTCGGCGAGCGTTACCGCCTTGATCCTGAGCGGCTGCCAGACCACCTCCACTACAACAACCACCACCACAAGCACGACCCTAAGCGGCATGGTCGCCCACTGGGCCCTTAATGAAGGCTCTGGCTATGTGGCCGGAGATTCTTCTGGCAACGGACACAATGGTGCGATCAATGGCGCCACCTGGACCACCGGCCGAAGCGGCAGCGGATCCGCTCTTTCCTTTGATGGAACCAATGACTCCGTGCGCATCCCCGGAACGGGTGAGGCCGCGCCGTCACAGATCGCCGGTTTGACTGAGGGCACCATCGCCATCTGGTTCAGGTTCGATCAAGCGGCGGGAACCTCCGGCATCTTCCTGCCCCTTTTCTACCTAGGATCTTCTCCCGAGGTCTCGGACACCCGCGACGGCCTGATCATCGAGGTCGGCCATAAGGGGATCTGGAACACCAGCCAGGAGCTTTTTTACACCGTGACCCTGACGGGAAGCAGTGAACCTATTCTCTGCTTTGATTCCGACATTGACCTGACCGTTTCCCAGTGGTATCACTTTGCCGTTACCGTGAGCTCATCCGGCAATACCGGTTTCCTCAACGGCGCGGAGATGACCAGCCGCGATTACAACTTTGCCGATGCTTCGGCCACGAACTTTTTAAGCTCGGTGCCCAGCGGCATGCTGGCCATCGGCTGCGGCAGATCAGCGATAGATCAACAGATCCATTATTTTAACGGGGTGATCGACGACGTTCAGATATATAACCGGGCGCTAAGTTCCTCAGAGGTCCAGCAGTTATACCAGCAATAGATATCCTCAACCCTTAAAACCCGGCTAAGGGATGTTATCATTAAGGCACCCCGGCCAGTACGGCGCCATGGCCGCTTCATCATAAATACTGGGATCGCCCTTGTACGCTTCCCAGGAAGCCATGAGGTCCGTGATCTTTTGCTGATACTCGGCGGTCGTAGCCGGATCAAAGTATTTGAACGGCGCCCAGTCGATATTACTGGCGCGCACCTGGATCTCGGTGCGGCCGGTGTCCGCGGAGACTGTGCCCACCTTGCCCAGGACCTGCCAGGCAGAGACCGCATCCCCCGTGGTCACCGTAATATCCTTGACGTGATCGACAAAGAGCAGCCAGCTGGAATTGTTGGCGGACTGGATGGACATTTCATAGTCGCCGGTGCTGGGTTGCCAGCCAACCCAGTTGACCGTGCCGTCGATGGGCGAAAAGACCACGGCCTCCGGCGTGGTGTAGTATTCAAAAGTAGGCAGGGTCTTGTAGCTGCCGGGGCTGGTCTCGACCGAGACCCCGAATTCCAGAAAGACCTTGAAGCGGGAGGGAAAGAACACAATGGCCCCGGCCATCTTGGTGGACGGGTCATAGGCCTCGATCGTCACCCCCAGGTTCTTGAGGACGATCGGCATGGTGGTGGTCGTAGTGGTGCTGGAACTCGTGGTGGTGGTGGTCGTCGTGGTGGTCACAGTGGAGGTCGTCGTGGTCGCAGCGGTGGTCGTGGTAGTTGAGGAATTCGTGGTCGGGGTCTGGGTGGTAGTGGTGACCAATGATTCCTCAAAATATGAACAGCCATGGAAAAGGAACATGACCGCCAGCAGAACAAGGACCAGCAGGAAAAAGATTATTTCCCTCAACGGAATGACCACTTAGGCCCGCTCCAATAATACCGCCATCCCGTCATGGTCCCCGGTCGAAACATCCGGCGCGTCAATGATGCAATTCCCCAGCGCGACAAAACCGGCCTGCTTGAACCCGGTTTTGGCGTCCATTTTCCGGGCAAGATCATCCCGCGCCCGGTTATAGGACGTGAACCGATGCATCGACCTGAGATTCAGGGGAGAGAACTTTTCGCGGCTAAAAGCTCCGATAAAATAGGCCCGGCCGTTCCTGAAACAGGGACCGAAAAGCCTGCCATGGTTATTGACCAATAGGCAGGGAGTGGTACCAAAGGCCTTGGCAAAGCCTTCCGGCAGCTGTTCATACACATCGCCGCCCAGACAGGCCTTATAGCCGGAAGTGTGCCCCCAGCGCACCTTATAACCCGCCTGCCGGCAGGCCTGGTAGACGCATTTCCTGGTCTCGACCGCGCTCCCCGGCCGATGATCGACCAGAATGACGTTGATGGGCTCGGCCAGCGCCTTGCCATCGTGCTTACGCCCCACCCAGCGCGCCGGCCGGTGATCGGAAGCGATCATCCATTTGCCGATGTCGGGAAATCCCTCTAGGCGGGCGGCGTCTTTTGGGTCCGGCAGAGCCAGCTCAGAGATCTTTGTCTTCATGGCAGGATTCTACTCCAATGGCCGGCCTGAAGCAAGGCCTCCTCCATTGACAGAAAAACTCCGCGATGCGAGAATGCCGGCATGGAAGACCAGCTGAAGTACTTCTTCGAGGTCTACGGCACCCTACCCCAGGCCGGCCCGGGCGACAATTCTTCGACCAAAACAGCTTATCAAATGATGAAAGACTTGCCTAAGGATCCAAGAATATTGGATATCGGCTGCGGCCCGGGCAGGCAGACATTGGAATTAGCCAGACTCTCCAAAGGAAAGATCGTTGCTTTGGACAACCATCAGCCCTTTTTGGACAGGGTCAACGCCGAGGCCAAGAAGCTCAGGCTTTCCAAATATGTAGAGACCCTGAACCAGGACATGAATAAGATGACGTTTCCTCCTGACAGTTTTGATGTTATCTGGGCCGAAGGCGCGCTCTACCAGATGGGATTTGAGAATGGATTGCAGAAATGCAGGGTATTCCTAAAGCCAGGCGGATACATCGGCGTGACCGAACTGGTCTGGTTAACTGACGCTCCCAGCCCGGAAGCCAAAGAATGGGCGCAGGAATACGAGGACATGAAGAACGTAACTGACAACCTGGATCTATTCAAAAAGAACGGCTATCAAATGCTCGGCCACTTTACCCTGCCGGTGTCTTGCTGGACCAATGATTATTATGAGCCCATGCAGGGCCGGGTCAACGAGCTAAGACCGGAATATAAGGGGAACGAGACCGCCGCAGCAGTCCTAGACATGGCACAGAAGGAAATAGACGGCTTTAAGAAGTGTTCGGACCAGCTTGGCTACGAGTTCTTTGTAGCACGAAGGCCCGTTTGAACTGTGTTATAATCACGTTATGAAAAAAATATTGTTGTTGGCCCTGTGCTGGGCCTGTCTTGCCTCCCTGGCCCATGCCGGCTCCATCGGCGGCATGCCCTTTGTCCTGTATTCTTCCACCTACGGCATGGAATACGGCGTGATCGGCCGGGCCCGGGACCAACTGGGCCGGAAGGAGTCCCTCACCCTCTCCTCGGACTGGCTTGAGAACGGCGGCCATGTGAACCACTTCCTTGTTTCCTTCCCGGACCAGGACCTGCGCCACGGCAAGGCCTTTGGGCTGGCGCTGGACCTCAAAGGGTCATTCGGCAATTACCTAAATGAAAGGTATTACGGCCTGGGAAGCGATTCTCCTTCCGCCGGCTACACCCTCTTTGACGACCGCTACGGCTATGTCAACATCATCCTGAGCCGCGCCGTCCGCAAGAACCTTACCCTTTCCACCGGCTTGCTCATCGCCGGCTATTCCTTTTCCAATATCCGGCAGGGGACCGACCCGCTCACCCCGCAGATCCAGGACAACTGCCGCCAGTACTACGCCGGCGCTTTTGGCCTGGCTGTTGACGACCGCGACAACAGCGCGGACCCGCGGCAGGGGAATTATGTGCTGGCCGACTTTGCCCTGGGCATTGCCGGCGCCGGCAGTCCCGCCCGCTACGCGAAGTTCAGCGTGGACCTGCGCCGCTACGCCGCCCCCTTTCACCCGGACCAGGTCCTGGCCGGCCGGGTAAAGCTGGTGCAGTTGTCGGGGGATGTGATCCCCCTCTATGAATACGCCACGCTGGGGGGCAGGGACACCCTGCGCGGCTACAGCCTGGACCGTTTCCGCGACCGCGGCGCCATGCTTTTGAACCTTGAGTACCGTTTTCCCCTGATATGGGGCCTCAGCGGGGTGGTCTTTTATGACGCGGGCAAGGTCGCGCCCCGGCTGCCCGATATCGGCTTGAATGACTGGGTTTCGGACTACGGCGCCGGACTGCGTATTAATTTCGGCAACGTCATCGTGCGCGGCGACGTGGGCAGGAGCGAGGAAGGGACCAACTTCTACTTTTTCTACGACCAAGCCTTCTAGTTATATCTTATACACGTCCATGGCGCTGGCGGCCGGCGGCACGGTCTCATAGCCAGTTTCAAAGCTGCGCAGTTCATCGACCAGGACCTGGACCGGCCTGGTCCGGGACATGATCTCGACCGCTTCCGCGCGGGTCAGTTTTTGGGACGGCCTGAAGGGTTTCCTGCGGAAATGCTCGAGCAGACCCCGCTGATAGGCGCCGGTGACGATCCCGGAGGCCCAGTGGTCCTCGAACATGTCGCTGAAGATGGGAATAAAGGCCTCTTCAGAGACCCCTCCGAAGCGGGCGATCATGGCCAGGCCCTCCGCCCGGGTCACGTTGCCCGAAGGCCGGAAGATCCGGCCCGGATAGCCCCTGACAATGCCCTTGTCCGCGGCGTAAGTGACATAGTTGATCGCCCAGTGCTTGAACTCCACGTCCTTGAACAGCAGCACCGTCGCCTGGGGAACTTCCGCTGATCCCGCCGCCGTCCTGACCAGCAGGGTGGCCAGTTCCGCGCGGGTGATGTCGCCATCGGGCTTGAATTCGCCGTCCGGATATCCCTGGACGATCTTGAGGGTGCCGATGTGATTGACCTGATCATACGCCCAGTAGTCCGGCGGCACGTCCGGATAAGTGATCAGGCGCAGGGCCCGCACCGGCTCAGACTCCAGCAGCTGGCCCTTGCGGCCAAAGGCCTGGACCCAGAGGCTGTTCTTGCCCACCTCGACCGGAGCGCTAACCTCAAAGCTGCCGTCTTTGGTGATCTTTATCCATTTCGCGCCGATCCGGGCCGAGCCCACGTCCGGATGCATCGTCCCGGCCACCCGCACCTCAGAGGAGGTGGTGATGACCCTCTGGTTGGACGGCTCGGTTATGGTGATATAGTCTATTACTTTGGGAGCGGGAAAGATCCCGTAGCTCAAAGAAAAGAAATGGTTGTCAATGCCCGGCGCTCCCTTGAACTGGTGGAAGGCATAATCAAAACGAAAGCCGCTTAAATAGATCCCGACCCCGGCCGTAAAATCATTGGCCACCTCATTTCCGGCCATGGCCTGCTCGATGCCGGTGCGGACCGCCAGGACCTCGACCGGCCTCCATTCCAATCCCAGCTTCCAGAGCGTGGGGACCGGGGGACGGGTCGGTTCGATGGCCGTATCCAGCAACAAGGCCAGCTCCTGTTCCCCGAAATGCCTGAGGGCGTTCTCTTTCCCCAATATTTTCGCGTTCAGGCCGAGTTTAAGCACTATGGGGTAGGTCTCTTCCCAGCCGGAAGGGAATGTCAATTTTCCGCCCAGAGCGGCGGGCAGGAAATTATGCGCGGAAGCCCCCACCTCCAGCCAGGGGTAGGCGGTCTTGCTCTGGACGCCCAGGTCCATCTCCATGCCCACTCCGCTGGCATCCGCCAGCCCACCCCCGCTCATGCCCACGTTCATGATCTTGAAGTTGCCGCCGTAATTGACCTCCCCCAGCCACGGATAGCGCGCGGCGATCCCCTGCAGGTAAGGGAGGCCCAGGAGCCTTCCCAGCTTGTCCCCGTAGGAGAGCAGCATGACCACGTCATAGTAGCTGATGGCCTCAAGGGTGGGATCGCGTTCATAGATCAGGTCAGAGGGGTCCGAGCCCTCGGCGATCTTGGTGGGCAGGGCGCCCCCCGCGGTCACCCTGACAATGCCCACGCCGATGTTGCCCGCGTTCTCAGTGGGATAGAGGCCGCCAAAATTGAGGTAGTTATATTCGTTAAGCAGCTTGGCGGACATGGAGGTCATCTGCCAGTGGCTGGCGGAAGCGATCCCGGCGGGATTGGTATAGATGCTGTTTATGTCCCCGGTCAGACCCACATACGCCCGGCCCAGGCCCAGGGACCGGCCGCCGGCGGCGATCCTCAACGGATCCGGCGCGACCACGGCGAGCCCGGGCCCGCTGTAAAGCAGGCCGAACATCAGCGCCAAAATTATTGCAGTTAATTTCCTCATGGCGCGGCCGCCAGTTTCCCGTAGCCGAGATTTTTGCCGCTGTCACGGTCGATGATGGTCCAGACATAGATGCCGGTGCCGATCCGGGTGCCCTGGTCGGCGATCGTGTCCCAGATCACCTTGTTGGGATTGGCGTCCCCGCCCGCGGTCCCGCCCATGCTGCCGGCATCAAAGGAGAACTTCTTGACCACCTGGCCGCTGGGATCAAAGATATAAATATCGATGTTCGCGTCCTTGGACAAGCCATACTGCAAAACGACCTGGTTCTGCTGGCTCAGGCGCAGGGGCGAGGGATAGGTCAAGGGGGTCCCCACCAGGCGCGTCGGCCCGCCGATCACGGTAACATAGGCGACCTCAAAGGAGGAACCCAGGGAATTGCTGGCGGTGAATTTGAGGGTATGGTCGCCCTCGGTCAGGGTCTCTCCTTCAACGCCGAAATCGAACGTATAATCGACCTCGATGGGGGTGTTGGCCAGGTTCCTGACCACGCTGGTAAAATGGCTGGAGGAGATGGCAAAGGTCTTGGCGTTGGCGGTCCCTTCATCCTGTCTTATGGAGAGTGTGGTGGTGTCTATACCTACGCTGCCGGAGTTGATCTTGACGTCGATCTTGGGCTGTTCGGCCACCACCACCTGCTTGCCGCGCGCCACCAGCCCTTTCTGATAGATCCGGCCGTCGAACCAGATGGTCTCGATCCTGGGGAGCTCCTGGGCCAGCACCGGCGGCAGGGGCCGGCCTTCGGGGCTGGTGATGCCCGCGCCGTAGGCCAGGACCAGGTCCGGCGAGGTGTCGAACCCGTTGCCGGAGACGGTGACCGCCACCGGGTCCACGCCGTAGTTATCCGCGCCCCGGATGGTGGCGATCTGGTAAGTGCCGGGAGCGATGTTCAGGCGCCAGTCTTCCATGGCGTTGAGCATGAACTCGCCCGAGCGGCCCGAGAGCCCGGCCGGGCCCGAGACGTCCGAGGCGTAGCCCAGGTTGTAATCGGTCTCATAAAAGACCACGGTGCGGCCCTCGGTGGTAATGGACGGCACGCCAGGGGGCGGCAGGATCCGGCCGTCGATCCAGTAGAAGCCGGTGTAGAGGTCCTCCTGGGCGTGGGCGGTAGAAACAGATATTAAAAGCAAGAATAATATGACCGCCCACACTGCAGATTGAAATCTGCAGTATCCTATTCCCCACAATTTATTGTGGGGTCTCATTCTCCTATTCCCCGTATTCATCCCGTCATTTCGCATAACTTACTATCGTTGTCCTCTTATGGTAAAGGTCGCGTTATCGATCACGTAGATCTGGTAGGCCCGGTCCTTGACAATGGGCATGGCGCTGGGATAGCCCAGGCCGGAGGTCCCCACGATCTCGTCGATCTGATTGAGCGTGCCGCTGATATTGTACTTTATCTCATAACCCGCGGGCTGCATGCTGGTCGGATCCCACCAGCCCAGGGTGTAGACCACATTAGTGCCGGCCTGGCTGTTGATGTTCTGGATCAGCTCCAGAAGATTGCTGATGGCCGGGGTATTCAGCGGTATGGCATAGGGAATAACAAAGGTATTGATCCCCAGGCCGCCGGCCTCCCGGGTGAAAGTGTAAGTTTTATCTTCAAGCCCGCCTCCACCGCCGGAGCCCACCCGCACGCCGGCCACGTTGGAGACATAAGACCAGTTGCCGGAAGCGTCCTGTCCCTTTACCCCGAAGAAGTAGGTGCCGTCCGGAACACTGGTAATGGTGACATCATCCCCTGTCGACCAGGAACCGGGGGTCGGGATGACCGGGCTGGAAGCAAAGAAAGTGCTGATGGACCGGGCGGAATCCCAGGTCGTTTCGAGGTTGGGGTTGGTGCTTTCGGAAGTGAAGGGTTCGACCGGCACGTTCAGGATGGCTTCGTCCGAGACCCGGATGTCATACGCGGTACAATCCGCCAGAGCCCCGTATTTATCCGTGTCATAGGGAGCGGTCCAGGAGAGGATCAGGCTGGTCCCTTCCAAAGTCGCGACCAGGTCGGTGACCGCCACGGGCACGGTCGGGTCAAGGTTTTCCGGCACGTAGACCGCTCCCTGCACCCAGGGGCCATTGCCAAAGCTGTTCACCGCCCGGGCCTGCCAGTAAAAGGTCCTGGCGTCATCCGTGGTGGTCAGGGTGAAGACCGTGGATTGGTCCTGGCTGCCGTCAGTGGTGGCGGCGTAATGATAGGAAGTGTTGTAATATCTGTTCACGGTCGAGCCGTACTGGGATGAATAGCCCGCGTCTTCATATAATTCAAATTGAAAATATCTGGAACCGATCCTGGACGAGCACCAGACGGTTATTTGCGGCGGGACAGCGCCCTGGCCTGTCCTGGTCGTTTCCGCCGTGGCCGGAGTGGCGGCCGGAGGAGCGTTCTTGTCAAAAAGGGTCGCCATGGAAGCCAGGTCATTTTCGCTGGGCGGGTTCAGGGGGCTGGAGTTGGATGAAAACACGACCGTTTCACCATAATGGGTGGCAGCCGCCGGGCTGGCCGCGTTCCACACGCGGCAGACGAATGTTTGCTGAGAACTCGCTTCGATCGAGACCTGGTGATAAAAATGGCCGTCGCCCAGCGCTGATTGGGCACCGGACGCGGTGTCATAACCGACCAGGTTGCAGCCTCCCAATCCAGGGAAGACCTCGGGCCTGACCTCTTCGTAAGTTGAGTTGACATTGCCTGATGCGTCCGTCGGACCATAAATATCTGTTCCGCCGCCGGGTTTGAGCCAGATGTACTGGATGTAATCGCCGGTGGAAAGCGCCGTTGAGCCGTTGGAATCATAAGCCGTAGCTGTTTTGACCCCGGCTTTGGCCGCGTAAACGTCCGCCAGGGCCGCGCTCTGCAGCATGAACAACATGCCGGCCAGCAGCAACACCGCCTTTGCTAAGATATATTTTTTCATATTAATTTCCTCCTCCAGCTAAATACAATTTAATATGGCCTCGGATAGGTCCATGAACCGCTGCCAGTATTGTCCCTTCTTATCCAGTAACCGAGCGTCGGCTGCAAATGGGTGACGCCCTTGTTCTCCCAGCTGGTGCTGTTCCAGGTGGAATCCAGCCAGGCGGAACCGGTAAAATAGTAGACCTTGCCGGTGCCTGAACTAGGAGAGGTCAGGGCCGCGCCCAGGCTGCTGTCTTCAAGCGTTACGCTCACCGGGTAAGCGGTCCCGTCCAGGTTCAGGCCGGAGTCAACAGTGATGTTCCTGGAGCTGGCGCTGGCGAGCGGTCCGCAGACGGTAATGGTCTTGGGAGTGGCCTGGACCCTGATCCAGTAGCCCAGGTCGGGCTGGACATCGGTCACGCCGCCGCTCCAGGTGCCGCCGCTCAGGGTGGAGTCCACCCAGGCAACTCCCGTGAAATAATATATTAGATCGCCATTTGAGAGCTGAGCGCCCAGGACGGTATTGAGGCCAGTGGCAGTCGGCAGGAAAGGCACTGAAAAGAGACTTAATCCTACCGGCACATCCTTATTGAACTTCCCTACCGCCTCGGCCGTGCCGAACAGAGCAGTTTGTCCGGTAGGTATGACCTTGTAATAGGCCTGGGCATAGCCGGTGCCGACCTGGGTCGACTCGATCGTCGAGCTGACGGTCACGTTGTTCATGATCACGGTCCAGGCCGAGGCCTCGGTGGTATAGATGGAGGAATCCGCCTCGGTGGTGGTCAGGCGGTAGACGTCTACCGCGGCGCCGGTAGGCGAAGTGGTCCAGGAGACGATGATGGCGTCGCCAACGCTGTCCCCTTCGCGGGAGATGGCGACCTGGACGCCTCCGGCGGCGCCGCCGCCCTCCTCCTCCGGGACACCCCCGATCCTCAGATCATAATTCCCGCTCTCGGAGGTGCCGATCACTGCCTGGGCCTTGAGGTCGCGCAATGAATAATTACTGGAGGACATCTCCAGCGTGCCGCCACCGGAGATGGTATAGGTGGGTACCGAGTAGCTCTCGCTGCTCATGACCGCGGCGCTTGCCGCGCCGGCGGAAACAAGCAGGCCAGCCGTGGCCAGGACCAGATATATATAAGTTCTATTTTTCAATGCGAACTCAGGCTGCCCTTCGGGACCTTCCCCCTATTTATCGCCGAGAGTCAGAGTAACTAAACTTTTCGCTTTTTCATCAATTTGCGCCCGATAAATTGGATTGGTTTGGTATTCGTTGCTGAGCTGGGGTGGCGCACCAAATTCTTTAGCATGAATGTAAGCGCCTTTTTTGTAATCGTTGCCAACACCTTTTTCTTCTTCAACAATGACCGGGTGTTTTTGGGCAAAGACGTCCTGCCTGATCCCGGTGACCTGCCAGCTGATCTCCAGGCCAGGCTTACCGCCCGCGATCACAAACTTGTTGTCGTTGACCTTGGACTTGATATATACAGGCGCATAGTCCCCGATAGCCGTAAGCTGATACCTTAAATCTTTATTAAGGGCCTCAAAATAAGTTGGCAGATCAACAACGGCTTCCCCGTTTTCATCCAGGGTCACAACCCCGTCATAAACATTCTTCATATCTGGGCTTTCCATAAAGCTGTGGCGAAGAATTTTATTTTCAGGATCTTGGGGATGGTCGATTAAAAACGTACCGCCACCTTTGCTAAGGGTTCCTGAAACATTCACATCACCATTAAATTGTCCGGCACGCTCGGCCCCCGACGCATAAATGCCTCGACCACTTGTGTTGCTGGGGTTAGAATAAAAATATCCGCCATAAGTAGTGTAATTCCCGCTATTTGAGGCATAGCCCCTCACCCCATTAGCAGCAGTGCCAATGGCTTCGCCGTAAACCCCTCTTCCATTGTCCGGGCTGTCACTTATAAAATATCCACCGTAGGTAGTTGCCGTACCGCCAGTGTAATTGGCGTAGCCGTAAACCCCTCTACCAGCACCACCGTTACTTATAAAATATCCGCCGTAATTTTGTACGCCACCGTTATTAGTAGCATTGCCGTAAACCCCGTAACCTCCGCTGCCGGCGGTTACGCCGTACACACCCCCCGCTGTTCCTTCGCCGTAAAGCCCCCTACCAAGGCCGTTCGCACTATTATTTGTAAAATATCCGCCGTAAGAAAGTCCAGACCCGCTACTTTCTGCTGAGCCATACACCGCATAACCCGCATTGCTATTTGTTCTAAAATATCCGCCGTAATTCGCCCCGCTAGAATGTGAGGCATAGCCGTGAACCGCTCTAGCAGTACTACCTGAGGCTTCGCCGTAAACACCACTAGCAGTACTACCTGTGGCCCCGCCGTAAACCCCCGCGCCAGCAGTGCTAACATTTGTAAAATATCCACCATAAGTCGTTCCAGTCGCACTTGAGGCATTGCCACTTACCCCTTTACCTGTGCTTAAAGCACTTGTGCCATAAACGCCATAAACATTCCCCTCGCCGTAAACCCCTCTACCACTGGTATTGACGGGATTGTTCTTAAAGTAGCCCCCGTAAGTGGTGCCAGAATCATCCGTGGCCAGGCCGTAAACCGCGGTCCCTCTGGGGCTTGTACCATAGACCCCATAAACTTCTCCAGAAGCAAAAACTCCCCCGCCCCCGCTGTTCTGGCTTCGAAAATATCCACCGTATCCAGCTCCAGTCGTGCCTGAGGCTAAGCTGTAAACACCTATACCACCCGCCGCCGTGCTTTCAAAAGTCCCGCCACCCTCAGCGCCCTTGCCATAGACACCATAACCACCAGTTGAACTATTGTTTTTGCTGTAAACGCCGTAACCATCGGGACTGTTGGTATAAAAATATCCGCCGTAGTTTGTTCCGGAAGTAGCCATCGACTGGCCATAGACCCCGTAACCACCAGTGCTATTAGTTATAAAAGACCCACCAAAAGTTGGACCAGCACCTGTATCAGAGGCCTCGCCGCGGACTCCTATGCCGGTATCGCCACCGCTAGTAAAATAGCCGGCGTAATTTGACCCCTCCCCACTTGCTGCATTCCCGTAAACAGCCCTGCCGCTGCCACTATTGGTTTGAAAATATCCGCCGTAATTTACCCCGGAACCATCCGTGGCATCACCGCGGACTCCTATGCCTGAAGTTGTCTCGCCAATAACACCACGGGACTCTCCATAACCATAGACCCCTCTACCGCTGTTGCTGGTAGGACTTTCAAAATATCCGCCGTAATTAGTTCCAGCGCCTGTGGCTCTGCCGTAAACGCCTGTACCATTGGAGCTATCACTTCTAAAATATCCGCCATAATTCGGTCCCGCACTAGTCTTCGAGGCCAAGCCGTAAACACCTATACCATAGTTGTTCCTACTTTCAAAATATCCACCGTAAGAAACGGTCGTATCCAGATCATATGTGGCCACGCCGTAAACCGCTTTGCCAACCGATGTTTCAAAAGTTCCGCCGCTTGCGAATCCTTTGCCATAGACCCCTATACCAGAAGCATGGGATGATTCGACCCGAATGGCATAGGCGCTCGTGGTCGTTTGAACGCTGGCCGGCCCGAGCAGAACGGAACCCGCGCCACCGCCGCCGCCGCCCGGATAAGAGCCGTCCACCGTAAGGTCCCCGGTCACATGGACATCGCCGTTAAAATATCCGGCATTGGCCTCGCCAGAAGC
>Ga0209536_100000413_pt1 | contig 68690 bp, 49 predicted proteins | sample DeeMarSeWOR28_12_FD_187461 | JGI IMG/M metagenome (GOLD analysis project Ga0209536, IMG submission 187461) | Marine sediment microbial communities from White Oak River estuary, North Carolina - WOR-2-8_12 (SPAdes) (version 2) | ecosystem: Environmental > Aquatic > Marine > Intertidal zone >...
GCTTATATTCTGATCGCCTTGCTCTCGGTTCAATTAATTATCTTTCCCAGTATTTCCAGCATAAACGATCAAATGTCGTTTTGGGAGAAAATTCATGCAATTATTCTTCCCAGCCTAACGCTCACGTTTATTGTAACCGCTCACATGATGCGCCAGACGCGTGCAGCAATCATCAATGTCCTGGCCAGCTCGTTTATCGAGATGGCTAAGTTAAAAGGTTTAAAGCGCATGCGGATTATTGTTCTGCATGCATTCCCGAATGCCCTGTCGCCGGTTATTAATGTGGTAGCGATTAACCTGGCCTATCTTGTAGTGGGCGTAGTGCTCGTTGAAGTGGTATTTGTCTATCCGGGTTTGGGGCAGCTGCTGGTGGACTCCGTAGCCAAACGTGACATTCCCGTTGTTCAGGCCAGCGGCCTTGTTTTTGCCGCCGTTTATGTTTCGCTTAATCTTTTAGCTGATATCCTGTCAATTCTCAGCAATCCCAGATTGCTGCATCCGAGATCAAAATAAGGAGAATAATTTAGATGGCTTTCTTCAAATTACTCAGACAATCACCGCTACCTGCGCGTATCGGCCTCGCAATGGTGCTGATCAATATTTTTGCAGCCATATTTGCTCCTGTTATCGCACCTTATGGGGAAACAGAGGTGGTTGGCGATGTTTGGCTACCTTCGAGCATGGATCATCTGTTGGGAACCGATCATATCGGAAGGGATATGTTCACGCGTCTGATTTACGGCGCACGGAATACAATAGCGATAGCGTTTATTACAACATTGCTTTCGTTCTTTTTAGGCGCTCTTTTCGGGATTTTTGCGGCAACACTCGGTGGCTGGATCGATATGGGTCTAAGCCGCGTGGTCGACATTTTAATGGCCATTCCGATGCTTATTTTCGCATTAGTCGTACTGTCGGTGGTCGGGACGTCCATATTGGCTATGATATTGGTGATCGCGGTGCTCGACTCTACGCGGGTTTTTCGCTTGTCGAGAGCCGTAGCTGTAGATATTACAGTCATGGAGTACGTTGAAGCGGCCCGGCTTCGGGGTGAAGGTATCGGGTGGATCATGCGCAAAGAAATACTGCCCAATGCCATGCCCCCGCTGGTTGCAGAATTCGGCCTGCGTTTCTGTTTTGTATTTTTATTCATCGCCTCGCTAAGTTTCCTAGGTTTGGGTATTCAACCCCCTACGGCGGACTGGGGAGGCATGGTACGGGAAAATGCAGGGGCGATCACCTTCGGTATATTTACCCCGCTATGGCCGGCCGGAGCAATCGCATTCCTGACGGTAGGCGTCAACTTAATTGTTGACTGGTTTCTGAAGATCGCCAGCGGGTTAAAGGATTGATGATTGACGAATGAAGATTGAAGAGTTGTTGAAATCACTTCGTTTTCATAAGTACAGCAGAATTTAGGTCAAAAGAATTCCTTAAATAGTCAATAGACAATCACCAATAGTCAATTGAAGAAGCGATAGAATTCTACAAATATTCCATAATCAATATTAAATATTCAATTAAGAAGGTTTACCAATGACCCATTTACTTGCTATGAAAAAAATAGTGATAGAAGGCTTCAGTTCTGAGGAAGAGCGATGGATGCCGATCATCAATGGCCTCGACCTCACCTTAGACCGAGGCGAAGTTCTTGGTCTGATAGGGGAATCCGGCGCGGGGAAATCGACCCTCGGGTTGGCTTCCATGTCTTATACCCGGGGGGGCTGCCGAATCTCCTCCGGTTCGATCGTCTTTGACGGCATGGAACTATTCGGCCAATCGGATGAGTTCTTAAGAAAAATAAGAGGCGTGCGGATTGCCTATGTGGCCCAGAGTGCAGCAGCCTCCTTCAATCCGGCGCATCGGCTTATAAAACAGTATGCCGAGGCACCGATTCGGCACGGTCTTATGAATTATAGCCAGGCGGAAGAAAAGGCCGTAGACATTTACAGGCGTCTCCTGCTGCCGGATCCTGAAGGCATTGGTTACCGTTATCCCCATCAGGTTTCCGGGGGACAGCTGCAGCGCGCCATGGTGGCCATGGCTATGGCCTGCACCCCGGATATTATTATCTTTGATGAGCCCACGACCGCCCTGGACGTTACCACCCAAATCGAGGTTTTGGCAGCCATCAAAAAAATAGTCAGGGAATTTAACACGGCAGCTATTTATATTACCCACGATCTGGCCGTGGTAGCCCAAATAGCCGACCGTATCATGGTGCTCAGATACGGGGATCTGATCGAAGAAAATAATGCCAGGGAATTGATGGCCGATCCAAAAGAGGCGTATACCAGAGCATTGCTTTCGGTCCGCACACTCAGAGAGGACAGGGATCTGTCGGTTACGGAACATGATATTGTCCTTGAAGTCGAAAACGTGTCGGCCAGTTACACTGGAAAAGCTAATGAAAAGGTGCTTGAAGACATCAATCTTAAAGTCAGACGCGCCCGAACTGTCGCGCTGGTCGGTGAATCCGGCAGTGGTAAAAGCACGCTGGCGCGGGTGATAACCGGTCTGCTGCCGCCGCTTGAAGGCAAGGTCATCTATGGCGGGAAGGAGTTGCCGCCGGCTTTAAAATCCCGCGATCGAACAACTCTTAGAATAATGCAAATGATTTATCAAATGCCGGATACGGCTCTGAATCCCAGACAGAAGGTAAGTGATGTTTTGGGCCGTCCGCTCACCTTTTACTTTCGTATGCACGGTAAAGAGAGGGATCAGAGGGTTAGAGAACTTCTGGAAATGATCGAATTATCGCCAAAGAAATATAAAGATCGACTACCAGGAGAACTGTCAGGGGGCGAAAAGCAGAGGGTCTGCATTGCCCGTGCTCTGGCGGCTAAGCCCGACCTGATTATCTGTGATGAACCGACATCGGCCTTGGATCAGCTGGTTGCCGAAGGTATCTTGAAGCTGCTGCAGGACCTGCAAAACGAACTCCACGTATCTTATCTTTTTATTACTCATGATCTGGCGACGGTTAAAGCCATATCCGATGAGATTGTCGTCATGCTGCAAGGCAGAATTGTTGAACAGGGTGTGAAAAAGGACGTCCTAACACCGCCACACCATGAATATACCGAATTATTGCTCTCATCCGTGCCGGAGATGGATCCGGATTGGCTCGATAATGTATTGGCAATGCGCAAAGAAAAAGGGATCGGACTCAAGGAGATACAAGAAACTAAACAGATTTGAGATACGAAAAATTAAAGGGAGAAGTGATCATGTCGGAAATGAAAAAGTATGAGAGTTTACCGACACAGAGAAGAATTACTCGGCGTGACTTCCTGGCCCGCCTATCGGCTTTAGGCATAACAGCCGCATTGTCTCCTGCACTAGTGGCCACTCCGGCCAGGGCTGCCAAACCCGAAAAAGGCGGACGGTTCAGGCTCGGCATGGCCGGAGGCTCGACCACCGATTCGCTGGATCCCGCAACGATGACAGACGCGATGGCGTATAACATCAATTGGCAGATTAGAAATTGTCTGGTGGAAGTCGATTACGAAGGCAACCCTATCCCCGAGCTGGCCGAAAGTTGGGAGGCTTCCGAGGATGCCGTTCAATGGATATTTAAATTGCGTAAGGGTGTCGAATTCAGCAATGGAAAAACCCTGGGCGCTGAAGATGTAGTCGATTCCATCAATCATCACAGAGGAAAAGAATCCAAGTCGGCCGCCAAGGGCATTGTTGACCCAATCGAAAACATAAAGACCGACGGCAAATACACGGTGGTGTTTACACTGAAAGAAAGCAACGCCGACTTCCCCTTCATCATGAGTGATCCTCATCTAACCATCGCTCCTGCCGGCACCAAGGAGGCCGATTGGACAAAAGGCATCGGCACTGGCGGCTACGCATTAATTAGTTATGAACCCGGCTACAATGCATTAACCCAAAGGAACCCCAATTATTGGAAGGAAGGACGCGCTCACTTTAATGAGGTTGAGACCATGGGTATTGCGGACGTCACTGAAAGGATCGTCGCCTTGCATAGAGGGCAGATCGATGCCATGAATCGCTTTGAGCTGAGACTTAATCATCTGCTACCAAAAGCACGTGGTGTGCAGATCATAAACGTCACCGGGACAAAACATTACTCGATCCCGATGCTCACCGATAGGGAACCGTTTAATAACAACGACGTCAGATTGGCCCTGAAGTACGCCATCAATCGTGAGCAATTGCTAAAAAAGATTCTACGCGGTTACGGCAGCCTCGGTAACGACCATCCCATTGCGCCGACACAAAAATTTCATGCATCCGAATTACCCCAGAGAGAATATGATCCTGACAAGGCTCGATTCCTTATGAAAAAAGCCGGAGTGTTGGATCACACCTTCAGGCTTCATGCCGCAAATGCTGCTTGGCCGGGGGCGAAAGCCGCAGATGCCGCTATGCTTTACAAAGAACACGCTGCCAAGGCCGGTATCAAGATAGAGGTAATAATTGATCCCGACGACGGGTATTGGAGTAACGTCTGGATGAAAAAACCATGGGTTATGTGCTACTGGAGCGGTCGGGCAACTGCGGATTGGATGTTTTCCACGGCTTACGCAGAGGGTTCAGCCTGGAACGATACGTTTTGGAAACATGAACGATTTAACAAATTATTAAAAGAGGCTCGCGCAGAGCTTAACGAAGCGAAACGCCATGAGCTGTATGTAGAAATGCAAACGATAGTGCACGATGAGGGCGGCGTCATCATTCCGGTTTTTGCGAATAATATTGAGGTTGCAAACCAGAAGGTTAGGTTCGAAAATCCAGCGGGCAACTGGGAGATGGATGGTCATCGAGCTGCAGAGCGCTGGTGGTTTGAGTCCTAGTAACCATGATAGAAGGATTCTAAAAGGGAAAATAGTCCAAACGCGGTATGTTTGGCCTATTGTTTTATTTTTTTACCGTAACTACCGGGCAAGGTGCATGCACGATTACATACTGAGCGGTGGAGCCGAATATTAATTTATCAACCTTGGATTTTTTTATGATACCAATATAAATTCGCTCCACCTTCTCATCGAGTGCAAATTCTATCAGCTGTTCTCCGGAAGTCAGTGAGGTCACTAAAACTTGCGTTTCAAAGGAGACATCACCATCGCCCAACAGGTCCATTACTTCCCTATTCAAGTTATTTTCCTTCTCTTGGATTTGGGAGTGTTTTAATGGTAGCTCCCTGGTAATCGTATTAACCACTTCCAATTCTACATCCGAACCTTTGGCATCCTTTTGGGCCAGCTTCAAAGCAGATTTAGCTGCTTCTGACCCATCATAACAGACCATAAATTTCATATTGACCCCCTGTAGCTTTAAAAAAATAATTAAATGTCTCGAAAATTCTATCCCGCCTTGACCGGAAGACGAAATTTTTTTCGGGGTTCGAATTTCTGCCTCACATACAGAACAATGGAATCATGCCATACTGGACCGTTGGTTTGAAAATGATAATACGCCGAGAACCAAGTTTCAAGAAAAACCGTCAGCCTTTATCGCTGCCGTTAAATATGAATGCTATCCTCTTTACTCGTTCTCATTCCTGCAATCCCATTATTACCAATGTCGATCTGCGTACCATTTTTTTAACCTTTACTGTTGGGCTTTTTCTTGGTAATCTTTTTGTGTTGTTCTACCATCGGGACCCCTCCAGTTTAATACTTACTGGTTTGGCAAATCCATACATAACCGGAAATCCAGACGCCATGTGTTACTATAAAGTCCAAACTACCACGTGCTCTCTTGGTCTCCAGTTTAAGGAAAAATGAAAGGTATGGATACAACGATACTATGATTAAAGGCGTTTGAATAATGTCCAAAATTTAACATTGGCAGCAATCGAATTATCATTAGATGGGAGGTGTCGACATGCTACGCGGATTAAAAGCTGGGAAGCGCCATAGCGGGGGCTTTGGGCTAAACGTATTTACTAACGATGAGCTCTATGAAATTCATCTGGCCACTCTGGAAGTTCTTAAAAACACTGGTGTCTTTGTTGAAAATGACAGGGCCATCACCATTTTTGATGGCGGGGGAGCTATTGTAGACCGAAAAAAAGGGATTGTAAAAATTCCTCCCCACGTCGTGGAGGATGCGATCCGCAATGCACCACCTGCATTTCATGCTTACGGCCGCATACCGGAAAGCGATATTGTGCTTGAAGATAATCGGATCTCATTCACCAATTTCGGTGAGGGAATCAGGTTCGTTGATCCTCAAACGGGTGAGCTCAGAGACACCACCAAAGCGGACATCGAAAAAGCTTCAAGAATTATTGATTATTTGGAGCATGTGGAAACCTATGAACGATGCATGTGCTCGCACGACAAGCCCCCGAAAGTCCAAGCACTTCACAATGCAGAAGCATCCCTCACCAATACGACCAAACACCACTGGTTGGGGCCGGTAAACGGCTATCAGGCCCGAAGAATTGTCGAAATGCTGGTTGCGATAGCCGGCAGCAAGGAAAAGGTAAGAGAGCGTCCTTTGCTGACATTCGCTACCTGCCCGGTAAGTCCTCTCAAATTGCCGAAAGATCATTGCGACATTATTATGGAAGCAGCTAAAAACGGTTTGGGAGTGAATGTTATCGGAATGGCCATGTCGGGGGGATCTTCTCCGATTCATCTTGCCGGAACGCTGGTTTCACAAAACTGTGAAGTACTGGCGAGTCTGGTCCTGAATCAAATGGTCTGTAAAGGGTCGCCGTTTGTGTACGGCAGTTCCACATGCCCGATGGATCTGCGGCGGGCAACCGCGTCAGTGGGATCCCCTGAACTCGCCATGATCAGTGCCGCAGTCGCCCGGCTGGCGCGATATTATAGCTTACCGTGTTTTGTGGCCGGCGGATAGGCTGACACAAAAATCTGCGATTACCAGTCCGGCCACGAGAAGACGATAACCGCTTTATTACCCGCGTTGGCAGGAGCCAACGTGATATATGGGTTGGGAATGCTGGAAATGGGAATCACCTTCGATTTGGCCCAGCTGGTATTGGATAACGAAACGGCTGGAATGATTAAATATGCGGTGAATGGAATTCCGGTCAATGATGAGTCCTTGGCCGTCGATGTCATCCAAGAAGTAGGCATCTTCAGCGATTTTCTTGGTCATGATGATACATTTAAGCATATGCGATCACAATCGCAGGCGCAATTGATCGATCGCACGGTCCGAGAAGACTGGGAACTGGCAGGCGGTACCGATATTTATCATAGAGCCAAGGAGAAAGTGCACCATATTCTGGACACCTATGAACCTCCGCCGCTTAGCGACAGCATTCGGGCAACGATCCGTTCCATTATCTCGGATGCAGAAGATGAACTGGGTGTTTCCAAAAAATGAGACAGGAAAAAATCTTCGCTAGGGAGAACGAATATGGGAAAGATTCAAACCAGAATGGGGGATGGCCACAGGGTAGAATTGACTGAGGCGGAGGTCCGTAAAGATTTGGAAGCGGGTACCCGAGATGCAGCCGAACGGGCCAAAATTGCCCCGCTTACCCAAGATGAAATCCAATATTTGTTTGAAATGCATCGATGTACCGATAAAGCGGTTGGGGTGTCGCAAGGGAAGGAAATTTGCCTTACTTACGACAGCGGCACCACCAAACTCAAACGGGCCAATATTTCCGTCAGTAAGATTCAATCATTGCAATTTTTTGAAAGAGCGTTAGGGGCCGACAGCCTGGAGCTTGCCCATATTGACTACAGTTTCAAACCGGTAAAACCGATTGTGGTTTTTGAACAGCCCATCATGGAACAAGCGCTTTTGATTACCATACCTCCGCTGCTTTACGGCGCCATGCCGAATTTGGGTTTGTACAGCCAACCGGATGGTCCCTGTCCAAATCCAATGGATTTATTGCCTCAGCGAAAAATCGCAGAGGCTAAAGCGGCCTATGAAGAGGCAGTGGAATATGCGGTAAAGGATATGGTTTATGTGGGCAGCCAGATGTATATGGCAGGCGCAGACGGTATCAATTTTGACACCACTGCCGCCGCAGGAGATGCAGAATTTTTGGCGACGTTGCGAGCCATTGAGATCCTCCGTAAAAAATACCCGGCGATGGGTATAGAATTGGGAATGGCCTCGGAGTTTATTTTGGGATTGCACGGAGAGCTCTCCTACAATGGTGTTCGACTGGCGGGACTATATCCACATGCTCAGGTAAAATTGGCCCAGCAAGCAGGTGCGACCATTTTTGGACCTGCCATCAACATCGTCAGTAATAAATCGCTCCCCTTCAACTTGGCGCGCTCTGTAACCTACACCAAAGAATGCTCGAAAGAGGCCGATATCCCTATACATGCCGCTTTAGGCATGGGTGTAGGTGGGGTTCCATTGACCATTACCCCTCCCGTGGATGCATTAACGCGAGCGTCAAAAGCTCACGTAGAAATTTGCCGCCTGGATGGTTTGTAGGTGGGGGTCGGAGATCCTTACGGTATGCATGCGGCGCATGCAATCGTTTCGGGGATGGGCGGAATACGCACTGCCGGAGATCTGGTGGCGCGTTTGCAGCTAAACCGGGCGATGAAGATTGATGCCGCAAAAAAGGTTGTCGCTGATAAACTGGGAGTTTCGGTTTCTGACCTTGCAGATCCGGTTGCCATGCGGGAAGTGAGAGAAGATATGAATCTTGGAACACTCAATGAGTGTCCCGGCGTGGCTAAGGGGATGGACGCAAAATTTCGAATTGCTGACGTACTCAATCTCCAAATTAATTCGGTTAATCTCTTTAAACAAAAGGCCGGTATCCGAATGTAACGGATGAGTCTATAATTTGGAAAGCGCCTCTCCCAACATGGTTGACACGGCCATGCGCTTCCGGCAAAAGGGTATGAGAGCGTCACTTGCTGGATCCTGGTAAAACAGATTTGTAACGCCTATCCCGAAACGCGTGCTATGCCGCTGTCCTTCGCCTACCACAAACGCCGGGCACCGCGTGCGCGAATAGATTTTGATAACGGGGGAAAAACCGGATTGCACACCCTTTATTGATCGCCTGGAACTCTGGTATCAAAGCAAGATATACGCAGAGCGACTTCCGGATGAGTTCCAATGGATGTTTTGAAGAATGCACGACCGGATGCCGACATACACGGAAAAAGAGTTGACCAAAATCCATGACGCTTCTTTGGACCTGCTAAAAAACATCGGTGTCGTGTTCAACGACGATGAGGCGTTGAGTATTTTTAAAAAAAACGGCCTCAAAGTGGATGGAAAGACAGTTTTTTTCTCCGAGAGAGATGTGCGCCATGCCATTGAATCCGCCCCGGCCCGCTTCAGCATTTCGGCAAGAAATCCGGCAAACACGGTTGCCATCGGCGGTGAAGACGTCGCCTTTGCTCCCGGATATGGCGCGGCTTTCATCATCACCCAGGATGGCGAGCAGCGCAATGCAACAATGGCCGATTACGATGCATTTTGCAAACTGGTTCAAACTTCCCGTTTGATTAATGTGACCGGCTTTCTTATGGCGGCGCCATCCGACATGCCGGCAGAGACGGCGCACCTGAATATGCTTTATTCCAACATCACGCTCTGCGATAAACCTTTCATGGGAAGTCCGGTCTCAAAGTTGGGAGCTGAAGATTGTATCGATATGGCCGGTATCGTGTGGGGCGGCAAAGAAACACTCGAGAAAATGCCGGTAACCGTCTCACTGATAACGCCTCTTTCTCCTCTCCAATATACCGCAGAGATGACTGGTTCTATCGTCACGCTTGCCCGTTACAACCAGGCCTGTATCTTCGGTGCTCTGTTGATGGCCGGAACGTCCGGTCCAATGAGCATCGCCGGACTTCTGGTCCAGCAGAATGCTGAAATTTTAGCCGGGGTGTCATTAACCCAACTGGTGCGACCCGGTGCACCGGTCATTGTCGGTGGTACGTCGGCGATTACGGATATGCGCACCGGATGTTTATCCATGGGTGCTCCGGAAGTTGCCCGGATTTCAGCCGCTACCATCCAAATGGCTAAATTCTACAATTTACCCGCGCGCGGAGGATGTGCCGTTACGGATGCTCATTTTCCAGATGCTCAGGCCGGTTTTGAATCGCTTGGTAATCTTTATACCGCCGTTCGAAACGGCAGTAATTTCGTTTTGCATGCGGCCGGCATTCTCGGGGCATATAACGCCATGAGTTTCGAGAAATTTGTCATTGACGAAGATTTAGGTATGCAAATGCTCGAACAGCTGCGACCCATTGCAATCACCTACGAATCCATGGACCTTGAGTTAATCAAAGAGGTCGGCATCGGTGGAAATTATCTCACGCATCCGAAAACTCTTGAGCAGTGTCGAACAGCTTTTTATCTGAGCGATCTGGTAAATCGCAAGGGCTACGCCAGATGGCAGAAGGACGGCGCAAGGTGCATCCATGACAGAGCAGCGGAGATTTTTAAGTATCGGGTGGCGAATTATGTCAAACCAGATATCGATCCGCAGCTTGAAAAAGATCTGATGTCCTACATCAAAAGACGAATAACAAGCTAATAAATTTCTTGGTAATTGAGCTCAGAAAATAACTTGAAATGATGCTCTAAATGTTTTCTACCCTCGGCTGGGAGGGGTGGGCATCAAAGGGAATGGTCACCTTATATACGCCGTTATCCAGGCGGGTGGTTATCGGTAAGTACCCTCTTTCAAAAACTTTCATCATCTCTTTGTTTGCTTCCAGTACTTCAGCGGTAAAACCTTTCAAGCCCCTCTCTTTTGCCAACCGTATGAGCATTTCATAAAGGTAGGCCGCGATCCCCAGTCTTTGATAGGTTTCATCCACAACAAACGCCAAATCTCCGAAAAAGTTTTGCTCATTTGCAATAAACCTTGCTTCTGCAATGATCGTTGCCTGATCGGGTTCTCCGACCAGCGCCACCACAGACATCTCACGATTGTAGTCTATATTGACATATTGTTGAAGTTTTCCATGGGGCATGGTCGATATGGGATAGAAGAATCGATTGTAAACCGTCTTATTTGAAAAACGGTAGAAGAGACGACGCATAGCTTCTTCATCAGAAGGTTTGATGGCCCTGAACCGAACCTTAAGGTCGCCTTTAAAGATGTGTTCGGTAGCAATCTTCATCGGATATAAATAGGCGCTCCCCGACAAAAAAATTTGATCCTGGAACAAAATCCTCTTTTCCTTGGCCATGTTGACAAGCTTTTCTCTGTCGTCCGGATGAGCGATATCGATTAAGGCCTGAGCCCGCTCACGGATAGTGCGCCATTTCAAGTTGGCGATTCCATATTCGGTAACCACAACGTCAATCGACTCGCGCATATGGAACTGATTGCGAAGATCTCGAAGCATCGCCACAATATTGGGGGCTCCTTTTGGATTTCGACTGGGCAGTCCGAATACCGTGCGGCCGCCCGGTGAGATCTCAGCGCCCGTTAGCAGGTCTGCGGCTTCACCCGGACCGGACGTAATATTTCCCCTGCCCACGGGAAACGCAATTCTACCTAACAGATCCACTTTTCGAGCTTGAAATACAACCACAAAATTAGGATTGCGGCCGGCCTGGATGGGATCAAATACTTGTTCAACGCCTTGGAATTCAACCACTGGATTGCGATCCAACCATGCCATCAACTGCGGTGTTCCCAACGCATAAGAAGCCACCGATTTACCCCTGAAGATAGCCTTGCGATAATTGCTCACTGCACCGCTCTTGACAAGATCCATCAACGCATCGGTAAAATAAGCCGAATGGATGCCCAGGTGATGTTTGCGGGTGAGGTGCCGGCCCAAAGCTTCAAACAAAGGACCGGTGTGAAAGCTGATGCAGTCCCCATCTTCAATCACCTGTGCTATATTGGCAGCGACTTGGTCGATGACGCTGTTAACCGGCCAACGCTTAAAATACGTTGGCGGTTCGGTTGATTTAATCAACAGATCAAAATCCGAAATCGAGACAATGGTATCACCGAATGTGAATGGGATCCGGGTGTTGATTTCCCCCACCACTAGGGAGGCTTGCTCCATGGCCTCCCGGGCGACATCAATTGCCACTCCAAGGCTGCAATAACCGGCTTCGTTGGGTGGCGTGATTTGAATAAAGGCTGCGTCAACGGGAATCCGCTTGGATTTAATAATTCGAGGAATCTGGGAAATACGAGCCGGGATCAAATCCACACTTCCGGCGATAACAGCCTCGCTGGCCACCCATGTGGAAAAAAACGTTTTGAGACGGTATCTCTGCCAGTCAAGTTTTTTTAATGAAAGAACATCCCCATGACTGGTGAGCTGGATCAATTCCAGGTCATTCGTATTCGAAAGACCGGAATCAATGAGACATTTCATCAAAGTGCGGGGTTCGGCCACACCGCTTCCGAGAAAGATGGTCATCCCCGGCTTGATGTAGGCCAGGACCTCATCGGGAGCCACAACTAGATCTTCCCATTGACTATTCGCGGGATTACTCATTTTTTTCTTCTTTTCCGGGTGAAATCTTTTGAAAAATGAGATTGGTGGTTTTTCTCCTTTTTCGCATCATCGACAAAATTTCATCGATGGCCCACTGCTAACTGCTTGCCTAGATCAATGATTTAATTTTTCATCCGCTCGCAAAAGCAACGATCCATAGTGCCGTTTAAACTGGGTGGATGAATATTTTGCCAACTTCCACTCCGGGATCCGACACACCGGACAAACGCTTGTGAACCACTTATTTCGCAACCAGCGCGCAGCTCTGCTGTTACGGGAGTCAAGGATCACAAACGTTTTGTGGCAGTGGGTGGTCACCCGGGCCTGTTTCCCAATCTTTTCAATTGTTTTGATACCGTGCAACATCCCTTTTCGTGACGGCCACAATTTTATCTTATCAATCAGCCGAAAAAGCTCTAAGCGTTTACGATAGAATCTTTTGGCGGGTTTTTTAGTCTTTTTCCCCGAAACCATGGCGTTATATTGTCGGCTGAATGCTGTTTGCCGCCCGTTCCTTTTGGCGATGTTTTATCCAGTCAAGATAGTCAGTTTGGCTTGCCGGTCGAAGCGCGCAATCTTCTAAAACGTTCAATACGGACGCAATGGTCCTTCTTCCGTCTTCAATATCCAGAGAATGTTGGGCCACACCGGTGAGACCACTTCCTGGAGGTACAATCGACGTCACCACATTGGCACCGGCGTCCAACCGCTGTTTCAATCCAGCCAGACCGTCCACGTCTAAAGAAGCCGGTATCAATCTATCCGGAAATACAAGCCTCATTATGGCGATAATCTTCATCTCTTTGTGAGAATCCGGTGAACTTCCATTTTCCATTGGAGTCCCCGGCTGGGGAACAAATTTCATAACCCGCACCTGATCGGCGTCCAGCTGCTGCATCACCTTAAGAGACCTGGCAACATCAATCGGAGTTTCACCTACCCCGCAAAGTAATCCTTCTTCAATCAGCATCCCAATGTCATGGGCCTTTTGCTTGGTGTCCAAGCGCAGATTAAAATCCTGTCCGGGCCGCAGCTGATTAAACAACTGCTTTTTATGGGTCTCCTGATAACAGGCATACCAATCGGCACCGGCTTTTACCAATCTTGGCAAGACATTCTCCGGAATCACGCCTGGTGACACCATAATCGGCAAGCCGGTGGCTTGCCGCACCGCTTGGACCAACTCGATCAATCGATCAAATCCACCGCCGTCACCATTAAACAACGCGGGATCCTCGCCCATTGTCAAATCGATCAGATGAGCTCCTGAACTCGACATCTGCGTCGCTGCTGCAACGATTTCCGGCAATTCTTTGCGATATCTCTGGATGTACGAATTGGATCGGCGGTAATAGCAAAAACGACAGTTATTGCGACAAAAGGTGCTAGTGTAAAGGAAACCATAAAAGAAGATCTTATGGCCGAAATACTGGTTGCGCAGTTCTATGGCCGTCCTAAATAGCGCATCCAGCTGCTCAGAACGGCAGAGATTAAGCAAAATCAAAAGGTCTTCGTGGGTAAGCGGTTCATTGCGTCGCGGTTTGGAAAGAATGGTCTCAAGTTTACGGAATGGTATCTTCATGGGCTATGCAAAACTCAATGCATTTGGAATGGCGGGGAGTACGGGAGTTGCACCCGCCTATGTGAGTTTAGAGCCCACACGATCTCATCACGATCCACCCCCCTCAATCCATAATGTAATTTTAACTTCAGATCTACGATCCCCTCAGTGCGCTTTGGCGACTTCCACCATAGCCAAAATGTTTTCTAGCGGCGTACCGGGTGCCACTGAACAGCCCGGGGCCAAAATCTGGATGCCGTCTGCAATGGCTTTCTCACACTCGTGCTTGATGGTCAGCGGGTCCATAAGGTAAAGGGATGTCACCGTATCCACGCCTCCCATCAAGATGATATCCGACCCGCATTTTTCCCGCGCAAGTTTGGTGCTGGCTTTTGGCTCTAAGCTCAAAATATCTGCTCCCGTCTGGCCCATATACTCCACAATAAAATCTACATTGCCGCAAATATGCAGTATCTTAGGCACAGGAATGGCCTCAAATTGTCTCTTTTGATATTCCAACTCATACTCCCGATAGGTATCCGGTGCGGCCAGCATAGGTGAAGCCGTCATATCCTCACAGGCGACAATATCAGCACCCGCATCCACGAGAGCATGCGCCAGGGTAGTGCCCGCCTTTTCGGCTATGTCAAGAAAAGGCCGTATCTTTTCGGGAGTTTTAATGCTGGCCTTTAAAAGCGGGACCGAATCCAAAAGGCCACCTGCAATCGTAAACGGACCGATGATCCCGCCCACTATCGGCACCTCATCACCCAATTCATTTTTAAGTAGGCGCACCGCTTTAAGCAGTTCCGGGATCCTGCCTCGCGAGAGAAAATCATCCGGAAATTGAGGTGTGTCATCTAGAGTGTACGGCGGCGGGAAATCGATACCCGGGATTCCCTCTCTGCCGCCTGGTTTTAATTTGCATCCCAAAGCCTCGGCTTCGTGAGTCTGACAGAACGGCACTCTGACGGCATCAAAACCCAACACGGTGTGCGCTGATAAGGCCTGCTTGGCCATGGCCTCCCCGTTTTCATGCCCTTCAGGCCAAAAGGCTTGGACCCTTTGCATTTGATCGTAGGTTACCGCAGCATTGGCCGCAAAACATGGCATCCGATCCGCTTCTTGATGGTTAAGCACACGCATGACACGCTCTTTGGCATTCATCATCGCAAGTCTCCTTAATCGAAGATCTCGTCGCAAATTATTTAATATCGGCGGCTGTCAAAGTTCCCAGCACGTTAATGCTTCAAAAATATTTACGCTTACATTTACTTTAAAATTGCTTGGAGCTTCTCGATTGTGTCCCCCGGCGATTCCCCGAAAAAATCCGCGCCGATTCGTTTCGCCCAGTGGTCGGTCGCCACCGCTCCGCCAACCATAGTTTTAACTTTGTCACGGATGCCCGCTTCTTTCAAAGCTTTCTCCAGCTTTTTCTGGCCGATCTGTGTCGTCGTCATCATGGCCGAGGATCCGACAACATCCGCATTGACTTCTTGAGCTTTTTCAACAAATTTTTCAATCGGGACGTCCCGCCCCAAATCATGAACCTCATAACCGTGCACGTTTAGCATTGTCACAATGATACCTTTACCGATATCGTGAATATCTCCTTCTACAGTACCGATCACAATGACACCCGATTTTTTCTGTTGTTGGTCCTTAGGCAAGGCTTCTTTCAAAATATCAACCCCAGCCACCATTGCATCGGACGCAATAATCAAAGCCGGCAAGAAGACTTCACCGCGATCAAAAAGATCGCCCATTTTTCGGATACCGGCCGCGAAACCCTCGTTGATCATTTTAACCGGATCCATACCATCTTCCAGGGATTTTTTAGCAACTTCCCTGGCTGCCTCCTCATCCTGATCCAAAATGGATTGGTAGGCTTTCTCCAGCCATACTGATTTTTCCATTCGTTCCTCCCCCGTGCGAAGCGAAGTGTTCATCTGAGCCAACCTCAAAATCTACAACAGCCCCTTGTTTTTTAGACGCCGGACGCAGTTGATCTCGATACCCAAAATCTCGGCAATGCGGATCTTGGCCTCCAGGCCTTTGGCGTTGCCGGGCAGCGGGTTCATGGTTCCGAGCTCTAAATCTTCCCTGATTTCCGTCATAATTACCGGGTCGGTAAGATCGGAAACTGATACACTTAGTTTGTCGGCCACATACGCTTTGGCTTCGCCAATTTTCATGCCGCGGGTCATTTGCATTCGGGCCACCAGATCTCCGGCTGCCCGCATACCGCCCATGCCCGAGGCAATCGCGTGGGAAATAGCCATGCCAAGCGGGTCGCCCACGCCAACCTACAAACCGTCAAGCCGGCAGATTTCAACCATGGCCTTGGAAGCACGAGAAACAATGTCTATCGGTGGATGGGCGTTCATCGTCACGCCACCTACGCCCATACCCATGTTGGCGTGGATCGGAATGTTGGCTACTTCGCAACAGGCCTTTACGAACGTGACAGCCCTTGACAAGTTCCAGGGAACGGACCGACTGGTTTTGATATTCACCACAGGGCCGAAAATCGTAAATCCTGCCTCTTCCGCCATTTTTACTTGAACATGGGGATACATGCCGGCAAGGCGGTCTCCATGGTATTCCAGTTCGCCGTGCAACCCGAGGATGAACTCGCCGGCCATACCAAGCTCCATGCAGATATCGGGATATTTCTTTTTGAGGATTTCGGCGGCTTTGAGCCCTGCCAAAAAGTCGGGATCCCCGGCGGCCCCCGTTGTATCCATATTTATTCCGTCCGCTCCGGATTCATACATCGCGCTGGCGACATAAACAATATCCTTGACGGCGTCTTCGACCGATCTTTCGTAGGATTCCCTGGCAGCGGCGATCTTTCCCAGCGGCAGCAATTCCGAAGGGTTGGGATGCGGGCCATCCGGTTGGCTGTAGAGGGCCAGATTCGGCATGGCGCCATAGAAAAGCGGAACATGGGTGACCATCAGGGTTTGTTCGAGGACTGTCTGCTCCGTGCCCACAATCGGCTTGACCGGTTTAAAACTGTAGTCAACATGGCCCAGTTCAATGGTATCGGCACCCAGAATTTTTTCATGAATCTGCATCGATTGGATCGGATGGACGTTCACAGCCGCGCGAACAATCTTCAGCGGACCGCCGTCATAAGAAAGAACGATTTCGTTGCCCGGTTCGACACTGACAAAACGATAGGGGGAGACAAAGAGTTTGAACAGATAGCGCAACTCTTCCTTGGAAAGCGGGGCTATCTTGCCGCGGTCGGCCGCATCTTCAGTGCCGGTTTCCAAATCTGCCTTGAGCTCGCTTTCACTCATTTCAACGGGAAATCCGTCGCCCATGCGCGTCATGATGTTTCCCATAAACCCTCCTTTTTTACCCCGGCTATGGTGAGCGTACACGTATTCGCTTAATTTCCGATTACCCCTAACTCCTCCTCTGCCCCTTCAACAATCGAACGCATAGACGCCAGGACATCGTCAGGCAGTGGGTCCGGTTTGTGGGTCTCCAGAATATGGCGGGCTTCTTCCAAGGCCCTTTGATAAATATCTGTGCTTCCTGACGCTTCCCAGTCTTCCCGCATTCTGCGGTCAATCAGCTTTGGCTGGGATTGGGATCTCATGTGGTTGAAGGTGCTGTCATGGCTTAAAAAATCTTTTCCGACACCGATTTCATGGATGACGTCCACTGCCAGCATTTGATCATTAACGGGAATCCCCTGTAAAATGAACTTAATCATTTTGGCAAATTCATTGTCCATTACCAGTTGGCCAAAATCGATTGTCATGCCCATTTCGATCATACCCAGGCCGTAAATCAGGTTGGCTCCTGCCAACGCCGGTAACAGGCCTGTGATAGTTTTTTCATGACCGGACTGGGCATCACAGACTTTACTGTCGCCCTACCCACCGGCAACCCAACTGGGGAGTAGATAGTAGGTCGCCAATTGGGCTACACCGGCATTGATCAGGGCACACTCCGGAGACCCTACCGATGCGGATGCCAGTCTCAAATCCATGGCGGTTGTGGAGCTGCCGTACACAAATTTGGATCCCTTTTGGGTGCATTGGCTGAGGACAAGTCCGCCGAGTACTTCGGCGTTGTGATCTACCAGAGTTCCGGCCAGAGTGACAGGTGAAGACCCCCCGGCCATGGCCATGGATAATACATTGACGGTCATACCGGCCCGGGCGGTTTCCATTATAATTTCACAGCTATCTTTGATAAGTTGCAGAGGGCTGACAGGGCAAGTGATAAACGAAATAATGGGGCGCTCCTGCAATTTGTCCTTACCCCCGACAATAGCGGCGGCCATCTCAACAATTTTTCTCGTCAGATATCCGTTGCCGGAGCCCATGAATCCATGTTTGGATGTATTGGGCAGCCAAGCTTCGGCATTATGAAGCTGAACCGTCTGTGTCGGCGCATCGCTGGCACCGACAGCCCGTTCATAAACATCAATTTCGCTCAGATGGTCGGCGATCAGGGCCGAAGCAGCCACGTCGTTTTTCGTCGTTTCTCTGTGTTCTCCGGTATACGGGTCATTGATGAATACGCCTTCACCAAAATTCGTAAACCCCACTCGGGTTCTCTCCATGACGAAATCGTGCTTGGGATTGCGTCCTGCCAACAGTATTTTTGAAGGCGCTGAGCGGATGGCATCTTCAACCACATAGGGGGGAAATTTAGCAATTCGGCTTTTTTTGTCGATTACCGCCCCTCCGCCGTCCAGGACCTCCAAGGCTTCTTCATCATCGAATAACAGCCCTGTATGCTGCAGGACCTCGAGCGTGGCGAGATGAATATCATAAAGCTCGTCTTCGGTGAAAACCTGAAAACTCAGTCCCCCGTGCTGTTTTTTACCGGCATGAATATTGCGTCTCAATGATGCACCTCCCTTCCGGTTTGAGAACCGTAAAATCTAAATAAGCGTATCCAAACAGCTCACCACCTGACACGCCTCCAACTTTCACGGTTTGGCCGTACGACTAGAAGCAATCTACAGCAAATGGGTAATCTCGAATTCTTCGGCACCGCCGCCAAAGCAACCAAACATTTATGCTCTGCGCAAGCCGGAGGTTCGCTACCATCAAATCAACCTCATTTCAACAATGCTTTGGCCTTTTCTGAAGCCGAGCCTGCATTGGCACCATAAGCATCGGCACCAATTTCATCGACAAAGCTCTGTGTTACCGGCGCACCTCCAGCCATGATTTTGAGCCGATCACGGATGCCGGCTTCCTTAAGGGCAAGCACTGTCTCCGCCATTTTGGGCATGGTGGTCGTTAACAAGGCTGACATCCCCACAATCACCGGTTGGTGGGTTTTTGTGGCTTCTACAAAATCCTGAGGTTTAACGTCTGTGCCCAGATCGATAACATTAAACCCCGATCCTTGAAGCATCATCGATACCAAATTTTTCCCGATATCATGTAGATCTCCTTCCACGGTGCCGATGATCACCGTGCCAAGGCCGCTGCTATCTTTTTCCGACAAATGCGGTTTCAGGATTTCCATGGCGGCCTGCATAGCCTTTGCTGAACGGAGAACTTCCGGAATAAACATTTCGCCTGTCTTCATCCGCTGACCCACGATATCCATTCCTGGAATAAGGCCGCTGTCCAAAATGACCTTTGCCGCAAGGCCCTCTTTCAGAGCCTCTTCAACTAATTTGTTCACTACTTCGGCATTGGCACTAATCAAGGCTTCGGCCATTTTTCCATATAATTCGGACATTTCCACTCCTCCTAAATAAGCTGCTGCTCAAACAAAAATAATTTCAGAATCGTTCGGAGCAAGATCGATTTATTAACACACGTGCGTTATGATAACTGCGCCCTCAACCTCTTTTTCGCATCCCTCCTTTCTCCGGTGAAAATGCACTCCATAATTGATCACGACGGTTGCAACTGATTGAACCTATTTTCAAAGCAACATGACGGGCTCTCGATTAAGATCGTCTGTTTTCTTCAGTTAAATGCAGGTCGGGCGCACGCTCATGCGACTTTTTTGTCCAATTTCAGTTCCTTTTCGAATTCGACCACAATTTCTCTCATGGTTTCGGCGGCGCCTTCCGGCAAGGGATAGGGTTTATGATTTTGAAGAATCTCAAGCGCAACCTCATAGGCCCTTGTTGTCATGTCCTTACCCTGGACCATTTCCATCCAATGATCACGCGATCGTCGATCCATCAAATTTGTTCGGGACTGGCTGCTCATAAATTTAAAGCTGTGATCATGAGAGATGTATGCGCCCCCGGGTCCAACCTCATGGATTAAATCAAAAGCCAGGGTTTCGTCAGTGATCGCTATGCCTTTTACGGCCGTCTGAACCATCCGGATCATTTCACTATCCATGATCAGCTTGGCATAATCCATGGTCATTCCTTGTTCCAAAACTCCGGAACCAAAGATAAGGTTGGCTCCAGCCAGAGCATCCATGACAGCGCTGAGGGCGAACTCATACCCGGACTGGATATCCGGTATTTTGCTGTCCGAAGCGCCGCCACCCACAAAACAGGGTAGTCGGTAATATTGAGCGAGTTTGACGATGGAAGCGTTGATCATGCCGTACTCGGGAGATCCGATGGGGGTGGTACCAAATCGTAAATCTAAAATGGTGCTCGAACTGCCGTAGGTGCACGGCAGACCTTTTCTCGTCAGCTGCGCCAAGACGATACTGCCTAATACTTCAGCATTGTGGATAGCGAGGGTGCCGGCCAGTGTGGCCGGCGAGGTTCCGCCGGATAGGGCCATGGGCATCACTAAGATCCCCACCCCCAGGTTTGCAGCTGCGATGATCACGTCACAGGTGTTCTGAGGGAGAGTGAGCGGACTCAAAGGACATACGTTGGCGGTAAAAATTGGTCGGTTGGAAAAAAACTCCTTCCCTCCCGTGCAGCATGCCGCCAGTTCCACCATGACATTCAACGCCCGAGAAGAATCAGCCCCCAAAAAAATATGCTTGCCGGTATTGCTCAGCATGGCTTCCAAGTTATGAGTGGATTGGGATTTATTCGGGACATCGGTGGAGTTAACACTTCTTTCGGCTACACAAATTTCATCCAGATAGTCGCAAACCCGAGTGATGTTGCCACAGTCTTCTTTGGTTGCCCGTCGAACTTCGCGCGTGATAGGATCAATGACATTAACGCATCCACCGAAAGTAGTAAAGCCCACACGGTTGGGCTCCGCCACATAGTCATCATCGGGATTGCGAGCATCATAGACGACCGTCCTTGGCGCCCAGTGAACGCAATCTTCGACCAGATAGGAGGGAATTTTAACGATGCCGTACCTCCCAAATCGCTCAACCGCAGCCCCGACACCGTGAAAGATTTCTAGTGCCTCTTCACTAATTACTTTTATTCCTGTATCTTGAAGAATCTGCAGCGTAGCGTAATGCAGGGAGTCCAGCTCATCTTTGGAATGAGCGCTTAAGCCAAAACCAGCGGTTGTTCCGATACCGCTTCGTGTCATCCTTCGCATGGCAACACCCTCACTTTACAGGTTTTTGTTCGTCTACCGGCCCGATTCGACTCGATATTAAACACTCTGTAATTATTAATAATAATGCAATTTTTCGCAATTTTCTACAAAAAATAGATCGCATTCCGCCAAATCCAATATTTTTACCCCGTGACATCTCTATTTCCTAATGACTGTCTTTCTGTGAAGGGCCCTTTTTTTTAGGCCGGTTTCGCTGCGGCTGTCGCTTTTGACTTGAATCCGCTGAAGGGTTTGGGGGTTGTTTGTCCTTCGGTTCGGGGCCGAAACCAAAAAAGGCACCGGGAAATCGGGGCGTCCTGGTTTTATCCGCATTACTTCTATCCGGACGTCGTTTGGTCTCACGGCCTCGGCCGCGTCGCTGGATGGGTCTTTTGGCACGCGCTTTTCGCTTGTCTGCTGCAGGTTTGGATTGATCCACAGCAAACCAGTCATCCTCGGGCCAAACCACCGGAATCTTGTACCCCAGCATTTCTTCCAACGGTTCCAGGTGAAAGACATATTTTTCGCAGGCCAGTGACAAGGCGCGCCCGGTTTTTCCCGCCCGTGCGGTTCTCCCAATCCGATGAATATAGTTTTCCGAATCCTGAGGAAGGTCATAGTTGATGACATGGCTGATATCTTCGACATGAATGCCCCGGGAGGCCACATCGGTTGCCACCAAAATCTTGGTTCGTCCATTCTTAAATTGTTCCATCAGGCGGAAACGTTTTCGCTGCGGAAGATCGCCCGTGATCCCTTCAGCCGGCAACTTGTTACCTCTCAGTTTATCAGATAGCCGTTCTACTCCGAATTTGGTGTTGACAAATACGAGCACACGGTTCCACTCTTCATGCTTTAAAATCCCTAAAAGCAGGGAAAATTTTTTCTCGCTCTCAATATGGAATAAAGACTGATCTATTCCGTCCACGGTAACCGTTTCCGGGGTGACTGCAATAAATTCCGGTAGGTTCATGTATTCATAAGTAAGCTCCATGACACGGTAGGAAAGAGTCGCAGAAAACAAAAGGGACTGTCGTTTTTCATAAGATGGGAGCTTGCTAAGAATATACCGCATGTCTTTGGCAAATCCAAGGTCCAGCAAACGATCCGCCTCATCAATTACCAGAATGCCGATCCCCTCTGTTTTGAAAATACCCTGTTTATAGTAATCAATAATCCTGCCCGGCGTACAGATAACGATATCGGTACCCTGGCGCAGAGATTCCGCCTGCTTGTGATAATCTATACCTCCAACCACCTGAACCAATTGTATGTCGGTGTGGCGACAGAGAATTCGGGCTTCCTCGTAGATCTGGCGTGATAATTCCCGGGTTGGAGCCACAATAAGCGCCGAGGGCAGATCGGTCTCTCCTTTCGGCGAAGATAGCAATCTGGTGATCACCGTGACCAAAAATGCAGCCGTCTTTCCAGTACCGGTCTGGGCCTGACCGGCGACATCACGGCCCGACAGGGAAACGGGCAATGTTCGAGCCTGAATCGGGGTACAGAGGGTAAATCCTGCGTCGTTTAACCCGGAAAGAACTTCGGTTGGCAAGTCAAACGCATCGAATCGTGTTTGAGTCAGGAATTCAGGCTGTTGTGCCCGCTGAAGGGGCAATGCTGGTTGAGAAACCTCCGGCATAGATATACTCTTCTTTTCGCTTTCCGAAAAGGGTCGTTAGTCGTAATTTTTGGATTTACGTAGATTATACTCGAATTTTTTGTTATTGCAAGTCGCTTGACAATAACGGTTCACTAACCCATATTTGAAACGCCGCATGTGCGATTTAAATACGTTACGGTTATAGCCAAAGTTTGTTCGGGAAAGAGGATGAAAGAGTTTTTCAATGTCATCACCATTGAGGAAGCGCTCGAGTTCACAACGATGTTCCCTAACGTGCAGACCGAGAATATCTCATTAACCGAGTCATTGGAAAGAGTTCTTGCCGAAGACATCCAGTCCGATATCGATCTGCCGGACTTTCCTCGCGCAACCATGGACGGCTTTGCGGTCAAAGGATCATCCACGTTCGGTGCCAGCGAGGGAAATCCGGCGTTTATCACCGTCAAAGGTACGGTCGCCATGGGAGAATCACCCAATCTGACCTTAGGTCCCGGGGAGGCTGTTCGGATTTCAACCGGTGGAATGCTGCCGAAAGGTGCGGACAGTGTGGTTATGGTTGAACACACTGAAACCGTTGACGACACGACCATTGAGGTTTACCGCAGTGTAGCTCCCGGACAAAACATGGTCGAGATCGGTGAAGATCTAAAATACGGGGAAACTATTCTGACACGTGGCCGTAAAATTAGACCCCAAGAAGTCGGTGTGTTGTCAGCACTCGGTAGACAAACCATCCCGGTTTACAAGAAACCGGTCATTGGTATTATCTCCACCGGAGATGAGGTTGTCCCATTGAATGAAACCCCGGGCCCCGGACAAATTCGAGATGTTAACACCTATACGCTTTCCGCCCTGGTTGAAGAAAGCGGTGCCGCCGCATGCCCTTTTGGAATTGTAGGCGATGATTATACCACCCTGATGTCAACATGCTCTCAGGCATTGGCCCAATGTGACATGATCTTGGTATCCGGCGGCAGCTCGGTCGGCGCCCGTGATTTTACAATCGAAGTCATTTCCGCCATGGAAGACTCGCGCGTCCTGTTCCATGGTGTATCGATAAGCCCCGGTAAACCGACAATTCTGGCGACAATACAAAAAAAGGCGTTTTGGGGCCTACCCGGGCATGTGGTATCCGCCATGATTGTGTTTACGAGAATCGTAAAACCCTTTGTTTACCACATCAGTGGTTATGCCTATTCTGGCGCGCAGGAGTTGCGGTTTGTGGCCCGGTTGAAAAGAAACGTCGCATCCTCTCAGGGACGGGTGGATTTCATTCGGGTGCGGTTATTTCAAGAAAATGGAGTACTTTGGGCCGAGCCTATTTTAGGCAAATCAGGATTGATCAATACTATGGTGAAAGCCAACGGTCTGATCGAGATTGGCATGAACACCGAAGGGCTGGACAAGGGCTCAAAGGTGGAGGTGATACCGCTGTAGGGACGTCAGGGCGGAAATTCAGCGATCATTATAACAAACGACACCCATTATTGCGCATCATGCTTCGGAGTCGTCAATGGCATCAAAACGCAACGTATATCTGAAAATGAAATCCCTGAAAGAGGCCCGGGAAATTGTAGATATAAGCTTTCCGCTGTCCAATATTTTTCAACATGAGACCGTTCCGGTGCCGGATGCCGTCGGCCGCATTCTTGCCAAAGCGGTGTATGCCGAAACTTCTGCTCCCCATTTTAATGCGGCTGCGATGGACGGTTTGGCCGTTAAGGCGGAAATCACATTCGGTGCCAGTCAGACACAACCCAAACAGCTCACCATCGGTCAGAATGCATTTTACGTAAATACCGGCCATGTAATGCCCCAGGCAACGGATGCCGTGATCATGATCGAACATGTAAATGTACTCGGCGAGGACCGCATCGAAATTGAACAACCGGTGTATCCCTGGCAGAATGTTCGCAAGGTCGGGGAAGACATTGTGGCTACCGAATTGCTTTTTCCACAAAACCATAAAATCACGCCTTACTGCGTGGGTGCCCTTTTGACGGGCGGCGTATTCACCGTACCGCTTAAAAAGAAACCCAAAATCCTAATCATCCCGACCGGATCGGAACTCGTCGATTGGCGTAATATCTCTCTGAAAGACCTCAAACCAGGCCAAGTGCTCGAAACGAATTCCTTTGTGCTGGGCAGCCTTGTTCAGCAGTGTGGGGGAATTTACACCCGGCATGACATGCTCACGGATGATTCCGATAAGATAAAACAGGTAGTGAAAGACGCCGTAAACGAAGATTATCACATGGTCCTCATTTTAGGCGGGTCTTCCGCCGGCTCGGAAGATTTCGCAAAAAATGTCATTGTCGAACTCGGTGAGGTGCTGGTTCACGGCGTAACTATAATGCCCGGAAAACCGGTAGTTATCGGCAGAGTGGCTGGCAAACCGGTCTTTGGGATACCGGGTTATCCGGTGTCAGCTATCATTGCTTTCGAGCAGTTTGTTCAACCCTTGATTTGCAAAATGCTGGGACAACCCGATGAGCTGAAACAAACCGTAATCGTCGAACCGATACGCAAAATCGCTTCCAAACTTGGAATAGAAGAATTCTTGCGGGTCAAGCTTGGTCAGGTCGGAGACCGCGTGGTTGCAACCCCGCTGCCCCGGGGCGCCGGCTGTATCACTTCGATTACCGACGCAGACGGAATCATCCGCATACCAAACCATGTAGAGGGATTAAAGGATCACGAAGCAATCTCAGCTGAACTTCTCCGTCCTCTGCCAACCATACGCCATACAATTGTGATCGTCGGAAGCCATGATAATACACTTGACATTCTTGCGGATCAGATCAAAGCCAAAAACAGTCGCGTTACTATCTCATCCAGCCACGTGGGAAGCATGGGAGGACTCATGGCGATCAAACGCGGTGTCAGCCATTTGGCCGGCTCTCATCTGCTGGATACTGAGAACGGAACATACAATTTATCCTACATTGAAAAATATTTGTCCGGAATTGACGTTAAGCTGATCCATTTAGTCTTTCGCGAGCAGGGCTTAATTGTGAAACGGGGAAATCCTAAAGACATCAAAAGTATCGAAGATCTGACGCGTAAAGATGTCACCTTCATCAACCGACAGGCTGGATCGGGTACCAGAATTCTACTGGACTATCGCTTAAATCAGCTCGGTGTCGATTCGGCCGATATCCATGGGTATCACCACGAGGAGTTCACCCATATGGCTGTTGCAGTAGCCGTACTCAGCGGTACGGTCGATGCTGGTTTGGGAATTTATGCCGCTGCCAAAGCACTGGATCTTGGCTTCATCCCCGTTGTCACCGAACAGTACGACCTGATCATCCCCTTGCAGTATTTCGAAACAGATAATATCCAGATGCTGCTTGAAATCATCAACAGCCAGGACTTCAAAAAACGGGTTGAGGCGTTAGGCGGCTACAATACTCAAAAAACGGGAAATATTATTATGTAATCCCAGACAACATGACCAAACTGGACAAAAAAATATTCGGTACCCTGTTCTTCTCGATTTTTGCGGCGGTCACGGGGGTTGGAATAGTGGTGCCGTTGCTTCCGATTTACGCCCACGATTTAGGCGCCTCCGGGCTGTACATCGGATCAATATTTGGTGCCTTTTCGCTTTCACGAACAATTTTCCTGCCGTATTTTGGGCAACTTTCAGATAAACAAGGACGTAAGCCGTTCATAGTTCCAGGATTTCTCGCCTACGCGGTTATCTCCGTCGCATTTATCTTTTCAAAGGCCGTCACAACCCTAATTGCGATCCGATTTTTTCATGGTATCGCATCCGCCATGCTCATGCCGGTTATCCAGGCCTACATCGGTGATATCACTCCCAATGGTCGCGAAGGATGGACGATGGGTCTGTTTAACATGTCATTGTTTTTGGGCTTGAGTCTGGGTCCGTTGCTCGGCGGGATCATCAAAGACACGTTTAGTCTGCAAGCCTCCTTCATTTGCATGGGATTGCTCGCATTTATCGGCTTTTTATTGAGTTTCTGGTTGCTTCCACCGACACACACAGAGCGGGTAACCCTCAGCAGCAACAATTCATTTTCGTGGAAAACGCTTATTTTCGATCGGCATCTGATCGGTCTTTTTTTCTTCAGGTTCGGTTACGTCGCCTGTGTCGGCATTATCTGGGGGTTTATTCCGCTGTATGCGGACATAGAATTCTCAGTCTCCAGTTCCCTGATCGGTGTTTTAATCACGCTGGGAGTATTTATCAGCGGCTTGATCCACGTACCGATGGGTTATTTGGCCGATCTGATCAGCAAAAAATTGATGGTCGTTGTGGGCGGACTGATGGTCAGCTATGCTATTTTCTCATTTGAATGGGCACACCATCTTAAGGACCTAATTGTGGCAACTGTCGTATTTGGTCTGGGTGGCGGCATAGCTATGCCGGCGTTAATGGCCATGGCCGTCTTAAAAGGAAGTAAAATCAATGCCATGGGAAGTACTATGGCACTCATGACCGTTGGCCATAGCCTAGGAATGCTGACAGGTGCGCTATTGGGCGGAATGATGATGGATTGGTTTCAACTGCGGTGGGCGTTTCCTCTTGGAGCAGTCGTAATGATGATATGCATCGGATTATTCTCAACGGGCACATACTCCAAAAAAAATTGACTATAAACTTTTTTTGTTGGAAAATTGTAAAAGAGACGCCGCTTTACCCCCAGAAAATGATACGCTAACGAGTAGATGCGTCAAAATTGACATTAACATATCTTGCATTAACTTAAAGTCGGCATTCTGACGATCAACACGTACCAAAATTTTCTATCACTAAGACGGTCAGCGGACACCTGGATAAACAATCTTACACATGAGTACGAAACGGGATTACTATGAAATACTCGGCGTGAGCCGCAGCGCTTCCGACGATGAATTAAAGAGTTCCTACCGCAAACTCGCTTTGAAGTTCCATCCGGATAGAAACCCCGGCGATAAGGAAGCTGAAGATAGATTTAAAGAAGCTGCTGAAGCGTACGAGGTGCTGCGCGATCCAAAGAAACGGACCCTTTACGATCAGTATGGTCATGCGGGACTTGAAGGAACCGGATTTTCGGGATTCGGCGGGTTTGAGGATATCTTTTCAAGCTTCAGTGATATTTTCGAGGACTTCTTTGGTTTCAGCACCAGAAGGCGTCCCCAAACAAGGGCACAACGAGGCGCGGACCTGCGTTATGATCTGCAGCTAAGCTTCATGGACGCCGCCTTTGGCACGGACAAAGAAATTAAAGTGGAAAAAATGGAAACGTGCCCTGACTGCAACGGCAACCGCTGTGAACCGGGAACAAGTCCAGAAGCGTGTCGACAGTGCGGTGGTATAGGTCAAATTTCCCGGAGCCAGGGGTTCTTCACCGTTCGAACGACCTGCCCCAACTGTCGGGGTGAGGGCCAGAGTATACCACACCCCTGCTCTAAATGTCGTGGAGCTGGTCAAGTCCATGTTCATAAAACGGTATCGGTGAAAATTCCCGCTGGAGTTGATAATGGATCGAGATTGCGGCTGACGGGTGAAGGCGAACCGGGCATTTATGGCGGTCCGCCCGGTGATCTATACGTGTTTATCTATGTCGAATCCCATGAATTTTTCGAACGCCGCGACACCGATATCATTTGCAAAATACCGATCTCGTTTGTCCAGGCAGCACTCGGCGACAAAATAATGGTACCGACCTTAAACGGCAAAAAAAAGCTTGAAATTCCAAAGGGTGCACAGGCGGGGGATTTATTTTACTTTCATGAGGAAGGTATTCCATCACTTAGAACAAACAGACGCGGAGATCAGATTATACAGGTCGAAATTAAAACTCCCACAAATCTGACCAAAAAACAGGAAGCTTTGCTCAGAGAATTTGCTGACCTCGAATCCAGAAAGTTTTCCAAAAAATTGAAAAACATTCTTAAGGGTGGAGCAAGTAACGCAGCCAATTAGTTCGCTAACGCCTAACTCCTGCCGTGTCATGCGATCAACGGTATTGACCCACAATTATCAAATTTAGGAATATACGGCATGTATGAGCTAAAAGTCATCAACCGCTTTGCCGCCGCCCACCAGCTGAAAATGGTCGGTGAAAAGTGTGAGAATATGCATGGCCACAACTGGAAAGTGGAAGTTCATGTTACTGGCGAAAAATTAGACCAGGCCGGTGTGTTGGTGGATTTTGGCATAATAAAAAAACACGTGGCCGCGATCATGTCCAAACTTGACCATAAGTATCTCAATGAGCTCGAATATTTTAAAAATGACCAGCCATCCTCTGAAAATATTGCCTTATATGTTGCCACTGAACTCCAAAAAAAAATAGATACATCGTCCGCTAAAGTCAGCCGAGTGACCGCCTGGGAGTCTGACGATTCCAGTGCGACGTATATTGTATGTTAAGCGTTTGTAACTCTAAAACTGAACCTTTGAAATATCAACTATTCAACTCCTGCCAACGCGCTATCAACTCGTCTCGGGTGATTATCCTGCTCACATCGTCCACGTACCGAGCAATATTTTCAAGACCACCTTCCTGACGATCAACTAAGATCACAGCCTTGATGACGTCCAAACCTTCTGATTTGGCCCGCTCTATGGCCTTAATCGTTGATCCGCCAGTTGTCGCAACATCATCGATGATGGCAACCCGTTCGCCAGCCTGGACATCGCCCTCAATCCAGCGGATAATTCCATGGTCTTTCCGAGTTTTACGAATAGAAAACGCATTTATCGGTTGGCCATTTATCCCGGCCGCAAAGGCGGTAGCAACGGCCATTGGATCGGCTCCGAAAGTGAGTCCACCGACTCCCGATACATGACTGGCTTTGATTGCATCAAATATTAGATGACCAACCAGAAACATCCCGCGTGCGCTCAATGTGGTTGGCTTGCAGTTCACATAAAACTGGCTCATCCGACCGGATACCAGTTTGAAAACCGGTTCATGGCTGAATTTAAATGATTTTCGACAAAGTATGTCGATGAGTTCTGTTTTCATTTTGTCCACGTGGGCACACTCTTCTAAACCGCTGACACGGATGAAGACACGTCCGGCGTCAAGAAAATGTTGATTTCAAAAGGTTGATTCGATATAAGAAAGCCTCCACTCAATGGAAGAAGCCGGTTTAATGGGATTCAGTGGAGGCTTCGGGCAGGGAAAACCGGTGACGGCACTCCCCGAACTCGAATGCGTCATATCAATAATAAAGGAGAGGGTCAATCCATAAATAAATTCATGCTTAAGACGATGCGCGTTCAGGGTTGATTGACTAAAATTCCTATGACACGACAACTATTTCGTAACATACTATTCGAGCTCATTGTCGGAGTTATGCTATTAAATCCGGTCTTCATCATCGCTGAAGACACTGCCAATACCCTCAACCTGCAGCAAACCATCGACGCCGCCCTCGAGGCCAACTTGGGTCTGCAGCAATCCATTGAGGAGGTAAAAGCCGCCCAGGCAACCAAAAATGCGCGCATCACTGAATTCTTGCCGACCTTAAATGCACGATATAATTATATATACCGTGACCAGCCGACAACACAGGCCTTAGGCACCCAACAAGGCATTGTTGATGTCCTGATTAACCCGGATGAAGAATATAACTTTGTAACGTCCTTCACTCAGCCTCTCTTTACCGGATTTGCGCTGCTCAATCAGTATAAAATTGCCAGCATGGGTCTCGATGTGGCCGAATTCAGAAAACAAATCACGAGACAGGATGTAATTTTAGATGCCAAGAATGCTTATTTTTCAATATTAAAAGCAACTAAGCTTGTGGATGTTGCGGAGGATACCGTTAAACAGATTGCGGCCCAGAAGGACGTGGCTGAAAATATGTACCAGGTCGGCATGAGCCCGTTAAACGATTTGTTGCAAAGCCAAGTGCAGTTGGCCAATGCCAAACAGCAGTTGATTACGGCCCAAAACAATCTGGATGTAGCCAAATCACAGTTTAACACCTTGCTTCGTAGACCGGTGAATTCTCCGGTGGCCATTGCAGACATCCTTGACTACACGTCTTTTGAGCAGGAAATAAACTACTGCCTTGCCCAAGCCGAAGAAAATCGCGAGGAAATTCAGGTTGCCGATCTAGAAGTGCAAATCGCAGAAAAAGACTATCGCCTTTCGAGACGGGATTATTTCCCATCGGTCAACCTGACCGGCACACTTACCCAACGCGGAACCGATTGGGACGTCGACGGCGGTACCGGAATCGCCGACAAGGAATTTTGGGATATCCGCGCCACAGCGACTTGGGATTTCTGGGAATGGGGCCGGACCACATATGGTGTAAGGGAAAAGCTCAGCCGCCTTGCACAAGCCAAGTATCGCAAAGAACAAATTCTCGACGATATAGCGCTTCAAGTGAAGGAGGCCTATCTCAGAACCAAGGAATCGGAAAAAAATATCACCACCGTTGAAAAAGCCATTGAACAGGCCAGAGAAAACCTGAGGATCACCGAGGAACGCTTTAAAGAACAGGTATCCACCGCCACCGATGTTCTGGTCGCGCAAACGCTGCTTACCGACACGATGACGAATTATTACAATGCGCTCTATGATTATAAGATTGCAAAAGCAGTTCTCTACCGGGCAATCGGCCAGGAAGTGCTGGAATGATTGACGCAGATGACAAGAGCTCCATCATCCGAATGTTCCACGTTCACCACAATTATGGCCCCAAAAAAGCGCTGATTGACATCACTCTCGATATTGTCAAAAATGAATTCGTCTTTATCAGCGGTCCCAGCGGAGCAGGCAAAACCACACTATTGAAACTCTTTTATTATGGTGAGGCTGTGTCAGAGGGCCAAGTCTTGGTCGACGGCATCAACCTCGCCCGAATTCCCCGCAAACGCATTCCATTTTTACGGCGAAAATTCGGTATCATTTTTCAGGATTATAAACTGATACCATCGAAAAATGTTTACGATAACGTGGCTCTGGTTCTTGAAGCCGCCGGCACTAAAAACCGTATGATCCAAAAAAAAGTCAAGCGTGTACTCCGTTTGGTGGGAATGGGAGACAGAGTCACATCCTTTCCCCCCAGCCTCTCCGGTGGTGAACAGCAGCGGGTTGCTGTTGCTCGGGCAATTATCGGTGATCCCAAAATTATTCTTGCCGACGAGCCTACCGGAAGTCTGGATGCCGATTCCGCTGAAATAATCCTAGATCTTCTCAGAGGGGTTCACATTCGCGGGGCAACCGTAATTATTGCAACCCATGACAAGGCACTGATTCGCGCAACCGGGGGTCGAGTCCTGCATCTCAAACAGGGTCGGCTCGAAGCTTCGACGTTCACAGAAAAACAGTATGATGACGCTATTTTTTAAACGAGCAATAGAGGATATCCTAAAAAACCAATTCTTAAATTTAGTCACGATCATCACCATTTCCCTCTCAATTTTAATTGTCAGCGCTTTTATTCTCTTTTTCATTAATACCAGCGAAATCATTCATTCCTGGCAAAAAGGCCTGCGCATCATGGCGTATTTGAAACCGAAATTGAGGGATACTGACGTGAGAAAATTAGAGTCGACGATTCAAGCCTTGGATGGTGTTCAGGAACTTAGATTCATATCCAAGACAGAGGCCTTCAACCAACTCAAATCCCAGATGGAGCGCCAATCATCGCTTTTTGAGAATCTGATGGAAAATCCGCTACCGGATAGCTTCGAAATTCGGATGGTTGCCTCCGCCGACAGCTGGCAAATGATTGAAGCTTTGGCCTCTCGTATAGAAGCCCTTGAACACGTAGACGAAGTGGAATATGGCCAGCGTTGGTTGGGACAATTTTCACAAATTATTACATTATTCCGGCTGGCAGGGTATGCCATGGGCGGCCTCTTTTTTTTGGCTACCGTGTTTATTGTTGCCAATACGATCCGCCTGGTAATCTATTCAAGACGTGAAGAGGTCGAAATCATGCGCCTTGTGGGTGCAACGGATGAGTTCATTAAGATTCCTTTTTATATAGAAGGTCTCATCCAGGGAGCACTTGGGTCTATAATGGGGCTCATGGTGCTGTTTGTTGCATTCTTTTTCGTTTCATCAAACGTGGAGATAGGCTTTTTTACCGGTCTTTTCCGATTGCAGTTCCTGCCACCTCAAATAATCTGTGCGGTCATCCTAAGCAGCATGGTAGTCGGCTGGCTTGGATGCTTTATTTCGTTGAAGCAATTTTTAAATGATTAATGACACATTCCGTAGTGTCGATGACTGAGCTTGAATGAACAGCAAACCGCAGGATAACGAATATTGAACTGCAGAATTTCGAAGTGTGGTTTCGCTTTTCTCAGTCTTTTTGATAAAATAAACAGAATACATTCCTTCAGCATTCGACCTGCCCGCAATGCCGTGAAACGGGTGTGTGTCAACTTTACGCATTTAATTTTTAACTGAGTGACTGCGCTAACCCAACGCTCTATGCATGGCAGGCGGCGTGGTTATCCTAAAAGCTCAAGTAAGTGACCTCGGCGTAGACGGTAACCCGCCTGCTCCAAGAGACGTCACTTGGGCTTTGTAGATAACCAAAGCAGGCCGGTGTTCATGATTCGTGATTCGATATTCACTTTTTGAACTTTTATGAGAACACGTAAGGCCAAAGGTACTATTTGGATTAAACTGACCGCTTTTCAGGCCGGAGGCAGGTCTTGTATCGCTATCCTGCTAACCGTCGCTATATACCTGTTTTTGGGAATACACGATCTCGGCCGCTCCCAATTTGATGAATTTGGAATCGTCACAACCGACGAGCTCAAAGTGCAGGCTGAACCCGGTGAACACGGTGCGTTGCAAAAAGCACTTCCACGGGGTAGCGAGGTGAAAATTTTGAGCCACCGGCAGGGATGGTTGCAGATTCTTCACAACGGTGAGGTCGGCTTCATTCCGGATAATGCCGATTTCATAAAAATTATCCAACGAAAAGGAGAAGAACCCGAGCGCCATGCTGAACGACACGCCGAGGATTTAAAAACCCAAATTGACGCCGTTAGGAAACGGGCCCAACATCTCAGTCAAGAAATTGAAAAAGGCAAAGAAGAAGTCGAAGCCTTCTCGCGCAAGGAAATCGATATCATCAGGCACCTAAATGACGTGGAGCTGGCACTCAACAAAAGTAGAAAACGATCTTCAGAATTAAAAGCAGAAATTAAAACGCTGGATAATCAAATCGACACGGCGTCCATGGCCTACGATGAACTCATAGCACAGGTTCAGACCAATCAAGACTATGTCTCAAAACGCCTTGTAGCTCTGTTTAAAATGCATCGCTTGGGCCAATTTCAACTTCTAGCTGCGGCCGAAACAATTCATGAATTTATTCAACGCAAAGAAGCACTGGAGCGTATCCTGGCCTACGATGAAAAAATCTATACCGCGCTGATGAATCAACAAGCCGAAATTAAAAGCGTGCTGGCCCGGTTGCAATCACATAAAGCCAAAAAAAATTTGCGCGTGGTGGAATACAAAAAGCATATCCAATTGATGACACAAGAACGATCATTACGCTCCAAACTGTTGGCGGAAATACGCAGTCAAAAGGCTCTGGAACTGGCCGCGATTGAGGTATTGTCTCAGGCTGCCGAAAATTTGGACCAAGAAATTATTTCGCTCAGCAACAGGATTCCCTCAAATGAACCGGTTGCGGTTGAGAAAAATTCTGCCCGATTATCATTTTCCGATTTTAAAGGCTTGCTTATGATGCCGGTTAAAGGTAAAATAACTAATTTATTCGGTTCCTACAAAAACCCGAAATACAATGTGATGAATTTTCGCAGCGGCATTGATATTAGCGCTGACAAAGGTGAGCCCATTCGATCGGTATTCGGAGGTGAGGTTCTTTATTCCAATTGGTTTAGAGGCTATGGAAACATGATCATCGTGGATCATGGTAGAAAGTATTATACGGTCTATGCCCATCTGGAGGAAGCCTTCAAGTCTAAAGGCGACATTGTCGAAACCGGAGAAGTGATTGCCACTGTGGGGGACAGCGGATCGATAACCGGTTCAAAGCTCTACTTCGAAGTCCGCCATCACGGAAAGCCGTTGGATCCGTTACAATGGTTGAAAAAAGGATAACTAAAAGGAGTAACTCAATGATCTCAAAAAAACCACGGCACGTAAAACTCTGGTTGCTGATGATAATCGCCGTTGTTTTCTGGACGATAGGCACTGGTTTTTACCGTGATCTTTCAGCCGAAAACGAAGATACCTACGAGGGATTGAAGGTATTTTCCGACGTTATCGAATTGATTGAAAGGGAATACGTCGATGAAGTTGATACGAAAGAATTAATTCAAAATGCGATTCAGGGAATGGTTCAAAGTCTGGACCCGCATTCCTCTTTACTGCCTCCGGATGCGTTTGAAGATTTACAGATTGATACGAAAGGAAAGTTCACTGGAATCGGCATTCATATTACTATGCAGGACGGCTTTGTTACCGTAATTTCTCCTATTGAAGATACCCCGGCATATAAAGCCGGTATACAAGCCCGAGACCGTATCATTAAAGTTGATGGGAAACCTGCCCGGGATCTCCGAGAAGCGGTGAACATGATGCGAGGACCGAAAGGAACAACAGTGAAGGTAACGATTTTGCGTGAGGGCCTCAAAAAACCGCTTGAATTCGAGCTGGTTCGAGATATCATCCCTGTAAAAAGCGTAAAATCCATCACGCTAAAACCAGGCTATGGATATATTCGATTATCGAATTTCACAGGCACCACCACAACCGAACTCGAAAGAGCATTAACAAAACTAGAATCGACGAATGAGCCCTTGAAAGGACTCATTTTGGATCTTCGCAACAATGGTGGTGGCCTGTTGAATCAGTCCATTCAAGTTTCCGACCTTTTTTTAGATGATGGAAAAATTCTGTCCATCAAGGGTCGCAACGATAAAAATACAAAGGAATTCAATGCGTCTCCTTCCTCAGTTAAACGCAGTTATCCGATGGTCGTCTTGATCAACGGCGGAAGCGCGAGCGCATCTGAAATCGTCGCCGGCGCGTTGCAAGATCAAAAACGGGCGTTGATCCTGGGTACGACATCATTCGGCAAAGGCTCCGTTCAAACGGTGGAAACCCTGCGTGACGGATCGGGACTGAAATTAACCATTGCCAGATATTTTACGCCCAACGGCCGTTCGATTCAGGCCAAAGGCATCGAGCCTGACATTTATTTAAAATACCGCATCATCGACCCCAAAGAATTTAAGGAGAATGAAGAAGGACTGTTAAAAGAAAAAGATTTGCTAAACCACCTTGAAGCCAATCCGGATCAAGAAGAACCCATCGAAAACGAATCTGAAGACGAAAGCGAAGAAAAATCAAGGATGCGCGAAGTTGAACTCAGGGTCGGTCCCTTGAATGCGGAAACACTGCGCTCGGACAATCAGGTGATGCGTGCTCTTGAAATTCTAACAGGATATAATATCTTCCAACACCTAAAGGTTAAAGCGTAGTTGGGAAATCTCAGATCGAGGTTAATGGCGGTGCTGTCCTGCTTCCTTAGCAGGGTAGTATCGCCATTTGGCGTTAATCAGGCGTTATTGAAATAGATGCTGAGGTTGATGTGTCCGCCGTGCGCGTTAAGGCGCAAAAGCAACCTTATTTGATATTTGATGGCCAAAAAAAAACCTACACGCAAAAAGAAAACTCGCAGAAAATCACGTCACCGCAAACTATTCCAATCTTCCATTATTAAAGCAATTGCTGGCATAGCTTTGCTCGCGGCGCTGGTTATCCTGGCAGGAGTGTCAGCTCATTTTTTAATTTCTCCCCCAAAACCGTCACCGCCAAAACCGACCCCATCCGTTAAACAACCGATCGCCAAGATACCAACCTTTGAAATTTACCCTAAAAAAGAGCTCCCTCCTCCGGAAAAGCTGAGTAAGCCGCCCATCTCAAAACCAGGCCAATTACCCAAAGTCGCCATCATCATTGATGACTTGGGGTATGACCGCGACATAGCCGAAAAATTCAGCCAGCTGGATATTGTTTTAACTTTTTCCATTCTGCCCCACAGCCCTCAACAAAAAAAAATTGCACGCTTGGCCCGATCCAAAGGTATCGACACCATGCTTCATCTGCCAATGGAACCCAACGAATACCCTGATGTCAATCCGGGGCCGGGGACATTACTGACATCCATGACGGCAGATGAGCTTGTTGATCAACTTGAAAAAAACCTGGATGCGGTACCTAACATTAAAGGCGTTAACAATCACATGGGCTCTAAGATGACCGCTGAATCCAGCCAAATGTATCAGATATTTACCATCCTGAAAAAAAGGGGGCTTTTCTTCATTGACAGCCGCACAACAAACGCGTCACTTTGCAAACCATCGGCGCGCCTGTTTCAAATCCCTTTTGCGCAACGTGATGTTTTTCTGGATCATCTGCAGGAACCGGATTTTATCCGCAAACAGATTAGAGACTTGATCCGAATTGCCCAGCGCCATGGCCATGCCGTTGGAATAGGGCACGCCCATGCCGTCACATATGATATCCTGCGAGACATGCTGCCTGATTTGAAAAAAGAGGTCCAACTGGTCCCGGCATCCGCAATTGTCGGTCCCGTGGGATAATTCCCTTTGAGAGCAGCCCATGCGGCATGACGTCCTACCAGGATTTAATCCTTCTCAACCAAGTGAAAAAAAGTACCGCGATGCAATTTGTCCTGACTTGACATGAGGCAATGTGTTCTTTATGTTTTTTATATGATTCAGTTTGTTATGGACGAATACCGTATACGTGTCCCCCCACCCCATACTGAAACTGAGTTATTCATCTCTGAAAAGTTGACCTACTTCCCGGGGAGATTGCCGCTCTCTAAGCTGAGGGAAAATGAGCGATTCATTACCACTGTATAACAGTCGCATCACCAAAATCTACATCCAGTACCTCCGAAAATATTATTCGGATGTTGATCTTGATTCAATTCTCGACGAGGCGGGAATTGCCAGGTATGAAATAGAGGATCCCGCCCATTGGTTTACCCAGGAACAGCAAGATCGCTTGCACGACATTCTAGTTGCGCGCACGGGTAATCAAAATATTGCCAGAGACGCCGGCCGGTTTGCGACATCTTCAGAAGGTTTAGGAGCAAGAAAACAATATGCACTGGGGTTGATGAGCCCGACGGCCATCTATCTCTTAATGGAAAAAGTGCATGCGCTGTTCAGCCGCGGCGCAGATGTCAGCGCCAGAAAAATAGGATCGAATCAGGTGGAAATCGTCGCCATTCCCAAAGCGGGTGTTAACGAAAAACCATATCAGTGCCAGAACAGAACCGGCATGTTCGAATCTATCGCACGATTGTTCACCGATAACTACGCCCGGATTGATCATCCTTCATGTGTGCATCAAGGCGGTAATCGCTGCCGTTACGTCATCACGTGGGCAACCGCACCGAAAATCCATTGGAAGTTGGTTCGCAATTATGCCCTGTTACTCAGCATTGTGATTCTGGCCGGATTGATCCTCATTTTGCCCCTTGCGACCTGGGTGGTTAGCGCGCTGGCTTGCACGATTTCGATCCTGCTGCTGGCTTATTATACCGAACATCTTGAAAATAAAATGTTGACCCGGACAGTTGAAACTCAAAAAGAAGCGGCCAAGGATAATATTGTAGAGAGCAATGTCCGCTACAACAACGCCCTGCTGGTACAGGAAATCGGTCAGGCAACCTCCAAGATCCTGGATATCCAGAAGCTGCTTAAAACGGTTGCCGGTGTCATGGAAAAACGATTGGAATTTGATCGCGGCATGATCATGCTGACCAACAAAGAAAAGACCATTCTCCGGTATGCTGCCGGATACAGCCAAAACCCAGACGAAAAAGAAATATTAAAAAATATGGTGTTTCATCTGGATAGACCCGGCTCCAAAGGGGTATTTGTATTGGCCATGAGGGAGCAACGGCCGTTTTTGGTTAACAATATCAACGAAATTCAAAACACGTTATCCCGGAGAAGTCTGGAGTTTGCTAAACGACTCGGCAGTCAGTCATTGATCTGCGTACCAATTGTTTATGAAAAAGAGTCGATGGGAATCTTGGCGGTTGACAATAGCAGCACCAGCCGACCGTTGAGACAGAGTGACATGAACTTGTTAATGGGAGTTGCCTCGCAGTTGGCCATAAGTATTGCCAACGCCATGTCATTTGAGAAGCTGCAGCAAAGTGAGAAGAATTATCGTGAATTGGTGGAAAACGCCAACAGCATCATTCTGCGAATCAATACCAGCGGCAAAATTACATTTTTCAATGAATTCGCCCAACGGGTTTTTGGATATTCGGAAAAAGAAATCCTTGGTGAAAACGCGGAACATCTGGTCCTACCGAATCAAAAATCACGCCGTCTGAGCTTTGAAAATCTGATAACCTCTCTGCAAACTGACCCTGAAAGACCACTGGTTAGCGAAAACGAGTCGATCCTTAGAAACGGCGAAAAGGTGTCGATCGCATGGACGTACAAACCCATTTTCGACGATAACGGTCAGTTAATAGAAATTCTTTGTATTGGCAACGATATTTCTGAACTCAAGCAAGCGGGTATAGAAAAGGACGAGTTACAAGCACAACTGCAACGGGCCCAAAAAATGGAAGCGATCGGAACCTTGGCCGGAGGTGTAGCCCATGACCTCAACAATATTCTCTCCGGTATTGTCAGTTATCCCGAATTGCTGTTAATGGATCTGCCGGAAGACAGCCCGCTTCGAAAATCAATAATAACCATTCAAAAGTCGGGCGAAAGGGCCGCCGCTATAGTACAGGATCTGCTGACGCTTGCCCGACGAGGGGTGGAAGCCACGGAAGTCATCAATTTGAATGATGTTATTTCTGAATATCTGAAGAGCCCTGAACACGCTAAACTAGAACTAAACCATCCCAACCTAACCATAGAAAAAAATCTGGATAAACACCTGCTAAACATTTTGGGTTCTTCAGTACACCTGTCTAAAACCCTCATGAATTTGATTTCAAACGCTGCGGAAGCCATGCCGCACGGGGGAAATATTGTCATTACCACTGGAAACCGACACTTAGACAAAATTAAAAATGGTTTTGACGATGTCGATAAAGGCGATTACGCGACAGTGAGTGTGATGGATACCGGAATCGGAATAGCACCTGAGGATGTAGAGCGGATATTCGAGCCCTTCTATACCAAAAAAGCCATGGGTCGCAGCGGCACCGGACTTGGCATGGCGGTGGTTTGGGGAACCGTGAAAGACCACCAAGGTTACATTGACGTAAAGAGCGCTGAAGGGAAAGGAACTGAAATCACGCTTTATTTCCCGGTCACCCGCAGAGACTTCGCTATCGACTCCGATATGATGCGCCTGGAGGAGTTTATGGGTAACGGTGAATCCATTCTCGTCGTGGATGATATCAATGAACAGCGTCAAATAGCCACCGAGATGCTGGAAAAATTAGGATACTCGGTGACTGCCGTTCCGAGCGGTGAAGAAGCCGTCAAATACATGAATAACCACACCGCCGATATACTGGTGCTGGATATGATCATGGAACCGGGTATGGATGGGCTTGAGACTTACAAACAAATAGTAAAACTGCATCCAGGTCAGAAATCTATAATCGCGAGCGGGTATTCCGAGTCAATACGTGTCAAAGAAGCCCAGCAAATGGGAGCGGGCACCTATGTAAAAAAGCCATACCTTCTACAAGAAATAGGTCGGGCAATCAGAATGGAACTGGATAGATAACGCCTGCGTTAAGCGCTTTTGAGCATATCGTAAAACGACTCCGGAAAGAGAAACGTGAATTCATAGCGGGCAAAGCTGACGATATCTCGATCTACAAGCCCCACCGGTTTGTTTTCAATGCGTTTCCCGTTGACCTTGGTACCGTTGGTGGATGCGTTGTCTTTGAGTAAATACTGTCCCCTTCGAATCTCGATGAACGCATGTTCTTTGGAAATGGCATAATCAGGCATGACCATGTCATTTCCGTCAACCCTGCCGATAGAAAATCGATTTGCAGCACCGGTAGCAAATTCACTTTTAACCAAAGGATAAACAGCGTGTTTTAGAGTTTCAGAGGGCGATGACGTTGCTTCGGCGGCTTCGACTTCAAAAATGACGGTTCGGTTCAATTCAGTGCTTCGCGACCGAGACTGCAACGACAGCGAGCCTAGTCGGATTGATGATCCCACAAATGAGGGTTGTTCCATAAACCGGATAAATTGCGGTTTATTATAAACCTCCACCAGGTTTTGGAGGGCTTGAAGATTAATGCGCCCGGAAGCCCTAATCATCTTTGATATATCACCAATCTGAGATATTGTATCAGCCCCAGAGGTGGTATCCCTATCCGAGGCGCTCTTTTTCTGTTTTTTCCTCAGGCCTATAGCTTTGCCCAACATATCAGGCCACCTTTTCCCAGATTATGCGGTTACCAGCCTAATTATGACAGATAACCTTTAAAATATCAAGACAACCGATATAAATATCATGATATCAAATTGTTATAAAATTGAACATTATGCCGTTGAACCCAAAAACAAATTCGATAAAATACATGTCATCGGTTTCAGAGATGTAAGAGATTATAAAAATACGTTTATTTGAACGGATTTGATTGACTCCGAGCGCACAGCCTTATATTATTGAGCTTCAGTTTTATTTCCGGCCAACTGGAAATTGGATCCGTCTGCCATGAGACTGTTGCTTAACCTTATTCTTATTATTTTAACTATTCTGGCTTGCACCGTTGAGGATATTTACCTCTTTTTGTGGCCCCCACAACCCAATCAAGTCATTAATCTCACCATTCGGTCCCGTCGTGATTTCAGCTTCGATCAGGCAGAGGCGCTGGATGACAAACGCAATAGGGCCCTTTCCCAATATATACCGGTATATCGATTCAAACCTGAAAACGTCGAAGCATCCAAGCAGAAATTCATGCGCTTTATGAATGAGTTCATACTCTATCAGGAAAAGAAACAACAAGATATCGAAAATCTCAGAAAACTCCTGCAAGAGGAATTGGAGGTGTCGCTTACTCAAGCAGATATCCTCGGCATCCTCAAATACCGCGACCTTAACAACCTGTTCGACGGCATTCTAACCATTGAGGAATCCGTGCTTCAAAATAAAATAGTCAGTGAATCTCAAAACCTCATGGGGAAGAACACCATCGAAATTCAGAGTCCAAATTCTGAAGGCCTGGCTACTCATTCTGTTGACGATTTGATTGCCCTTGATAAAGCCCACCTTTTTGTGGAAGAAAAAGTCCGCCAGCTTTTCTGGCAGGTGGACAAACGGGTGCTGGATCCCGTTCTGAGGATCTCTCTTGCAACCCTTCAGCCCAATCTGGAATACGACCAGAGTGAGAACCAAAAACGATTAGATCAAATCAACCGAGAATTCCCCTCTAAAACAGTTACGTATAAACCGGGCGAGGTTCTGGTACCGATTCGTAAGACTCTGAATGAAAAAGACTTACTCCTGCTGGGGTCCTATCAACAAGATAACATTTCAAATTTATATCGCGATATTCCCTGGGTGCTGTTTATCATTCTTTTCATTGTGGTGTCATATAACCTTTTTCTTTCGAGAATACTCGCTGACGGAACCCGCCATAATCCACCTTATCAATTTTTATTATCACTGCTGATAATAACTGTTATCATTTTGAAGGGCTGCCTCGTGTTAACTCTGTTTCCATTTTATTTTCTGCCCTTTTGTCTTCTGCCCATTCTGATTATCTCTTTAAATCATGGAAAAATTGCGGCCACGGGGACCACATTGGTTGGTGCCCTGCTGGTAAGTCTATTTACCGAACCCGTATATAACGTCCTGGTCTTCTTCACATTCGGCGGCTTAACGGCGGTTCTGGTTTCATCGGGACTCAAAAAACGGCTGCAAATTTTGATCCCATCGTTTCTGGTAGGTATCATTAACGCGCTAATCGTCATGTTTTTTAACATGGACTGGCAGACTGTGATCACCCAAATCGTCCGTTTTCATAAAGTCGAAATTTCTGCACTGATAGGATTATTCAATGCGCCTCTGATCACCGATATCTCCTGGGCGTTTATTGGCGGTTTGATTGCCGGACCGTTGGCTCTTCTATTACTGCCCCTGCTTGAAATAAGCTCGCATACGGCCTCAACCTTTAAACTCAACCGTTACATGGATCTCCATCGTCCCCTGCTGAAAGAGCTCCTATCCAAGGCACCGGGTACGTACCAACATTCAATGACCGTTGCCTACCTGGCTCAATCGGTGGGAGAGGCCATTGGTGCCAATACGCAGTTGTTAAGGATCGCGGCTTACTATCACGATATCGGCAAGATGACGAATCCTAAATATTTTATAGAAAATCAGTTCAATGGAGAAAATCCCCATGATAAATTGGACCCCCACGAAAGTGCCAAAATCATCATAAACCATGTCCACAAAGGATGGAAAATCTGTCAGGAAAATCGATTGCCGAAGGTTGTGATGGATTTGATCTTGCAACATCATGGAACCCAGTTAATGGACTATTTCCACAATGCCGCTACCAAGGCTGATCCAGCTAGTACCGTCGATGACAAGGATTTCCGCTATCCGGGACCAAAACCCCAAAGTGTAGAAACGGCAATTTTAATGGTTGCCGATGCAGTTGAGGCGGCGTCTCGTTCCATGCAGAATCCGACCCGTAAGAAGTTTGATAAAATGGTGCGTCTCATCCTTGTAAAACGAATCGTTGATGGTCAATTCAGTGAATGCGATCTAACATCGCGTGATCTTAACAAAATTGTCCTGAGCCTGGTGGATTCCCTTGAAGCCTCGTTTCATTCACGCATCCGCTATCCATGGCAGGAAAAAAAGAAATCTCAAAAGAAAAAAGTGGCTTGGAGCATTGGAGCAAGGGATGAGCGGGATCAGGAGGACAGAGCGTTTAGGCTTTAGCGGGCGGACACCTTTCCTTATTTTACCAGCAAACACTTGTCTAATCCTGTAATGGTGCCCTTCCAGCAAAACAATTCCCTTGCCCACCTGTCTAGATAGTGCTAACTTGCCGGGTTCAAAATGATCATCATTCGATAGGATGTTTCAAGCACAGAACCACCCAAGGAGCAACTATGGCTTCAAGTTTAATGGAAGGCAACGAAGCGATTGCCCGTGGGGCAGTCGCGGCCGGATGCCGCTTTTTTGCCGGATATCCGATCACACCGGCAACCACTATTTTAAACAATATGCTCGACCTTCTGCCGCCTCTGGGTGGGATCTGTATTCAGGGCGAAGATGAAATCGCCTCCATCGGATTCTGCCTTGGCGCATCCATGGCGGGCTTTAAAGTTATGACGGCGACCTCCGGACCGGGAATTAGCCTGTACAGTGAACACATATCGTTTGCCGTTGGTAGCGAAATCCCCATTGTTATCGTTGATGTGCAGCGGCTGGGACCTTCGACCGGTTCGGCAACCCGGGCAGCGGATGGGGATATTAATTTTCTGCGTTGGGGCAACAGTGGCGGAATACCGGTCATCGCTCTGTCACCTGTAGACGTGGCCGATTGCTATACGTTGACCATCCATGCGTTTAATCTGGCTGAAACGTATCGCTGTCCTGTATTTATTGCATCCAACAAAGAAATCGCCATGACTCGCGAAAGCGTTGATATGGATGCCCTGAAAACACCTTCAATTGTCAATCGAACGGCGGCACCATCCGATAGGCCCTTCCTTCCGTTTCAGATCGATAAAAAATGTCAGGTACCGGCATTTTTGCCTATTGGCGGAAACGTCCTGGTACGCCAAACGTCTTCAACTCACGGACCGAATGGATTTATCACAACGGATCCTAGTGAAATTGCTGACATGTTGAAGCGATTAAAAGATAAACTTCAGACAACCGTCGATAAATTTTCGTTTCATGACTTTTTTAATTGTCCCGGGGCTGACACCTTGATCATTACCTACGGTGTAACTGCCAGAGCAGCGAAAGCTGTGTTCAAAGAACTAGATCAGCGGGAATCGCCCGTCGCGCTGTTGATTCTTAAAACACTGTGGCCGGTACCCGAGCGTGTGATTCGCAACGCAGCTAAAAGCGTCAAGCACGTCGTAGTCGTTGAAATGAATCTTGGACAATACGTTCGTGAAGTTCAGCGTGTCCTTTTTGATAAGCGCATCACTTTTCTGGGTCAAATGGATGGCAGGTTGATAAGTCCGGATCATATCAAGGAGGCAATTCGTAATGGAAAGTTTATTGAATGCGGATAGACCACCGGTATTTTGCCCGGGTTGCTCTCATGACCGCATCACCCACACCCTGGCAAAAGCCTTTCAAAATATGGGCCTGCGCGGTGATCAAATTGTCATGGTCAGTGATATTGGTTGTTCGGGTCTTTTCGATACCTTCTTTCATACCCACGCGATGCATGGTCTCCATGGACGGGCACTGACGTATGCAACCGGTTTGAAGATGGCCAACCCGGAATTAAACGTCGTGGTGACCATGGGAGACGGCGGTCAAGGTATTGGAGGTGCCCATCTTTTGGCTGCATGTCGGCGCAATCTTGATTTAACCCTCATAATATTAAACAATTTCAATTTCGGTATGACGGGAGGTCAGTTTTCAGCAACAACGCCTGCGGATGCGCAGGTAGGATCCGGTTTTCTCAATCGCCTGGAGCAACCGCTAAACCTCTGCGAAATCGCGAAATCGGCCGGAGCGCCCTATGTCGTCCGCTGTTCGGCCTATCGCAGCGATCTGGCGGATGAGATTCAAAAAGCGATCGAGTACAGGGGGTTTGCAGTCATGGACATCTGGGGCGTGTGTCCGGGGCGGTATACCAAAAAAAACCGTCTGACGCCCAAAATGATTGACGAGATGCTCTCACATCAACCGGCATTTGACGGAATTATAGCGGAAAACACCCGAGCGGAATATGGGCATAACTACCGTGAGTTGGCAAGGGCCCAGAAACCGGCCGGTGAACCTCTAAGAATCGAGGCAAGTTACGACCCACCCCAAGCGGTACGCCAGGAAGTTATTCTACTCGGAAGCGCCGGTCAGCGTATTATCACCGCCGGTGAGATCTTGTGTCTTGCCGGTCTGACAGCCGGTTTGAAGACCACCCAGAAAAATGAATACAACATTACGGTGCTGCGGGGCATGTCCATCAGTGAATTGATTCTGTCACCGGAGGAAATTGACTTCACCGGCATTGAGCATCCGGGCGTTATCCTAGCGTTAGGTCAAGAGGGAGTAGACCAACGTCGAAGCATGTTCGAGCATCTCTCACGCGAAACCCTGATCCTGCAAGCCGCCGGGATCGAGGTGCCGGCCGGCAGGGGCTTTATCCATCAGATGGAATTAAAATCCCTGGGCATAAAAAATCCGGATTGGGCCTTGGCCTCACTGGCCGTTTTGGCCAAAATGAACACCGTCATTTCCCAGGAAATGCTCAAGGCGGCCTTGAATATTCGATTCAAAGGAGACACCCTTGAAACCGCTCTCAAAATGATAGAGCGGGTTGAAAACGGTGCTGGCGTATAACACGTGCTGAATTTAGGCGTTGACGCGCGAGGGAAAACTTCCAGATGAAGACATGAAAAGCTAAAAAAGACCATCTTCCGGTAGAGATCGGTCTTTTAAGGTTTTTTTGATGAACGGTCTTTTTTATTCCAGCACCATCAGCACTTGATTGGTGGCGACTTTGTCATCGACCTGAACTTTGATTTCTTTCACGGTTCCGGCCTCAGGCGAAGGAATGGCATTCTCCATCTTCATCGCCTCTAATATCAATACTTCCTGGTATTCTAAAACCTCATCGCCTATATTTACTAAAATATTGATGATGGTGCCGGGCATTGGAGCAACTATTTCCTTACTCATTCCTTCCATCCTCCCTTCACTATGGTCATAAATTGAAACCTCAACTAAGGTTGCAGCTTGCTTTGCTGCGGTCAGTTCAACAGACTGCTTTGATACTCGAAGGCAAAATGAATGTCAAGATCTAAGCGCATCGTGGAGATAAAAATTCGGCTGGCGACTTCTCTCTGACCAGCTAGCGGTAATAAGCCAGCGTTCGCAGCGGTTTCCGTATGATTGGGAAAGAAAACGCATGCGATACCTGCCCCTTTTTATTCTCAACCAAAAAATTCTAGGGCTGATAGAGCCTTGACGTTATCGCGGTGTTCGTATATGAAGTACACTTTCACGTTGTCTTGCAGCAATACTGCTTTCAAATATTTTATAACGGGAGGATCTACATGAAACCTTATTTTGAAAAGATGACTGAATTTGGCCAAGAATTGAAGGCCGGGCAAATCAAAAGTTCCGAACCAAACGTCGGCTTACTCAAAGAAGTGGAAAAACAGGTCGACGAAGCCGTGGAAAAAGTAAAAAATGCTGGATTACCCACGGAAAAAATTAACGCCCGCGGGCAGTTGACCGTATGGCAGCGCCTTGACTACCTGATCGACGAGGGAACCTGGTGTCCGTTGCACACCCTTTACAACCCACGCGAGAACGTCGAAGGCACCAACAATGTGATCGACGGACTTGGCAAGATCTCCGGCAAATGGGCGGTGGTCATCGGATTTGACAACAAGGTATTTGCCGGTGCCTGGCTTCCCGGACAAGCCGAAAATGTTTTCAGGTGCACCGATTTGGCCACAAGGCTGAACATACCTCTGGTGTGGCTGGTTAACTGCAGTGGCGTCAAATTGACCGAGCAAGAAAAATTTTATGCGGATCGCCGCGGATCGGGCACCACCTTTTTCAGACATGCTGAACTCAACCAGCAAGGTATTCCAGTTCTTGCCGGGATTTACGGCACCAATCCGGCCGGTGGAGGTTACCAGGGCATCAGCCCTACCGTCCTTTTTGCCCATAAAAACTGCAATATCGCTGTGGGCGGCGGCGGTATACTAAGCGGAATGTCCCCCAAGGGCTACTTTGATCTGGAAGGCGCCGAGCAATTGATTGCCGCTGCCAAGCAGTATAAAGTCGAGCCGCCGGGAAGCACAAAAATCCACTTCGATGAAACCGGATTTTTCCGTTACGTGTATGAGACCGAAGAAGAGGTCCTCGACGGCCTGAAAGAATATATGCAAGACATGCCGGCCTATAACCCTAAATTTTTCCGTGTTGCTGAACCCCAAGAGCCGCGTTTACCGGCCGAAGATCTCTATCGCCTGGTTCCTTTCAATCAAAAACAAATGTACAATTTTGACGAGGTGCTGTCCCGTTTAGTGGACGGCAGCGAGCACATGGAGTATCGTCCGGGTTACGGTCCCGAGGTGTACACCGGTCTGGTGAAAATGGGGGGCTTTTTAATGGGCGTCATCGGCAACCGACAGGGCTTTTTCGGTGAAGATTATCCTGAATATGCGCCCTATCCGGGAATTGGCGGTAAACTGTACCGCCAGGGGTTGATCAAAATGAACGAGTTTGTCGTCCATTGCGGTCGCGACCGGGTACCGATTATCTGGTTTCAAGACACCAGCGGCATCGATGTCGGAGACATTGCCGAGAAGGCCGAATTGCTGGGATTAGGCCAGTCCTTGATTTATTCCATTCAGCAGACCGACGTCCCCATGATGCTGGTGGTGCTACGAAAAGGAACCGCGGCCGCCCATTACATCATGGGTGGTCCCACCGCCAACCGCCACAATGCATTCACCCTCGGAACCGCGACCACCGAAATATACGTGATGCATGGTGAAACTGCCGCCGCCGCGAGCTTTTCGCGCCGATTGGTAAAAGAAAAGGATGCCGCCAGGCCGCTGGAGCCGGTTATTGAAGAAATGAATAAGCTGGTACAGGAATACAATGATTACTCCCGACCGGTTTATTGCGCACAACACGGCTTTGTGGATGAAGTTGCCAAAATGACTGAAATTCGAAAGTATCTGGTCGCTTTTGCCGGTGCTGCCTATCAAAATCCCAAATCTATCTGTCCCCATCATCAAATGATGCTGCCTCGCATTATCAAAGGCTAGATTATACGCCCGGTGCCGCCTTTTGGGTGGCACCGGGTTTCATCATCTTCAAACCATCCCCCTATGGACAGTTTTGCAATTGCTTGATACTATTAAGGTGTTCTATTCATGTGTATAGGATCGTGACCCAGGCTGGACTTGAATATCACGCCAAAGGGGTAGTCCTTGCAGGAAGGCAACCATTTCAAAAAATTTATCTGGTTATCTTCAAAGCCGATGTGACTTATTTGAGCTCGTGATAACCGTAAAATTTATGCTATGAAATATGCCGTCGTCATCGCGATTATCGTATCCATCGGATTGCTTTCACCAACGTCTGGTAGCGCACAACATCAAAACGGTCAGCCTCCTTCAGTTCATCTGTCCGCGACCACGGTCACCAATGGTGATGTTTTATTGCTGGAAATCGACACCGGAATTCTGAGACCATCCATCCCAGATATGCACATCAAATTTAGCGGGCGCACCTACGACATATTCGATCACCCTGCAAAAGATGAGGGATTCTATTGCGCGCTGATCGGCATGCCGTATCACACGAACCCGGGTCCTGCGGTTGTCAAACTTCAATGGTCAGAAAAAGGCAGAAGTTATGCCGAGCAGATTCCCCTTAAAATTATCGCCGGTACTTATAAAACAGATGTTTTGACGGTCGATTCTCGTCGCGTTAATCCGAACCAAAAGAATCGCGAACGAGCTCGACGCGAGCGTCAGGAGCTTAACCACATTTATGCCAGTGGCGGCAAAGCCAGATTATGGGACGGTCTCTTCCAACTGCCTGTTGATAAAGAAATAACCAGTCCATTTGGTAACAAACGGGTGTTTAACGGGCAATTAAAAAGCTATCACAATGGCGTCGATTTTCGCGCAGCCGAAGGCACCCCTGCCTTTGCCGCTAACTCAGGATTGGTTAGAATGGCCAAGAATCTATTTTATTCCGGCAATGTGGCGATCATAGATCATGGAACGGGGATATTTACCATCTATGCTCATTTAGACAAGCTCAAGGTGACTGCCGGACAGCGAATTGAAAAAGGTCAGCTAATTGGGCTCACCGGCGCTACCGGCAGAGTCAGCGGACCTCACCTCCACTGGGGGGTCAAGATCACTGGAACAGCGGTAAATCCCATACAATTCATCGATGTTGTCTCACGCATAGTTGAAAGATAACGAGATCAACTCAACGTTATTGGTAAAAGTAAAGAATCCTGGTCCAAAACACCAGGTTTTCAATGTTGGAATGAAATCCCAGCATCCCAACATCTTACTCCTCGTATTCATCGTGACACGTATAATTCAAACTTTTTGTTGACAGCTACCGGGCATTCTTTTATACCCCTCGCTTCACAGCACGTTCCCGGAACCGCGCCTTTGGACGTTGTTCTAGTTTCGCCCCCCCTAGTTCTGAATAAGCTACGAATAAGGAAGAGTTGAACATGCGATCAGAAGTGAAGTGGGTAGATTATGTTGTTTTCTGAAAGGTGATATGGTGTTCAATCCACCATAGGCTCGTCGTGACCCACTAGGTGAGATGGATGGTAAAATGACTCCAAAACATCAACATACCGACATCAAAATCATCCTGGCGCTAACTCTTGTTCATTTCATCGGAGATTTCTATAACTCTTTTATTATCCCTCTTTTACCTCTGTTTATTGCAAAATTTTCGTTAAATCTGGCACAGGCGGGTATGATTGCCGGCGTCAGCCGTTTTTTAGCATTCATCGTCCAGCCGCCGGTCGGATACATGGCCGATCGCTATCCAACCCGAATATTTGGGTTGGGTGGACCGCTACTTGTAATCGTCTTTATATCTTTGTCCGGAATTGCTCCCGTGTTCTGGCTGTTGCTCCTTTTTGTGTCTGTAGGATCAATCGGTTCTTCCATGTTTCACCCCACGGTGGCCGGAATGATCGCTCCCTATTCAGGCCGCAATTTTAGCTTCTCTATGTCTGTTTTTATCATGGGCGGCACTCTGGCTTTTGGGACGGGTCCTCTTTTCATTACCTGGTTTGTAGATTCCTTCGGCCTTGAAGCGACCCCATGGTCAATGACCATCGGTCTGGCTGTAATGGCATTTCTTTACAAGACAATGCCGATTCCGAAAGTTGAAAGCATGCAAAACAAAGGTATGCTGGACTCGATCAAACAGGTGTTTGGACCGGTCTGGAAGCCGGTGTTGGTGATCTGGCTGGTGATGGTGATCCGCTCCTATGTCAGTCAATCATACCTGACGTTTATACCGGTTTTATACGCCAGCGAAGGGTATACATTGGTATCCATCGGTAGCATGGTTTCTCTTTTTACGGTAGCCGGTGCGGTCAGTGGTCTGCTGGCTGGCCATTTAGCGGATCGGATCGGCTTCAAACCGGTCTTTTTGGCAGCTCATTTCCTGACCACCCCCAGCATGTTCTTTTTACTATTACTGACGGGCAACTGGGTATATCTGGGTGCATTTTTAAGTGGATTCTTTGTGATGGCCACTATACCTCTCGGTGTCGCTATGGCTCAGAAAATGGCACCACGAGGAAAATCCATGGCCTCGAGTCTGATGACGGGTTTGGCCTATGGAGTCGGTGGATTGCTGACACCGCTCACCGGTCTGCTGGCCGACATGTTCTCAATCCGTCATGTGTTGACGCTCCTCGCCTGTATCCCACTGCTGACCATTTTTCTTATTGCCCTCCTACCAAAACAAAAATGACCATCAGAAAAAGTTGGCATAAAAAATGAATGGGGTATATAATAAGTAAATAAACACCTTGATATCTGGGTACAAATCACTTCCAAGGAGCGGCAACCGTGAGCAAGACGGATATAAAATCCTGGGTTCATACGATCTTCTCGATGGCCTTTTATGTCGGGATATTCAGCTGCATCGGCTATCTGATTCAAAGAGCCCTTTTCTGACAGGAAAAGCACGAAACCAACCAGTCGCCTGCTTTAAGCCCCTTTATGCCCGCATCTTTTCTTCTCATTCTGTCAATTCTCCGACTGTTGACGTTTAATAATTGACAGATAAGTTAGATTGTTCGGCTAAATTTACTTATGCGGTTATCTGCAAAGCCCAAGTGACGTCTCTTGGAATAGACGTTGACGGTAACCCGCTTGGCGGATGGGTGACTGTCTGAGGACATTAGGGAGCGTTACATCAAACCGCATGACACAGGTACACTAGAGCACAACGCGCGTATATTCATCAATCGTGTATTGATCTTGAGGCCCTGTTTGCTGTTACGCTCCCTTATGTGCGAGTTTCACACCTCCGCCAAGCGGGTTACCGTCAACGCCGATGTAACTCAATCGAGCTTTCAGGATAACCATGTTTACTTATTAGACCAACTGCCGAATTCATTGAAAAGATCCTTACGCTTCCAAAAAAGATTCTGAAGATCAAAAAAGTAGCTTATTCCCGCGCCGACCTGCCATTCCGTGAATTCCGTGTTCCGTTGCAGCCCGGCAAATCCGCCGGCTGCAAGATGCCGATTCAACAATTTCATGCCCTGTAACTTAAATGAAAAACCCAACTCATCCTTGGTTCTAGAATCATAATCGTCTGAGGCATTCGCAGCAGCGGCTGGATTCAATCCGGAAACATCGCCATCAAATAGCGGGTAAAACGGGCTGCTGTCGAAATCCTGATGAAGCCAGCCAGCAACCGCCTGAAAATCGATCCAGTAATCCTTACACTGGTCACTACGATAGCGAAAGAGGGGACCAACCATCGTCATCAACTGCGGACTGTAGTAACCGCCATGCCCGAAAGTAAAAAAATCGCTGTTTCGACGGAAGTGTTGAGCCGAAAAAAACAATCCGACAGCGAGTTCATCACGGTCGAGAGTAAATGTGCGTCCGATGGCGGCATCCAGGTGAAAGGAATCATTACTCCACACATGCTGGCCGTCATAGTGATTATAGCTAAGGTTCGTGTTCAGCCAGTAGTCAGGCAAAAAGGTCCAATTATACCCCCCCGTGATTCCATTGCGGGTAACTCGCCCCCACTTACTGTTGCTGTATGGATCTTCCAGTCCGGTGTACGATAAAATACTGTCTTTCACATTCAAACGATGAACATCGAGGTACCACCTGGATGTGCTCACTTTAAGATCAAACGTCGGTGTCGGTGAAACGATGCCATTAAAAGGTGTTGAACCGGCATGAATCGATGTTGAAATACGTCCTTCGTTTTCAAATCCCACATCCGGCTGCCAGACGAAGAGTTCGTCCTCCAGATCATTCAACTGAGGTGTTCCGTTTAGAAAATTATAAAAACGCCCTGCGAACGGTTCATCCGGTGCATTGCCGCTCGAAAGATATTTCGGTGTGACTGCGAGGGACCATTGGTTGCCGATTTTGGCAGGAAACGCGGCGGTGATCGGTAATGCAATTTGTTTAAGTGTGCTAAAACCTGGATCCCCGTCCCTGAACGTATAATACGAAAATGCATCGAGGCGGGGTGAAGATGCATTGAAATAGCATTTTTCCGGGTCGTTGAACGTCTGTGAAGCCGTGATCGGTGCATCATGATCGAAAAAAAAATCTGCTGCCACCGATTTCATCTCAGGCGTCACATCGTGCGATAGATCCTTTGCCAATTCAAAAGCCGGCTTTTCGTCATCCGTGCCGGCATAGATGTCCAAGAGCCAACCAGCGGTCTCGGGATTTTTTCTTTTTGTATAGACCTCTTCCATGAGACTGCGCGCATCGGTGTAGCGATCCTGGCGGTAACGTGTCCAGGCTAAAAGCTGTTTTGCATCCACATCATCTGGGTCTACACCTAGAACCTTTTCCAGGTAGGTTGCCGCCACACTCAAGTTTTGGTCTTGGTAAGCTTGATTCGCCTGCTGTTTATGTACACTCTTTTTCAGAGCTAACGTTTCACTATCGTCTGGAATGTTAGCCTGTTGAAGCGGTATCAATGCTGTGTCGTATTGACCCAAGTTCAGGCGGCTATACCCCAGACCCAGCGCATAGGACCTGTTATCGGGTTCCAATTTAAGTAGACGACTGAAAAGTTCCGCCGCTCCCCGATAATCACTGGTGTTGAATTTATGCCATGCCAGGGCCGCAAGCGCATCAGGATCGTCAGACCTGTAGGTCAATATTGCCTTGGCTGTTTCAGTCCGTTCTGGAGATTCCGGCGGCAGCGATTCCAACCGCCGCCTCAGAATCTGCAACTCCAGCCGATCCAATTTCTGCAAATATTCCGGTTCGGAAAACGCGGATATGTGCTTCTCTCCTTTCACAAGGGCAAGTGCGTCAGTGTCTGACATCGTGTCCGCAAGCAGGCTCAAAATTCCGTGACGCAGTTCTTGCGGAAGCTTACAGGATAGCAACTGTTTGTTGATATCCACTGACAGCGTGTCCTCTTGAACATTGTGGAGCATTTGGGCGATCTCAAAAAAAATGTGCGGCTGAATGCACCTGGAAAGCGCCACCGCATTGCGTAGGATAAAATTGGAAAGTTCCTTGGGATTAGGGGTCTTCGGCAAAGATTTGAGATCCGCGCTAACTTGCGATTCGAGAATCCGCCGTTCCCAATCCGCACGGTATTTGAGTGGAAGCTGGTGCAAATAAGTCTCGGCAGTTTTATAGTCACCCGTCTCCAGTAGCAACTGCATATATATCGGCAGTATCTCCTGAAGCATATAACGCTCTTGGACCAATCGCCTGAAGTGCAGCCGGGCCTGAGTTTTTTTTGACTGCTTAAATTGGGTATAGGCTAACCCCAGTCTGGCGTTCAACGACTGCTTCCGATTCGATGAGGATAGCAAGGAAGAAAAGATGGATGAGGCAGCCGCATAGTTTCCCTGCCGGTAAAAATGCCAGGCTTTTTCGATATCCGTAAGGGTAGGTTTTTCAGGTTTTGAAGGTGTCGCCGGAGAAGGCGGATCACCATAAGGAATTCGTTCGTCAACTAGTTCAACGGCATGTCGATCTAAAATCTCATCTATATCCGGATCCTGCTTTATAGATTCGATCTGTATCTCGTGTGTATGGCCAGCGGAGCTTGCGGATGACTTCTTCTGAATGACTGTTTGGGAATGGGGGCCTGCCTGGTGCAGAGTAGATTCAGAGCGGGTACCAACGCGGGCATCGTTTTTTTGCCGGGTAACCTCAGCGTTGGTGTCTGGACGCGGTGGTTCAGCTTGACACAACGACGTACCGGTCGTGAAAATTAAAAGGCATGCGACAACTGTACAACGTACCATCGTTAATCAAGTTCACTCTGAGAGAGAAGATAAAGGCTGTGAGAAAAGTAATCTTTCGATTCATGATGTATTTTTTCTTCAGCTTTATTTAATAATTTTTGGCTAAGCTCTTTTTCGGCTAATAATTCAGCGCAACGCCCCAGAACTGCGTGGAATCCCGCGGGCGCCTCATCGACAGAAATACTGCCATCAACAAGGTTGACCCAATTCGGTAGATAATACGATTTTTCGACAAATTGTAAGTAATGGGAGAAGGATTTCAGAAGCTCCTTATGGTCATCCCAAATCAAATAAAGCGGAACCCGGATGGCTTCGTACCCAAAAGACGTGCTTTTAGATGCATACACGGATAGATCTCCGTTTTGAAAAGAAATCCAGTCCGAAGGCAATTTGAAACGCGAAAACCTTGCTTTTTCTAAAATCATGATAGCATCAGTGTATATTTTTCCCCAAAACTTAGCATCGTCAACTTTAGCAAATCGGGAAAAAGCCGGTAAAATCAAATAACCGCTATTCAAAATCAGTCCGGATTTTTTCTCAAAACCATAATAGCCCGGCAGAATCACAGAGACCCCATTATGCTGGCTTACCAGCAGAGTGCGTATATCTTTTATAATTTTCAGTGCCAACGTCTCATATGGCGGGTGATTCCATTTTTTGGCGGCGTTCAGTAGCGCTAGAGCGATAAGAATGTCACCGTCACTGGCATTGTTATAGTCGATGATTTTCCATGATCCATTGCTTCTTTTTCCCCAAGCCCAGGCGAAGAGCGCATCGCGTCTGACCTGCAAATTATCGACCGACCACTTCAGCAGACGATCAAATGTCCTCTGATCATCATGCATCAGGGACAGTAGCAGACCGTATCCTTGACCTTCCGAATGGCTCATTGAGTCCTGATAAAAGTCGACAACCCGCCCGTCGTCTGAGATAAACTTATGTTTATATGCCGTCCATGCTTTTTCCGACAAAGCCAGGCAGTCACTGGTAAACGACAAAAGACAGATAAGCACGATGCAAATAAGGGGTCTTCTAACCATGGGCAGATGCAGATCGTTTTTTTCTAATTCTCTTCAACATTTTTAAAATTAGCCCAAAGAACAGGATGAGCACGAACAGCAAAACCATAAGAAAAATAACCGGATGGGCGTTGATCAAATTTTCGATAATTGGCACAGAGCTGGGATTTCCTAAATAATAGCTCGGTCCAATCATTACCGAGTGGGTTTCATGTCTGGGAGCTTGCAGGTCTATGAAGGCAAGGTCACCGCGGCAGGCTGCCTGTACGGCCGTATCCCAAAGGGTTTTACTGCCGGAAATCAGATCCTTGCCATTTGCAGCGGTAAGAAGCATAATCGTGCGCTCCACGATCTTGGGATGCTGAAACTGCATGAGTGCTGCCCGGCCCGGCGCGATCTCACCGTAAATATGGCCCTTCACCGTAGCCGCTTGAACATAATCGGACAAATTCCGGGGTAATTCTGAAATGTCCTTTGTGATTTTTGTCCAGAAATTAATCGGCATCGATGACGTTGATTTAGGCCGATCTAAATGTTGATAGTTAATTCGGGTGGGATTGATCCCTCCCAGCGGAGCATGATCGACGATATTATCCGGAAGTGTCTTCAGACTTCCGATCACGAAAATATCCTTTGGATTTTGTGATGGGTTCAGATTAAATTGGCATACGAGCCCAAAGGGCGGATAACCGATTTTCTGTGCACAGATGGCAATAATGTTTATGGCGGCATTGGCTGCCGAAAAGGTCTTCTCGGTCAGGGCGATAACTGTCTCACGCAGATCCGGCCATTTCCCAAATGGAAACGCATCTTCAAAAAAGACATCCATTTTCGGCATTTTTATCCAAAAGGGCACATCCGGCAGAAATAGCATGGAATCTCCAAATAAGGTTAATCGCAAATTCTCCGTCTGGATAAGTGTGCATTTATCCGTATGCAACGGAGTCAAAACAGCCTCAAAGGTAAGTCTGTTATTTCCAGACCTAAATGCGGATATCGGAAGGTTTACTTTATATCCTTTAAAATAATCACCCTTTGGGTTATCCAGTTGGATACCTGTGATAAATTTTCCATTTAATTTTAAGTTCAAAACCGAATCCGAACGCAATGCGGCATCATAGGCCATGTGAAGCACAACACTGGCGAATTTATTTGGCGACAAATACATGTCCGACGGCAAACGCAGATCAATATCCGCCGGCGGGGGCGATATGCCTTTAAATAAAACCGATTCCATGCCTAGACTTGCCAGTGAATAAGAATGTCCGGGCAATAAGCCATTTTTCAGCATCCTCGGCTCGATGGTCGGCAATTCCAAATCAGCAATTTTCGCCCGTGGAGAGTCCGGAAACGGATAAGAGATCGAGGCAAATGCATTGACGACCAGTTCCAGTTCCGCTTGATCGTTTCCGGATAAGATAATAAGTGCCTTGTAGGGGTCTTTAGGCAGGTCGCCCTCGGTCGCCAAAGAATGGATGTTCATCGGTAAATTTTGAATAGATATTTCCGGTCCATCCAAAACCGGGGAAATATCGTTTAGAAATTTTCGAATTTCTTCCCGGCTCCCAATCAAGATGTTATCACTGTCGACTTGGATATCTTTTGAAAGATTGAAATTAACCGGTCGGTAATTGTAACGCAGCGAAATTCCTGAAGCCACCAATGAGGCCAATTTTACATACTCAGGAGTTAAATCAGGAATAATAAGATTGACCGTCGTGTCAAAAATATTGCGGGGATCAAAAAGAAAATCAGAAATAGCAGAGACATATCCGGGCACCGGCTCTGGTTTGACATCAAATGTCAAGTAAGCTCGCTCTAAATTAACCCACGTCCACAGCTCCGGTGAAAACGGATCCTCACACTCTTCAATCGTATAGTGTTGTGAAACGAGGATTTGGCAAGGATTATATCCTTCTCTTAAAAGGTCACCCGGGATCTTTAAAACCACCTCCCCAACCGGAATATCCGGATTTAATCGAATCTGCGCCAAAGGTTGATTGTGTACCAGGAAAATAAGCCGGGAGGTCAGCGGAATCAAAGCCGAAGAGTTGGTATAATTAAAATGAAACGATGCATTTCTGACTTTCCAGCGTTTCGGTATGGGAACGCTGAACCGGTAACTATCCTTGGTGCCCTGAAGCCTGACATCTTGGATCGGAGCCAGTTTGCGGAGCGGAATTTTGAAAGATTCTGCCCAGGCCACCACCTGCACCATGTTCAGTAGCAAAATTAAAAGAATTGTTATCTTAAAACCTTTCATGATGTCGATACCCTTCTTCGATCTTTCATATGAATTACGTTTCGGGTGACGATCATTCCGACATTGTACATACATATTCTCACGAGGCCCCTCATGTTTCGAAAGGTACCCCGCAGCCCAATTTTGTTTAGATTTAAAAATCCTTTAAATGAATTAAGCGTTCGTTCTGCTTGCCCCTGATGAAAGTACTTTAGTCGGTTGCTATCGCCATAGACAAAGCCGATAACCTGTTGATAGATTTCTTTGCTGGTGATATCAAATCGGCAACCGTAAAGCATTCCATCCGGGTGGGGACTGCTTCTTAGAATTTGGATGGGCAGGTTGTATGCGTTGCCATAGCTGTCTGCGGCACTTAGAATCATATTTTTATTTCTGCTATCATTATCTAAATTTGCAATTATGCTGAGTCCGGCGGCTGATAAATTTACCAGTATAGCCTCACTCGATGAATTTTTGGTCGGGTCAAGTACCTTCACCTCTTCTTTGACATAAAATCGATGGGCTTTTCTGAGCTGCTTTGACTCCCAAACAACTCCCAAACAACAAAGCATTAATAAGAGGTTAAATGTATTCCAGATAACACAGATGATAATGGTATCAAATAAGGTGGGATTGGACAAATAGCGGATAGCGGCAGCCGGATACGCTAAAGCAGCCAGCACCAGCATGACATAAAAAGGTGTCGCTAAATGCGTCAAGAAATCTTTTTCTAATGAGATTGATTTGGGTGTCACTTTGAATTTGGGTGCTCTTGGTCTCAAAAAAACGGATAGAACTGCAGGCGCTAGAAAAATGCTTTGAATGGTTTCAAATAGTTCAGAAAAAAACGGGTGGCGCAGTTTCCCGTAAAGAAAATTGGAAACATAATAGGAGCCGATCAAGTGAGGCACGGCATAAGCCAACACCTGGGTAATGGATGCATTATACACCCGCAGTCCAAAAAATAAAAACATCAGGGGAGACAAAAAGAATATGATTCGTGCTAAGCCGAAAAGCCAATAAAGGCAGGCATTCAAATAGCAAATCCGCTGAGGGATGGATAATCCCTTAAGAAACAAAGGATTTTTTAACAGCAGGATCTGTGTCATCCCCTTTGCCCAACGACTACGTTGGGTGATAAATCCGTCAAAAGCGTCGGGAGATAACCCCACCGCCATGGGTTTGTTGAGATAGATACTATTTAAACCGTTGCTGTGCAATTTCAAAGCGGTTGCAGCGTCTTCCGTTATGGTATTGGAGGAAAGACCTCCCACGTCTCTGAGATACGAGCGGCGCAGAACAGCAGCAGATCCACAAAAAAATGATGAATTCCAAAAATCCAAACCTAAATGCACGCCTCCATAAAACATCTCGTTTTCTGCTGGACTCAGTTTATGGGTTTCAAGATTTTTTTCCACCGGTGTTGGATTTATGAAGAAGTGAGGCGTCTGAACAAATGCAAGTTTTTCATCTTCGAGGAAAAAGCCAACCGTGTTTTGGAGAAAGTCTTTCGTAGGAACATGATCGCAGTCCAGCGTGAGTATCAGCTCGCCACACGAGACAGGCGCACCGTTTTTTCTGATGACTGTATTTCCGTGGGTTTCCTCACAATCACTGTTCATTAACAGTGAGTTGATATTACCGGCCTTGGCATAAACATTTTTTTGGCGCGTCACATAATGAATGCCTAAACGCTTCGCCAGGTTTTGAAGTTCTTCAGCTCGTTGTGCGGCAAGGTCAGCTTTCTTCGGATCGGTATCATTTAACTTCTGATTGGTACCCCCGTCATCCAAAATAAATATATTCAGTTTTTCTTGCGGATAAATCAATTGCGTGCACGCTGCTGCTGTGGTTTCAACAATTTTCGTTGCTTCATTGTATGTGGGAATAAACACATCAACCGTCGGCAGCAGGCGCCAATCCTCAGGTAGGGGCACTGGACGGCGTTGCAGCGGCGATATATTCACCAACATGCCCATCAGATGGGTGAATATACCGTGAGTCTCTGCCATATAAAGCAGTATTAGAAAAATTGAATCCCAAAATCCGGTATAGGTCAGCGTTGAAGTTGTTCGAAAAAACCAGTAACGCAGACTTAGATATGCGCTCAACGTCACAAGCGCAATTCGGCTGAAATCGCCCAAATAAGGTTGAGCCCATTTAAACAAGAATAAAACAATAAGAATACTTAGACTCAAAAAAAGTTGATTTTGAATGGAAAGGGTAAGCCCGGCTGCATAAACATAGAGCATAAACAGCAGTAAGAAACTCACCACGGTAAAGAAATTGAGATCAATGCGAGATGCGGCTGCGTCTCGGCTAGTTGCCTTGCCTGTCAGCATTTTTTTCATATCTTTAATTCTATAATACACATTGAAGTGAAAAGCATCATTCCTGAAGCAAATTTTAAGAAAAGACTCCATCCTTTACACGGTATTTTATTTAAATTCAACATGTTTAAAAACTTTTTCAATTTACCACACTCCTTGATAAAGTTCGGATGTTCGTTTCTAAATTCGTGCTGGAGTAAATGAACCCAAAGTAGGCAAAGAAAACTGAAAGAAAGGAAAATTAGACGATGCTTTGTATGTTTGAGCATATACGTATGGTGGCAAATCACCCACAACCACAGCAACTATCCTATCCGAACGTAACTTAATTTTCTTACTGGAGATTGTCCCGCTGCTTTAGGATATGTCGGAAATCATTCATTGGGCACGCTAGTGATCCGCTCTAATCACTGGGAACGCTTTTTAATGAGCCAGTCAATAGCATCGGCTGGATCCGGCTCTGTCGCCGCCGTATCTAAACTCTGTTTTCCTGACGTCGATACTGGAATTTCGCTTTTTTTCTCTTTATTATCGGCTTTATTGGATATGATATTCTGCTCTATTGGATTCGCATTGCCTTCTGTATATAAACGTTCTTTCATTTCTCCGGAATTGGGGACCTCGATAGAATTTTCTATCGGGACGTCCTCCATATTAGCGCTCGGCTCTATTTTGTCCTTCTGTCCGGATTCCGCTTTCTTCACCGCCAGTACTTTGGGCGCAACCGTTGCTGGGATTTCAAAACGCCTGATTTCTTCTATTTCGGGTGAATCTTGCAGTGTTTTATCTCCAGCAGCGTCTTTGGCTGTCTTTGAATTGGATACTTGCTTGCCTGCTCGATCCGGTTGTTGGGTCGCCGACGGGGTTGAGGAAGATGAATCGACATGCCTGGTTTCCTGCAGTGTCGGTGTTTGCTTGAACGCAGGGGGATCTTCCGTTTTTGGTGCGTCATCAGAATTAGGATCTGAATCCGTGGGTATTCGGTTCTGAATGATCGCTGCCTTTTGGAATTCATCGGGATGTATCGCAGTTATTTTTTTATCTGTTTCTACATGTCCTTCCCGTTTTTCTGCAGGGATAGGAGGACGTTGAAGGTATAGATACGTACCAACGATCAGTGCTCCCACAGGCAACGCCATGTAAAGAATCAAGCGCTTGACATTTTTTTTTCTTCCAGCGGTTCCAACATAAGGCCTTTCCCCGTAGAAATTTTTTTTAATCTCGAGCTCATCTTCTTTTGCTGGTCGCCGCAATTGAAGTTTTTCGGCGCATGCAACCACAACGCGAGAATATATGGTTCCCGCATCAGTTACACATCCTGTCGCCAACGTCAAATCGCAGAGGATATTTATCAAATAGGGATTTCCTTCAGAGAAAGCATGAATTTCTTCAATTGCATCAAAACTGAAAATACTCTTCTCTGAACCGGCTAAATGTAAGCAGTGCTGAATATAATCGCCTGTCTCGATCCGTGTTAAGGGGTCAATCTCACATGTAACGCTTTCCCTTGTCTCAAACAGGCTATTTTCTTCCGTTGATAAACTATATTTCAGTTCATTTTGACCCACTAAAATGACGGTGACCACCTTAACCTGATCTTCCGCCAGGCTCAGGAGATCGTAAATCTCCTCAAAATGCGTGTGACCGCAGAGATGAGCCTCATCCATAATAAGTACCACCTTTTGACCGTACTCACGGACAGTTTTCAAAAAATCAGTCCAAAAGGAAAGAAACTCATTCTTGCTGCGAAAATCTTGATCGAGACGAAATGCACCGGCAACGAGTTTATAAAAATCAAATGACTCAGGGTCCGAAACCGTCAACTGGGCTGCTAATGTGTTGTCATCAAAGCTGGATATGAGCGCATTGATAAGAGTTGTCTTGCCAAGCCCAATATCGCCGGTTAATATGATGAGTTCTTTGCTCTCCGAAACACCTTTTTTGAGCAGAGCAAAGGTCTTCCTATATCGATCCCCCCACCATAACATCTCGGGATCTGTTGTTATCTGAAATGGCCTTTTTTTCAGATTATAGTAAGAAAGATACATGGTTGTCTTTTTTCAAACCTTATCCGACGCATCTTGTCGGTTTTAATCGATTTGCTTCAACGCAATGTGGATTCGATCGTCACATCATGTCCTTAATCGCTTCCAAAACCGGGTTGATTGCAGCAGGTTTTAGGCGCTGGATCGTTTTTTTCTTTCCAAGATACTTCTGGACGCAATCATACTGTTCCCAGCCTTTCAAGGGATAACTCATGTCAACTAAATTCCATTTGGGATGTCCATTTGTTTGGAGCCATTCCAAATTTTCGGAAATGATATTGGCAAATCTTCCCACGTAATCGCAATTAACTCCACGAAAATCGTAGCTGACCAGGGCACATTTCACCGCTATGGTATTGACGGGCTCAATTTGCCAGGGATACGTCTTGGCCGTAATTTGAGCCCTCGGGTAAAATTCGGTCAAACTTTTATTTAATATGGGAATAACAGACAACCCATCCCTCTCGGACACATTATCTTGGAATAATTTTACGGGAACTCCAGCAACATAAAACATGGCATCAATTCTTCCAGCCTTTAATTCCGATAATGCATCATCGGTGCCGATGGCGAGCAATTCAGCCGGTTCAATCTCGGAAATTTCAAAAAGAAGCTTAGCGGTAAGATAGGTGCCACTGCCCTCTTGCCCGATCGCCACTTTGCGGCCGGCTAAATCATCAAAATCAACAATGTCGTTGCGGCCTACAAGATGAACCTCTTCATTATACAGGGGAAAGACCAGTTTTATCTTTTGGGCGATCCGTTTCAAAACCGGGTCGGTTTGCACGCGGGAAACAAACGCCAAGACGTCGGATTGAACAAGTCCCAATTGGGTATTTGGCCGCTTATAAACCGCGTAGATATTTTCGACGGAGCCCGTGGAGTTAGCAACTTTAAGATTAATACCATTTTGTTGGACAAGCCTTTGCATATTCAATCCAAACTGATAGTAAGTGCCTTTTGCCCCTCCTGTAACGATTCCCATATCGAGCGCTAAGGCAGCATTGGCACACAACAAGACCAAAATCATTGCTAATGACGTGGCGATAGATCTTTTCATCATGGCGGGACCCCCTTTTCCTTAGGTTATTTGTTCTGTTGTCGTTTCAACAAAATCAACCACATGCAATTTCTAGTCCGATTTTTTTGGTGTACTTGCAAATCCTTCGCCTGTTTAACTTCATTCATGAAATTGCCGACGGATAATGCGAATGACTACCAAAGATTATAAAAGAAAAATATTTCATTAAATTATGATTTTTATTTCACATAATAGATTTTGAATGAAAAAGTTTTCATTAAATTATTACTTTTGTTTCATAAATATGGATTAGAAAGGGAAAAAATTTCATTAAACTATAACTTTTGTTTCATAAAAGTATGAAAAATTTTTCTTATATAAATCGCGTATTGCAAATGAATTTCAAACTTAAAAATGGTTTTCCCGGGATGCATCGGCATGACTGCTAAAATTATGCCACACAGAATCAATGCCTTACTGAATATTTTGGTTTAGGGTGGCATTTAAATTATAAGTGGCATAAAAATTGATATGAATCTCTGCAGGCGAGTCGGATGTGAAAAATGGGTGGGAATGAATGATCGTTAGAAACGTTAACTCGCACAAGCTGTCAAACCGGCAACGTTTCGGGTCATATTGTTTTTGTCTAAACGAATCGCGTCTATTCTACCCTTCCGCCTGAAGCACGTAATTTTTCATACTACGGGACGTGCGATTTCTTAATCCAAAAGCACTATTCGCGATTATTCTGCGCCGACAATAGTCGAACTTTCTTCTCGAAGTAGCGCCCATCCGATGTGTGTAAAACAGATTTGCCGGCTTACACTAAATAATCGTTAACGCTGGCTCCCAATGAGCCACCCCATAATATCAAGGAGGTTAATATGACGGATTTTAGGGGAAAAGAGATTTCTCTCGGTCATGACAAAAGCCGACGATCCGATGCACCGGATACCGCCAGTTCTGAGTACCGGCAGGAAATTATTCAGACCATCGACGAGTATATAAGTAAGCTTAAAAACCAGAGAATGGATCGCAGGAGAATACGAAACCGCTTGAAACTCTTGCAGATGAGAGAGAGGGTACACGGCAACCGTAACGTGGCCGACATCGAGAAAGAATTACGAGCCATGTCGGTAGACATCGAAGAGCCATCCTTACGAATTCTGCGCAACATTTCACTCGTGATTATTGTTTATACCCTATTTGCAATTGCCAGTTTCGCCCTCCTCGCAGTAACCGACAGTATCATGCTTCCTGGTTTCAATATTCCATATTCGGTGCTGTTAATGGGATTGATCGGTAGCCTTGTGAGCATGTACGTAAAGCTTCCTAATATCCGCGTCAGGGAACTTTTAAGTGACGATAAAATCGTATGGTTTATCGTTAACCCACCGGTTGCAGTGATTATGGCAGGTATATTTTTCGGTATCGCTCAAATTTTTTTACCGATGATGGCGGTTGATTTGTTGCATGAATCATGGGCGTTTTGGATTATGGCGTGCGTTGTGGGTCTCATTAATTGGATATATTGCTATGAATGGTTGCAAAAAAAGTTCGGCAAGAGCAAGCAGAAAATACAAACGTTAGAAAACGATGATGTGTATGTTAATCATAAAAAAGAAACTCGTTTGGACAACCCTCAAACAATGCTTCAAAAAGAGATCGGTAAAAGCCGCTCGAAACTGCTTACTTTGGAAAAGGGCAAAATGACCGCAGCTATTGAAAAAGAAAAACTTCTGACAGATGAAAGGCGACGCAGAACTGAGTTTGGTGAAAGTCAAGTTGACTTTCCCGTCCAGGAGGAAAACCTAAAAGCTGCCGAAGACGAACGACAACGGCTTTTATCCAATCAAAAACAGCTTCAGGACAGGTTGGAGGAAAGTCTCGCCAAGTTAAAGGAACTGGAGAAGGACAGGACGGTTTCCGGCAACAAAAAACAAGATGCAGGTCGACTGCCCGAAACTTCCTCAGGATGAGTTAGTCGCATGATGAGTTAAGCGACATTGGCCGTAAAACGGCGAATTCTCGAGACCTAATTACTAAAGAGGACGTGTCGATAAAAATCAAAGATCATTTATATTGGGGTGAGGAGAATTAACAATGAAAAGAGGTCTATGGATATCACTGTTTACTTTCTTGATTTTAGGTTTCGCCAATTTCCCTGCACACGGGCAATGTATATCGGGAGATTGTGTTAATGGGAATGGAGTTTACGTTTTCCCGGATGGAGAAAAATATGAGGGTGAATTTAAGGACGGCAGAATGAACGGAAACGGAACCTACACGTTTGTTGATGGGGGAGAATATATCGGAGAGTTTGTAGACAACAAACGAAACGGACGGGGGAAATATACCTTTCCCAATGGAGCCGTATATGAAGGTCGGTTTAAAGACGATAAACGAAATGGGTATGGAACCTATACCTTCAACAACGGTGAAATATATGTCGGAGAGTTTAAGGATGACAAGCGTAATGGCCAGGGTTCTTATACCTTTCCGAACGGGGCGCAATACACCGGTGAATTTAAAAACGGAAGATTCCAAGGAGAGGGATCCTTCATATTTCCTAACGGAGATATATATGTAGGGCAATTCAACGAAGGAACGTTTTCCGGCCGTGGAACACTGACGTTCACGAACGGTGAAGAATATGAAGGGGAATTTAAAAACGGTAAACGCAATGGAGAAGGCAAGTATACGTTTCCGGACGGCAAACAATATATCGGTCAATTTGAAAACGACACGTATGTTGCCGGCAGGCCATGACTAATTTACCTCCATTTTAAGATTGGCTGCTAACTCTATTTAGAAAACAGTGGGGTTACACGATATGAGTATGGACTATGACAAAATCAAGGCAAAGGAGGAAACTCCCCAGACTTCCATGAGTTCGTATAGTGATTTGTTCGCTGCTTTAGCATTTGTTTTTTTATTTTTATATGTGATTGCCAACATACAATTGAGTCTTCAAACGATTTCCTCGCGGATAGAGGTTGAAAAATATGAAGCTAAACTTCAAGCGTACGAACAGCCCTTTGATGTGGACAAGCCAACGAATGGCGACAACCAAGAGAACGTTGACTATGAAAACATACTGATAAAACTGGCTGCTTTGGAACAACAGACTAAAGCAAAAGCCGAAAAATTTTATCAGCAAGCTCAAGCACTGCGGGAATACGAACAGGAACTGATAAACAATTATCAGACCGTCGTTGAGTATGTAAAAAAGCAAAATGTTGATTTATCCCAAGAGCTTAATCAACAGAAGCAACTCGTCCGGAAACAGCAAGCCCAGTTTGAAACCATGTTGGCAAGTCAGGACGAGAGGTACTTTAATGAACTTAGTGCGATGCAGGCGCAACTTGTTGAAAATGAGCAAATTTTAGAGGAACTAGCGACGGCTAAAGATGCTGTTACGGCGGAAAAAGAAAAGCTGTTATCCGATCAGACAAGACTACAAAAGGAGTTAGATGCGACCCTGCAAAATTTGGAAATTCTCGAGACGGAAAAAACAACCGTTGCCACCGAAAAAGACGAATTATTTGCAGATGTTCAAAGGCTTGAGAAAGAACTTGAGGAAAGTTCCGCAACCTTAGCGGCCTTGGAATCAGGCAAAGAGGCTGCTATTGCACAAAAAGAAGAATTGGCAACTGCGCAAAAACGGCTTCAAAAAGAACTCAACAAAAGTAAAGCGAGATTGCAGGCCCTGGAAAAAGGTTATAAAGCGGCAGCAGTTGATAAAGAAAAACTCTATACGTCCCAAAATAAGCTGCAAATGGAACTTGGCAAAACCAGAGCCAAACTGCAGGCATTGGAGCAGGGTCAAAAATCGGCGGCAGCTGAGAAGGAAAGATTTCTCACGACTCAAAAAATGCTGCAGAAAGAAATAGACCAAAGTCGCACAAAATTACTCGCCCTGCAGAAAGGTAAAAACAGTGCGGCGGCTGAAAAAGAAAAACTGCTTGGAGATCAACGAAAGCTCCAAGGCGAATTGAGCAGAACCAAAGCACAGTTAGCGTCTTTGGAAAAAGGTAAAAAAGCAGCCGAAGGTGAAAAAGAGAAACTGTTGGGCGAACAGAAGCGACTTCAAGATGAATTGGGCAAAAGCCTGGCAACACTGGAAAGTCTAGAAAAAGGAAAGGCAGCGGCCGAAGGTGAAAAAGAAAAACTGTTAGGCGAGCAGAAGCGGATGCAGGACGAATTAGGAGCTAGTTTGGCGAAACTGACAGAATTGCAACAAGGCAAAGCAGCCGCAGAGGGTGAAAAAGAGAAACTAATAGACGAGCAGCAGCGGCTTAAGCAAGAATTAGAAACCAGTATTGCCAGACTCGCGGAACTGGAAAATGGGAAAGCATTAGCCGAAGATGAAAAAATGAAATTAATCGCCGATCAGAAGCGGTTACAGGATGAGCTGGACACCACCAAAACAATACTGACTGAGCTGGAGAACAGCAAAGAGGCTGCCGAAGGTGCAAAAGACAATCTATTGGCCAATCAAAAACAACTGCAGGACGAATTGGAAGATAGCAAAGCCAAACTGCAAGAACTGGAAAGAAGCAAAACGGTTGCCGAGGATGAAAAAGAAAGGCTGTTGGCCTCACAGCAGAAGCTTCAGAAAAAAATTGGCGACATTGAGGCCAAAGATAAGGTGCGCGAAAATATTATCGCAAGCTTGAGGGAAAATTTCGATCGGCACGGCATCGATGCCGATATCAATGAAGTGACCGGCGAAGTGACGTTACCTTTCAATAAAGCCCATTT